>ENA-OZJV01000130-OZJV01000130.1-human-gut-metagenome-genome-assembly--contig:-NODE-130-length-45199-cov-26.439748_pt1 | contig 45199 bp, 34 predicted proteins | sample MGYA00244179_ERZ653756 | MGnify/ENA primary metagenome ERZ653756 (study PRJEB26926, sample SAMN06165332) | human gut metagenome | biome: ENVO:00009003; feature: ENVO:2100002; material: ENVO:00002003...
TTAACTTATGCCCTAAACTCTAAACCATTAACCTTATAACCCTATAACCTCATCCAATCATCAAAGATGATTGGATGATATTTCCAGCATTCTCTTTATCGGGCGGATAGCCTTTTCAGCGATAGCCGGGTCTACGTGCATCGCGGGCTTTCCGTCGCGGAGGCAGTCACGCAGCTTTTCAAGCGTGTTAAGCTTCATGTATGCGCAGTCATTGCACGCACAGGTGGAGTCGGCGGGAGGAGCGGGTATGAAAGTCTTCTCGGGACAACGCTTCTGCATCTCATGAAGAATGCCGCTCTCTGTCGCCACTATAAACTCTTTTGCATCGCTCTTGACCGCATATTCAAGCAATGCGGCGGTAGACCCGACCTTGTCGGCAAGTGCGAGCACCTGTCCCTTACATTCGGGATGTACAAGCACCTTTGCTCCGGGGTATTCCTTTTTCAACTCTGCAATCTTCTCCACAGAAAATTGCTCATGTACATGACATGCGCCGTTCCAGAGTTTCATGTTTCTTCCGGTCACGGAATTTATATATGACCCGAGGTTACGGTCGGGACCGAATATAATAGGTGTATTCTCAGGAAATGTCTCTACCACCTGACGGGCATTGGATGAAGTGACCACAACATCGGTAAGTGCCTTCACGGCAGCCGAGGTGTTGACATAGCTTATCACCGTGTGTCCGGGATTCTGCTTTATGAACGCAGCAAATTCATCAGCCTTGCAGCTGTCGGCAAGCGAACATCCCGCTTCCATGTCGGGAATCAACACCGTCTTGTCAGGACAGAGTATCTTTGCGGTCTCTCCCATAAAGTTAACACCACACAATACAATCACCGGTTCTTCAAGACGCGATGCAATCTGAGCCAAGGCAAGACTGTCGCCTATATAGTCGGCAATATCCTGAATGTCGCCGTTTACATAATAATGAGCGAGTATCACCGCATTTTTCTCTTTCTTCAGCTGAAGAATTTCTTCCTTAAGGTCCATACCTATTTATATATAGTTTAAAGTTTAGGGTTTAGAGTTTAATGAGATTAGTTTAGGATTAATCATCGGATGACCACCTGCACTTTAACCCGCTTGCCTTGCAAGCTGTTAATCTTTTAACCTCTTAACCCTCACCTCTCGTATGCGAAAGGTGAATATCTTTTCGCAAAGATACAAAATTTTTGACCATTGTCATCATACACGCTTATCGACCTTTATTATCATCAACTCTTTTTATTTTTAAAGGAAAATTTTTTTAGAAAATCTCCTTTATGGTTATTATAATAGCTGTTGATAGCTATGATAAGTTTTTACGAGTTTTCTTGCATATTAAGTTATTGATGTACCGTCAACATTTAAGTATAGTTTATTAACATATAAAATAGTTGAATTTCAGAGTATTGTGATGTTTATTCACATACAGTTGATAACTGCCTGTGTAAATAAATTTATTACATGCCGTATATTGATAACTATAGGTTTTGCAGTTGATATCTGCTTCAAATCTATGTTATAATTAATTTGTTGATGATGATTGACAGGTGTTATAAAGAGTCGTCGCCAATTATCCAAATTTATTTATCAAAATCTGTTTGATAGTTATCTTTATTTGTCAACATAGTTGTTAACAGTCGGGAGTTATCAGATAGGTCGTTAAAGACCTGTTATGCTCTACGGGCACCATGCTACGCTGTATGCAACATGGGCGAACTTCCATTCAATGTCACTAACTTAAGAAATTTGCCCTGAAAGGGCAAGATGTCGGTAACCGCGGGCAGCGCCGGAGGTGCGCCCGTGGAGAGCGATGCCCCACAATAACGCAACCCTGAAACGGGTTGCATAAATATATGCTAATCAAGCGGCTATGCAACCCACTCCGGGGTTGAGCCGAGGAGAGATGCACTGGAGCCACGGGTATGCCTTCGGCATTACCCGCGGATAACAGGATGAATCCCCCTTTCGGGGATTTATGGCTCCCTGCGCCTTAAGTTAGTGACATTGAACTTCCATTCACCCCTACGGCTACGCGATATTTTCACAGATTGAGGCGGCTGCATCGGGGGTACAGCCCTATCGTTGTGTAAATTCCAAATAACTTTGTTTCTTTTGACATTTTGTCTTTCTGTATCTTTGACTGAAATGTGAAAGCTTTCACACGTAATTGTTAAATATTTAATTTATATGGAGAAAATGTGTCATTATGAATGAAAAATATATAAATATTGAAATTTTTGTATATATTTGCGAGTATAAGCAAATATAAATGGAAAATTAAAATTTTGCGTATGAAAAAACTTTACTCATTTTTGGCTTCAGCCCTTGTTGCCGTCGGCGTAAATGCCGCCATGCCGGCAAAGGTTGCTGCTGACAAGGTAAGTAGTGTCGCACAAGGCGATATTACTAATGTGACTCCGCTCAAGGTCAATATGACCAAGGCGGAAGGTATGCAAGTTAAAAAGCATACAAGTGTTAATCCCTTAATTTTTAAGGAGAAAAAAGGTGCCGCTAAAGTGCTTTCTAATGATGGATGGGAAACTTTAGGTGAGGCTGATTTCTATGATGCCATCACAGTAACTCCACTTAGTGATTGGGGTGTTGAAAGAGCTGTTTACAAGGTTGAGATTCAAGAATCTCAGGAACAGCCGGGTGTTTATAGACTTATAAATATTCATGCAAACAATCCCTATATTGGTGAAGATATGTGTTCTCTTGCTGATCCGGATGGTGACTCGTATATGATTATTGATTTTACCTAAAGAATCTATATGTATAGGACTTGGCGCGAGTGCTCAGGCATACATAACTTGGGATGATGAGGGTAATATAATTATACCTGAAGAATATAAAGAATCTGCATTCGTGACAAATGAAGATCTTGTAATTGTACTTCCGGGTGCTACTTATGATCCAGGTGTTCAGGAATCTGACTATAGCTTCGAAATGTATCAGGATTATCTGTGTGCTAAGGATAATAATGAGGCACGTTTTGCTTTTGTTGGTGGTGATGATATAGTTGAATATAAGTATGGTATATATTCCGGTAAGTTTGAAATAAGTAATGCAAATCTTGATATTGTAGCTGAAAAAGGAATTTCAGGTCTGGACTCAGGATATTGGTATCCTTTTGTAATTAATAAGCAGGGATGGTGTACTGTCTTTGTTGTCGGATTAAATGCTGCCGGTGAACGTGTTGCAGGTGGAGGAAAATATTTCTATTTCTATGCTCACAATCCTGAAGAATGGAACTCTATCGGTCATGTAATGTTCACTGACGATACTTTCGGTCCCATATATGGTGAAGATGGCGAGTTGAAGCCCATAAAGGTTGAAGCGCTTGAAAGCAAGACGAAATCAGGTCTTTATCGTCTTGTCAATCCTTATGCTACTCATGAACTTGTTGAAAAATATGCAGGCATGATAGAATGTCATTCAAGTCACAGCCACTATCTTGATATAGATGCTTCTGATATTGAGAATGTCGTTATAACTGATGCTCCTATCGGTATTTCTGTTGGTACGGAGCACATAGCTCTTGCGAATTTTGAACCAGGTACACTTGTAGATAACAAAATCACATTCCCTAAAAATGGTCTTGCAGTCGGCTTTTTTGGTGGAGAAGCCGATGGGTATATGGATGGAAACAAGAATGGTCGCTTCACTATAGAGCTTCCCTGCACACTTAAAGTACACGCGCTTGATGTCGAGGGTAATCCTGTTGAGGGTGCAGTTATCTATGCCGGAGAAACTGAAGGCGTAACCGATGCTAACGGTAATGCCGATGTAGAACTTTTCGGTGTAATCGGTACAAAAGTATATGTGACTGTTTCGAAGGATTACATGTTCTGGGAAGGTGAGGCTGACTTTACCGAAGGAAATACGGCGTATGTGAATGCAGAGCTTGTAGAACCCGACTGCACATTGACAGTAAGAGCATTTGCCGGTTCTGAAGATGAACCTGTAGCTGTTGCCGAGGGTGACATATATGTCAACGGTCAGTTGATGGGTAAGACTGACGAGAATGGTGGTGCTGTTATTACTCTTGAGGGTGTAATCGGTACTACGGTCTCTGTGGCTGTCATGAAAGATGGTCTTTGTGGTGAATACGAGGCTGACTTCACCGAAGGTGAACAGACTTGGGCGATGGTGATGGTTACCAATCCGGCTCATGTAATTACCGCTACTATTACCAACAAGGATAATGAACCTGTTGAAGAAGCGTTTGTAAATGCTCAGAATAAGTCTTACATTACCAATGATAAAGGTATTACAACAATTATTCTTGGCGAAATAGCTGAAGATAACATTGTCAAGCTGTCAGCTTATAAGGGTTATGGATATGGTGAAGCTCAGGTTGATCTTACCGGAAAGACCGAAGCTGCCGTCGCTATAGTTCTTGAGGAACCGGCATGTACACTTAAAGTGAGTGTATGCGATGCTGAAGGTGAGCCGGTTGAAGGAGCTACTGTCTATGTCAATGGAACTGAGGAAATCACTCCTGAAAATGGAACCGTGGCATTCACTCTTGAGGGTGTAATGGGAACCAAAGTGGCTGTATCGGCTTACAAGGACTATATGTTCTGGGAAGGTGAGGCTGACTTTACCGAAAGTCAGGAGGCTTGGATTATCGCCGAACTTAAAGAACCTGCATGCACACTTACCGTGAAGGCTATAAATGCCGATTACGAGCCTATAGCCGGAGCTATTGTAAATGTCAAGGGAGAAGAAAAGGAAACTGACGAGACAGGAACCGCTGTATTCACTCTTGAGGGTGTAATGGGAACCAAAGTGGCTGTATCGGCTTACAAGGATTACATGTTCTGGGAAGGCGAGGCTGACTTTACCGAAGGCTCGGAAGCATGGGTATTTGCAGAACTTAAGAATCCTGACTGTACACTTAGTGTAAAAGTTGTTGACGCGGATTATGAGCCCGTAGCTGATGCGATTGTAATTGCAAATGGAGTTGAAGCTACTACTGCTGAAAATGGTAGTGCTAATCTGGAGGTAGGTGATGTACTTGGTACAGTTATTACTGTAAAGGTTACCAAAGATGGATATAAGGATGCCGAAGTTGAGGCAGACTTTACTGAAACTATGGAAGCCAACATCATGGTTACTCTTACTAAGTCTACTACTGTAGGATTGTCACTTGCAATCATCGATGCCAACAAGAACATTAAAGTTTATGACCTCCAGGGTCGTCGCGTAGAGCATCCTTCTGTAGGAAATATCTACATCGTTGATGGCAAGAAGGTGAGAATACTTGAATAAATTGCTTAAAATTTTAATAGTTAAAGTTGCGGTTGCGTCAATAATGGCGCAACCGCTTTTTGTTTAAGATATTTAATCGCTGTCTTTAAAGTTATTAAAGTCATTAGAGACCTTAAAGTCTCCCGATAAAATCTGAAAACTGACAACTTCTTTCTGAAAACTAAAAGAGGGTATGGTGGAAGTCCACCATACCCTCTCGTGCTATCTTTTATCTTATTAATTAAAGATTGGGATTGAGCTTGTGCCAGTCGGCGATAGGAGGAAGCACACCCATCTCGATAACCTCGTCACGAAGCTTGCAAAGATGCTCGTAGCTCTTTTCAAGTTCCTTGTTTTCTTCCGGAGTACCCTCGATAGGCTTGTAGCTTACACCATCCTTTGTAATAGTGGTCTCCATAGCCATCATGATATGGTGGAACTTGTCGTTGTTTACGTATGTGCCGGCAGGCCAGCGGAACGGTTTGCCGCCCATAGCTGCGGCAATCATCTCGATAGAGAGATAAGCCGGGCTTTGGAATGAAGATCTGCCACGAAGCTCGATGATGTGTTTGCCGCCTTGAACCACGCGGGTCTTGATGGCTTCCCAATTGGCTTCGGGAAGTATGCCTTCATCGATAAGTTCCTTTAGCGGTTTGCCTTTGATAGTGGTGGTTGATTCAAATACCGCCATCTGTTCGCCATGACCGCCATAAGTACGTGCATTCTTTATCTCAGTGTCAGGAATCTTGAAGTATTTAGCAAGTTCCGACTGCAGACGTGTGCTGTCAAGAGCGGCAAGTGTGGTAAGGCAAGAAGGTTTCACTCCTGAATATATAAGGGCGATAAGACCTGTGATGTCAGCCGGGTTAAACACTACCACGATGTGTTTTACATCGGGGCAATATTGACGTATGTTTTTACCAAACTCTTCAGCGATAAGTGCGTTGCCTTTAAGAAGGTCTTCACGGGTCATGCCTGCCTTACGGGCGGCACCGCCTGAAGATACGACATATTTGGCACCTGTCAAAGCCTCTTTTACATCAGTGGTGTAAGTGAGGTTGACTCCTTCAAATCCGCAGTGAAACATTTCTTCTGCAACGCCTTCCAAAGCGGGTCCGTAAGGGTCGTAAAGGCAGATGTTAGGTGTAAGACGCATCATTAAAGCTGTCTGTGCCATGTTTGAGCCGATCATGCCGGCAGCACCTACGATTGTAAGTTTATCAATGGTTAAAAAGTCCATGGTGTTTTATAAATTTTGGTTTTTAGTATATAACAATTGCTGACGTTTTAAAGTTTTCGTAAATATACTAATAACTTTATGTAAATCAAAAAATATTGCGTGGATGGTGTAACAATATTTCCTGTCGCAACATGGATCGGTCAAGATGCAGATATATTTCAGTAGTAGCTATTGATTCGTGACCGAGCATCTGCTGGATTGCGCGAAGGTTGGCACCTCCTTCCAAAAGATGAGTGGCAAATGAATGTCGCAGTGTGTGTGGGCTTATATCCTTGCGTATTCCGGCAAGCTCGCAGAGACGCTTGATTATGTAAAACACCATGACCCGTGTCAGCCTTCTGCCCCGGCGGTTAAGAAATAGTATGCTTTCCTCGCCCGGCTTTATGTCCATTTGGGCGCGCTGTTCCATATACAGTTTTATTTCTTCGATTGCCGTGTCGGATATGGGTACCATCCTTTCCTTACTCCCTTTTCCGCGTACAATCACATATTGCTCTTCAAGGAACAGGTTGGAAAGACTGAGATTCACAAGTTCGCTCACACGCAATCCGCAGCTGTAAAGTGTCTCCATAATGGCGCGGTTGCGCTGACCTTCGGGAGTCGAGAGGTCGATGCAGGCTATCATGCGGTCTATTTCTTCCACAGAGAGTACTTCGGGAAGATGGCGCCCCGTATGGGGCGCGTCAATCAACAGGGTAGGATTGTCGGTGATATAATCCTCGGTCTTGAGATAGCGGAAAAATGATTTTAATCCTGAAATTATCCGTGCCTGCGACGCCGGGGCTATACCGAGGTCATGCAGCGTGGCGAGAAATTCATGCAACGTGGCGGCATCAGTGTCGCGAAGCATCATCTTTTTATCGGCGAGGAAGCGTAACAGTTTGTCAATATCGGCACGATACGACACAACGGTATTGTCGGAAAGTCCTTTTTCGAGCAACATGTATCCCTCGTAATCGTCAAGTATCGCCGATATGTCGTTGATAGCTCTCATCAGAACCAGAGAGAAAACCGCTGTCGCGGCAATTTATTGTCGCCGATTATCACGGCAGTAGTGCCGTTGGAAAATGTCATGCCGCGTTTCATACCAGATTCCGCTTCCTTCAGCAGCCGGCGTGTGCGGTTGCATCGCTTCATGCCTCCTATCACCACTATGCCCTGACGGGTGATTATCTCTTTCATCAGGTGTATAAGTTTATCGTCAGTGATAGCTGCGGAAGTGTCAAGATACATGAAAGGCATACTTCCTTCAAGATTATCCAGATATTGCATAGCATGTGAAATGTTGTCGCTTGTCCTGATAATCTGTGTATCGGACGACACTGATTTCAACGCCGTTACAGCTGCCTCATTTTCAGTTGCCACCAATATGGAGGGAAGATTGAAATAGTTTGCCACTCGGAAAAGCAGACGTGCCTCACTGCGTGACACTTTCTCTTTTCGTGCCGCCTTGTCTATATCTTCGTAAGCGTAATATCCCCACTGCTCTTTTATCACCCTTTTGATGAAATAGTAGGCAAAGGGGGAGTGTACGCCAAATCCGCGACTGCGCCGGTAACGGTTAAACGAGGTGATATATAGACTTAACGCCTTCATTTATCATTTTTGCTACGCTTTGCCGGTAATTTTAAGGTATAGAGTATCACAGCGGCTATCACGGCGAGATATATTATTATGATAGCTATCGTGGCTACTGTTACCGTCGTATGGAGCGACTGCGGGTCAAAACGCATCTTCACGGCATGACTTCCTGCGGGTATCTTCAATGCGCGGAGCAGATAATCGACACGCGCTATTTCAGTCTCGGCTCCGTCAATCCAGGCTTTCCATCCCCATGGGAAATATACTTCGGAGAATACCGCGACACCGCCTTTGGCACTCTTCACCGCATAGTGAAGTTCATTGGGAGCGTAGGAGGTTTCATAGATGGTATCACCCGGCATCTTCTGCGGTACGGTTGTTCCGAGTACCGGCTTGAACTGCATGTCGCTTACTGCTGTTACAGCGGGGTTTATGCTATCGAGAGCACCCATCTCCGCATCGGCTCCGTTGACATACATTATACGGTCTACCAGCCATGCGTTGCCAAGTGCGTCGGGGTTTGTGTAAGCCTCGTCATCGCTCATCACGATATACTTGGCATTTAACATGTTAATCACATTCATGTCAGCCTCGCTGATATTTCCGGTAGCGAAGTTGCCAAGATGGCGGTCAATCATGTCCTGGTAGCGGGTGAGCTTTGCCGCGTGGTAACCGCCTATTGTCTTATGACGGTAAGAGGGTGCTGCTTCACTGAACTGCGGGATGTTCATCACGCGGTAGTTCATAGCCGTGTCGGCAAGTATCTGGCGGTCAGCCTTTGTAATTGGGAACGGCTCGCCGGCGGCAATCTGACGCGGCACGAAACTTTCCGTGTCGAGATAACGCTTGTTGACAGTGTAAAGGTCGCCTATCACGATAAGGGTCAATAGGGCGCAGAAGGTCTTTTTGTCAATCTTGCGGGTCATGAACAAGCACAGGAAGATGCCGCCGAGCCCTACTATCATGAAACTCCGCAACGCGTCGGCGGAAACCATCGACATCCTGACGCTCTCTATTGCCGCGAAAAGCTGCGGCACTTGTTGAGCCATGCCTGATGCCACGTATGCGTCATGCTCCTGGTTGCTCAGATATGAACCGAAAACACTCGGCGCAGCTATGCCGAGCAGGCAGAAGAGCAGACAGATGCCGAATGACACGGCAATGGGTGTACGGTATTGCTGCCATTTGTCGCGGTTTTCAAACAGTTCTTTAAGAGCGAGTATCGCAAGAAGAGGTATGGTAAATTCCGCCACGACAAGTATGCTTGCTACAGTGCGGAACTTGTTGTACATCGGGAAATGGTCTATCATGATGTCGGTGAGCCACATCATGTTGTGACCCCATGACAGGGCGATGGATATCAGTGTGACTATCAAGAGCATCCATTTTATAGGCCCTTTCACGATGATACAACCGAGTAGGAAGAGAGCCACAAGCAGTGCGCCAACATATACCGGTCCGTTGGTCATCGGTTGGTCACCGAAATATTGCGGGAACTGGTTCAGGTAAGCGGCTATGTCACCTGACACGGTGCCTGATTTCACAAGTTCCGAAGCGGTATCGGTGTCACCGAGCGACATCAGTTTGTTACTTCCCTTTTCCGGCTTTATGGTGGCGCCTCCCTTTACGTTGGGGATAAGGAGGGTGAAAGTCTCGCTCTTGCCGTAGCTCCATGCGGTGATGTAATCCTTGTTGAGTCCGCCCGATTCGGTGACACCGCCGCCGTTGGTGTTGCCGGTGAGTTCGCTGTGCTTACCGCGCATTGTCTCCTTGGAATACATGTAGGTATTGTAAAGGTTGGGTGCGTTGGCGGCAACGGCGAGTATGGCGGCAGCGGCAAGTGCGCCTGTAGCCTTCCACCACTTAGCCATATTGTGCTTTCTGAATAGAATCACCCCGTAAGCCACCATAAATCCTATCACAACCATCAGGAAGTAATATGACATCTGTATATGGTTGCCCGCTATCTGAAGCATCGCGAATACGGCAGCTAGTGCCGCTCCGGCAAGATATTTGCCACGGTATGCGAGTACTATGCCCGCTATTGTCGGGGGAATATAGGCGAGGGTGATAAATTTCCATATATGTCCCGCCCCGATGATGATTATGAAGTAAGATGAAAATCCATAGGCTATAGCTCCGGGTAGAGCGAGATACCATTTCACCTTCATGGTAAGCAAGAGGATGAAAAAGCCGGTCATCATCATGAAAAGAAGGCTCACGGGTGATGGAAGCCACAGATGATAAAGGTTGCCCACAAAGCTGATAAGCTTTCCGGAAGGGTAGGAGGGGTTAATCTGGAATGTGGGCATCCCGGAGAAAAGGGAGTTGGTCCATCGCGACAGTTCGCCTGATTCCTCTTCATATTGGTTCACCTCATGGCTTATCGCGGTGCCTTGCTGCATGTCGTGCTGCCGAAGCTCGTTGCCTTCAAAGACATCGGGATAGAAAAATGCGCACGACACCACCAGCATCACTACCAGCGAAATCATAAAACCGATAAAAGAGCGGCTTGTCAGAAACGCCTTGATACGTCCTCCGGTTGTAAGCCTGCTGTCAGATATGTTATTGTTGTCCATCGTAAGTTGTCGTTTAATCTACAAAAGTAGTAAAAAACCGTTTACCCTCTCCTATCTGGTCCAAGATATTTACGTCCCATCGGCAACATCTCTTTCTCCGTCAGGGGATAATCCCTATATAGCCGTCGGTATCGCTGCGCTCAACGCCCGGGGTATAAACTCCAAAAACTTGTTTCTTTTGACCTTATGTCACTATGTATCTCTGCCTGCTGACGACTGAAATCTGACAACTGCCGGCTATATAAACTAAGCGCGGAGATGCCTCGCGGTATCTCCGTGCCTGATAATAAACCAATCATTATCACATTTCTTGCAATGGAAAAAGTAATTTTGCTATGTACCTTTAAAACGCAGGGAGGCGTGAATGGTTCAGCGCCTCCCTGAAAAAATATTGAAAAAATTTGCGCTATTTTGTCAATAGTTCTATTATCAACGGTTTACCTGATGAAATTTTTGTTGAAAATTTTACATCTTTTTTTGATGTCGTAGTGAAATCAGTCTTTACACCGTTGACGCTGACTGCTGAAATCTTCTCAGGAAGAGCCGGAAGTATGAAATTAAGCTCTCTCTGTGCAGGCATACCGGGATAGTAGCCCGATGCATCCACACTTATAGTAATTTTATCCTTTGTGGCCTCACCGAGGAAGGTGATAAGGGCGTATTCCCCTTTTTCAAGTGACGAGGTTGATTTGCGGTCATCCTCGAAAAGTGTATAAGAGCTTTTCACCTCACCGCGCGGGAAATAAAGTATTGTGTAGGAAGCGGGATTGTAATCACCGGTATTTTCCATCTCATAGGCAGCCTGAGGAATGAATGAGCCGTTGCGAATGAAAAGCGGGATTATGTCGAGAGGTGCCTTATAGCTGAAATCTACAGGACCGGTGTAATCTACGGCGGGATTGTTCCAGTCAATCCATTTTCCGGCAGGAAGGTAGACACTGCGCTTCACTGCTCCCTGCTGAATCACCGGTGCCACGAGCACCTCATTGCCCCACATATATTCATCGGTGAGGGAGTCGGCGGCACTCTTGTCGGTGAAATTGAGCGGACGCACGAGCGGATAGCCTTTGGCGCTATTCTCATAGGCGAGCGTGTAGTTGTAGGGAAGCCAGCGGTAGCGCATCTTTATCAGGTCACGGAGGAGTGAGGTATATTGCGGATAATGGTAAGGTTCGGCAAACTTTTGCGCGTGGGTTCGGAGTACAGGCGAGAACACGCCGAGTTGCAGCCAACGCACATACAGCTCAGGATCGGTAGGATGTTCCGGGTCGATGGCGAAACCGCCTACATCGTGTGACATATAACCCAATCCGCTCATACCTGAATTAAGCATAATCTTGACTTGCGGCTGAAGTCCGCCCCAGGAGCGGGACACATCGGTAGACCACGGGAAAACGCTGTAACGCTGTAATCCTGCCGTGCCGCCGCGCATGAGGGTCATAAGGCGAGTGTCGGGGTACTCGTCGTTAAACAGGTCGTAGATAATAGAGCTCCATACATTACCATATTCATTATGGTATTCGCGGGTTGTCTCGCCGTTAGCGTGTACGATAGTCTCGGGATGCACCTCAGGCTCTCCAAGGTCGCCCCACCATCCGGTGACACCCTCGTCGGTAAGTGTGCGGTAACGCTCACGCAGCCAACGGCGTGTGTCGGGATTTGCCACGTCAAACATACCCGCCTCACCTACCCAGGTGGTGACATCGTTGATTTCGCCTGCGGCATTTTTTGTCAGCATACCTTTGGCGGCAAGGGCATTATAGTTGTCAATGGCACCGATTTTATTTATATAAGGCTGCGAGATTATCACAGTGTTGACCCCTTCCTTTTTAAGGTCGGCAAGCATCTTCTTGTGGTCGCGCCACTGTTCCTTGTTCCATTCGAGACGTCCCATGTCGGTCTCCTGTCCATACCAGTACAGGTCAAGCACCACTCCGTCGACGGGATAGCCGTCACGCTTCAAGGTGTCAATTACCCCGTAAGTTTCATCCTGGGTCTTATAGCCGTATTTTGAAGTGATATAGCCCAACGACCAGAAAGGTGGGAGGTCCTGACGGCCGGTAAGCAGTGTATATTGTCCCGTAACACCGGATATGTTGTCGTCACCGTATATGAAATAATATGATACCGGGAGGCGGCTCTCAGTCTCGTATTTTATAGTGTCGCCCATGATGAGCTTCGCGGCTGCATAATCATCGTATAATACACCGTAGCCGCCGGTGCTTACAAAGAAAGGCACACATATATTCATCTGGCTTATGCGGGGGTCACCTTCGGTATAGCCGTAGTTCTGGCGGTTGTACATCACGAGTGTGTCGCCGTTCAGTTTCAGGCTGTGTCCGCGTTCGCCGGCTCCGTAATATACCTCAGCGGCTGAAGATGGCACAAGCGAGAGAGTCCGCAAGTCATGCGAGGAGGTTCTTACACCGTCGTCATGCAGCAACGGGTGGTTACCTTTTGAAAATGTGACATCGGCGGTGGTCATATTTACCTTGACCGTAAGTCCTGACGGCAGTGTCATGATGCTGCTGCCGTTTTCCGATGACACTGTGCCGTTAAACGGCTGCTTGTCCAGTACGGCTGAAGCCGATTCACGTGTTTTTTCCCCTGTGGCAAAATTGGATACTTTGATAATGTTGTCGTTAAGCGCGTTCACGACAACTGTCGTACCGTCGGCTTTAGTAGCGGTTATCACTCCTGTGCCTGTGGCGGAGGAACTGAATGCACATATCGCCACCATGGCAGCCGAGAGTGTGACACCCGTTAGCTTTGAAAATCTGTTCATTGTTTTGGTATTTGATAGAGACTTTACAAAAGTAGTCATTTTTTGCAGATAATCTACAGTGAGATGCAAAAAATAGCGTATATTTGCAATATCAGTATTACACTTTAAATCAACAGGTAATAGTTTTTTTATGAGAAAGTTGTTTTTTATAGCAATGGCGGCATCGCTTGCCGCCTTCGTGGCTGTCTCATGCACAAAAAGCAAGAAGAGCGAGCAGTCGCTTGCAGAGCGTGACAGCACGTTTACCAATGTCAAGCACCCCGAATGGAGCCGCAATGCAGTGATTTATGAAGTCAATCTGCGCCAGTACACCGAGGGTGGCACTGTGAAGGAGTTTGAAGGTCAGCTTCAGCGTCTGAAGGAGCTTGGAGTCGACATACTCTGGTTCATGCCCGTTCACCCGATTTCGCAAGATGGCAGAAAAGGTGAGCTTGGCAGTTATTATGCCGTGCAGGATTACACTGCATTCAATCCGGAATTCGGCACAATCGATGAGTTCAAGGATGTCGTCAAGAAAGCTCACAGTCTCGGCATGAAGGTGATACTCGACTGGGTTCCCAACCATACAGGTCGTGACAACCGTTGGGTGACCGAGCATCCCGACTGGTATGCTAAAGACTCACTCGGAAACATGTACGGACCTTATGACTGGACCGATGTCTATAAGCTTGACTACAATAACAAGGATATGCGCGCCGCGATGGTCGATGCTTTCAAGTTCTGGCTTACCGAAGTCGATGTCGACGGTTTCCGTTGCGATGTAGCCGGGGAAGTTCCTACCGATTTCTGGGATGAGGCGCGTCCGCAGCTCGACTCCGTGAAAGAAGTGTTCATGCTTGCCGAGGCAAGTAAGCCGGAGCTTCAGGCTAACGGTTTCGACATGGGCTACAACTGGCCTATGAAAGACCTTTTCAGTGAAATCGCCGCAACTTCCGGACAATACACCTTCAAGGATGCCGAGGGCAACATGAGAAGTTTTCCCGCAAAACATGCCGTGGCAATAGACTCTCTGCTTGCCGTGCAGGAGAAGCAATATCCGCGCGACACTTACCTCATGAACATGATTACCAATCATGACCTGAATTCATGGGAAGGTACGGAGCAGGAGCGTCTTGGAAATCTCTCCGACGCATTTGCCGTGTTGAGCTACACGCTTCCCGGTATGCCGCTTATCTACACCGGTCAGGAAACGGGCATGAACCGTGCATTTGAATTTTTCAAGAAGGATGTGCCGCCTGTATGGGAACCGCGTAACAGTTATTTCGAGTTCTATCAGAAGCTCAACCATCTCAAGCATACACAGCCCGCACTTCAGGCAGGCATAGACGGCGGTGAGGTAGTGCGCTATCCTACCGAAAGCGACGACCTGTACATATTCTCGCGCTCGGTCGACAACACAACCGTGTATGTATTTGTCAATCTCGGTGCATCGGCTGCCGATGTGAAATACAAGGATGCAGCTCCGCAAGGCGACAAGACTACAGTAAACTTCTTCACAGGCGTGACAGAGGAATTTCCGACATCTCTACAGCCGGGAGAATACAAGGTTTACGTAAACCGGTAAATTATTAGGTTGAGGGTTTAGGGCTTAGGGTTTAAGATAACCAATCGGCTTAACCTTTTTAGGGTGTATCAGGAGTGATGCACCCTATTTTTTGAGTTTCTAAAATAGAGTGAGTTGCTGGTCGATAAGCCGGAAACTCATCCTGTGATAGGGAGTCGGTCCATATTCGACAATAGCTGCGCGGTGGGCTTTAGTAGGATAGCCCTTGTTTATATCCCATCCATACATGGGGTATTCTTCATGTATGCGGCGCATGAATTCGTCACGATGGGTCTTGGCGAGTATTGATGCTGCGGCTATGTTGCCGAATCGGCCGTCGCCCTTGACAAAGGTCTGATACGGGATATCCTTATAAGGGGAAAAGCGGTTGCCGTCGACCACGATTGCCCCGGGCGTTACTTTAAGGGCATCGATAGCACGGTGCATAGCCTCTATGGAGGCGCGAAGTATATTTATCCTGTCAATCTCCTCATTGTCTACCACACCTACCGCCCACGCTATCGCCTCAGCCTCGATGATGGGACGCAGTATCTCGCGTTTAGCCTCTGTGAGCTGTTTTGAATCGTTCAGGAGGGGATGGTGAAAATCGTCGGGAAGTATGACTGCCGCAGCATGTACGGGACCGGCAAGACAGCCTCTGCCTGCTTCGTCACATCCTGCTTCAAAACGACCGGATATGTAGCATACCGGCAGAGATACGTCACGTTTCATCCGATACTTTTGTTCAAGGTGATGCGCCGGCGCCGCATAAGTGAATTTACCCTCGCCACAAGTTCTTTCATGGCAAACGGTTTCAGGATGTAATCATCGGCTCCGAGATCAAGCCCGTTGATTACATCGTCTTCATTGTTGCGCGACGAACAGAAAATAAGAGGAGTGTGTAATGTTTCGAGGTTTTGTTTAAGATAGCGGGCAAGTTCAAAGCCTTCTTTATTCTCCATCATGACATCAATGATGTAAAGGTCAAAATTGGTCAACTCGCTGTCCATTGCCTCGCTTGTGGTATGGTATACGCTTACCTTATATCCCGCCTGCTCGAGGTTATATTGCATAAGTTCACTGATGAGTGGTTCTTCATCAGCAATACAAATTTTATTCGTTTCCGAAATATTATTAGACTTGACGGGCATATATATAGATAATTTTCATGAATGAAAAACCCTGTATAAGGTTAATTCTTCTTTTACAAAAATAATAATGTAACCCGTACAAAACAATTTTAGTAACCGTATTGTAGCAATATCATGCACTAACACGCGCAAAATCAGAATTTTGTAACATGTGACACTGGATTGACACAGATTTGTGAAACAGTGTTAATAATATCATATTACGCTATGCGGCGACGGAAATGATCTTTGATTGTATCGACTACATTAATTATATAGTCGCCCATTTTTTCAAGGTCATTGACAATATCCATATAATAGATGCCTGCCTGATATTCGTAGGTGCGGTTGTTGATATTTTCCACGTTGCTTGTGCGAAGCTGATTGCGCAGGTTGTTGATTTCCCGCTCCTTGTTGTAAGAACGGATGATGTCGACCTGACGCACTTTTTCCACATCACTTAGCAATGTGAGCATGTCGGACATCGCTTCCTTGACATAGCTGAACATGGTGTCGATATTGCGGAATATGAAGTCATCGAAATGCACTCCGCTTTCTTGCTTGCGGATGAGGATTTTAGCACATCCGAAGCAGCAGTCGGCTATGCTCTCGATTTCGCTGACGATATTAAGCATGGCTGCGATATGGAGCTTTCCTTCATTGGAGAGTCGTCCTTCGGCACATTTATTGAGATAGTTGGCAATCTCTATTTCCATGCGGTCAGATATCTCCTCATACTTTTCAAGGCGCGAGAACAGGCGCGAGAAGTCTTCCGTGTTTTCTTTCGTGTGAACAAGTGTCTCAGCCATGCCGATCATGCGTTCTACGCGCTGTGCGTAAACGACCATTTCTTTTTCAGCCTGGGCTATATTAAGTTCTGACGCGCTTAACAGACCACCGGAGATAAATTTGAGCTGGAACTCCTCGTCTTCCTTGTGTTTTGCCGGTACAAGTTTCTCCACTATCTTGACATATAATCCAGTGAACCAAATCATTATGGACAGGTTGACGAGATTGAAAACAGTGTGGAACATCGAAAGTCCGAACGATACGCTGAACTGCATCGCTCCTATCTGGGCAAGAACGGGATGACCGTTGGGCAGACTTCCGTCAAAAAGAGAATTATATACATCGGGCTGTGTAGCCTCCAAGTTATTCACAAATGAGAAAAGCGATTCGGGATTGCCCTGGCCGATAGCCTCGGTTATCCACACGTTGAGGTTGACAAACGGATAGAACACGCACAGGGTCCAGACGACACCGAATAAGTTGAAGAGAAGGTGTCCCATTGCCGTTCGTTTTGCCGCCACATTTCCGCTCATTGACGCGAGTAACGGGGTTATAGTGGTACCGATATTGCTTCCAAGCACCACGGCGCATCCGAGGTCAAATGTAATCCATCCTTTCGTACACATGATAAGCACAATGGCGAATGTCGCCGCCGATGACTGGATAATTGCCGTTACGATTATACCGACAAAGAGAAACAGCAATACCGACAGATAGCCCATAGAAGCATAGCGCTCAAGGAAAGCAAACATGTCGGGGTTACTCTGGAGGTCGGGCACATAATCGCTGATCATGTTGAGACCCATGAACAGGAACGCGAAACCTATCAGGAACTCACCGATTGACTTTGTACGGCTTTTTTTGAAGAAGAGCAGCGGGACGGCGCAGGCTATTATCGGGAGAATGAATACCGACGTGTCAACCTTAAACCCGAACAGGGCGATAATCCACGCGGTAAATGTGGTGCCGACATTGGCTCCGAATATCACAGCCATGGATTGTGCGAGAGTCATTAGACCGGCATTTACAAAACTTACCACCATTACCGTGGAAGCGGATGAACTCTGGATGAGCGCGGTGATGGCAAATCCGGTCAATGTGCCTGTAAACCGGTTGCGGGTCATTGCTGAAAGAATATTGCGCAAGCGGTCGCCGGCGGCTTTTTGAAGCCCTTCGCTCATAACCTTCATGCCATAAAGGAATAAGCAGACAGAGCCGAGGAGAGCTAAAAAGTCTAATAAAGTATAATTCATTATCCCTGGAGTGATAAAATATTTTCCAACGCAAAGATATAATAAATCTTTCTAATATGGCACAAATGTTAAATAATTAATACCGTGAAGTACCTCCCAACATGAGGTAAATTACCTTAATAGACGGCAGATAAAAATTTTATGTTGTAAAACATGTGATAAAAATTGTCAATACGAATAATGGGTGTTAATTTTACACTCATCTTGGTTTGGTATAAATGCCGGGTGACGGTATTATTATTCATTACAGGGACTGTTACCACCAATTTATAGAGGGATATATATCAGGATTATTAATTTTTCAAAATAAAAGCAATACAATGAGAACGATAGCGACATTGGTGTTTGCCACGGCGGCAGCCATGGAAATGTGTGCCGTAAATCCGGTAGTGAAAACTTCATTTACCCCGGATCCTGCGCCTTACGTGCATAATGACACAGTGTATCTTTTTACCGGACATGACGAGAACGATGCCCAGTATTTCAAGATGAAGGACTGGCAATTGTTTTCCACGACCGACATGGTGAACTGGACTTATCGTGGAACACCTCTCAGCACCGCAAATTTCAAATGGGCTAAGCAGGGTGACAATGCCTGGGCGTCGCAGGCGGTGGAACGTAACGGAAAATGGTACTGGTATATATGCGCCGAAGATACTACTTGCGGATTGCACGGCATAGGAGTGGCGGTTGCCGACCGTCCTGAAGGTCCCTACACCGACCCTCTTGGCAAACCATTGGTGCCGGGAAGCTGGGGATTCATAGATCCTACCGTATTTATAGATGATGACGGGAAGGCATATCTTTTCTGGGGTAACAATGGATTGTGGTATGCCGAGCTTAACCCTGACATGATATCTCTTGCATCGGAGGTAAAACCGGTCGCCGACCTTAATAATCCCGAGGCATTCGGTGAGCTGCGCATGAAGCATGATTGGCAACTCGGAAAAGAGGTGATGAAAACCAATTTTGAAGAGGGTCCGTGGCTTGATAAGCGAAACGGCATATATTATCTTTCCTACGCGGCGGGTGGAGTGCCTGAACACATGGCTTACTCAACCGCAACCTCGATACACGGTCCTTGGAAATACATGGGACGAATCATGAGCGAATCGCCCGGAAGCTTTACTATCCATGGCGGCAACATAAGCATCAACGGACGCGACTTTATGTTTTATCATCAGGGTCTTGCCCCTAACGGGTCGGGTTTCCGCCGCTCGGCTGCCGTAGAGGAGTTCACGTGGAGCGGTGACAGCATACCGTTTATCCCGTTTTCTGAAGAAGGGGTGGTTATACCGTTGAAAAATCTTGATCCGTTTGTAACGGTAGAGGCTGAGACCATGGCTGATTCATGGGGCGTGAAGACTGACCGCACGGTTGGAACATCACATTATCTTACCTCCATTCACAATGGAGACTGGACACGCTTGAGAAGCGTGGATTTAGGTAATGGCGGCTCTCGACTGGTAGCAAAGGTGTTGAATGTGAAGAATCCCGGCACGATTGAATTTTTAGTTGACGGCGAAAAAACGCCTTTCGCCGTTGTCCCGATTGAAAATGCCGGTGAAATCACGGTTGATGTCAACAGTGATATAAAAGGAGTCAATAATATTATGATTCTTTTCAGGGGAGGTGATGAGGAACTGTTTGATTTCGATTCATGGCAGCTGATCCGATAAATACCCCTACACCCCCTAACCTTATAACCTCACAACCTCATAACCTACACAACTTTCAAGCCTCCGGCTTGAAAGTTGTGTATCATGGTGAACTATAGCCGAGAATGTCGTGTTTAGCGTAAAAGCTTAATTATTACGACAATGAAATTCAAGGTTATTTTCTGTTTTTTCGTCTTTATGGCGTTTCTCGGAGTGAATAAGTCTGATGCCTGCTCGCGTATTCTCTATGTTGGAGACACAACAACGACGACATCGGCTGACAGTGTGCTGCGTATAGTGGGAAGGTCACTTGACTGGAAGACACCTATTCCTACCAATCTATATGTATATCCGCGTGGAATGAAGAAGAAAGGCAATACAAAGCCGGGGTCTGTGACATGGACCTCAAAGTATGGCGCGATTTACGCGGTAGGATATGACGGAGGTATAACTGAGGGTATGAATGAAAAGGGGCTTGTCATAAACGGTTTGTTTTGTAAGGGTACGGTCTATGCCAATGAGCAGACTGTCGGGCGTCCCGATATGTCGCTTGCCATGTTTGTCGGTTGGCTTTTAGACATGAATGCCACTACCCCCGAAGTGGTGGAGGTGCTTAAAAAACATGATTTCAGTATTTCAGGTGCAACTTTTGACGGAGGAACGGTATCAACCCTTCATTGGGGTATCACCGATGCCGAGGGCAGATGTGCGATACTGGAGTTTGACCATGGAGCAGTGAAAGTGTATGAAGGGGAGGATATGCCGGCAATGACCAACGATCCACAGTATCCTGCGATGACTGCGATAAATAATTACTGGCAGAAGGTTGGCGGTGAAAACATGTTGCCGGGTACAGTCAAGAGTCCCGACCGGTTTGTGCGCGGTTATTTCTTCCAGGGACATGTTGACAAGACTAATGATGCCGATCTTGGCTTGTCAATCATACGTAGTATCCTGATGAATGTATCGGTACCTTATCTTTATACGATTTCCACGGAACCCAATGTGTCATCGACGCAATGGCGCTCGTTCAGCAACATCCGTGACAGGCTTTATTATTTTGATATAGTCACCAACCTTGGTGTATTTTATATCAATCTTAAGAAGTGTGACCTGCGCCCCGGTGCTTCGGTCATGAAGCTCGACACCTCCAAATCTAAGGATTTTGTGGGCGACGTAACGTCACGTTTGGTAAAGCATGCACCTTTTACTCCCATGTATTGACATAATGGCGTGGTTTATGGCATAAATAGCCATAAACCACACTTGCCGTTTTATCTATAAAAAATAAAATGGTAACTTTGCACACGCTTAAATATTTATGATGAGAGCGAGGGGATTATTAAATGTTTTAATAGCGATTTGGGCGGTCTGCGCGGTCAAGGTTCCGGCATTTGCTGGCGGTTCCGAAATGCCCGTTGCGCTGCTAATCCCCGACTCGTGCGATACGGTTGCCGGAATTACGGTCGACTCTGTGACGCCGGTTGATACTATGCCTCCGCTACCTGGAAAAACATGGGTGAACCGACTTATCAATTCAGGATTCCGTATAAATGACCCTCGTATAAGATATCCGAAATTTGCGCAATTTTGTGTGAACGTATATAACTGGGGTGACCGCACTTTTAATTCGTATGACAAGGATTATGTGGTAGGTACCGGGAAAAACTGGAAAATAATAGGGAAATCCTATAACTGGGCGCAAAGCTACATGCTCACTTTTTCTAAAAGTACTTCGATACGAATGATTTCTGATGTCTACAGTGACATCGGTGCCCATCTCTGTTTTATGGCGGTGAGTGTCGGATATGATTTTAATGCCAATGAGCTTATAGGTAATCCGGTGTCTAACCGGACCAACTTTGAGTTCAATTTCACATGTGCGCTTTTTGCCGCCAATTATCAGAACTCCTCAACCAAAGGCGGGGCACATGTTACAAAGTTTGGAAAATTCAAGCCGTCATCAGGGCAGAAACTGGATTTTGAGTTTGACGGGGTGAATCAGGAGTCGACAGTAATCGACTTGTATTATTTCTTTAATCACAGAAAATATTCTCAGGCAGCCGCCTATTGCTATTCAAAGTATCAGTTGAAAAGTGCGGGGTCAATGATTGCAGGATTCAGTTATACCCATCAGAAAATCGGTCTGGATTTCTCCCGTCTGCCAGCCGATATGCTTAACTATCTTCCCGGTGACACCGACCATTATAATTTCCGGTACACCGATTATGACCTTATGGTAGGCTATGCCTATAACTGCGTGATGAAGCCCCGAAAATGGTTGTTTAATATTACTGCGCTGCCTTCTCTCGGGTATAAACACTCCTACGAAGACTCTACGGAGGGAAGAAAAGATATGTTTTCCACCAATATCAAGGTAATGACAGCATTTGTGTTTAATCATCGCAGTCTGTTTGCATCGATGTCGGTGCGCTTTGACGGTCGTGCCTACTATGGAAGCGGCTATACTTTCTTCAATTCCAATGAATCAGTGACCTTCAATGTCGGTGCCCGCTTCTGAAAATATTTAATGTCCCAAAGATAAAAGTGAGCGGAGGATTGTTATAGGGGTATAACGCAATTATTTGAATTATGGCTCACGATATCATTTTCTTGATTTTGGGTACGATACTCATTATTGCAGGCGGTAATTATCTTACCGACGGAGCATCGGCTGTGGCGCGTCATTTCAAGGTGTCAAATCTGATAATCGGTCTTACTGTCGTGGCTTTCGGGTCATCGACACCTGACTTTGTGGTGTGTCTTACTTCTACATTGAGCGGTAAATCACAACTCGCACTCGGCGATATTGTGGGCGCGAATATATTTGACATACTCTTTGTGGTCGGAGTCGTGGCTCTCATCAACCCTATCCACATGAGCAAGGATATGCTGTGGAAGGATCTTCCGATGCTTGTGCTTGCTTCACTCGCCCTGTTTTTCTGCGGTGACGACAAACTGTTTGACGGCACAGCTGATTTCATCAGCCGTACCGACGGACTGATGCTGATAGCATTTTTTATCATCTTCATGGCATATACATTCGAGATGGCACGTGAACCCCAGCCGCCGGTGCCACAAAATGCCGGTGACAGTTCTTCTGCCGCGAAACCGGAAAATCAGTCTAAACCCGGCATGAAAATGTGGCTTGCCGTAGTATGTATCCTTGGCGGTCTTGCCGCACTGATAGTCGGTGGAAACTGGATAGTCGACGGTGCATCGGGGATAGCCCTGAAAGCAGGGCTATCAGAGGGACTGGTAGGTCTTACCATTGTAGCCATAGGAAGTTCAGTGCCCGATCTCGCCACATCGGTCGTGGCGGCTGTCAAGAAGCAGCCCGGCATTGCGCTCGGCAATGTAGTGGGAGCATGTATATTCAATGTGTTTTTTATACTTGGATTCTGCTCCACTATCAGCCCGCTTGACACCGGCACGATTTCAGTGGTCGATTTCAGCACTCTTGTAGGAGGCTCATTGTTGCTGTGGATATTCGGCCAGATTATAGGCAAGCGCGTTATCACCCGTGGCGAAGGAGCTGTACTCGCATTCTGCTATGTGGGATATATGACTTACCTGGTAATCTCGGCAATACATTGATCAGGAATGGGTCTCTACTGCCGAGGTAGGCGGCAATGTCGAGTTACGCTCGTCAACCGCATTGACGACGGCGCGTCCCAAATCCATGAACGCTTCACCGGTAATGCTGTCTTTCAGCGCGATAGGTGACCCGCAGTCACCGCCTTCACAGATTGTACCGACGATAGGTATCCGGGCAAGTACCTTCACATGAAGCTCTTCCGCAAGTTTGATGGCACCGTCGCGACCAAACAGGTAGTAGCGTTCATCAGGGTGCGCGGCGGGAGTGAACCATGCCATATTCTCGACTATGCCAAGCACAGGCACATTGACCTTCTCGTCGGTAAACATGGCGATACCTTTGCGGGCATCGGCGAGTGCCACCTCCTGTGGTGTGCTGACGATGACCACTCCTGTTATGCCGAGAGTCTGTACAAGTGTGAGATGTATGTCGCTTGTTCCCGGAGGCATGTCGATGAGGAAATAGTCAAGTTCACCCCATGATGCCTGCATGATAAGCTGATTGAGGGCGCGCGATGCCATGGCACCGCGCCAAAGTACCGGGGAATTCTTGTCGACGAGAAATCCTATCGAGAGTAATTTTACACCGTATTTCTCTATCGGCTCTATCATGTCCTGTCCGTCGACATTTTCCATATAGATAGGCGCATCTTCGACACCGAACATCTTGGGTATGGAGGGACCGAATATGTCGGCATCCAACAGCCCTACCTTGTAGCCGAGACGGGCAAGTGCCACGGCAAGATTGCTTGCGACCGTGGATTTGCCTACGCCGCCTTTACCTGAGGAGATACCTATGATGTTTTTTACTTTCGGCAGCGGGCGTTCCTCTGCTTTTGGTGCGGGATTTTCTTTCTTGAACTTGACGCTTATGCGGTCTTTCACGTCTATTTCCGGAGAGATGAAAGTGGTAAGCGCGGTCTCGGCGGCTTTTACAAGCGACTTGACAAACGGGTCGGTAGGCTTGTCAAATATTAGCGAGAAACTCACTTTGTTGCCGTCGATGCGGATGTCATCTTCGACCATTCCGAGTTCCACGATATTTTTACCGTTTCCGGGATAGCGCACATTGGTCAGCGCGTCAAGAATGAGTTTGGGATATAATGTTTCCATTTTGGCTATGAATTATTTGGGTATTAACATTTGTCCGGGCATTGTAGTTCGCCACGGGAAAAGCTGCGATAAGTATCAGGTTCTATTTCGACTTCCGGCTCGGAAAGAGGTGTTGACCGGTCGAGATGCCAGGATATATATTTTATAGTCAGTCCACGGTCGAGCCACTGCTGCTCATAAAATGTGCGTATGTTGAGGATGTCGCTTACACCCTGCGGGTCATGATACAGGTCGGCTGTGTCGGTTACTTTCCTGAATCCGTTATGCTCAACCATGTAACGGGTGTACGTGTAGAGAAACGGGCTGTCACTTTTCAGATGCACGATGCCATTGTCGCGCAACACCTCTCGGTAAAGGCTCATGAAACGTGTGCCGGTGAGGCGTTTCGTCACTTTTTTCATCTGCGGGTCAGGAAATGTTATCCATATCTCGTCAACCTCGTCATTGGCGAAAAAGTTGGGAAGCAACTCGATGCTTGTGCGCAAAAACGCGGCGTTTCTGATGCCACGGTCGCGTACCTGGCAGGCACCTGTCCACATGCGCGCGCCCTTGATGTCGATGCCTATGAAGTTTTTGTCGGGAAAACGCTCCGCGAGCCCGACAGTGTACTCACCTTTGCCGCATCCAAGTTCAAGCACGATAGGATTGTCGTTGCCGAAATAGTCGCGTCCCCAGCTTCCTTTCATCGGGAAGCCTTTTTCACGAAGTATGCCGAACGGGTATTGAAATACACAGTCCATCGACTCCATTTCGCTGAATTTACGTAATTTATTTTTTCCCATATACGGTTACTTTGTTCTTAATATCTTGTCAACGCGGCGTGTGCCGTCATTAAATATGGTCACGGTGATGTCTATTTCCGACACGCGGTAATGCATTACGCTTTTTATGTCGGAATCTGTCGTTGTCGGCGAGACAATCGCTCCCGTATTCCCGATAATGTTGAATTCACACCATTGGGGAGAGGAGAGGAATGTGTCGTGCAGATGAGCCGGAACCGTAAGCCGGATGTCATGCTGTGGAAGCCCGTACCATACGTTGTCGCCAAGTGTCGGCACTCGTTTCAGATTCGAGCCATCTATGCCCGATAGGCTCATCATCCCTTCCATTGCATTTGAGCCGATGCGGCAGAGTGATGCGGGAAGGTGTATCCTGCTTATATTGCCGGTGCATGCAAGGGCGCAGTCGCCTATGTAGAGCAGCGATGTGGGAAAATCCACTTCATTTAGAGCCATGCATCCGAAAAAAGCACTGTTTTCGATGCGGGTGATATTATCGGGCAGTTTTATGCTGCGTAATGCTTCGCATCCGGCAAAAGAGCGTTCACCTATTGCGCGCAGCCTTGTACAGCGGCTCAGGTCGATTGATTCCAATGCCGTGGCGGCAAACACATCACTTTCGATTTTCTCCAGTGTCGAGGGCAATGATACCTCACGTAAAGAGGTGCAGCCGCGGAAAGTACCGGCATGGAGCACGGTGACTCCTTCGGGAATTTCTGCCTTGACGAGCTTGTGGCAGTCGGCAAAGGCATACGCCCCTATATTCTTCACACCTGCGGGGATGATTGCTGTCTGTACGCCGGAACCGGCGAAAGCCCCTTCTCCTATGGCGGTCACACCATCGCCAATAACCGGACCGCTTATCGACATGTCGCCTGTATAAGCATATTCCGGTATAGTCACCGCTGACGCATGTACAAAGGATATCCATAGCCATGCTGCAATCAACAATCTGCGTATAATCCTTGTCATACCAACAATGCGAATGTTATTCCGAGATATGCGAGAAGCAACACCGCAAGCAGGATTATGCTCAGTTCTTTGCGTTCGGCATAGCAACGGTAAGCATAATATGCGCTCAGTATGGCATAAATCGGGAAAATATAGATAAGCATCTTCCAGTTGTTGCCGTCATCTTCGGGCGGCAACGATGCAATCACCATCGGCCATGAAAACAGAGGCAGCAGCATCACAAGTATCACTACTGTCATCCACCAGGGGGGACGGTTATAGCGGTTATCAGTCATGGTCATCGGTTTTACGGTTTTTCTCGCGGCGATATGCCTCTACGGTAGCTTCAATTCCCTTTTCGAGCGACGTCGCGGGGTTGAATCCGAAATCGCGTTGCGCGTCGGAGATGTCGGCGCTCCAGTTGCGCTGTTTCATTATCTTGTATTTGTCGGAATTGAGTGTTGAGGGCTTCATCTTCAGGATGCCGTATTTCTCGGCGACTACGCTTGCCACCTTCGCCATCCACAATGGCAGTCTCACGGGAATGACAAACTTTCTGCCGAGTTTGCGCGCTACAATCTTGCGGAACTCCGACTGTGTGTAGGCGCGTCCTTCGCTGATAATGTATTTGTGGCGCACGGGAGCTTTCTCCAGCGCGTCAAACATGGCGTTTACAAGGTCGTCGACATAGATGAATGTCAGCAGTTGCTTGCGGTAGCCGACTCCGAAATCCCAATGGCTGTCGATACATTTTACCATCATGAGATAGTCCTGTTCGTGAGGACCGTAGACACCCGTGGGGCGGAAGATTATCCAGGGGAAGTCAGGGGTTGTTTCAAGCAGTGTCTCGCTCTTGATTTTCGACATGCCGTATTTTGTATTGGGGTCGGGCACAGTGGTCGAGGTATAAGGCTGATAGGTCTTTTCATCGACGGGTCCGAGCGCGCTGAGACTGCTCATATAGAGAAAGCGCTCCGGAACCATGCCTGTTGCCTGCAGCGATTCCACGCATGTGCGCAGATATCCGAAATTGATACGGTTGAAATCGCTGTAATTGGTCACTTTCGTGGCTCCGAGATTGTAGATTATCCAGTTCCATTTTTCTCCTTCCGGAAGAGAGGTTTTCAACACCGTTTCCATTGCCTCCGGTGAGTCGTAGTCAAAGGTCACGAAATGCAGCCGCTCATCTTTGAGATAGCGGCGCGATGTCGATTCGCGCACACCTACCCATGTCTCGTAGCCACGGCGCAGACTCTCCGCGGCTATGAAACCGCCGATAAAGCCACCTGCGCCAATTATCAATACACGTTTCATAGCGGGTAATGTTTATGGCTCAAAGATAATGAAAAAAGTTGACATTGACCGACTAACCCCTCCCACATTCTTCCGCGAAATCTCCCGGCACGCATAACCATCGCACTAAAGGTGGCGTAGCCCCCGTCAAACATCACCCGCTTCACCGCCCCGTTCTCATAGATGGTCGAATTAGAGTAGTGCACATCATTTTGGATATTGAATACGGCTTTAGAGGAAAATCTAATATTCAAAAGCATCAATCCTCATTCCTTTCTTTGTTATAATAAAGCGTATGATTTCATACGGATGATCTGGGTTATGCTTTGATAGTATTGAATCATGGAAATTTCTTGCTGAATTGGAATCCCAATTATTAAAATAGGTAAGACGCTCTTTTGATATTCCTTTAGGTGAGCCTAAATAGTGCATATTTTTCCTATAATATCGAAATATACTATATGCTTCTTTTTCCTTTGTCGAATTATTCCATAGGGTAAAGTGACCTATACCGTCAAAATGCAAGAAAATAGTATCATTTATCCTAAATTTGATACTATCCAGATATCCTGAATTCATTAGAATATCATATTTCCATTGTGTCTCATTTGTATTGCGATTATGCTTTTCAACATAATTAAGATTGTAAATGTCAGAGAAAATATGGTTGACTGCATTTGTCAATGAATGGTCATTATGTTGTAATGACCATGGTTGCCGGTAATTCAAAGTCCATGAGCATATAATAGTGCCCAATATCAGACAAATGATGCAATAAAGTAACTGTTTCATAAAATGATTTCTTTAATATGAAAACCGTTGTTTACAATATTTATTCCTCTGGAAGCAGACGGTTGAAGTGGGGGAGGTCGGGGATCTGCAGGCGGGCGTGGAAGTCGTGGAAGTTGAGGAGAGGCGTTTTCATGATGTGATGACTGGTTTTTCACAAATATAGCTATTGCGATGCCGGATTGCAAGCTTTTTGCAGGAAATGTGCAATGTCGTTGATTTTGCCGTTGTTTCCCGGAGGGATAATCCATTTGTAGCCGTAGCGTTGAGCGGAGCGAAACCTACGGATATCCGGCATGTCGCCATCATCGTTTCCCGACAGGGAATCATCAATCGCGCTCCGGGATGATTCCTTGCGGAAACATAAGCCTATACGATGCTTTCCGGGGGTATCGCTGCGCTCAACCCCCGGCTAAATTTGGATTTTTCCCTGCGGGAAAAGGGTTGTCAGGGTGCAGCGCGTAGCAGTAGGGGCGCCTGGAAGGGCGCCCGCGTTGCGAGGGAGTGTGCGGGCGAGCTTCCCCTCGCCCCTACTGCTACGCGGTATTTTTAGGTGTAAATACTTAATATTTAATTATATGGCAAAGCCATGTCCCTACGCGGTGTCTTTTACGGAGTGAGGTCCGGTGACCGTAAGGTCGTTAGAGACCCTGTCTGACGACTCATCTGTTATATATGAAAAAGGGGGCGCGCAAATGTTGGCGCGACCCCTTTGTATTTTGGACGGTTGGTTATCAGTCTCTTGATGCACCGAAGAAGCGGAGCAGATAGAGGAAAAGATTGATAAAGTCGAGATAGAGCGTGAGCGCACCTATGGTTGCGAGACGCGGCAGAGAGAAACCGCCGTTGTATTCAGCCATACGCTTGATCTGCTGGGTATCCCATGCGGTAAGACCGATGAAGATAAGCACACCTGCGATAGATACAATCCATTCAAGTGTCGAATTTGCCCAGAAAATGTTGACTACGCTTGCGATGATAAGACCTATCAACGCCATAAACAGGAAGTTGCCGATTTTTGTCAGGTCACGGCTCGTGAAGTAACCGTAGACACTCATTGCGCCGAACACTCCGGCAGTGATGATGAATGTCTTGAAAATCGATACTGTGGAATAGGCATAAAATATCAACGAGAATGTGACTCCGTTGAGTATCGCAAACGCGTAAAACAGCAATGTCGCCACGGGTGAGCTTATCTTGTTGACCGCTCCGCTGATACCGAATACCATGAGAAGTTCCACAATCAGAAGTCCCCAGTAGACCCAGCGGTTAGCCGCAAGAAAATAGACGAGATTAGGAATGCAAGAGCATATCCATGCTGCTCCGGCGGTCACAAGGAGGGCGAGAAACATCTTTACATAAACCCTCTTCATCACCTGCGACACACGATTGTCAAGCGCCTGTGAATTGAATGAATCCAAATTATAATTATTCATAATACTTAGTGTTTAAAGTGATAACGTATATGCGGGGCAATGTGTGACCCTACAAAAGTTAAATTATGTTACATGCGCTCCGGCACCTCGATCCCGAGCAGCGACATGCCGCTTTTAACGACGCGCGCCACTTCCTCGCTGAGGGCAAGACGGAGCGCACGGACACTTGAGTCAGCCTCGTTAAGAATCGAATAGTCGTGGTAGAACTGGTTGTATTCCTTCACGAGGTCATACACATAATTGGCTATGAGTGCCGGTGAATAGGTTCTACCGGCTTCAGCGACAACTGCAGGATAGTCGGCGAGGTGCTGGATAAGGGAGATTTCCTTCTCATTAGGCTCGACTGCCTCATAGCCTTCAGCCTTGTAGCCGGCATCGGCTGCCTTGCGGAGTACGGATCGGATACGTGCGTAGGTGTACTGGATGAAAGGACCGGTATTGCCGTTGAAGTCGATTGACTCTTTGGGGTTGAAAGTCATGTTTTTGCGCGGGTCTACTTTCAGAAGGAAATATTTTAGTGCGCCCATGCCCACAATACGTGCGATTTCTTCCGATTCTTCGGGCGTGAAATCGCCTTTACCGCGCTCTGCCGACACATCGCGCGCTCCCTGAATCATTTCGTCCATCAGGTCGTCGGCATCTACCACGGTTCCCTCGCGGCTCTTCATCTTTCCTTCGGGAAGTTCTACCATTCCGTAGGAGAAATGCACGAGATCCTTGCCCCACTTGAATCCGAGACGGTCAAGGAGCAGCGACAATACCTGGAAATGATAATTCTGCTCGTTGCCCACGACATAAATCATCTTGTCAATAGGGAAATCCTGATAGCGGAACTTGGCGGTACCGATATCCTGGGTCATGTAGACCGATGTGCCGTCGCTGCGGAGGAGCAGTTTGTGGTCAAGTCCGGCATCGGTAAGGTCCGCCCATACCGAGCCGTCATCCTTGCGGTACATGATGCCCTTTTCAAGTCCTTCAAGCACCTTGTCCTTGCCTTCAAGATAGGTGTTGCTCTCGTAATATATCTTGTCGAAGTCCACGCCGAGACGCTTGTAGGTCTCATCAAATCCGGCATAGACCCAGCTGTTCATCATCTCCCACAGCCCGCGTATCTCGGGGTCTTTCTGCTCCCAGCGGCGCAGCATTTCGCGCGCTTCAAGCATCAGTGGCGACTGCTTTTCAGCTTCTTCCTCGGAGAGACCCTTGGCGACAAGCTCTTTCACTTCAGCCTTGTAATGCTTGTCGAAGAGTACATAGAAGTCGCCGATAAGGTGGTCGCCTTTCTTGCCGGTAGATTCGGGGGTGGCACCGTCGCCCCACTTTTTCCAAGCGAGCATCGACTTGCAGATGTGGATGCCTCGGTCGTTGACGATGTTAGTCTTCACGACGCGGTTGCCGCAGGCGGCGAGTATGCGCGAGAGGCTGTATCCGAGCAGATTGTTTCGCACATGTCCGAGGTGAAGAGGCTTATTGGTGTTTGGCGAGGAGTATTCCACCATCACAAGTGGGCTTTCATCAGTCGCTTTCTTGAAGCCGTAGTCGGGAGTCTCCGCGATGTGGCGTAACATTGAAGTGAAGTAGCCCGGTTCTATCACGATATTCAGGAATCCCTTGATTACATTAAACCGGTTGACAGCGGGTTCGTTGTCGACAAGCCAGTTGCCTATCTCGGTACCGACCGCTTCAGGAGCCTTGCGGGCTGCCTTCACCCAGGGGAACACCACGACGGTGAGATTGCCTTCAAATTCCTTCTTGGTGGTCTGCGGCACGATTGACGCGGGGTCGGCGTCAACTCCGTAAAGCTCTTTGACAGCGCGCGCCACTGCTTGCGCTATAATGTTATCTATCGACATTATTTTATTATTTAATTGATTTACGGATGCAAAGATACGAATAAGCCGAGCGTAATGCCAAATTTATTTGAGCATTACCGAGCGAGAGTATCTAAGGCATAGCCAAAGATACGAATAAGCCGAGCGTAATGCCAAATTTATTTAGTGAGTTGTCGTCAGATTTCAGTTTTCAGTTGTCGTCGTCAGAGATACAAAGGGACAGGCGGTCAAAAAGAACAAAGAAGTTATTTTGTTGTGATGCGAGGATTGCGGTGTTGTCCGTAGGACATCATCTGTCTATAGCCGGGGTGTTGAGCGTAGCGATACCCCCGGAATAATGGCTTCCCCTTTGGAATGTTTCCGTAAGGAATCATTAGTGCTTTGGCTCGCTTTCCGTCGGTATCGCTGTGCTCAACCGACGGCTACATAGGGATTATCCCCTGACGGGGAAATGAGTTGTCGTCAGGTGCATCGTATGTGTCCGACCAGCCTGACTTGTTTAAGAAATAGTAAGGAGTTTCAATTTCTGCAAAGAAGTGACGCGCCTTTAGCTTATACAGACATCTTGCAAATAGAAACCGTGGTTGTGGAAACGGCGGTTGCTATTTAAATCCAGGCATGTGGCTTCCGACAAGATGATATTGTATCCAGGCTTGGCTCGCCGTAGGGGACCATTCTGATACGTGGTCAGGAGTATTTTTCACATTTTATTTTCAACCGACGCATAAAGTTGCTACCTTTGCGGTCGATATATTATTCATACGTTATGACTTACGAATATGACTATTTGGTTATAGGGTCGGGTATTGCCGGAATGAGTTTCGCCTTGAAGGTTGCCGCGACCGGTAGAGTGGCACTGATTTGCAAGACCAATCTTGAGGAAGCTAACACCTATTTCGCCCAGGGGGGTGTTGCATCGGTCACTAATCTTGAGGTGGATAATTTCGACAAGCATATCGAAGATACCATGATTGCCGGTGACTGGCTGAGCGACCGTGCAGCGGTCGAGAAAGTCGTGAAGGGTGCTCCCGCCCAGATTCAGGAACTTATAAAATGGGGTGTCAATTTTGACAAGAACGAGAATGGCGACTTTGACCTTCACCGCGAGGGGGGTCATTCAGAGTTCAGGATTCTTCACCATAAGGACAACACAGGTGCCGAGATTCAGGAGAGCCTTGTCAAGGCGGTGAAAAACAATCCGAATATCGATATTTTTGAAAATCATTTTGCAATAGAGATAATAACCCAGCACCATCTGGGAAAAATCGTGACACGCCGCACACCTGACATCACCTGCTATGGTGCATACGTGCTCAATCCCGAGACCGGGAAGGTCGACACATTTCTCGCGCGTGTAACGCTGATTGCCACCGGCGGTGTCGGTGCTGTTTATACCACTACCACCAATCCGCTTGTCGCTACCGGCGACGGCATAGCGATGGTGTACCGTGCCAAGGGTACGGTGAAGGATATGGAGTTTATCCAGTTCCACCCGACTGCCCTCTATCATCCCGGCGACCGTCCGTCGTTTCTTATCACGGAGGCTATGCGCGGCTACGGTGCGGTGCTCCGCAACAAACGCGGCGAGGAGTTCATGCACAAGTATGACCCGCGTCTGTCGCTCGCACCCCGCGATATAGTGGCACGCGCCATCGACTCTGAGATGAAGCAGTATGGCGACGAGCATGTGTATCTCGATGTAACCCATAAAGACCCCGAAGAGACCAAGAAGCATTTCCCCAACATATATCAGAAATGTCTGTCGCTCGGCATCGACATTACGAAAGACTACATCCCTGTTGCCCCCGCCGCCCATTATCTTTGCGGAGGAATAAAGGTCGACACTAACGGCGAGTCGTCGATCCAGCGTCTGTATGCTGTCGGTGAATGTTCTTGTACCGGTCTGCACGGAGGCAACCGTCTTGCGTCCAACTCGCTCATAGAGGCTGTGGTTTACGCCGATGCTGCCGCAAAACATGCCATGGAGGTTAAAGACCATTATAGCTATCGTCACGATGTGCCGGAATGGAACGACGAGGGAACACGCCATCCCGAGGAGATGGTGCTCATCACCCAGAGCATAAAGGAAGTGGGGCAGATTATGGCGACCTATGTCGGTATCGTGCGCAGCGACCTGCGTCTTAAACGCGCCTGGAACCGTCTTGACATCCTCTATGAGGAGACCGAGAAGCTTTTCAAGTGCTCCAAGGCGAGCCGCGAGATATGCGAGTTGCGCAACATAATTAACGTGGGTTATCTGATCATGCGTCAGGCGATGGAGCGCAAGGAGTCACGCGGGCTGCACTACACTGTCGACTATCCCCACACCGAGCATCACGCCGAATAATCACCTGTCAATGCAATCTTTGCCGTAATGTCGCGTTATATGGTTATGAGGATACTATTCTGTGTAATCATAGCCATATTGTGTGCTTTCGGCTCCTATGCCCAGAAGGTTGATGCCGATGGTGTGCCCGTGCCTGCAAGTGTGGTGAAGAAGCCTGTCAACGGGCGTTACCATTTCATCACCGAGCAGGGCGACACGGCGCTTATGGTCGTGCTCAACAACGTCACGGTATTTCCTCCGATGAAATTCAAAAACAAGAAACAGGAGGAATTTTACTGGCGCACCGTCCGCGATGTAAAGCGTACGCTCCCCTATGCCAAGCTGATAGCCGAGACCCTGCTGGAGACCTACGAATATATAGAGACACTTCCCACCCAGAAAGAGCGGGAGGCGCATCTGTCGCAGATGGAGAAAGAGATTTTCGCCCAATACAAGCCTCAGCTGAAAAAATTTACAAAGTCGCAGGGCAAGATGCTCGTAAAGCTAATCAACCGGGAGACCAATCAGAGCAGCTACAACATCTTGAAGGCATTTCTCGGGTCATTCCGTGCCGGATTCTGGCAGACATTCGGCAAATTCTTCGGCGTGAGCCTGAAAACCAGTTATAAGCCCGACAAAAATGCCGACGATGCCATAATCGAGCGCGTGTGCATCCTGGTCGAGCAAGGTCAGCTCTGACAGGTGAGTTGTCAGTTTTCAGTTTTCGGAATGCTTATCGAAAAAACACCGCGTAGTTGTAGGGGCGAGTGGAAGCTCGCCCGCATCCAGATAAGGATTTTGCCCGGAACGGGCAATATAGAGTTTACCGCGGGTAGCCCCGAATGGGGCACCCGTGGAATGTAAGCCCCCCACACGATACAACCCTGAAACGGGTTGCATAAATATGTGATAATCAGATGCCCATGCAACCCACTCCGGGGTAGAGCCGAGGAGAGAGACGCTTGAGCCACGGGTATGCCTTCGGCATTACCCGCGGTTACCGGGATGAATCCCCTTGCGGGGATTTATGGCTCCATGCACCTTAAGTTAGTGACATTGAATGGAAGCTCTCCCGAGCCCACAGGCAATTCACTGAATATGATGGCTCTATCCCCTTTCAGGGGAAAATAATGGCAAAATCCCTAAAAGTCGGATATTTACCTCAAAAAAAGCTTGCAATCCGGCATCGCAATCGCTATATTTGTGAAAAACCAATCGTCACATCATGAAAAAATTAATTTTCATCAGTGTAGCTACAATATGTTGCTGTACACTCTCTTCCTGGACCCTGAACTATCCGGCACACTCATTAAAAGGTGGTCTTGACTGTGTATTTGATGAAATTTTTACTCAAAGTCAATGTAAGACTGAGGAAACGCCGCAACAGATGAACCGTGATACACTTAGTCAGATATATAACTATTTCAATGTACTTGACAGCGTTTACCAAAGAGAAATAGGTGATACCATATATATTGAATATAGTACTAAAGCAGATGGCACTCCAGCATTTTGGATGTGGAATAAAAAAAGGACATCCCATTTTATCAGTAGAGAAGGGTATATTGTGAAAATTCCATTCCTACCATATTTTAAAGATGACAAAGTCCAAAGGGAGATGATTAACATGGATTCTATTTCCCTAAGGAAAGAACATGACAAAGGTAGGGCATCTAAAATATTGTCACCTTCAAAAACTTATCACCTCATAAGAGTAGTTGCAGATAAACATGGTTTAAGATTTGAAGGATTCAAATTCTGAACCACTTTTCTAATATTATACCCATAATAAAGAATATTCCCGGTAAAAGACTTGCAATCCGCCATCCCAATCACTATATTTGTGAAAAACCAATCATCACATCATGAAGACGCCTCTCCTTATATTATTTATGGCTGTGCTCGGGAGTGTCATGGCGCAGGAGGCGCCTGCCGACCCGTATGCCTCGCTTAACCGCGAATGTAACTCGCCACGTCCCGGCGACTCGTTCACCATGTCGGAAATCCACGCCATGCCGCCGGGCGGTCGCGGCACAGCCCGCGTGTGGCATCTGCCCGACGCTGACGGCACGGACCACCGCCGCACCTACCTTTCAAAGGGCGACACCACCGTGTGTCTCGAATACCCGGAATACCTCACATACTCTGCCGTCACCGACACCGTGCGCCTCACCTCGGCTGAAAACCGCGAGATGAAGGTCAGCTACGACCTTGCGCCTCCGCTGCTACGTCTACCCATGGCTTACGGCGACAGCATCGCATCCCCCACATCAGGCGCCGGCATCTTCGGGAAGCGTCTCTACATCGGGCATCGCGGCTCCGCGTATTCCGTAGCCGACGGCACCGGGATGCTGACCGACGGCACCGACACCCTGCGCCATGTACTCCGTGTACACACCCGCCATGAATACCGGCGCGTCATGGACCCCGACACGGCACGGGTGTCGGCATGGATGTCACTCCCCGCGCTCCCCGACTCACTGCCGCTCTTCATCGACGAGCGTCACTCATGGTACGCGGCGGGGTCGCGCTACCCCGTTATGGAGCGTGTAGCCTCCATGATGGTGTACGGTGGCGACACGGTGATGACCCGTGCCGTGACGCTGCTCTGCCTCCCGGAGTTGCAGCGCACCGACCTCGGCGATGACACGCCCAACAGCGCGCTACTTGCGCGAATCGCCGCAGCGGAATCCGGGCAACGGGACGGTCCCACGCCTGATACCGACAGCCCCGGCGGCTTCCCCGCCACCGTCGACGCCGTGTTAGGGACCGACGGCAGGACGGTCAACGTCACCTACACCCTCGGCACCGCCGCCGACGTGCGCCTCGGCGTGTTTGACGCCCTCGGGCGCGCCCTCTGCCCCGTCACGAGGGAGTCGGCAGCCCCCGGCACCCACATCGAGTGCCTCGCCCTCACGTCGCCCCCGTCGGGCAACGCCCTGCTGACCGTGTGGGTCGGCGACGACAACATGACATTCAAGGTAAGGACAGAATAACCGACACAGCCATGAAGACACCCCTCCCCCTCATCGCGGCACTGCTCTGCGCCGCCCCCGTGTCAGCCGAGCTGACCACCCCCGACATCGCAACCGCGCCCGACACCGCGGCGGTGGCACACGCCCCAGCCGTGCAGTCCGACGACGCATCCTACGAGATGCAGTTCCTCCCCTCGGTCATCCCGCCAACACCGCAGGCGGCTGCGCTCGCCCGCTACGGCGAGTACCCCGTGAGCCACACCACCGGCATCCCCGACATCACAATCCCCCTTTACGAGATTGATCTCGGGGGCTACAAGCTCCCGATAACAATCTCATACCATGCGTCGGGCTTCCGCCCCGACGACGTGGCGACCCCTGTAGGTCTCGGCTGGGTGCTGAACGCGGGCGGTGCCGTGACCCGCACCATCATGGGCGCGCCCGACTTTGAGACCGGTGACATGACGCTCGACACCCTCTACCGCAACTACAGCGAGGTCGACCGCATAGTGCAGGATGCAAAAAAGGCGGGAGCCAACATACATATCCTTGAGTCCCTCGCATTAAAGGGGCAGTTCTCCACCATAGATTCCGAGTCCGACCGCTATACGTTCAACCTTCCCGGACAAAGCGGCGTTTTCCGCTATTCCCACCGTGACCGACAGTTCATCCCCCTCAACCATTCCCCGCTCCAGATAACACATTCGGGACACCGGGAAAACCTGAGATTCAAGATATGCAACGGCGACAATACCATATATTATTTTGATCGGCAGGAATGTATCGGTGTGAACGATGACGAGGGGATGCCGTTTGCAAGTTCCTGGTATATGACGGAAGCGCATACCCCCTATGGTAGTGTGGATTTTGAATACACCAGAGGAGAAAGATATGACATAACCCGTTCATCCCAGACCTATTTTGCTGGCATGGGGTTTGTCTACGATGAATCTTCCCACAGTGATGACCCTGCCTACACGGACGACAGGGTTGAGTCGACCACGATGTATGTCTACAAGCCGCAGTTACTGAAATCAATGTCATGGGACGGCGGCAAAATCGATTTCATCTATGCCCGCGATCGCAAGGACGTTGCAGTTGAGCGGCTTGTAAAGGCCATTGTGAAAGATTCCCGAGGCAACGTGAGGAAGACTGTCACCTTCCATAACGGCAGTTACATGGGCGACACCTCTATGAAAGAAAAATGCCGCTTGATACTCGACAGCATAAGCGACTCAGAGGCTGGCGTCTACAGGTTCTCATATTGCAATGCCGGAGCCATGGAATGTCCCACACACCTTGCTGCGTACGGTAAAGACTACTGGGGGTATGCCAACGGCACCAAGGGATATTACCTTATGTCGGTCCGCGCCTCCGATATAATGCATGCCGATGCCCCCTACTCGGCAGGGGACAAGTCGGGCATGGGTGTTGACAGGTATTCCAATGAACATGAGATGATGCGCGGGGTGCTTGTATCCATCATATATCCAACAGGAGGGCAAACCACCTTTGAGTACGAGGCAAATCGCTGGAAGCAACTCGAGAACGGCGGATGGAAAACACGCACCGTAGGGGGGCTCAGGATAAAGACTATTAAGAGCGGGGATGTCACACGGAGCTACGAATATACAACCCCTGTAGCCCAATATGACCCGGACTACCTGATGATTCACAAAGGTAAATGGACATGGGCAATCAACATCACCGGTGCTATCATTCAGGATGTGTATGTCGGTTCTATCACCCCGGCCGTACCGTTGAGCAAGTCCGGTGCTCCCGTGAGATACGTCACGGTGACGGAAAAGCATGATGACGGATCGGGTGTGGTGTATGAGTACGGCTGCGGCAGGGTAGACGACATTCTGGAGTACCCCGTGCCGGAAGAGCATCCCTCCATGTACCTCTCCGACAGACACGACGAGGGCAACGACGACCCTCTGCTGTTGAGAAAGACCATATACGGGACTGACTGGCAACCCGTGACCGGTGAGGAATATGAATATGAAGGGATGACACTGAAAAAATTTGCAACCGGTGTCAGGGTTGTAAACAAGCATTATTACTGGTCTACACGAGGAGGGGGCGGACCCTGGATATTCTATCAGAAGCTGACCTCTGATTTCCTTGAATATGCACCGGTCACCGCCACGACGAAGGCGTTCAACCGCGTCAGGAAGACAGTCACCGACCATGTGACGGGCGTGGTGACCGAGCACACCTACACCTACGACCCGCAGCTGCGCACGCTGAAGCCACGATCCGTGGCGTTCACCGACAGTGACGGCTCCCGCGACTCGACACGCTATGAGTTCCCCTTCGACCGCACCGACGCATTCCATGCCGGGATGGCACGGCATTTTCCCGATGCGGTGCTGTCGGCAAGGACATTCCGCGACGGCACACCGGCAACCACCGTCAGCACAGGCTACGGCATGTCGTATCTCCCCGAGTCCGTCTCCACCGCCTTCGGCGACGGCGCGCTGCAGGAGCGCGAGCGTGTGCTCTCGCGCGGCGCGGGCAACCGCCCCACGGCAATACTTGTCAACACCGTTGACACCACCCTCATCGAGTGGGACGCCAAAGGGCTGCACCCCCTGAAAATCACCGCCCCCGGCGGGCTCTCCACGAGCTATGAATGGAAGCCCCTCACCGGGGTCACGATGGTGACCGACCCGCGCGACTACAAGACCGCCTACGGCTATGACACCGCCGGGCGACTGTCGTTCATACGCGACGCCCGCGACACGCTCCAGACATTCTCCTACTCCATCGTCAACGGCCCGTACGGGACACAGCCCGACAACTCCGTCACCACCATGCGCCACCTCAACGCATCCGGCACCCGCGTCATTACGCGTCAATACCACGACCACCTCGGGCGACCTACCGCGCTGGCGCAGGGCGGACTCAACACCGCCGGGACATACGTCTACACCCTGCAGACCTACGACACCTCAGGGCGCGTAGCCGACTCCTGGCTCCCCGTCGAGGGCACTTCAGCCGTGAAGAATCCAGCTTCATCCGAGATCGCCGCGTGGGCGCAGTCGACCTACTCCGACTCCCATGCCTTCTCCACGGCAACCTACGACGGTGCCGGCCGACCTGTGCGCACCACCACCCCGGGCGACCTGTGGCATGCAGCAGGAAAGGGGCGCGACATCGTGCGCCTCACCAACCCCGCCAACTCCGTCAGGCGTTACTCCGCCCCTGTCGACGGCACGTCGCTCGTCAAGAACGGCTACTACCCCGCAGGCTCCCTCCACGGCGAGAAGACTGTCGACGAGGACGGCAACAGCATCACCGTGTTCACCGACAAGGCGGGGCGCAAGGTGCTTGATCGTCGCGGCTCATCCAACGACACCTACTTCGTCTACAACGCCTACGGGCAGCTCCGCTTCGTGCTCTCCCCCGAGTACCAGACGGCGGGCTACAAGGAGAAATACGCCTACGAGTACCGCTACGACGCCCGCGGCAACGTGGTCAAGCGTTTCATCCCCGGCTGCGGCTACACGCAGTACTGGTATGACCGCGCCGACCGGATCACCTTCATGCAAGACCCGACGCTGCGCGAGGCGGGGCTCTACCGCTTCTACCTCTACGACCGTGCCGGGCGTCTTGCCGTGCAGGGCACCGCGGCGGCATGCTCCCGCTCCGCCGCCGTCAATCCCGTAACCTACACCCACGGCTCTACGGGCATAGGCTCCACGGGATATGTCATGGCTGACCCCTCGCGCATATCCTCCCCCGTCATCGAGTCGGCAGCCTACTATGACTCCTACACCCTCCCCGCGGCATTCACGCCGCTGAAGCTCGCCTCCCCGCCGCAGGTCAACACCACCGGTCTCGCCACCGCATCCCTGGGCGTCGCCTCCGACGGCACACCCCTCCGCTCCATCACCTACTACGACGGCTTCGGGCGCGTGACCGAGCGGCGCTCAACCGGGCTGCGCGGCGCCCTCGCCATCGAGAACACCTTCTACTCCTACACCGACCGGCCCGTGAAGACGCGCTTCCGCGAGGGGGCGGTCTCTGTCACCACCGACTACACCTATGACCCCGCAACCGACCTGCTCCTCTCCCGCCGCGTCACCGCCGACACCGGCTCCGGGGCATACTCGGCACTTGTCGCCTCTTACTCCTACGACGCACTCGGCAACGTGTCAGGCGTGACACTCGGCAACTCCGCCGGGACAGTCTCCTACACCCGCGACCTCCACGGGCGGCTGCGCACCGTCAGCCACCCTGCGTTCTCGCAGCGGCTCTTCTACGCCGACGGTCCCGGCACACCGCTATACAGCGGGCGCATAAGCTCGATGATGTGGAAGTCGACCGACTGGTACCGCTGGCGCGGATACCGCTACACCTACAACGCCCTCGGCTGGCTCACAAAGGCGCAGTACGGCGAGAACGAGACCCTCACCACCGACCGCGACCACTACACCCTCTCCATTGACGAGTTCACAGAGAACGGCTCCATCCGCCGCCTCCAGCGCCACGGGCTCAAGGACGATGGGAAGTACGGCAAGATTGACAACCTCCACCTCCGCTACGACGGCAACCGCCTCGTGGAGGTCACCGAGGATGCCGACCGCGTCACCCGCGAGGGAGCAAACGACTATAATCCCGCCAACGGCACCACGGGCTATATCGGCTATAACAGTGCCGGGGCGCTCACCCACGACACAGGCAGGGGCATCGCGTCAGTCACCTACGACAACCTCAACATGCCCCTCACGCTCAGGACAACCAGAGGCAACCACATCGACTACACCTATTCTCCCGAGGGCAAAAGGCTGCGCACAATCCACAACACCGTTACGGGATATCATCTTGTGTATCCGGGTCGCCCCGACTCGGCTGTGTTCGTCACACCCGGAGGAGGCACCACTCCCGTCACGGAGGCTCTGTACCGCCGTGACACCCTCGACTACTCCGGACCGGTCATCTACGAAAACGGGGCGGTGAAGCGGGTGATGTTTGACGGGGGCTACGCCACTTTCAGCGAGGCGGGTGTACCGGGATGGCACTACTGCCTGTGCGACCATGCGGGGAGTGTGCGTGTCGTAGCCGACATGTGGGGGCGCGCCGAGCAGATAAACCACTACTACCCCTACGGACTCACCTTCGCCGATGCCGGGAAGGCTCCCGACCATCAGCCCTTCAAGTTCGGCGGCAAGGAGCTGGACGCAATGTACGGGCTCAACCTTCACGACTTCCACGCCCGACTGCAGATCCCCGACCTCGGGCGCTTCGACCGCCCCGACCCCCTCTGCGAGAAAACCCCGCACCTCTCCCCATACCTCTTCTGCGCCAACGACCCCGTCAACAACACCGATCCCACCGGAATGGTGGTAATTGCAAATAACAAAAGAGAACAACAATTATTGCTATACACATTAAAGCCACGAGATGCGGCATTTGTCAAATTTGAGAATGGAGTTATCAACCAATCATTGATGAACTCACATAGTTCGGAAAGTTCTAATTTCAACATGCTAAAAGAAATGTCAAATTCAGATTTTGAAGTCAACATTAATATTTCTTCCGGATTTGAATATAAGGATGATAACGGTAATATTGGATATCGTTCAATGGGGGAAATTGATTATGAACCTGACTTCGCGGATTTTGCATTCAAAAATTGTGACGTGAATACCACAGGTGAAACCGGATTTTTGGGCAAGGCATTGCTCCCTGGAACTGGTGGAGGAGGTCAGAACTCAATCGATGAAAATATCTCAGTACATGTGAATCAGAATGTAAGTACCATTGGTGGAGCCGAGACTTTAAGTCATGAACTGTACGGACATGCTTTGATATATGTCAGAACTCAAGACAGAAAATTATCCGGACACGATTCCCCAAATTGGGTAGAAAACAATCATTATTTAGAAAAAATGATACTGAAAGCTCGTGAAGAAACTATTGATAACATGAATCTTTGGAAATGTAATTAGGAGTATGAATAAGATTTTGATAAATATTTTATGTATATTTGTTTTTAGTATGACAATGTCAGGGCAAATGCTTAATTCCGACAATACTAAAATCATAGAAAACAAGAATTTCACAGAAACCATTGAATCTTCCAACTATATAATAGAGAGAGATACTATATGGTCAAAAATATGCAGTATTCATAATACCTCTAACGATACTCTTTGGGTGATGTTTGAAAAGGACGACAGACTCTCCAATGACTATGACATGGTACATCATAGATTTTTTTATTCAAAGCCTGAGATAGGAAGGGTTAGAGCCTTTTCTTATCTTTTGGATGGCAATGTGAATTTCACGTTGGACCTATTTAATGTATTCTTTAAATTAGTCTTACCGAACCGATTTTTTAATATCATAATCGCAGGTGAATCTGTGACAGAAATAGATTTTTTAATATCTAAAATAAGGATTATCCCACAATCTTTTATATTCGATAATTTCGGATTAATAAAACGCCATTGTAAAGATTTTGACAAACAGGTATTCTATACAAAAGATAATCTGTTAATTACTCGCCAAATGCTGAAACATGCTTTACAGGAATAAATTGCAGAATGACAAAATGCTGACCTCAGTGTCCCGTATCTACGAGAACGGGGCGGTGAAGCGGGTGATGTTTGACGGGGGCTACGCCACCTTTAGCGAGGCGGGTGTGCCCGGATGGCACTACTTCCTGTGCGACCATGTGGGCAGTGTGCGCGTCGTAGCCGACATGTGGGGGCGCGCCGAGCAGATAAACCACTACTATCCCTACGGGCTGACATTCGCCGATGCCGGGAAAGCTCCCGACCACCAGCCCTTCAAGTTCGGCGGCAAGGAGCTGGACGCAATGTACGGGCTCAACCTCCACGACTTCCACGCCCGACTGCAGATCCCCGACCTCGGTCGCTTCGACCGCCCCGATCCCCTCTGCGAGAAAACCCCGCACCTCTCCCCATATCTATTCTGCGCCAACGACCCCGTCAACAACATCGACCCCACGGGAAAAATTGTTGAATATCTGGGTGCTGATGACGAAAGAGAAGAGTTGATTAAACAGAATATACAGGTATTGCGAGACAACAGCAAAATCTTTAATGAGATTTACACTTGTCTTGAATCCTTACCCGATGTCATAACCGTTGGGCTTGGAATTACATCCGATGTGGATGGAGGCAAGGCTCCTGGAGAGTACAGGGTAGACGAAAAAGCAATCGTATTCGACATGTCGCGTGAAACTCCAACAGGACAAGTCATTTCCGAGGAGTTCTATCATGCTTATCAGGAGGCGAACAAATCCTTTAACATCGGTGAGTGGAATCGCGAATTTGAAGCCAAAGTAGCATTGTCGGCAATTTGCGGCGAGGCGGGATTGCCGCTTTGGCAATTCGAAAACATGGGTAATTTTTCTACTGAAATATACACAAATTACCTGTATCAAGGGAAGGTATCTTCAAAAAATTTCGATTCAACCTATAAATTATATGGTAACAAATTCGCCAATTCATATAAAAATGTACTTAATTACAATGTACCGGTAAAGAGTGTACCGCTTACATTAAAATATCTCTTACGAAAATGAAAAAAATTGTAGTTTTACTTCTGATAGTCGTTCTATCAATTAATATCAATGGCAAAACCCGTGTTTATACATGTAGCGACTGGGCTTTATCTGATTGGATGAGTGCTCATTTAGCTTTAGCTTTATTAGAAGAGAGAAATCGCAATTTATTGTTTACATTACTTGATAATCAAAACAATAGATTAGTAGTAGTGATGTCTTTAAGCCCTGATGATGAATTAATAATGGTTAACGCCTCAAGAAAACCGCATTCATTTACCGATGAAAATATTAACTCAATTTTTCAATCAATAAAAAACGATTTTGCCAAATCAGATACAGTATTACGTTTAGTAAGCTATGAAGCACTCTATTTAACAAAAGAGAAAAAAGATTATGACTATTTGAACCAACGTCAGCTTCTACCTTTTAACTCATATTTCTTTCAAAGGGCTGTTAAAGAATCAGGTGCAAAGACCCACGATGAAAAAATAAAGGTATTGAAAGAATGGATTGATAAAGTCATGAACCAATCAATAAGAGCATCAACTGACCCATGGAAATTACTCTGATAAAGAGATCCCTCGTCGACTACTCCGGACCGGTCATCTACGAAAACGGGGCGGTGAAGCGGGTGATGTTTGACGGGGGATACGCCACCTTCAGCGAGGCGGGTGTTCCGGGATGGCACTACTTCCTGTGCGACCATGCGGGCAGTGTGCGCGTCGTAGCCGACATGTGGGGGCGCGCCGAGCAGATAAACCAC
>ENA-OZJV01000140-OZJV01000140.1-human-gut-metagenome-genome-assembly--contig:-NODE-140-length-44289-cov-5.038884_pt1 | contig 44289 bp, 16 predicted proteins | sample MGYA00244179_ERZ653756 | MGnify/ENA primary metagenome ERZ653756 (study PRJEB26926, sample SAMN06165332) | human gut metagenome | biome: ENVO:00009003; feature: ENVO:2100002; material: ENVO:00002003...
TGTCGATATTCTTTTCTCTAATGAAAGCGAAGCGGAAGCCTTTACCGGGTTGAAAGCACACGAAGCGGTGAAAGCTCTTTCGGAGCAGGTGGAGATTTCTTTGGTCACTTTAGGAAAAGAGGGTGCCCTGGTGGGAAGCAAAGGGCAGGTTGTCGCAGTCCCGGCAGAAGGAGGTAAACCGGTCGACACGACGGGGGCTGGCGATCACTTTGCTGCCGGATTCCTTTACGGGCAGTCGGTCGGTGCAACATTGGAGCAGTCGGCCCGTATCGGCTCGCTTTTGGCCGGTTACATCATTGATGTGATCGGAGCGCAGATACCGGATGATAAATGGGAACAAATAAAGTTAAAAGTAAATGGTATATTGGCCTGACAAGCGTTTATTATATACATTTACGTCGTTAATTAACTAAATATTCTATGTATAAACAGCGAAAGAAAATAATAGCTCTTTTTAGTTGGCTGCTCCTGCTGGGAAGTGTGGTCCCCGGACAGGCACAGAAAGACAACCGTTTTGAGGTCAGTAAAAACCTGGATATCTTTAATGCTCTGGTAAAAGAGGTGGAAATGTTTTATGTGGATTCGGTCGACGTCGAGAAAACGGTGAGACGAGGGATCGATGCCATGTTAGGGGGCTTGGACCCTTATACCGAATACTATCCGGAGCAGGAAATGGATAAACTGAAATTCATGACGACCGGTGAATATGGCGGTATCGGTTCTTATATCCGTGAACGGAAAGAGGGCGGTGTCTATATTATCGAACCGTTCGAAGGGATGCCGGCGGCTTTGGCCGGTCTGAAAGCAGGCGACCGTATTCTGGCGATCGACACGGTGGATGTGACTGACAAGCCCTCGGATGAGGTTAGTGCCTTGTTGAAAGGTGTTCCCAATACGAAAATGGTATTGAAGATACAGAGTCCGTATGACAAGAAGCCACGTGAAGTGGAACTGGTGCGTAAGCAGATCATGGAAAACCAGGTTACTTACTATGGCGTCCGTGGTGATGGCGTAGGTTATATATATTTGAAGGGTTTTACGGATAAGAGTGCGCAGGAAGTGAAAAATGCGTTCGAGGATCTGAAAAAGAACTATCATATCAAATCATTGATTCTGGACTTGCGTAACAATGGCGGCGGTTTGCTGGAAAGCGCTACGCAGATTGTTGGCATGTTCGTCCCGAAGGGAAAAGAGGTGGTTTCGACAAAAGGGAAGATCAGCCAGTGGGACCGTACCTATCGTACGCCGGGTGAACCACTCGATACGGTGATCCCGATGGCTGTCCTTATTAACGGAGCCTCTGCTTCTGCTGCCGAGATCGTTTCGGGTTCTTTACAGGATATGGACCGTGCCGTGTTGGTCGGACAGCGTTCTTTCGGAAAGGGACTCGTGCAGTCTCCTCGTGAACTTCCTTATAACGGAAGTGTGAAAGTGACGATGAGCAAGTATTACATCCCCAGCGGACGTTGTATCCAGCAGATGGACTATTCGCACCGGAAAGCTGATGGGAGTGTCGGGGCTATTCCGGATAGCCTGACATCTGTCTTTTATACATCCAAAGGGCGTCCCGTACGGGATGGAGGCGGTATTACCCCTGACTTCAAAATAGAAGAACCGGAAACGCCGACCATGATGTTCTATTTGATGACGGATTTTATTCTGACGGATTTTGTTGCCGATTGGTCCCAGAAACATAAGAAAATAGCTTCGCCTGAAGAGTTCGAGGTGACGGATGAAGACTTTGAAGCTTTCAAGCAATATGCCAAAGAAAAGAACTTCACCTATGACCGGCAGAGTGAAAAGCTGTTGAAGAACCTGAAGGAGGTGGCTAAGTTCGAGGGGTATATGGATAATGACTCTACCCTCTTCAACTCTTTGGAAGCCAAACTGACTCCGGACTTGGAACGGGATTTCGACCGCAACAAGGATCAGATCAAGAAACTGTTGACTTCCGAGATTATGAAACGTTATTATTTCCAGAAAGGTGAGTTGATAAACAGCTTGAAGGATGATGATGTTTTGGATAAGGCGCTGGAAGTGTTGGGTGATCCTGCATTATACCAGAGGACATTGGAAGCGCCGGAAAAGGCAGAGAAAACGGCTACATTATAATTGGAAGTAAGGTAAGAGACCGGCTATGAAGAGTGCTTTGAAGTTGCTTGTGACTTTTGGTGTCGGATGTTTGATCGGCATTGTTTTGGTGTGTGCCGGTATCGTGTCGTTTACGGATATGACATGGAATGAACTGGTGCAGAAGCTGGCCAAGATAGAGGCACTTGAGATGGTGGGGATATTTGCCGGGAGTATCGTTTGTACGTTGGTCGCCTTTGTCTTGCAAATTGTTTTGCATGAAGGAGGCCACTTGCTTTTCGGGCTGCTCTCCGGCTATCGTTTCGTCTCTTTCCGTATTTTCAATTGGACGCTGATTCGTCAAGAAGGGAAATTCCGTTTGAAGCGTTTCGGCATCGCGGGGACAGGCGGGCAATGTCTGATGTTCCCGCCTGACAAGCCTTTGGAAGAGATTCCTGTTGCGCTTTATCATTGGGGAGGCGTTATTGTTAATATGTCGGTGGCGCTTTTGGCTTTTGTGGTTTGGTATGTGGTAGAAGATCCTTCTCCTCTGCTGGCGCAATTCCTGGTCATGATGTGTTTTGCCGGCGTGTCGTTGGGATTGCTCAATGGCATCCCGTTCAAGCGGGGGATTACCAATGATGCAGCCAATGTACGTTTGATGAGGAAGTACCCGAAGAGTAAAAAGGCGATGATGGTCCAGTTGCGCGTCAATGCCTATATACAAGAAGGTATCCGGATAAAGGATATGCCGGAAGAGTGGTTGGCTTGGAAGGATGATATTGATTACGGGGAACCGATGCAACTGAATGTCCGTTTGCTGCAAGTAGGACGCCTGATGGATTTGGGGCAAATGGAAGAGGCCTATGTCGCATTGGAAGAGATAGCAAGACACAGGGGGGAAATGATCGGGCTTTTGGCGAAAGAGGTGGTTTGCGAACTTATCTATTTGGATCTGGTGACCGGCCATAACCAGTGGGCAGATACGTTATACACGAAAGAAATAGAACTTTACGTCCGACAATACAGTGCTTTGATGTCCTCAAAACAGCGTTTTCTCTGTGCTTGGGCACTTTATAAGGAGCAAGATCGGGAGAAAGCATTGGCAATCTATGAAAATGTAGTCCAAAAACAAACTCAATATCTGTTGCAGGGGGAAGTGAAGATGGATATCGCCATGATGGAGGCGATGTTCCACCTTGTTTAATCGGCAAACCGGATGTGCAATACGACCATTTCCGAAACAGTCCCGACCCGGTAGGGAGGTCCGGCTATCCCGATGCCGGAAGATACATAGAACTGGGTCGGCCCTTTCTGATGGTAGCCGTACGGACATTCATAAATCAGTTTCATTACGAGGGGGTAGGGCCATAACTGTCCGTTATGGGTATGCCCGTGGAGTCCGAGGTCCACACCGTTCATTGTCATTTCGGCGAACGACCAAGGTTGATGATCCAATACGATGATTGGTTTAGTCGTGTCTATACCTGCCATAAGTGCATGTAACGGCTTTCTTTTCTTGTTGATATGGTCGTCCCGTCCGATCAGGTAGAATGAAGAGTCCGGACGTGCAACAGAATCGATCAGGAGTGTCGCCCCTGTTTTCTTCAGCCAGCGGTATTTGGCTATGCGGTTGGCACGATACTCATGGTTGCCATATACCACATATACGCCTAACGGGGCTTTTAGTTGTTTCAAATCCTCTTCGATATGGGCTTTTTCGGCAAAGCGTGATTCATAATCCATGATATCGCCTACCAGGACAACCATGTCGGGATGTTGTTCGTTGCTCATTTTCACGTATCGCTGTACCAGTTCCTTACCGATCATTTCTCCGATATGAAGATCGCTCATCATGACGATCGTCATGCTGTCACGCTCGCTGCTTCCTTTGGGAAGGGTGACATATACATCTTTGACAATCGGATAGGCGACAACATGGTAAGCATGGAACATCAGGCTCGTAACGATTGCTATGATCAAGAAGAACAGTGTCAGTTTCGTTTGTTTCCAATGTCCCGTCATCCATCCGGGGAACCAATGGAAGAAGCGGTTGCTGAGCCGGAGCATTTCCAGGACCAATAGGGAAAGTGTGATATAAATAGATGCGATATACCAAGTGTTGCAAATATATTGGATGGCAATCATGACGGAGTCCGGCAGGACATTGCGGAATGTAAAGCCGAAGAAGAAGAGAGATAATTCAAGGATAAAAAACAAGATATAGGGAATCCTCCAACTTTTTTTGGGAGGAATTGCCTGATACCCTCGCCAGAAGATATAAGGATTCAGCAATATCTGTGCTACTATCGATTGAATGAAAACTTTCATGTCTGCAAACTATTTACAGGTAATGTTGAATACGACAAGTTCGCTGTCGGTTCCGATCCTGAAAGGCGGCCCCCAGAGCGACAGGCCGGAGGAAACGTATATGTGGCTGTTTTCCCACTTGCGGTAGCCGTAACTTTGATCGAATAGATGGTCGGTAATGAGGCTGATCGGCCATACCTGGCCGCGGTGTGTATGTCCGCTGAACTGAAGGTCGATACCCGCATTTTCCGTATCCGACAAGTTGTACGGTTGATGATCCAAAAGGATAACAGGTTTTGCCGGATCAATGTTTTTCACCAGTTCTTGCAGGGATAATCGGGATTTATTGCTGCGGTCATCCCGTCCGATTATTTGTATGCCGCCTGGCAACGTCACGACTTCGTCCCTCAACAGGTGGATCGGTGTTTCTTTTATGAATAGCATGCTCTTCCGTATGCCACTGATGTATTCGTGATTTCCCGGAACCATATAGATTCCTAAAGGGGCTTTCAATTCAGTCAGTTCCTCCATCATCTTTTCTGCGTAAAGAGGGACTACGCTGTTGTCGATCAGGTCGCCGCCTATCAGGATCAGATCCGGTTTCTGTGCGTTGATCATCTCGACATATTGTTTAAGTTCTTCCTTGTCTGTCCCGTACCCTAAATGGATATCGCTGACGGAAACGACTTTCAACGGCTGTTCATTATGAACCGTCTGCTTGTTGATAACTATGTTGAAAACTTCTGTTTTCGGATGTTGATAATTATAGTAACCGTAGCTTAATAGACTAAGTGTCAGGAATAAGGAAATATAGAACCCATATTTGCATGGGAAGTTGAAAAGTCGGAACAAATCGAATACGATCAAGCATAATACCATATAAAGCGTGAAGACCAACCAGCCGGTTCCTATTTCATGAGCCGTATGAGCCAGCACAACCGGCAATTGGGTGTTTCGAGCTAAAAAACTACCGATAAACGACAAAGCACCGCTCCAAAACAGTACGGCTAATAAAACTTTAACACCGAAAGGCTGAGCAACCAAAGCCTGTGCCCCTCTCTTGAATATATAGATGTTTCCCGCAAAATAAATACTGATGAGGACAACAAAAAATGTCGGCATAGTTGTAAATTTTCGGCAAAAGTACGGAAAGAAATTTAGTTATTCTCGTATTTAATCCGGAATTTGTCCAATAAAGCCTTGAAATGGTCTTGGGCGGCCAGGCAGGTGTCGGTTAGATATCCTTTGATGTGCGGCCAGTTGCGCAAGCCGTTGTAGTAGAATATTTTCAAATCGTCGGTTATGATGAAGGGTACATAGTTATTCCGAAGGCATTCACGAAACATAATCAACCGTCCTACACGCCCGTTTCCGTCTTGGAAGGGGTGGATGGCTTCGAAGCGTTGATGAAAGTCCAGAATATCTTCAAATGTCGGTTGCTTTTTGCTATTGTATTCTTTCAACAAAGCTTTCATCTCTCTATGAATGTCTTCCGGCATGGTTGTGTCGTTGCCGCCCACTTCATTGGGGTATTTCTTGTAGTCTCCGACTCGAAACCAATCTTTTCGTTCGTCAGATGTTCCGGATTTCAAAATAAGGTGGAGCTGTTTGATGTAAGTTTCGGTAAGTTTGCAGTCGTTCTCTTGGATGATGTAGTCTACGGCACGAAAATGGTTGGTAGTTTCGATAATGTCGTCTACATTAATAGCTTCATCCGTCACTCCGATCGTGTTGGTTTCAAAGATATAGCGTGTTTGGTCGTGTGTTAGCCGGCTGCCTTCGATATGATTGGAGTTATAAGTGAAATCAATCTGTATACGATGGTATACTCCCCCTTTCATCTGCCCTTCTTTCTGCTCGCGTAGAGCTTTTAGCAGTGGTGATACCGATTGAGCTTTCTTACGTTCGGGCAATGCTGTGTCAATAGGGATATTCCATGTTTTTCCGATAAGAACGGCCCCTTTTATTTTGCCTTGTGCACAATAGTTTCGGGCTGTTCGTTCTGCAATTTCCTGTCTTTCGGCCCATTCTTTTACTGAAATATATTCCATCTACCGGCAAGTTTGAAGTGTCATTATATAATACAAAGATAGGGTTTCTTGCCGATATCGGCAAGAAACCCTATCTTTAGTTCTTTTTGCTTTTATTCCTCAAATCTCAGATAATTCAAATTGGCAGATTGTGATACTTTCTCCTTGTAATTTGATTTCTTCAATTTTTTTATTGATATCGGTGTATTTTGTTTGTACAACATTTTTATCTGGACTGTCCAGTTTGTTCTTTGCATCTAAAGATGTGGCAGTCATGACTGTTGTCTTTAATAATTTACCGATTTTACATCCGGAAAATCGAATCTTTGTTTTTAGAGATTGGGGATTTATATTGACAATATTAACTGTCAATTGTTTCTTGTCCCTGTCTATCGTGGCCGAAACGTTGATGGATTGTAGCTCCTCTTCAATGATTGGAGATTGGGCTTTTGCTTGTACGCTCTCTTTCAAAGATTGTGTACGATATTCTTTCAAAGGAAAGAACACTGTTTGTTTTACCGAAGTCTGGGTGTTAGTCATGATTGGAGCTAGAATATTAACCATTTGCGCCCAGTTAGCCATTCCTATATGTTCTGCATTGTGTAAGATTGCATTTAAGAAACAAGCAGTAGCGAGGCCATGTCTCCATTCATATGTGTTGGTTGTTCCGTAAGGCGGATCTTGCTGTTCCCAAATACCCCATTCGTCTAAAGCTATTTTGACTGGAGTTGTCCGATGTGGGAAACGATACCATTTTTTCCAGTTTTGTACGGTATCTGGAACAGTAGCTTTAACCATTTCTGCAAATTCCCTGATCCATGTATCCTGTCCTTGGATTTTTTGAAAAATGGAATAAGGACTGGAACCGTTTGTCCCCACATAAGCGTGATAGGAGATGTAATCAATGGCACCATCTAACCCTTTTAAAGCCGTTTTAGTCCATTCCTTATTGCCGCTTTCACCATTGGCAATCAGTTTGATTGATGGATCGGTTAGTTTCATTAGTTTAATGAAGTGCCAAACGTCTTCCACATATTTATGGGGATTTTGATGTCTTCCTGCATCCGGTTCTGCGGCTTCTTCGTTACCTAATGCCCAATATTTGACATTGAACGGTTCCGGATAGCCGTGCGAACGCCTTAGGTTGGCATAATAGGTGTTCTCTGTTCCGTTGCAATATTCGACCCAGTTCGCCGCTTCATCCGGAGTTCCGGTGGAGATATTGATAACCAATACAGGTTCACAATTCAACTCCCTGCAATATTCAATAAATTCGCAAGTCCCGAAATGGTAAGGATTAATACCTCCCCATATCAGGTTCTTTTTGGCTTTCCGTTGCTCTTTGGGACCGATACCGTCTTCCCAATGGAATGTTTTGATAACCGTTCCACCGGGAAAGCGAAGCATGGTCGGAGCCAATTCTTTCGCTTTATCCAATACGTCTGTCCGAAATCCTCTTGAGTCTGAAAGTGGACTGTTTTCTTCGTATACTCCGCCATCTATACAGCGTCCCATGTATTCGATGAATTGTCCGTAAACAAATGGATTGATATCTCCTAAACTTTTGGAAGCATCGATTGTTATCTCATTCTCTTGGGAAAAGAGAGGAGAACAAATGGCGATTGCCAGTACTGATAAAACAGCTTTTTTTATCCTTCTCATCATTTGATTATTTGAGGTTTAACATTCCATCCCTTTACAACATATTTACCGTCGGCTGGTAAGTTACCGAGTGCTGTTTCGATGGTTACTTTTTTGGTTTCCCCCGGAAGCAGAGAGAAGAAATTGTCTGTATAGAAACTAGGTCTTACCGGTTTGTTGTTTTCATCCAAATATTGCAATTGAACAAAGAATGCTAAAGAGGACGATGGGTTTTTGATTTCTAATTCCATCATCTGGTTGCTCTCCTTTTTTACCAGTTTGTGTTTAGTCTTCAGTTGTACCTGTTTCAATTTCGACAGATCTTCGAAGCCGGATGAAGTCGGGCCTGTCAGGGTCTTGCGACCTTCATATTTATCGTTAGAGCGCCAGTAGAATGTATTGGCGACTTCTTTCCCTTTCGTATCGAACAGACGTAGTTTTATAAAATGAACTTGCGTGATATTCTGAGGAAAATCGATTGTGAAGACATCGTTTACAACACCGTCTTCCGGGATATCGATCTTCTGGCTTTTGCTCCACACCTTCTTGCTGTTCAAATCGTATACTTCGGCAGCTACCTTATAGTCTTTGAATGCCTGATAGTAGTCATTATAAACGGAAACCGTATTTTTCAAATAATCAAACTGTGCATGAAGTGGTTCCAATGCGTTCTGAGTATGATATAAAGAGGCTGTCGGTTCCAAAGAATAATCCCACATACGGGCGCAAACCTGACTTACGGGGCAGTTGTGATACCAGAACAATAACCCTGATGCATAGCGGTCTCCATAACCGAATTTGTTATAGTTCCAGACTTCCCAGATCGATTTGGAGTTTATGGCACCGACTGCCTGACCTTTGGTGGCAAACTCTTCGATGGAGGAGGAAGGACCATAATGGTTGGTAAGGTCTGTGTACATGGTTGACATGAGATGGAATCCTCCGCCATCATGATAATCCCATACCTCTTTATTGATCGGCCAGAGGTCTTTCTCGTCCATTACTTCGCGGAGCGTTTCGACTGTCGGGATAGTGGGCGAACCATATTCCGGGTTGAAGCCATCGACACGGCTACCGCGTTCGGAGGCCGTATTCTCGTAGTGTTGCATCGGGTTCACCTGTTTGTAGGGGCTGCCGTCGTGTACGCCGTCACATTCCGACTGCATCTGGTAACCACGTGTCCCATCCAGTTTCATGATCAGGTCTTTTGCTCCCGGCATTTCTGTGCTCTCGTTAGAAGAGACATAATAGGCCAGTGAAGGATGGTTGCGCAGACGTTTTACGGTTGCTTCGACATTACTCAGATATAAATCTTTATCCTGCGGATGTTTGGTGTCGCCGGTCATCCAGAATTCTTGCCAGACAAGGAGTCCCATTTCGTCGCAGAGCTGGAAGAAATAGTCTGATTCGGCAATTCCACCTCCCCACATACGGACCAGGTTGATACCGGATTGTTTTGTATAACGCAATTCTGCATAAGTACGTTCGTCGGAGGTACGGAGCATTCCTTCCGGAATCCAGTTAGTTCCCCGGATGAAGAGCTTCTTGCCGTTCACATAGAATTGGCGGGATTTGTCCGGTGTATTCTGGTCGGATGTAATTTCCCGGATACCGAAACGGGTTTTCGTCTCATCGGACACTTTACCGTCTACGCTTACGGTAAGTTTCAGTTCGTACAGCTCCGGTTTCCCTTTGAAGATCGGCCACCACAGACGCGGGTTCTTGATTGTCAGTTGCGGAAATTCTTCCGGAGTGAAGCAAACCTCCCGCGTTTCTCCCCTGAACAGGCTCAACTCTTTGCTGAATGTGATGTTCTCACCGACGATTTCTCCTTTGACCGTACATTTTACGCCACGCTGTGTCGGGTTTGTCACCTCTACACTGACAGTCTCTTTTGCCAAATCGTAGCTTGGTTTGGAGAGTTCGGATTTGATGAATGGATGGCGGATGACCGCTTTGTCCGTAGCATAGAGGCTGATGTTTTTCCAGATACCGGTATTACGGTCGCGGATACCGTCGTTGAAGGTGAAATCCCAACCGACACTCATCAGCATGGTTGTGTTCAGTCCGATGTTACCGTCTCCGCCATTGTGAAACTCACCGGCGGCTCCCCACTGTTTCGGCTTGATGGTCCCCGGCATATCGACTGGATAAATCTTGATTGCCAGAGCGTTCTTCTGGCCGATACGGGCGAAATCAGTAATATTGATATACTCCGGTTTGAACATACCGGACATATTGCCAAGCAGATAACCGTTTACCCATATTTCGGCGCGGTAATTGATACCGTCTACCTGAAGCCAGACGATTTTGTCTTTATAATTTTCCGGTACGTCAAATTCCGTACGGAACCAATAGGTGTAGAACTCGCGTCCTGTTTTGGCAAGATCCGGGATGATATTCCGGTCTAACTTGTTATTCATGCCATAATAAGGTTCCGGATATACCTTGTTGTGGACGAGGGAGTTCAGGACTGTTCCCGGAACGATTGCCGGCATCCATTGTCCGGTCTGATAGCCTGGTTGTGAGATTTTTTCAGCCGGATCTTTCGTCTCGTCGGCCTTATGCATCTGCCAGGTGAAACTTCCGTTATGTCCTTCTTTCGAATCCAGATATATTTTATCCGGGTTCCGGTAATAATTGGGTGTCTGAGCTTGCATGAAGCAGGCAGACACAAGTAAAAATATTCCTGCAAAAATGTTTTTCATAAATTATTCTTTTAATTCGGGATCTGATCGCCAGGAGTTTTCTTGGCCGGATCGTAAATGGCTACGCTGACCTGAGAATCTGCACATCCGTAATAGAGATACCATTTGTTTTTGAAAAAGACCAAACCTTCGATAAAAACGGTTCCATCGACATACTGTCCGCTCTTTTCAAATGAAGCCATCGGGCGGAAGAAGGGAACGTCCAGGCGTTGCAGAACTTTCATCGGTTCCTTCGGGTCGGTCAGAAGTTGTCCGGCGCAGTAGGCTCCGGCAGTGAAACGCTTGTCTCGTTTGCTGTCGTTTGTCTGGTTCTTGCCGTTATAAAGCAAGACGATGCCTTTGTCTGTCAGGATAGCGGGAGGTCCGCACTCTGTCAATGCACTGTCGAAGTATTGAGGACGGGGTTTGATGACAGTCGCCAGTTCGTTTTTCTCGTCCAATATCGGAGTCCAGTTGACCAAATCGTCGGAGGTGGCAGCGTAGACCGCGTGTTCTCCCCAATACATGAAGTATTTTCCATCGATTTTCGTCAGCACTTGTTTTCCGTTTTTGATCTCTGTTACCATAGAACCGGATTTGCAGAAAATGTCTTTGAAACGCCCGTTGTAGGCTTTAGCAAAAGCAGGGCCATGTTTTTCCCATTTGACCAGGTCACGTGAGGTGGCGATGCAGAGGCGTGCCACTTTCCGGTTCCAGGAAGTGTAGGCCATGACATACAGACCGTCTTCCGTCATTGTCACACGTGGGTCTTCGCAACCGCCTTCCCATTCGTATTCCTTCATATTATCTTTGTCCGGGTACATGACGGGGGTCTTCCGGCGTTTCATGTGGATACCGTCTTCGGATTCTGCTAATCCGATACGCGAAGTACGTTTGCCGATTCCCGTTGCAGAATTGTCCTCAGCCCGGTAAAGGACATATATTTTACCGTCTTTTACGGTTGCTGCGGGATTGAACACATCGCTCTCTTCCCATCCTATTTTTTTGTCCTGCATGGGACAGTCGAATTGATTGGAAGGATTGGGGGTAATGATCGGATTGGCTTTTTCCGGTCTGACAAAGCCGCCTAAAGCCCAGTCCGGTAATACATTTTGGGCATTCCCTGTGAGTGGAAGGAGTGCCAATGCAAACAATAAGATTTCTTTTTTCATGATATTTGAGAATAAAAACACAGATATTCCTTTTTCTTATTTGGAATATCTGTGCCGAAATTAAGAATTTTATTTGACAATTACTTCGCTGATCGTGCTGTAATTGATTTTTCCTTCGGTTTTAGCTCCGATACGGAAATAGATCTTATTACCGTTTGCTTGGATTTTGTACAGATTACTTTGGTAAGTAGCATCGTTTTCCAAATCAAAAGTAATAGTACCTTCAGTCTCTTTAACAGTCTGTTTACCAGCATAGTTAGCATTGCTGTTATCTACACCCGGTGCAAAATTCCAGTAGCCATAGACATCGGATACATTGAAAGAAGGATCTGTTGGTGTGACCTTGTATGTGGCCGTAACCTTTTTGCCGGAAACCTGTGTATTTATACTGATTCGGGCATATGGTGTAGCTACTATGTCAAATGTCGTTTGGCCTTTTACTGTGACAAAATCTTCACAGACGGAAACAAACGGACCGTTTACCACAATTTTGTAATCACAATTGAACAATTTGGAGTTCTCGAAAGAACCATCCATTTGAGCATAAAAGTCCACAGACTGTGTAGCATTTGTATTTTGTTCATACATATTGATTATGACACCTGTGGAACCCTGTACAGGTAGGGGAATCGGTTCGTTAGTCTTTGAATCTAAGATTTTTCCTTGAATACCTCCATTCGGAGATTCATAATTATCCAGATCGTTTAAACAGCTTGTGAAACAGAACGAACAGATTGCCATGAATAATAAACTTATCTTTTTCATATTTGATTTCTATTATTACAATGATTAGTTTGTATACCCCGGATTTTGTATGAGATTCGGATTCGAATTCATATCATCTTGATTGATTTTCGTGTAATAGTTCTTTTCAAGGAAGATGCGGACCTGTTTTGGGGCATTTTTCCCTATTTCGAACACATATTTGCCGTCACGAATGTCATACCAAGGATATAAAGCTGTGCCTCTGAATCCGTTTAATCCACCTTGTTCAACATTCAGGTGAGCGATCCGCCAACGTTTCATATCCCAGAAACGATGCCCTTCAAAAGCAAGTTCTACGCGGCGCTCATGACGGATTTTTTCTATATTGATGTTGGTAAGCAGAGCAATTCCGGCTCTTTCGCGTATCTTGTTGATAGCATCTAATGCTTCGGAAGATTTGTTCAGTTCCATGGCTGCTTCAGCCAGATTCAGATACATTTCTCCCAAGCGGAAGACTGGCCAAGGGGTTTCTGACTTGTTCATGTTCATGTCGGTTAATGTTTCATCGAAGAATTTCTTTTGATAGAATCCTGTCTTAGAGGCATCTCCTGCATCAGCTCCTCCGTCTTTGCCAGAAGTGCTGTAAGTGGTTCCATTGATTACTATCGTGTTACCTCCATCTGGCTGGCTGGTTGCTTGATATCTTTCGTTATCGGAAACAATAATACCTCTTTTCCATTCGATCTTTGTACTTTGGCAAGGAGAACCGGGCAGATAAACTGATGCGAACAGACGAGGGTCTTTATTTTTGAATATATCGATTGGATCGTCATAACGTACCTGTTTACCGTTTGCGTCTGCTATCTTCAACGTACCTTCAGAGCCATCTACATATTCGTATGCTTCGACCAATTCCAATGTCGGGGCGATACCACACCCCCAACCTCCTGCACGATAGGAGAAAGGTGCATTTCGTTTGTCCCAACTGTGTGCTTTTCCCCCGGCAACACTATATTGCTTCTGGAAAATGTATTCACCGTTGTCACCATTGCCTTTCAGGAACATATCGCAGAAATTCTGAGCCTTATCATCTGGCTTTTTATTGTATAATGCATATTGTCCAGATTCGGTGATCGTTTTAGACGCATCGTAAGAGGCTTGGAAATAACGGTCGGCTTCAGAAGCTGGTATGCCGACTAAACCATCTGACTGCACTGTACCATAGCGAGCGATTGAACCGGCATAAAGAGCAGCACGGGAACAAAGAGACAGAGCTACATATTTGTTGGCGCGGTATTTGCCTTCTGCACTTCTTGTTTCTGGAAGGCTTTGAGCTGCCGCTTGACATTCGGATACGATGAAGTCATAGATCTCTTTTTCAGTGTTACGCGGAACTCTTAAAGATTCAATGTCTGAAGGATTGTATTCTTGCGATTCTTTGATGAGAGGAACTCCTCCATACCGTTTAACCAAAGTAAAATAATGCATGGCTCGAATAAAGCGTACTTCCGCTGCCAGCTCTTTTTTCTTGTCTTCTGATAAGATTGTTGAAATTTCGATCTGATAGAGGAAATCATTGCAGTTGCGGATATATTTGAACATATCGGAAAATTTTTGTTCAAACAATGCATCTTCATATGTATATGTCGTGTTCCCATTGTCAAAAAGCGGATCTTTTTGGAAAGATCCTTGTGCATCGTCCGACATGGAAGATGCATTTTGCAAACGCCAAGCATCACGATACCAATAATCAAAATCCTCCATTTGGACATAGTAGTACATTCCGACTAAGACTGCGTCTATCAGTTTGGAATCATTCCATACCTTATCAGGAGTGATGATGTCGAAAGATTCTTTTTCTAAATAATTAGAACAAGCACTACTTCCGAACAAAAGTAATCCAAGGCCGATACTTTTTATTTTTGTTGTGTTCATAGATTAGCTGTTTTAAAATGTTAGATTTGCTCCAAAATTAAACGTTTTCATTTGTGGGTAATATTTAAACGCTCCGTTACTATTTTCTGGGTCCATATATTTCATTAGACCTTCTCTACTTGTAAAAGTGAATGTATTGAAGCTGTTTACATAGATACGGAGATTTTCTATACCAATCTTTGACATCCATGCTTTTGGGAATGTATAACCCAATTCGATCGTTTTCAGACGAAGATAATTTGCTTTTTGCATTGTCCAAGTATTATTGGTTGCATTTGCTGCATATCCAGTCGGTCGTAGTGCTGGCATATATCCGGGAATCCATTCGCTATTCATATCCGATGGATCTTCCCTGTGCCAACGGTCTAACCATAAAGTTATACCATTTCCCAGGCCTTGTTGTATGAATGGGTACATAAAGTCTCCTGCTGTGAAAACCTCATGACCTGCTGCTCCTTGAAAGAATACGGTCAGGTCGAATCCTTTGTATGATCCGGAAAGATTTAAACCATAATACATACGTGGTGTATTGCCATGACCTATGGGTTGGTCATCCTTGCTATCAATAATTCCATCGTTATTCCAGTCTTCAAATTTCAAATCACCTGGCATTAATGATTTATTTCCATTGTTATCCTGGATAGGAGAATTCAAAATTTCTTCGTAACTCTGGAATTGTCCTATACAAACCTTACCCCATTGAATATCTTTGTAACGGTCATTGCTGTTGTTTCGCCAATTATCGTACATATTGGTTGAGGCAGCTCTTTCCACATAGCGATTATAATTGCGAGTAGTGGAAAAGTTTGCTTTTACATCATAGGTAAAATCACCAATGTTATTATGATGTCCTAATACGATTTCAAAACCCTGTGTTTTGTCCGAATTTAAATTTTCTTGTGGTAAAGATTGCCCGAATGTAGTAGGGAGTGTAAGAACACGAGTTGCCAATAACCCGTCTCGTTTACGGATAAAGTAATCGAATTCTGCACTTATTAATCCGGACAAAGCGGACGCTTCAAAACCGACATTTGCAGTAGTTGATTCGTACCAGGTCAGATTTGTATTAGGCATACCTCTATCAGTAGCTCCATTTAAAACACCGTCTGAACCTAAAATGTAGTCTTTAGAAGGATATGTATATCCTGTTAAATATTGGTAAGCCTTAAAATCGCCTTCATCTCCGACTTTTCCATATGATCCCCTAATTTTTAAGTTCTCAATCATGGGTAATGCATCTTTGAAGAAATCTTCTTCTGACATTCTCCATCCTAAAGAGAAGGCAGGGAAAAATCCCCAACGCTTATCCGGATCGAATTTGTAAGAACCATCATAGCGAAAACTGAATTCAGCCAAATATTTGCTGTCATATGAATAATTGACACGTCCGACTAAACCAGCATGAGCGGAAACTTCGGCTGTCCCGTTGTTATTGATATTTGTTTTGTCACCAGCCCCAATTTGGTCGATGGCTCCGATTGTATATTGGCGATATGCTTCCAGCCAATCTGTACGGTCGTTGTAGAATTCCCATAAAACCAAAGCTCCGATATCATGTTTCCCAAATGTATTTTTATAGTTCAAAGAAATTTGACCATTGGGTTTGAAGTAATTATCGGCTCTTGTTGTTAATTCAGAAATTGTATGGCTTCCGGAACGGTTATAGGTGTCTGTGACTGCATCATATGTGTATGAATACCATTCTTTATGCCATTTACGACTGTATTTATTGTTGTAATCGTAGGAGAAAAGCGCCTTAGCCGATAGACCTTTGATCCAAGGAATTTCCCAATTAAGGGTGATAGATCCATTAAATTCGCGTCTATCTCTTCTGTCATATCCTACATTGTCTATATCGGATAGTTGTACCGGATTTTCTCCACCACCAGGGTTGTTCCAATAATCTGGATTGTCATTGGCATAGATGGAATATACAGGTTTTGACATCTGAATATTTCCGAAGATATTATTAGGTTCATATGGCTTCATTCGTGTATCTAAGCGTCCGCTTAATTGTAGATCGACAGTAAATCCTTTTACGATCTCTGCACTGATATTGGAACGGACATTGTATTTTTTATAATTGAATGAATTTGTGCGGAAGATACCTTTTTGATCTGTTAAGCCGAGTGAAAAGTAATATTTTACTTTTTCAGCACCTCCGGAAACACTTAAGTTATGATAAGTTGCAGGTGCAACTTTACGAATGACTTCATCATACCAGTCTGTAGTACCGATTCCCTGTCTGAAACGTTCTATGTCTTCAGCAGAGTAGGGAGCGGATACTCCGATATTTTGTTGGGCTTCATTATATAAAGTCGCATATTCATATCCATTGTAATATTCAGGAAAGCGCGTGACGTTTTGTATTCCGACGTATCCGTTATAATTGATCTTAGGTTTCCCAACTTCCCCCTTTTTGGTTGTAACAAGGATGACACCATTTGCGCCTTTAAAACCGTAAACGGCGGCGGAAGCATCTTTCAAGATACTGATCGATTCGATATCGTTTGCATCGATTTGTTTGAAATCTCGTTCCACACCATCTACGATAACTAATGCATTACCAAAACCACGAATATCAATGCTTGCATCGTCGTCACCCGGAGCACCGCTTCTTTGTACGGCACGTAAACCAGGTAACTTACCTGCTAACGCATTACTAACATTCGGAGTTTTGACAGTGGCAATATCCTTGGCTTGAAGTGAAGCGACCGATCCTGTTACGGATGCACGTTTCTGGACACCGTAACCGACAACGACTACTTCATCCAATGCTTGTGAATCTTCGACTAATTTAACCTGGATATTTGTTTTGTTGTTTACTGACATCTCCTGGTCTTTGTAGCCGATATATGAAATAACCAGTACGGCGTTCGGTGCTACATTTAATGTGAAATTACCATCCATATCGGTAATTGTACCGTTGGTAGTGCCTTTTTCTACAACATTGGCACCTGCAATAGGACCTAATGCATCTTCTACCACACCTTTAACTGTGTGTTTTGCTTGTTGTGGGCTGCCTGTTGCTCCTGCTGGTGAGAGAACGATGTAAGAACCTTCGATTTTGAAGGATACATTGTTGTCGAATAAGTTTTGCAATACTTCCTGTAAAGAAATGTTTTCAGCTTTTACTGAAACTTTTTTGTTTACATTTACATCCTTATTGTAAATGAACAGTAAATTGGTCTGGCTTTCAATGTCGTTTAAGATATTTTCCAGCCGGACATTGTTTTTGTTAAGTGTGATGCGTATGCTCTGTGATTCCGTTTCTGCTTGTGCGAACATGGCACAAGAAAGGAAGAACAGAGATGTCATCTTTAAAATACGAGATACACAAATTTTTCTTTTCTTCATCTTTGTGATAGTTAAATAAATGATATTAGATTGAAACTTCATTTTTACATTGGACATAGTTTGTCCTTCATTCTAATTATCTCCTCTTCATAGGCTATATATTTAATTGTTTATTGAATACGAATTTCAGTTCCGCTCTCTCGCTCGAAGGTGAAGTGAGCGTCTTGTTGTAAAGCTCTCAGCACCTGTTCAATCCCGTCGGAGGTACGGAACTTTCCACTACATGCGTAATTATCGAGCGTATGATTGTCGACAATTATCCGGATACCGAAATTTTTCTCAAGCTTCTTCATCAAATCCTTGAAATTGATATCTTTAAAAGTGATAAGTCCATCTTTCCAACTGTATGGATTGAAATCGGTGATGGGAGTGACTGTCAGCTTTCCGTTGTTGAGGCTGACAGTATTATTGGGTTCTAACACAACTGATTCGTCTGGCTGTGACTTGTCGGTAACTTTTACGCTGCCTCGTATGAGGGCTGTGGAAAATTCATTTTCGTTATAGGCCTCCACATTAAACTGTGTCCCTAAAACTTCCACTTCACAGCGGCCTGTATTGACAATAAACTTTTTATTTTTATTCTTGGCTACATCGAAAAATGCTTCTCCTTTTAAAAGGACTTCTCTTGTGTCTCCGTTAAACGAAACCGGATAAGAAAATTCTGACCGGGCATTCAGCCAGATATGAGTCCCGTCTGAAAGCGTTACTTCAACTCGCTGTCCGGCAGGAACCTTAATTGTGTTGAGCGCTATTTCAGGCTGGATATTTTTTGTGGTAAATACCGGAATGTTATATAATAGAAATAAGGCGATGACAGCAGCGGCAGCACTTCCAATCCATTTCCAGAGTGGCATGGACTGCTTGCGAACATGATTTTCTTTTTGAAAAGCATTTAATTGGAGTGCGTCGAACAGGGCACGTTCATGATAGAAAGTTTCTCTGTTCGCTTTATCGGCATTTACCCATTGACGGATTTGAGTCACTTCGCTATCTGTGGCTTCTCCGTTAAACATTTTATATAGTAGCTTCTGTTCCATTTTTCCTGTTTCTATTATTAAGGGCGAACAAGAGGAAAAATACCCTAAAGGAAAAATGAAATATTTTTTTATTTTTTTTGTGTCGGATATTGTTTGACTAATGAGATCGGTTTTTAAGCATCTTGTTTACCTCTTTCAAAGAGGACATGATTTTAAGGTTCTTATATTTTATTTTTGTATCTTGATTTTGGAATAAGCTATCTGTAATTTGTAAAGTAGTTTCTAAGTTTAAACAAGAATTTCCACCTGGTTTGTTTATGATATTAGGTGAGAAGTTTGACGATGCGATACAAAAGCTTAACGAATTAGAGGAAAGTTTAACTGTTCGGGATTTTTTTACAACGGCTAGTACGTACCTATTGACATCCGAACATATCGGGACAGTCACGATCGTTTTCAGGTTGTTGATGAAATGGACGTGTATCATATTGGAGCTTCGTTAAAGGATTTAGGGAAAAAAAATGTTCGCTTGCTCAAAACTGAATATTCCTGTAACAGCGATTACTAACCTGCTCTAAATATGAATTTGGGAACGGAAGAATGGGACGGTTCATTTTGAACGTCATGCTTGCGTCCGGAGGCTATAACTGGACGATTATTCCTATGGAACGTAGAGAATATATGTTTTTGGTGCCCAAGAAATGACAGCAAATTCGGTTTATTCCATATTTATTGATATTTTTGTATCAAAAATGATTCTTTATATTGTTCTTCTATGAAAAAGTTATATGATAAATATACAATATATGAATATTCAGATAAAGGTATTGTAGAGGAAATCTGCAAGAGAGTTAGGTCTTTACGGCTTAGCTGTTGTTTTTCTCAGCAAGAATTTGCAGACAAAGCCGGGGTATCCCTTGTTACTATTAAGAGAATAGAGTCCTGCAAGGTAAATGATATTGCCCTGAGTACGCTGCTTAAGATCCTGCGTATAAGTGGGACCCTTGAAGGGGTTGCCGATTTGGTACCGGAACTTCCTGATTCTCCTTTCCTTATCAATGAAAAAACAGGTAAGAGAGTACAACGATTTAGCAGTAAACGCAAGACGGTATGAAGAAAGAGCCAATCATAGTGAATGTATATCTATGGGGAACCTGCATAGGTAAATTGAGCTGGAACTTTGAAAAGCATTGTTCCGTATTCCAATTTACGGATGAATATAGGAAGCAAGATTATGATATATGCCCTTCCACACATCCTAAGAGAACCCCTTTGACTGCTTCTTTTTATGGGAATACGGATAAATTGTATCAAGGACTTCCGGAATTCCTTGCAGACGCACTTCCTGACCAATGGGGAGCTTCTTTGTTTGACAAGTGGCTCACGGATAGTAATATAAAGGTTACGGAGTCATTGCCGCTGTTGAAGCTCTCTTATATAGGCAAGAGGGCTATGGGGGCTTTGGAATTTGAACCGGAGGTTAGGGATGATGATCCTCGTGGGCTGGTGGATATGTCATCATTGGCAACGTTGGCTTCCAAAGTATATAATGATCGGGATGCGGCTGTCATATCACCGGAGGATAACCTTACGATGAAAAAGTTGATATATCTTGGAACTTCCGCAGGTGGTATGCGCCCCAAGGCAGTGATTGCCTATGATCTTGAAACGGAGGAGTTTCGCTCCGGCCAGGTGGATTTGCCTAAAGATTTTAAACAATATATTATAAAATTCAAAGAGGAGGAGAACTCTCCTACCACAGAGATAGAAATGGTATATTACGAGATGGCAAAGGTAGCAGGGATTAACATGATGCCATGCTTCCTAAAAGAAATTGATGGAAGGAACCATTTCGTAACAGAAAGGTTTGACCGCAAGAATGGTGACAAGATTTTTAGCCAAACGCTCGCCGCCATTATGCCGGGTGCGGATGATTATCTAAAGCTATGTTGGATAGCAGAGACTCTGAATCTTCCCCAGGAAGACAAAGACCAGATATTCATTAGGATGGTATTTAATTATGTGGCAGGTGTATCAGATGATCATAATAAGAATATATCGTTTATCATGGACAAGACAGGAGTGTGGCGGTTATCACCTGCATACGATGTCATGTTCACTGCAAATACATGGGAGAATTCTTCTGCTCACATTCATTCAATGGGGGTGATGGGTAAAAGGTCAGCCTTGACCACAAGTGACTTCGTTAATTTTGCAGAGGATTTTGTGGAAGATCCTGAAAAAAAGATATTACAAGTATTTGATGCAGTAGGCAAGTTTCAATCATTATGTGATAAGTTTGGCATAGATAGGGCTATATCAGATAAAATCCGGCAGGTGTTGGATGGATTGGTTACTGATGATTTGAACTTATTGCATGCAAAGAAGCAATAATATGAACAACACATCTATTTTGGAGACAGTGCTGGCAATTTTATCCACACTCTACCTCTTCGGTGAAAATAAATTTTCTCCCGCGGGAAAATAAATTTTCATGCAGGAGAAAATTTATTTTCACTTCGATCGGACAAGTGAAAATATTTAGGGGACGTAAAAGAAATCCAGTAAAAATAGCAGGCAAGGAAGGTAGTCTTTTAACTCTTTGCGTAATAAATTCAGCGCTTTACTGATATGAAACTCGATACTCTTCACTGAAAGGTTGGTTTCCTTGGCTATTGTTTGGTAATTTTTCCCTTCGTACCGGCTCATGATAAAGATATGTCTGGACTTTTCCGGTAGTTTTGCCAGAGCTTGGTTAACAAGCTCCTGTACTTCATTGCTGAACAATGTTTCCGGCTCACATGCTTCCAGGCTGGAGATACGCATTTGCAGTTCCCACTCTTTGTTGGATAGCAAATTTTCAGCGATATTATTCCAAGTACGTTCACGCTGAAGGTAATCCAGGCATTTGTTTTTTAGGGTGACTAGTATATATAAAGGTATGTCTTTGACTTCTTCTAACCGATGCCGGTTTTCCCAATAATACATCAGGCTTTCCGTCACCAGGTCTTCTGCTGCTTCTTGATTATATGTATAAGAATAGGCGAACCGAATGTATCGGTCCCGATGGGTGACGAAAATATTATTGAATCGTTTTATGTCCGTTTTCTCATCCATGATGTGTTGTTCGAATGGGATTTAGTCCTAAGGGAACTATGGCCTTCAAAATTATAAATTTATTTCCAAATTGTTGAAATATGTTGTGAAGAATTAATCTTATTGCGCATTTTAACTATTTTAGGCTAAATAATTACACTTGATATAAAGTAAGAGCCATTAGGTAAGAAAGCATCCCTACAACATAATAGGCTGGACTATAAAGTTCTAAACATTCTCTTCCTTTTATTGATGAAAAGATATGGCCATAGTTCCCTTAGGACTAAATCCCATTCGAACAACACATCATGGATGAGAAAACGGACATAAAACGATTCAATAATATTTTCGTCACCCATCGGGACCGATACATTCGGTTCGCCTATTCTTATACATATAATCAAGAAGCAGCAGAAGACCTGGTGACGGAAAGCCTGATGTATTATTGGGAAAACCGGCATCGGTTAGAAGAAGTCAAAGACATACCTTTATATATACTAGTCACCCTAAAAAACAAATGCCTGGATTACCTTCAGCGTGAACGTACTTGGAATAATATCGCTGAAAATTTGCTATCCAACAAAGAGTGGGAACTGCAAATGCGTATCTCCAGCCTGGAAGCATGTGAGCCGGAAACATTGTTCAGCAATGAAGTACAGGAGCTTGTTAACCAAGCTCTGGCAAAACTACCGGAAAAGTCCAGACATATCTTTATCATGAGCCGGTACGAAGGGAAAAATTACCAAACAATAGCCAAGGAAACCAACCTTTCAGTGAAGAGTATCGAGTTTCATATCAGTAAAGCGCTGAATTTATTACGCAAAGAGTTAAAAGACTACCTTCCTTGCCTGCTATTTTTACTGGATTTCTTTTACGTCCCCTAAATATTTTCACTTGTCCGATCGAAGTGAAAATAAATTTTCTCCTGCATGAAAATTTATTTTCCCGCGGGAGAAAATTTATTTTCACCGAAGAGGTAGAGTGTGGATAAAATTGCCAGCACTGTCTCCAAAATAGATGTGTTGTTCATATTATTGCTTCTTTGCATGCAATAAGTTCAAATCATCAGTAACCAATCCATCCAACACCTGCCGGATTTTATCTGATATAGCCCTATCTATGCCAAACTTATCACATAATGATTGAAACTTGCCTACTGCATCAAATACTTGTAATATCTTTTTTTCAGGATCTTCCACAAAATCCTCTGCAAAATTAACGAAGTCACTTGTGGTCAAGGCTGACCTTTTACCCATCACCCCCATTGAATGAATGTGAGCAGAAGAATTCTCCCATGTATTTGCAGTGAACATGACATCGTATGCAGGTGATAACCGCCACACTCCTGTCTTGTCCATGATAAACGATATATTCTTATTATGATCATCTGATACACCTGCCACATAATTAAATACCATCCTAATGAATATCTGGTCTTTGTCTTCCTGGGGAAGATTCAGAGTCTCTGCTATCCAACATAGCTTTAGATAATCATCCGCACCCGGCATAATGGCGGCGAGCGTTTGGCTAAAAATCTTGTCACCATTCTTGCGGTCAAACCTTTCTGTTACGAAATGGTTCCTTCCATCAATTTCTTTTAGGAAGCATGGCATCATGTTAATCCCTGCTACCTTTGCCATCTCGTAATATACCATTTCTATCTCTGTGGTAGGAGAGTTCTCCTCCTCTTTGAATTTTATAATATATTGTTTAAAATCTTTAGGCAAATCCACCTGGCCGGAGCGAAACTCCTCCGTTTCAAGATCATAGGCAATCACTGCCTTGGGGCGCATACCACCTGCGGAAGTTCCAAGATATATCAACTTTTTCATCGTAAGGTTATCCTCCGGTGATATGACAGCCGCATCCCGATCATTATATACTTTGGAAGCCAACGTTGCCAATGATGACATATCCACCAGCCCACGAGGATCATCATCCCTAACCTCCGGTTCAAATTCCAAAGCCCCCATAGCCCTCTTGCCTATATAAGAGAGCTTCAACAGCGGCAATGACTCCGTAACCTTTATATTACTATCCGTGAGCCACTTGTCAAACAAAGAAGCTCCCCATTGGTCAGGAAGTGCGTCTGCAAGGAATTCCGGAAGTCCTTGATACAATTTATCCGTATTCCCATAAAAAGAAGCAGTCAAAGGGGTTCTCTTAGGATGTGTGGAAGGGCATATATCATAATCTTGCTTCCTATATTCATCCGTAAATTGGAATACGGAACAATGCTTTTCAAAGTTCCAGCTCAATTTACCTATGCAGGTTCCCCATAGATATACATTCACTATGATTGGCTCTTTCTTCATACCGTCTTGCGTTTACTGCTAAATCGTTGTACTCTCTTACCTGTTTTTTCATTGATAAGGAAAGGAGAATCAGGAAGTTCCGGTACCAAATCGGCAACCCCTTCAAGGGTCCCACTTATACGCAGGATCTTAAGCAGCGTACTCAGGGCAATATCATTTACCTTGCAGGACTCTATTCTCTTAATAGTAACAAGGGATACCCCGGCTTTGTCTGCAAATTCTTGCTGAGAAAAACAACAGCTAAGCCGTAAAGACCTAACTCTCTTGCAGATTTCCTCTACAATACCTTTATCTGAATATTCATATATTGTATATTTATCATATAACTTTTTCATAGAAGAACAATATAAAGAATCATTTTTGATACAAAAATATCAATAAATATGGAATAAACCGAATTTGCTGTCATTTCTTGGGCACCAAAAACATATATTCTCTACGTTCCATAGGAATAATCGTCCAGTTATAGCCTCCGGACGCAAGCATGACGTTCAAAATGAACCGTCCCATTCTTCCGTTCCCAAATTCATATTTAGAGCAGGTTAGTAATCGCTGTTACAGGAATATTCAGTTTTGAGCAAGCGAACATTTTTTTTCCCTAAATCCTTTAACGAAGCTCCAATATGATACACGTCCATTTCATCAACAACCTGAAAACGATCGTGACTGTCCCGATATGTTCGGATGTCAATAGGTACGTACTAGCCGTTGTAAAAAAATCCCGAACAGTTAAACTTTCCTCTAATTCGTTAAGCTTTTGTATCGCATCGTCAAACTTCTCACCTAATATCATAAACAAACCAGGTGGAAATTCTTGTTTAAACTTAGAAACTACTTTACAAATTACAGATAGCTTATTCCAAAATCAAGATACAAAAATAAAATATAAGAACCTTAAAATCATGTCCTCTTTGAAAGAGGTAAACAAGATGCTTAAAAACCGATCTCATTAGTCAAACAATATCCGACACAAAAAAAATAAAAAAATATTTCATTTTTCCTTTAGGGTATTTTTCCTCTTGTTCGCCCTTAATAATAGAAACAGGAAAAATGGAACAGAAGCTACTATATAAAATGTTTAACGGAGAAGCCACAGATAGCGAAGTGACTCAAATCCGTCAATGGGTAAATGCCGATAAAGCGAACAGAGAAACTTTCTATCATGAACGTGCCCTGTTCGACGCACTCCAATTAAATGCTTTTCAAAAAGAAAATCATGTTCGCAAGCAGTCCATGCCACTCTGGAAATGGATTGGAAGTGCTGCCGCTGCTGTCATCGCCTTATTTCTATTATATAACATTCCGGTATTTACCACAAAAAATATCCAGCCTGAAATAGCGCTCAACACAATTAAGGTTCCTGCCGGACAGCGAGTTGAAGTAACGCTTTCAGACGGGACTCATATCTGGCTGAATGCCCGGTCAGAATTTTCTTATCCGGTTTCGTTTAACGGAGACACAAGAGAAGTCCTTTTAAAAGGAGAAGCATTTTTCGATGTAGCCAAGAATAAAAATAAAAAGTTTATTGTCAATACAGGCCGCTGTGAAGTGGAAGTTTTAGGGACACAGTTTAATGTGGAGGCCTATAACGAAAATGAATTTTCCACAGCCCTCATACGAGGCAGCGTAAAAGTTACCGACAAGTCACAGCCAGACGAATCAGTTGTGTTAGAACCCAATAATACTGTCAGCCTCAACAACGGAAAGCTGACAGTCACTCCCATCACCGATTTCAATCCATACAGTTGGAAAGATGGACTTATCACTTTTAAAGATATCAATTTCAAGGATTTGATGAAGAAGCTTGAGAAAAATTTCGGTATCCGGATAATTGTCGACAATCATACGCTCGATAATTACGCATGTAGTGGAAAGTTCCGTACCTCCGACGGGATTGAACAGGTGCTGAGAGCTTTACAACAAGACGCTCACTTCACCTTCGAGCGAGAGAGCGGAACTGAAATTCGTATTCAATAAACAATTAAATATATAGCCTATGAAGAGGAGATAATTAGAATGAAGGACAAACTATGTCCAATGTAAAAATGAAGTTTCAATCTAATATCATTTATTTAACTATCACAAAGATGAAGAAAAGAAAAATTTGTGTATCTCGTATTTTAAAGATGACATCTCTGTTCTTCCTTTCTTGTGCCATGTTCGCACAAGCAGAAACGGAATCACAGAGCATACGCATCACACTTAACAAAAACAATGTCCGGCTGGAAAATATCTTAAACGACATTGAAAGCCAGACCAATTTACTGTTCATTTACAATAAGGATGTAAATGTAAACAAAAAAGTTTCAGTAAAAGCTGAAAACATTTCTTTACAGGAAGTATTGCAAAACTTATTCGACAACAATGTATCCTTCAAAATCGAAGGTTCTTACATCGTTCTCTCACCAGCAGGAGCAACAGGCAGCCCACAACAAGCAAAACACACAGTTAAAGGTGTGGTAGAAGATGCATTAGGTCCTATTGCAGGTGCCAATGTTGTAGAAAAAGGCACTACCAACGGTACAATTACCGATATGGATGGTAATTTCACATTAAATGTAGCACCGAACGCCGTACTGGTTATTTCATATATCGGCTACAAAGACCAGGAGATGTCAGTAAACAACAAAACAAATATCCAGGTTAAATTAGTCGAAGATTCACAAGCATTGGATGAAGTAGTCGTTGTCGGTTACGGTGTCCAGAAACGTGCATCCGTAACAGGATCGGTCGCTTCACTTCAAGCCAAGGATATTGCCACTGTCAAAACTCCGAATGTTAGTAATGCGTTAGCAGGTAAGTTACCTGGTTTACGTGCCGTACAAAGAAGCGGTGCTCCGGGTGACGACGATGCAAGCATTGATATTCGTGGTTTTGGTAATGCATTAGTTATCGTAGATGGTGTGGAACGAGATTTCAAACAAATCGATGCAAACGATATCGAATCGATCAGTATCTTGAAAGATGCTTCCGCCGCCGTTTACGGTTTTAAAGGCGCAAATGGTGTCATCCTTGTTACAACCAAAAAGGGGGAAGTTGGGAAACCTAAGATCAATTATAACGGATACGTCGGAATACAAAACGTCACGCGCTTTCCTGAATATTACAATGGATATGAATATGCGACTTTATATAATGAAGCCCAACAAAATATCGGAGTATCCGCTCCCTACTCTGCTGAAGACATAGAACGTTTCAGACAGGGAATCGGTACTACAGACTGGTATGATGAAGTCATTCGTAAAGTTGCACCTGCAACTTATCATAACTTAAGTGTTTCCGGAGGTGCTGAAAAAGTAAAATATTACTTTTCACTCGGCTTAACAGATCAAAAAGGTATCTTCCGCACAAATTCATTCAATTATAAAAAATACAATGTCCGTTCCAATATCAGTGCAGAGATCGTAAAAGGATTTACTGTCGATCTACAATTAAGCGGACGCTTAGATACACGAATGAAGCCATATGAACCTAATAATATCTTCGGAAATATTCAGATGTCAAAACCTGTATATTCCATCTATGCCAATGACAATCCAGATTATTGGAACAACCCTGGTGGTGGAGAAAATCCGGTACAACTATCCGATATAGACAATGTAGGATATGACAGAAGAGATAGACGCGAATTTAATGGATCTATCACCCTTAATTGGGAAATTCCTTGGATCAAAGGTCTATCGGCTAAGGCGCTTTTCTCCTACGATTACAACAATAAATACAGTCGTAAATGGCATAAAGAATGGTATTCATACACATATGATGCAGTCACAGACACCTATAACCGTTCCGGAAGCCATACAATTTCTGAATTAACAACAAGAGCCGATAATTACTTCAAACCCAATGGTCAAATTTCTTTGAACTATAAAAATACATTTGGGAAACATGATATCGGAGCTTTGGTTTTATGGGAATTCTACAACGACCGTACAGATTGGCTGGAAGCATATCGCCAATATACAATCGGAGCCATCGACCAAATTGGGGCTGGTGACAAAACAAATATCAATAACAACGGGACAGCCGAAGTTTCCGCTCATGCTGGTTTAGTCGGACGTGTCAATTATTCATATGACAGCAAATATTTGGCTGAATTCAGTTTTCGCTATGATGGTTCTTACAAATTCGATCCGGATAAGCGTTGGGGATTTTTCCCTGCCTTCTCTTTAGGATGGAGAATGTCAGAAGAAGATTTCTTCAAAGATGCATTACCCATGATTGAGAACTTAAAAATTAGGGGATCATATGGAAAAGTCGGAGATGAAGGCGATTTTAAGGCTTACCAATATTTAACAGGATATACATATCCTTCTAAAGACTACATTTTAGGTTCAGACGGTGTTTTAAATGGAGCTACTGATAGAGGTATGCCTAATACAAATCTGACCTGGTACGAATCAACTACTGCAAATGTCGGTTTTGAAGCGTCCGCTTTGTCCGGATTAATAAGTGCAGAATTCGATTACTTTATCCGTAAACGAGACGGGTTATTGGCAACTCGTGTTCTTACACTCCCTACTACATTCGGGCAATCTTTACCACAAGAAAATTTAAATTCGGACAAAACACAGGGTTTTGAAATCGTATTAGGACATCATAATAACATTGGTGATTTTACCTATGATGTAAAAGCAAACTTTTCCACTACTCGCAATTATAATCGCTATGTGGAAAGAGCTGCCTCAACCAATATGTACGATAATTGGCGAAACAACAGCAATGACCGTTACAAAGATATTCAATGGGGTAAGGTTTGTATAGGACAATTCCAGAGTTACGAAGAAATTTTGAATTCTCCTATCCAGGATAACAATGGAAATAAATCATTAATGCCAGGTGATTTGAAATTTGAAGACTGGAATAACGATGGAATTATTGATAGCAAGGATGACCAACCCATAGGTCATGGCAATACACCACGTATGTATTATGGTTTAAATCTTTCCGGATCATACAAAGGATTCGACCTGACCGTATTCTTTCAAGGAGCAGCAGGTCATGAGGTTTTCACAGCAGGAGACTTTATGTACCCATTCATACAACAAGGCCTGGGAAATGGTATAACTTTATGGTTAGACCGTTGGCACAGGGAAGATCCATCGGATATGAATAGCGAATGGATTCCCGGATATATGCCAGCACTACGACCGACTGGATATGCAGCAAATGCAACCAATAATACTTGGACAATGCAAAAAGCAAATTATCTTCGTCTGAAAACGATCGAATTGGGTTATACATTCCCAAAAGCATGGATGTCAAAGATTGGTATAGAAAATCTCCGTATCTATGTAAACAGCTTCAATACATTCACTTTTACAAGTAGAGAAGGTCTAATGAAATATATGGACCCAGAAAATAGTAACGGAGCGTTTAAATATTACCCACAAATGAAAACGTTTAATTTTGGAGCAAATCTAACATTTTAAAACAGCTAATCTATGAACACAACAAAAATAAAAAGTATCGGCCTTGGATTACTTTTGTTCGGAAGTAGTGCTTGTTCTAATTATTTAGAAAAAGAATCTTTCGACATCATCACTCCTGATAAGGTATGGAATGATTCCAAACTGATAGACGCAGTCTTAGTCGGAATGTACTACTATGTCCAAATGGAGGATTTTGATTATTGGTATCGTGATGCTTGGCGTTTGCAAAATGCATCTTCCATGTCGGACGATGCACAAGGATCTTTCCAAAAAGATCCGCTTTTTGACAATGGGAACACGACATATACATATGAAGATGCATTGTTTGAACAAAAATTTTCCGATATGTTCAAATATATCCGCAACTGCAATGATTTCCTCTATCAGATCGAAATTTCAACAATCTTATCAGAAGACAAGAAAAAAGAGCTGGCAGCGGAAGTACGCTTTATTCGAGCCATGCATTATTTTACTTTGGTTAAACGGTATGGAGGAGTTCCTCTCATCAAAGAATCGCAAGAATACAATCCTTCAGACATTGAATCTTTAAGAGTTCCGCGTAACACTGAAAAAGAGATCTATGACTTCATCGTATCCGAATGTCAAGCGGCAGCTCAAAGCCTTCCAGAAACAAGAAGTGCAGAAGGCAAATACCGCGCCAACAAATATGTAGCTCTGTCTCTTTGTTCCCGTGCTGCTCTTTATGCCGGTTCAATCGCTCGCTATGGTACAGTGCAGTCAGATGGTTTAGTCGGCATACCAGCTTCTGAAGCCGACCGTTATTTCCAAGCCTCTTACGATGCGTCTAAAACGATCACCGAATCTGGACAATATGCATTATACAATAAAAAGCCAGATGATAAGGCTCAGAATTTCTGCGATATGTTCCTGAAAGGCAATGGTGACAACGGTGAATACATTTTCCAGAAGCAATATAGTGTTGCCGGGGGAAAAGCACACAGTTGGGACAAACGAAATGCACCTTTCTCCTATCGTGCAGGAGGTTGGGGGTGTGGTATCGCCCCGACATTGGAATTGGTCGAAGCATACGAATATGTAGATGGCTCTGAAGGTACGTTGAAGATAGCAGACGCAAACGGTAAACAGGTACGTTATGACGATCCAATCGATATATTCAAAAATAAAGACCCTCGTCTGTTCGCATCAGTTTATCTGCCCGGTTCTCCTTGCCAAAGTACAAAGATCGAATGGAAAAGAGGTATTATTGTTTCCGATAACGAAAGATATCAAGCAACCAGCCAGCCAGATGGAGGTAACACGATAGTAATCAATGGAACCACTTACAGCACTTCTGGCAAAGACGGAGGAGCTGATGCAGGAGATGCCTCTAAGACAGGATTCTATCAAAAGAAATTCTTCGATGAAACATTAACCGACATGAACATGAACAAGTCAGAAACCCCTTGGCCAGTCTTCCGCTTGGGAGAAATGTATCTGAATCTGGCTGAAGCAGCCATGGAACTGAACAAATCTTCCGAAGCATTAGATGCTATCAACAAGATACGCGAAAGAGCCGGAATTGCTCTGCTTACCAACATCAATATAGAAAAAATCCGTCATGAGCGCCGCGTAGAACTTGCTTTTGAAGGGCATCGTTTCTGGGATATGAAACGTTGGCGGATCGCTCACCTGAATGTTGAACAAGGTGGATTAAACGGATTCAGAGGCACAGCTTTATATCCTTGGTATGACATTCGTGACGGCAAATATGTGTTCGAAATAGGGAAAAATGCCCCAAAACAGGTCCGCATCTTCCTTGAAAAGAACTATTACACGAAAATCAATCAAGATGATATGAATTCGAATCCGAATCTCATACAAAATCCGGGGTATACAAACTAATCATTGTAATAATAGAAATCAAATATGAAAAAGATAAGTTTATTATTCATGGCAATCTGTTCGTTCTGTTTCACAAGCTGTTTAAACGATCTGGATAATTATGAATCTCCGAATGGAGGTATTCAAGGAAAAATCTTAGATTCAAAGACTAACGAACCGATTCCCCTACCTGTACAGGGTTCCACAGGTGTCATAATCAATATGTATGAACAAAATACAAATGCTACACAGTCTGTGGACTTTTATGCTCAAATGGATGGTTCTTTCGAGAACTCCAAATTGTTCAATTGTGATTACAAAATTGTGGTAAACGGTCCGTTTGTTTCCGTCTGTGAAGATTTTGTCACAGTAAAAGGCCAAACGACATTTGACATAGTAGCTACACCATATGCCCGAATCAGTATAAATACACAGGTTTCCGGCAAAAAGGTTACGGCCACATACAAGGTCACACCAACAGATCCTTCTTTCAATGTATCCGATGTCTATGGCTACTGGAATTTTGCACCGGGTGTAGATAACAGCAATGCTAACTATGCTGGTAAACAGACTGTTAAAGAGACTGAAGGTACTATTACTTTTGATTTGGAAAACGATGCTACTTACCAAAGTAATCTGTACAAAATCCAAGCAAACGGTAATAAGATCTATTTCCGTATCGGAGCTAAAACCGAAGGAAAAATCAATTACAGCACGATCAGCGAAGTAATTGTCAAATAAAATTCTTAATTTCGGCACAGATATTCCAAATAAGAAAAAGGAATATCTGTGTTTTTATTCTCAAATATCATGAAAAAAGAAATCTTATTGTTTGCATTGGCACTCCTTCCACTCACAGGGAATGCCCAAAATGTATTACCGGACTGGGCTTTAGGCGGCTTTGTCAGACCGGAAAAAGCCAATCCGATCATTACCCCCAATCCTTCCAATCAATTCGACTGTCCCATGCAGGACAAAAAAATAGGATGGGAAGAGAGCGATGTGTTCAATCCCGCAGCAACCGTAAAAGACGGTAAAATATATGTCCTTTACCGGGCTGAGGACAATTCTGCAACGGGAATCGGCAAACGTACTTCGCGTATCGGATTAGCAGAATCCGAAGACGGTATCCACATGAAACGCCGGAAGACCCCCGTCATGTACCCGGACAAAGATAATATGAAGGAATACGAATGGGAAGGCGGTTGCGAAGACCCACGTGTGACAATGACGGAAGACGGTCTGTATGTCATGGCCTACACTTCCTGGAACCGGAAAGTGGCACGCCTCTGCATCGCCACCTCACGTGACCTGGTCAAATGGGAAAAACATGGCCCTGCTTTTGCTAAAGCCTACAACGGGCGTTTCAAAGACATTTTCTGCAAATCCGGTTCTATGGTAACAGAGATCAAAAACGGAAAACAAGTGCTGACGAAAATCGATGGAAAATACTTCATGTATTGGGGAGAACACGCGGTCTACGCTGCCACCTCCGACGATTTGGTCAACTGGACTCCGATATTGGACGAGAAAAACGAACTGGCGACTGTCATCAAACCCCGTCCTCAATACTTCGACAGTGCATTGACAGAGTGCGGACCTCCCGCTATCCTGACAGACAAAGGCATCGTCTTGCTTTATAACGGCAAGAACCAGACAAACGACAGCAAACGAGACAAGCGTTTCACTGCCGGAGCCTACTGCGCCGGACAACTTCTGACCGACCCGAAGGAACCGATGAAAGTTCTGCAACGCCTGGACGTTCCCTTCTTCCGCCCGATGGCTTCATTTGAAAAGAGCGGACAGTATGTCGATGGAACCGTTTTTATCGAAGGTTTGGTCTTTTTCAAAAACAAATGGTATCTCTATTACGGATGTGCAGATTCTCAGGTCAGCGTAGCCATTTACGATCCGGCCAAGAAAACTCCTGGCGATCAGATCCCGAATTAAAAGAATAATTTATGAAAAACATTTTTGCAGGAATATTTTTACTTGTGTCTGCCTGCTTCATGCAAGCTCAGACACCCAATTATTACCGGAACCCGGATAAAATATATCTGGATTCGAAAGAAGGACATAACGGAAGTTTCACCTGGCAGATGCATAAGGCCGACGAGACGAAAGATCCGGCTGAAAAAATCTCACAACCAGGCTATCAGACCGGACAATGGATGCCGGCAATCGTTCCGGGAACAGTCCTGAACTCCCTCGTCCACAACAAGGTATATCCGGAACCTTATTATGGCATGAATAACAAGTTAGACCGGAATATCATCCCGGATCTTGCCAAAACAGGACGCGAGTTCTACACCTATTGGTTCCGTACGGAATTTGACGTACCGGAAAATTATAAAGACAAAATCGTCTGGCTTCAGGTAGACGGTATCAATTACCGCGCCGAAATATGGGTAAACGGTTATCTGCTTGGCAATATGTCCGGTATGTTCAAACCGGAGTATATCAATATTACTGATTTCGCCCGTATCGGCCAGAAGAACGCTCTGGCAATCAAGATTTATCCAGTCGATATGCCGGGGACCATCAAGCCGAAACAGTGGGGAGCCGCCGGTGAGTTTCACAATGGCGGAGACGGTAACATCGGACTGAACACAACCATGCTGATGAGTGTCGGTTGGGATTTCACCTTCAACGACGGTATCCGCGACCGTAATACCGGTATCTGGAAAAACATCAGCCTCTATGCTACGGACAAAGCGGTCATCCGCCATCCATTCATCAAATCCGAACTCTCCAAACCAAGCTACGATTTGGCAAAAGAGACTGTCAGTGTAGAGGTGACAAACCCGACACAGCGTGGCGTAAAATGTACGGTCAAAGGAGAAATCGTCGGTGAGAACATCACATTCAGCAAAGAGTTGAGCCTGTTCAGGGGAGAAACGCGGGAGGTTTGCTTCACTCCGGAAGAATTTCCGCAACTGACAATCAAGAACCCGCGTCTGTGGTGGCCGATCTTCAAAGGGAAACCGGAGCTGTACGAACTGAAACTTACCGTAAGCGTAGACGGTAAAGTGTCCGATGAGACGAAAACCCGTTTCGGTATCCGGGAAATTACATCCGACCAGAATACACCGGACAAATCCCGCCAATTCTATGTGAACGGCAAGAAGCTCTTCATCCGGGGAACTAACTGGATTCCGGAAGGAATGCTCCGTACCTCCGACGAACGTACTTATGCAGAATTGCGTTATACAAAACAATCCGGTATCAACCTGGTCCGTATGTGGGGAGGTGGAATTGCCGAATCAGACTATTTCTTCCAGCTCTGCGACGAAATGGGACTCCTTGTCTGGCAAGAATTCTGGATGACCGGCGACACCAAACATCCGCAGGATAAAGATTTATATCTGAGTAATGTCGAAGCAACCGTAAAACGTCTGCGCAACCATCCTTCACTGGCCTATTATGTCTCTTCTAACGAGAGCACAGAAATGCCGGGAGCAAAAGACCTGATCATGAAACTGGATGGGACACGTGGTTACCAGATGCAGTCGGAATGTGACGGCGTACACGACGGCAGCCCCTACAAACAGGTGAACCCGATGCAACACTACGAGAATACGGCCTCCGAACGCGGTAGCCGTGTCGATGGCTTCAACCCGGAATATGGTTCGCCCACTATCCCGACAGTCGAAACGCTCCGCGAAGTAATGGACGAGAAAGACCTCTGGCCGATCAATAAAGAGGTATGGGATTATCATGATGGCGGAGGATTCCATCTCATGTCAACCATGTACACAGACCTTACCAACCATTATGGTCCTTCCTCCTCCATCGAAGAGTTTGCCACCAAAGGTCAGGCAGTCGGTGCCATAAACTCCAAATCGATCTGGGAAGTCTGGAACTATAACAAATTCGGTTATGGAGACCGCTATGCATCAGGGTTATTGTTCTGGTATCACAACTGCCCCGTAAGTCAGGTTTGCGCCCGTATGTGGGATTATTCTTTGGAACCGACAGCCTCTTTATATCATACTCAGAACGCATTGGAACCACTTCATGCACAGTTTGATTATTTGAAAAATACGGTTTCCGTTTATAATGACTACTATCAGGCATTCAAAGACTATAAGGTAGCTGCCGAAGTATACGATTTGAACAGCAAGAAGGTGTGGAGCAAAAGCCAGAAGATCGATATCCCGGAAGACGGTGTTGTAAACGATGTCTTCACAATCGATTTTCCTCAGAATATCACGCAAGTTCATTTTATAAAACTACGTCTGTTCGATACGAAAGGGAAAGAAGTCGCCAATACATTCTACTGGCGCTCTAACGATAAATATGAAGGTCGCAAGACCCTGACAGGCCCGACTTCATCCGGCTTCGAAGATCTGTCGAAATTGAAACAGGTACAACTGAAGACTAAACACAAACTGGTAAAAAAGGAGAGCAACCAGATGATGGAATTAGAAATCAAAAACCCATCGTCCTCTTTAGCATTCTTTGTTCAATTGCAATATTTGGATGAAAACAACAAACCGGTAAGACCTAGTTTCTATACAGACAATTTCTTCTCTCTGCTTCCGGGGGAAACCAAAAAAGTAACCATCGAAACAGCACTCGGTAACTTACCAGCCGACGGTAAATATGTTGTAAAGGGATGGAATGTTAAACCTCAAATAATCAAATGATGAGAAGGATAAAAAAAGCTGTTTTATCAGTACTGGCAATCGCCATTTGTTCTCCTCTCTTTTCCCAAGAGAATGAGATAACAATCGATGCTTCCAAAAGTTTAGGAGATATCAATCCATTTGTTTACGGACAATTCATCGAATACATGGGACGCTGTATAGATGGCGGAGTATACGAAGAAAACAGTCCACTTTCAGACTCAAGAGGATTTCGGACAGACGTATTGGATAAAGCGAAAGAATTGGCTCCGACCATGCTTCGCTTTCCCGGTGGAACGGTTATCAAAACATTCCATTGGGAAGACGGTATCGGTCCCAAAGAGCAACGGAAAGCCAAAAAGAACCTGATATGGGGAGGTATTAATCCTTACCATTTCGGGACTTGCGAATTTATTGAATATTGCAGGGAGTTGAATTGTGAACCTGTATTGGTTATCAATATCTCCACCGGAACTCCGGATGAAGCGGCGAACTGGGTCGAATATTGCAACGGAACAGAGAACACCTATTATGCCAACCTAAGGCGTTCGCACGGCTATCCGGAACCGTTCAATGTCAAATATTGGGCATTAGGTAACGAAGAAGCCGCAGAACCGGATGCAGGAAGACATCAAAATCCCCATAAATATGTGGAAGACGTTTGGCACTTCATTAAACTAATGAAACTAACCGATCCATCAATCAAACTGATTGCCAATGGTGAAAGCGGCAATAAGGAATGGACTAAAACGGCTTTAAAAGGGTTAGATGGTGCCATTGATTACATCTCCTATCACGCTTATGTGGGGACAAACGGTTCCAGTCCTTATTCCATTTTTCAAAAAATCCAAGGACAGGATACATGGATCAGGGAATTTGCAGAAATGGTTAAAGCTACTGTTCCAGATACCGTACAAAACTGGAAAAAATGGTATCGTTTCCCACATCGGACAACTCCAGTCAAAATAGCTTTAGACGAATGGGGTATTTGGGAACAGCAAGATCCGCCTTACGGAACAACCAACACATATGAATGGAGACATGGCCTCGCTACTGCTTGTTTCTTAAATGCAATCTTACACAATGCAGAACATATAGGAATGGCTAACTGGGCGCAAATGGTTAATATTCTAGCTCCAATCATGACTAACACCCAGACTTCGGTAAAACAAACAGTGTTCTTTCCTTTGAAAGAATATCGTACACAATCTTTGAAAGAGAGCGTACAAGCAAAAGCCCAATCTCCAATCATTGAAGAGGAGCTACAATCCATCAACGTTTCGGCCACGATAGACAGGGACAAGAAACAATTGACAGTTAATATTGTCAATATAAATCCCCAATCTCTAAAAACAAAGATTCGATTTTCCGGATGTAAAATCGGTAAATTATTAAAGACAACAGTCATGACTGCCACATCTTTAGATGCAAAGAACAAACTGGACAGTCCAGATAAAAATGTTGTACAAACAAAATACACCGATATCAATAAAAAAATTGAAGAAATCAAATTACAAGGAGAAAGTATCACAATCTGCCAATTTGAATTATCTGAGATTTGAGGAATAAAAGCAAAAAGAACTAAAGATAGGGTTTCTTGCCGATATCGGCAAGAAACCCTATCTTTGTATTATATAATGACACTTCAAACTTGCCGGTAGATGGAATATATTTCAGTAAAAGAATGGGCCGAAAGACAGGAAATTGCAGAACGAACAGCCCGAAACTATTGTGCACAAGGCAAAATAAAAGGGGCCGTTCTTATCGGAAAAACATGGAATATCCCTATTGACACAGCATTGCCCGAACGTAAGAAAGCTCAATCGGTATCACCACTGCTAAAAGCTCTACGCGAGCAGAAAGAAGGGCAGATGAAAGGGGGAGTATACCATCGTATACAGATTGATTTCACTTATAACTCCAATCATATCGAAGGCAGCCGGCTAACACACGACCAAACACGCTATATCTTTGAAACCAACACGATCGGAGTGACGGATGAAGCTATTAATGTAGACGACATTATCGAAACTACCAACCATTTTCGTGCCGTAGACTACATCATCCAAGAGAACGACTGCAAACTTACCGAAACTTACATCAAACAGCTCCACCTTATTTTGAAATCCGGAACATCTGACGAACGAAAAGATTGGTTTCGAGTCGGAGACTACAAGAAATACCCCAATGAAGTGGGCGGCAACGACACAACCATGCCGGAAGACATTCATAGAGAGATGAAAGCTTTGTTGAAAGAATACAATAGCAAAAAGCAACCGACATTTGAAGATATTCTGGACTTTCATCAACGCTTCGAAGCCATCCACCCCTTCCAAGACGGAAACGGGCGTGTAGGACGGTTGATTATGTTTCGTGAATGCCTTCGGAATAACTATGTACCCTTCATCATAACCGACGATTTGAAAATATTCTACTACAACGGCTTGCGCAACTGGCCGCACATCAAAGGATATCTAACCGACACCTGCCTGGCCGCCCAAGACCATTTCAAGGCTTTATTGGACAAATTCCGGATTAAATACGAGAATAACTAAATTTCTTTCCGTACTTTTGCCGAAAATTTACAACTATGCCGACATTTTTTGTTGTCCTCATCAGTATTTATTTTGCGGGAAACATCTATATATTCAAGAGAGGGGCACAGGCTTTGGTTGCTCAGCCTTTCGGTGTTAAAGTTTTATTAGCCGTACTGTTTTGGAGCGGTGCTTTGTCGTTTATCGGTAGTTTTTTAGCTCGAAACACCCAATTGCCGGTTGTGCTGGCTCATACGGCTCATGAAATAGGAACCGGCTGGTTGGTCTTCACGCTTTATATGGTATTATGCTTGATCGTATTCGATTTGTTCCGACTTTTCAACTTCCCATGCAAATATGGGTTCTATATTTCCTTATTCCTGACACTTAGTCTATTAAGCTACGGTTACTATAATTATCAACATCCGAAAACAGAAGTTTTCAACATAGTTATCAACAAGCAGACGGTTCATAATGAACAGCCGTTGAAAGTCGTTTCCGTCAGCGATATCCATTTAGGGTACGGGACAGACAAGGAAGAACTTAAACAATATGTCGAGATGATCAACGCACAGAAACCGGATCTGATCCTGATAGGCGGCGACCTGATCGACAACAGCGTAGTCCCTCTTTACGCAGAAAAGATGATGGAGGAACTGACTGAATTGAAAGCCCCTTTAGGAATCTATATGGTTCCGGGAAATCACGAATACATCAGTGGCATACGGAAGAGCATGCTATTCATAAAAGAAACACCGATCCACCTGTTGAGGGACGAAGTCGTGACGTTGCCAGGCGGCATACAAATAATCGGACGGGATGACCGCAGCAATAAATCCCGATTATCCCTGCAAGAACTGGTGAAAAACATTGATCCGGCAAAACCTGTTATCCTTTTGGATCATCAACCGTACAACTTGTCGGATACGGAAAATGCGGGTATCGACCTTCAGTTCAGCGGACATACACACCGCGGCCAGGTATGGCCGATCAGCCTCATTACCGACCATCTATTCGATCAAAGTTACGGCTACCGCAAGTGGGAAAACAGCCACATATACGTTTCCTCCGGCCTGTCGCTCTGGGGGCCGCCTTTCAGGATCGGAACCGACAGCGAACTTGTCGTATTCAACATTACCTGTAAATAGTTTGCAGACATGAAAGTTTTCATTCAATCGATAGTAGCACAGATATTGCTGAATCCTTATATCTTCTGGCGAGGGTATCAGGCAATTCCTCCCAAAAAAAGTTGGAGGATTCCCTATATCTTGTTTTTTATCCTTGAATTATCTCTCTTCTTCTTCGGCTTTACATTCCGCAATGTCCTGCCGGACTCCGTCATGATTGCCATCCAATATATTTGCAACACTTGGTATATCGCATCTATTTATATCACACTTTCCCTATTGGTCCTGGAAATGCTCCGGCTCAGCAACCGCTTCTTCCATTGGTTCCCCGGATGGATGACGGGACATTGGAAACAAACGAAACTGACACTGTTCTTCTTGATCATAGCAATCGTTACGAGCCTGATGTTCCATGCTTACCATGTTGTCGCCTATCCGATTGTCAAAGATGTATATGTCACCCTTCCCAAAGGAAGCAGCGAGCGTGACAGCATGACGATCGTCATGATGAGCGATCTTCATATCGGAGAAATGATCGGTAAGGAACTGGTACAGCGATACGTGAAAATGAGCAACGAACAACATCCCGACATGGTTGTCCTGGTAGGCGATATCATGGATTATGAATCACGCTTTGCCGAAAAAGCCCATATCGAAGAGGATTTGAAACAACTAAAAGCCCCGTTAGGCGTATATGTGGTATATGGCAACCATGAGTATCGTGCCAACCGCATAGCCAAATACCGCTGGCTGAAGAAAACAGGGGCGACACTCCTGATCGATTCTGTTGCACGTCCGGACTCTTCATTCTACCTGATCGGACGGGACGACCATATCAACAAGAAAAGAAAGCCGTTACATGCACTTATGGCAGGTATAGACACGACTAAACCAATCATCGTATTGGATCATCAACCTTGGTCGTTCGCCGAAATGACAATGAACGGTGTGGACCTCGGACTCCACGGGCATACCCATAACGGACAGTTATGGCCCTACCCCCTCGTAATGAAACTGATTTATGAATGTCCGTACGGCTACCATCAGAAAGGGCCGACCCAGTTCTATGTATCTTCCGGCATCGGGATAGCCGGACCTCCCTACCGGGTCGGGACTGTTTCGGAAATGGTCGTATTGCACATCCGGTTTGCCGATTAAACAAGGTGGAACATCGCCTCCATCATGGCGATATCCATCTTCACTTCCCCCTGCAACAGATATTGAGTTTGTTTTTGGACTACATTTTCATAGATTGCCAATGCTTTCTCCCGATCTTGCTCCTTATAAAGTGCCCAAGCACAGAGAAAACGCTGTTTTGAGGACATCAAAGCACTGTATTGTCGGACGTAAAGTTCTATTTCTTTCGTGTATAACGTATCTGCCCACTGGTTATGGCCGGTCACCAGATCCAAATAGATAAGTTCGCAAACCACCTCTTTCGCCAAAAGCCCGATCATTTCCCCCCTGTGTCTTGCTATCTCTTCCAATGCGACATAGGCCTCTTCCATTTGCCCCAAATCCATCAGGCGTCCTACTTGCAGCAAACGGACATTCAGTTGCATCGGTTCCCCGTAATCAATATCATCCTTCCAAGCCAACCACTCTTCCGGCATATCCTTTATCCGGATACCTTCTTGTATATAGGCATTGACGCGCAACTGGACCATCATCGCCTTTTTACTCTTCGGGTACTTCCTCATCAAACGTACATTGGCTGCATCATTGGTAATCCCCCGCTTGAACGGGATGCCATTGAGCAATCCCAACGACACGCCGGCAAAACACATCATGACCAGGAATTGCGCCAGCAGAGGAGAAGGATCTTCTACCACATACCAAACCACAAAAGCCAAAAGCGCCACCGACATATTAACAATAACGCCTCCCCAATGATAAAGCGCAACAGGAATCTCTTCCAAAGGCTTGTCAGGCGGGAACATCAGACATTGCCCGCCTGTCCCCGCGATGCCGAAACGCTTCAAACGGAATTTCCCTTCTTGACGAATCAGCGTCCAATTGAAAATACGGAAAGAGACGAAACGATAGCCGGAGAGCAGCCCGAAAAGCAAGTGGCCTCCTTCATGCAAAACAATTTGCAAGACAAAGGCGACCAACGTACAAACGATACTCCCGGCAAATATCCCCACCATCTCAAGTGCCTCTATCTTGGCCAGCTTCTGCACCAGTTCATTCCATGTCATATCCGTAAACGACACGATACCGGCACACACCAAAACAATGCCGATCAAACATCCGACACCAAAAGTCACAAGCAACTTCAAAGCACTCTTCATAGCCGGTCTCTTACCTTACTTCCAATTATAATGTAGCCGTTTTCTCTGCCTTTTCCGGCGCTTCCAATGTCCTCTGGTATAATGCAGGATCACCCAACACTTCCAGCGCCTTATCCAAAACATCATCATCCTTCAAGCTGTTTATCAACTCACCTTTCTGGAAATAATAACGTTTCATAATCTCGGAAGTCAACAGTTTCTTGATCTGATCCTTGTTGCGGTCGAAATCCCGTTCCAAGTCCGGAGTCAGTTTGGCTTCCAAAGAGTTGAAGAGGGTAGAGTCATTATCCATATACCCCTCGAACTTAGCCACCTCCTTCAGGTTCTTCAACAGCTTTTCACTCTGCCGGTCATAGGTGAAGTTCTTTTCTTTGGCATATTGCTTGAAAGCTTCAAAGTCTTCATCCGTCACCTCGAACTCTTCAGGCGAAGCTATTTTCTTATGTTTCTGGGACCAATCGGCAACAAAATCCGTCAGAATAAAATCCGTCATCAAATAGAACATCATGGTCGGCGTTTCCGGTTCTTCTATTTTGAAGTCAGGGGTAATACCGCCTCCATCCCGTACGGGACGCCCTTTGGATGTATAAAAGACAGATGTCAGGCTATCCGGAATAGCCCCGACACTCCCATCAGCTTTCCGGTGCGAATAGTCCATCTGCTGGATACAACGTCCGCTGGGGATGTAATACTTGCTCATCGTCACTTTCACACTTCCGTTATAAGGAAGTTCACGAGGAGACTGCACGAGTCCCTTTCCGAAAGAACGCTGTCCGACCAACACGGCACGGTCCATATCCTGTAAAGAACCCGAAACGATCTCGGCAGCAGAAGCAGAGGCTCCGTTAATAAGGACAGCCATCGGGATCACCGTATCGAGTGGTTCACCCGGCGTACGATAGGTACGGTCCCACTGGCTGATCTTCCCTTTTGTCGAAACCACCTCTTTTCCCTTCGGGACGAACATGCCAACAATCTGCGTAGCGCTTTCCAGCAAACCGCCGCCATTGTTACGCAAGTCCAGAATCAATGATTTGATATGATAGTTCTTTTTCAGATCCTCGAACGCATTTTTCACTTCCTGCGCACTCTTATCCGTAAAACCCTTCAAATATATATAACCTACGCCATCACCACGGACGCCATAGTAAGTAACCTGGTTTTCCATGATCTGCTTACGCACCAGTTCCACTTCACGTGGCTTCTTGTCATACGGACTCTGTATCTTCAATACCATTTTCGTATTGGGAACACCTTTCAACAAGGCACTAACCTCATCCGAGGGCTTGTCAGTCACATCCACCGTGTCGATCGCCAGAATACGGTCGCCTGCTTTCAGACCGGCCAAAGCCGCCGGCATCCCTTCGAACGGTTCGATAATATAGACACCGCCCTCTTTCCGTTCACGGATATAAGAACCGATACCGCCATATTCACCGGTCGTCATGAATTTCAGTTTATCCATTTCCTGCTCCGGATAGTATTCGGTATAAGGGTCCAAGCCCCCTAACATGGCATCGATCCCTCGTCTCACCGTTTTCTCGACGTCGACCGAATCCACATAAAACATTTCCACCTCTTTTACCAGAGCATTAAAGATATCCAGGTTTTTACTGACCTCAAAACGGTTGTCTTTCTGTGCCTGTCCGGGGACCACACTTCCCAGCAGGAGCAGCCAACTAAAAAGAGCTATTATTTTCTTTCGCTGTTTATACATAGAATATTTAGTTAATTAACGACGTAAATGTATATAATAAACGCTTGTCAGGCCAATATACCATTTACTTTTAACTTTATTTGTTCCCATTTATCATCCGGTATCTGCGCTCCGATCACATCAATGATGTAACCGGCCAAAAGCGAGCCGATACGGGCCGACTGCTCCAATGTTGCACCGACCGACTGCCCGTAAAGGAATCCGGCAGCAAAGTGATCGCCAGCCCCCGTCGTGTCGACCGGTTTACCTCCTTCTGCCGGGACTGCGACAACCTGCCCTTTGCTTCCCACCAGGGCACCCTCTTTTCCTAAAGTGACCAAAGAAATCTCCACCTGCTCCGAAAGAGCTTTCACCGCTTCGTGTGCTTTCAACCCGGTAAAGGCTTCCGCTTCGCTTTCATTAGAGAAAAGAATATCGACA
>ENA-OZJV01000154-OZJV01000154.1-human-gut-metagenome-genome-assembly--contig:-NODE-154-length-41613-cov-26.434212_pt1 | contig 41613 bp, 34 predicted proteins | sample MGYA00244179_ERZ653756 | MGnify/ENA primary metagenome ERZ653756 (study PRJEB26926, sample SAMN06165332) | human gut metagenome | biome: ENVO:00009003; feature: ENVO:2100002; material: ENVO:00002003...
CGATGGATTGGTGATGACCTCTATACGCTCGATATTGCTTGCCGGAAGCTGTGCGAGTGCATCGCCGCGTGTCTTCGCGCTCATCATCGCCGACGGCTTGCCATTTATAAGGATGGTCACATTTTCATTGCCGCGGAGACTTACATTGCCATCGATATCGACATCCACCGACGGTATATTCTGCATCAGGTCACCAACGGAGCCGGAGTTGCTCATGATATCTTGCCCGACATTAAATACTTTCCTGTCAAGCCGCGCCGTGAATGTGGACTTCCGACCTTCAACCACAACCTCCGACAGCGTTTCACCCATGGAAATATACAGAGTGCCTGCATCAACAACCGCACCGTGAGCCACGGCAAAAGTGTCGGAGCCGACCGGCTCGCATCCTACGTATGCTCCTTCTATGTAATAGGACCCACCCGGAACTTTCTCCAGACGGAACACACCAAGGCTGTCAGTCATGCAGCCGGCCTCGATTTTTCCATCACGAGTTCTATAAAGTGTGGCGGTCGCATATTCGACAGGCAGTCCCGAATCTTTTTCCAGAATCTGACCTGTCACAGTACCTGTAGTCTGCGCTTCAAGGTCAAGATAGCCGAGCGCGACAAGCATTATTAAAATTAAACGTGTCATATAGCCATTGCAATTCGTGATTATAAACCGGCGCGAAATTACGAGGCGATTTTGCAGAGATTCTGAATTTCTACAAAATTTAGTAATATTTTTGCCGTTAAAAACGATAAGATGAAAATACTGATAATAGAGGATGAGAGGCAACTCTCCGACAGCATCGTTAGCTTTCTCGGGCAGGAGGAATATTTGTGTGAACAGGCGTTTTCATATATGGAAGGCGCCGGAAAAATCGAGGTATATGAATATGACTGCATCCTCCTTGACTTGATGTTGCCAGGAGGTACGGGGCTTGACCTGCTGCGGCATATAAAAGAGACTGCGCCGCGTACGGGTGTCATCATAGTGTCGGCGAAAGACTCGCTCGATGACAAAGTGACAGGTCTGCGCCTCGGTGCCGACGATTACCTTGCAAAACCGTTTCACCTTCCTGAGCTGAGTATGCGTGTGTTTGCGCTCCTTCGCCGTAAATGCTTTACGGCGAGCAATGTCATTCAATCGGGTGCCGTGAGCGTCGACCTGCTTGAACGCAATGTTACTGTCGGGGAAAAACGCCTTGACCTCACCAGGACAGAATATGACCTTCTGCTGTTTCTCATCGAGAACCGCCGCCGCGTGGTCTCGAAAAGCGCGCTCGCCGAGCATCTGAGCGGAGATATCGCTGACATGATGGACGACTTCAATTTTGTATATGCCCACATCAAAAACCTAAAGGGGAAGCTCGCCGATGCCGGGCTGAGTAACTGCATCAAGACATTTTACGGAGCCGGATATAAATGGATTGCCGAATGAAAGAGAAAAGTCTCATACATAAGACCCTCGTGCAGTTTATGATATGCACGGCGGTGATATTCGCGTTGATGACGCCGGCTTTCTATATGCTGACGAAGCATTTCTATGCCGAAGACCTGATTGATGTCATCCGCGCCGTCGAGAGGGGTCAAGCAATTCCGCAGCTTGATCTTGAACGTGACATAATGGTAGGCGTTATGATTCAGTTTGTGCTGACGTTTGTGCTGCTAAGCATCGCCCTGTTTATCACCGTGCGCTACATCACGCGCCGCCTATGGCGACCTTTTGACGACACGCTACGCGATGCCGAGCGGTTTAATCTTGCGCAGAGCGATGTACCGAAGTTCAGCCCTACCGACATCACGGAATTTTCACGCCTGAACGAGACCCTCGGCAAACTGATGAGAAAAAACAAAGAGACATATACCATCCAGAAAGAATTTACTGAAAACGCCTCCCATGAACTGCAGACACCGCTTGCGGTGACCCGCAGCAAACTCGACCTTCTGATGCAGGAAGAGCTGTCGCGTCCGCAGCTCGAACTTGTCGAGGAGTTGTACCGGCTCAACACCCGTATGGGGCGACTCAACCGCAATCTGCTGCTTCTCGCCAAAATAGAGAACGCGCAATACGGCGACCGGAAGCCGATTGCCCTGACTCCATTCATCGAGAAACTCTTGCCTTCCTATAAACTGTTGAAAAGCAACTGCTCTGTAGTGATGATAAACGAGACTGACGTGACGATAAATGCCAATCCCGTATTGCTTGAATCAATGGTCAACAATCTTGTAGTCAACGCTATCCGCCACACCGAATCGGGCGAAATACTGATACATGTCACTAAGAGCGCCTTGGAAATCAGTAATCCGGCAGAAGACAAGCCGCTTAATCCCGACGAGATATTCCGCCGGTTTCACTCCGCCGACACCCAAAGCGGAGGCACAGGTCTCGGGCTTCCCATCGTCAAGGCTATCTGCGACTTCCACGGCTGGCAGATAACCTACCGCCACCACGACCGCAGCCACCGCTTCACCGTCATCTTCTAATCCATGCACCAAAAGAGCCGTCGCGGAACAGCGACAGCCCTCATGGTTCTCATCAGTGAGTCTAAATCAATAAACCGTATTCTGCCTACGCCTGAGCAAATAACGCGGCATATAACTCACGAGACTGTATTGATTACTTCTACATTGCTATTAGCTCAAGTCGAGACAAGTATATTTCATGATGTTTTCAAAAATATTGAATTATCACAAATATGACTGTTTGTGCAGCAATTTTATCAAACTGCTCAGATTTCCAAGATTTATTCATTTCGTTTAGAAACTAACACCGGGACCACCTACCGGTGGTTCAATCATAAGGTCAATAACTGAACGCACAAGGGGATGCAGAGTACTTTCCGAAGGATTGGTTGCTGCGATTTCTTTACCTTGCTGAAGAAGCTGGCGTGCACGGTTCGCATCTTTCCATTGGATAGAATTGAAATTCTTCAAATGATAGTCGATGAAGCCCATGAGTTGATAGATGAAAGTAACCGCCACGAAAAGGCTGTTAATATCATCGAGAACTGCGCGACCCTGACGAATGTCTTTGGAGCGGCTAGCCATGTCAGCTTGGCTACGCACGGCGGCTACTTGTTTGTCATACTTATTGCCGAGGCCGTTGTTCGCTTTTTCAAGGCGATTAAATTCCTCGCGGATTTCAGCTTCGAGTGCTTCCCACTCGTGACGTTGCTCAACTTCTTCCATTTTGAGAAAAGCACGGCGCAGGTCTGCCTGAAGGTGCATACGACCATCCTCCGAACTCTTTTCTCCATCGAAGCGATTGTTGATGTCCGCAATTAGCTTATCAGCATCAGCGGTCTCATTGACGCTAATAGAAGATGATGATTTCAGAGCGCGAAGTTTGTTGTTCGCAGCATCCTTGAGCTTTTCAAGTTCAAAAGCTGAAATCACCGAACGAGCAGCAATCTCGACTTCTTTCTCTACGGTCTCACCACTGACGGGGAAGAAAGCTTCAAGTTTAAGCATCTGCGAACGGTCAACTTTTATCGTGATGTCAACGTCGCTGCCAACAGGAATCATCTGCCCGACTTCATCGCCGGTAATAACTACGTCAAAGACGTGGTCGTTATGAACGGCAGAAGTGCCCTCGGCATTGTGCTCGCTCTGATAAATCGGAATGATTAGAGTATCTTTCTCCATTCCAGGGCGAAGCTGATTGCGAGTTTTGAGTCCATTGAGGGCACCGGTTGCAGGAATTTGTTGGTTCTTTTCAAGTCCTTTTACTGACTTGACAACATTCTTGTCAAGACCTGAGTCATGTGCCTCTATTGAAATGTTGTACGGTAAGACCGCACTGCCGACAACAATACCATGCATGATGTTGATTTCCTTGGGGAAGCAAGGAAAGACGGTGCCTTTATCATCGTAAGCAGTGATGGTAAAGGCATTGTTTTTGCCCTCCATGAGTTGACACTCAATAACATCGCCGATGTCGTTGATTTCAACCTTACCACTTGACCAGCCGTTATCGCCACGAACAAGTTCAACGAAAAGTTTTTCGGGAATGCTGCCGGTGCACTCATTCTTGTCTAATTGAACGGTAACGTACTCCATTGGCTGAACAGAGTTAGCTTCATATGAAAGATTGAAGGCTACTGTACCGACTGCGATTTCTTCTTTGACCTCACTGTCTATACCTGAAGCAAACAAGGCAGCTCCCTTTGCAACGGCGGTCATGGGATCGATGTCGGTATCTACATTGGGCGTAAGCTGCTCGCGAAGCATTTCACGAATGACAGGCGAATAAGTAGGACCACCGACAAGAATAAGTTTGTCAAGATCTGCACCAGATAGACCGTTGCGTTTAAGCAGGTCTTTAGTTATGTCGATGGCTTTTTGGAAGACCTTGGCAAGAACCGGTTTCAGTTGTTCCTGGGTAACAACGAGGTCAAGCTCGATTTCGTTACCCTCATCATCTTCGCCGAACTCGTCGAGTTGCGAAGTGATGTCTGCCTGTGCCTTGAACGAGAGTTGGTTCTTTGCTTGCTCTGCATAGAACTTCATGGCATCACGAAGAATGTTGCGGTTCGCATCATTCGCCATGATTTCGTCAATGACGAAATTCTCCTGAAGATAAGGAATGATGATGTTGTCAACAACAGCGTAGTCAAGGTTTTTACCGCCGAGATAGTTGTCGCCCTCAGTGTCCTTAACCTGCATGATGCCATCCTCGACTTTGATAAGAGCGGCATCGAATGTGCCACCACCAAAGTCGAACACGAGCCATTGTCCGTTCTTGTTTGCGGAACTGAGACCATAAGCCATAGAAGCGGCAATAGGCTCTTGGAGAAGTTCACAGTGTTCGATACCCGCGAGTTGGGCTGCACGTTTAGTCGCTGCTATCTGGTCGGCTTTGAACTTAGCCGGTATCGTGATAACTGCCGCTGAAACATTTTCATCGCCGATGAAAGATTTAAGTGTTTTAAGGACCTCGGCTGAGAGTTGTTCAGGCGAGTATGAGGCATCCATATTCGAGCTGAAACTTGTCTTGTCAGTTCCCATGTCGCGCTTAAACTCGATGAAAACATTGACCTTCCCATTCGTCCAGTTTTTGGTCGCCTGAGATTTAGCTTGGCGAAGGTCGTTATACGCGCTATCTCCAACCTTAACTACCTTTTTTCTTGTAAATGATACACAAGAAGGAAGTGTATCTTTAAGCGTGTCGTTTTTTTTAATGACGGGCTCGCCGACTTCCATCTTACATATTGCGGAATTGGTTGTACCCAAGTCAATTCCGAATTTCATTTTTGATTGAGCCATTGATATATGGAGATTATAAGTTTTGACTTACTGTAATTTGTGCCGACTGTATCATCTTGCCTTGATAGTTAATTTGAGGCTTGATGATGCCAGTGATAATCTGCTTGCCATCGGGGAGATTTTCATCTTCAACGAAGTTGGCTGTAACTTTCATGCCGTCATGATAATCTTTGCCAAGCATATCGACAAGTTCGTAACCATTAGCAAGGAGATTATCTTTCATTTGCTTGATAGACTTAGAGAGTTGTTTATGTCCGCGAACTGAACTATCCATTTTATAGAGAGTCATCTCCATAAATGTGATTCTATCAGCGAGCGTGGTAATAAGTTTTTGTTCGGTATCGGAACCTCCGCCGGTGGCTGTAGAGATAGAGCCAATCTGCTTAGAGAGAGTTTGCATCTCAGACATTTCAGACGAAAGCCGGTTGACAATTTCTTCGTTTAGCTTATCCGCTTTAGCTGAAAGCGATGCTACCTCATTGCCACGCTTGGCAAGCAGTTTACCAAATACGAAAGCAATTACAGCGAGGACAATGGTGAGGGTAATAAAAATCCACATTCCGGTCTGGGATTTTTCTGCAATAGTCGCGTTCAGTGAATCGGAACTCGTCTGAATTTGTTTGCGTGTTGTCGACATATTGATATTCAGACTATCAGCAAGAGCGGATACGCTGTTGTTGGTTTCATCTAAAATCGATTTCAGAGAGTCGACTTCATTTGACTGAGCGGCAATAGCGGAGTTAAGAAAAGCCACCTCTAATTTAAGTGCGTTGTTTTCTTCCTGAATGGTTCGTATCGCGGTCTCTATTATTTGAATTTTATTAAATTCTGCCACTAAAACATCAGACTCTCCAACTGCAAAACCAATCATATAAATATGTGTCACCCCAATAAAAATTAGTAGTCTTTTCATCTTTATCAAAATTTCAGTTTAATAATCTCCTGTTACCTATTTCTACTCTGCCATATTCCCCCAATAAATAATATCACCAAATGCCAAAAGTATAATTACCCAAATTGGCAAATAACTCCAAAATACAATTACAGACAGACAAATGACCACGGTGAGAATTATTCCTACTATTTTTTTTAGTTTTCTTTCTTTAATCTCATTCATTCTTTTCTGAGCATTGCTTTTTGAATAAGAAAAATATGAACAATATTTTTTGTAGTCAAAAAAAGTCTCGCACAAACAGAACGCTTTATGATCCAATGCTCTCACCAAATTTTTATTACTAATACTTCCGTTATAAGCAATACATTCCTCTAATGTCCTAAAAGATTCTATTTTGTTAAAACATGAAATCATCGATTTTGCATCACTCGCATGTTTGCCATTAGGATAATATTTAATGTACTCTTTATAATCAGATACCGTTCTACACATATCATATAATTCCTTCTCCGAAAATATTGAAGCCGAACTTGATTCTCGTAAATCGATAATTCTTACGAGCATATTTCTTAATTTTAAATGATTCTCATCATACCATTCTCTTGTCTGTATGTCACACGGAAATATTCCAATATCCAATATCGTTGAATAGCAAGATTCCATATCTCCCTTGAAATTTGCCATCATTAAAAGTTGCTGTACTTCCGATAAATTATCAGTATTTTGTGATAAATAAAAATTGACATAATTAATTAATATAGGCAAAATGTGTTGTATAATAAGATTTCCTACATGTACATAGAACGGATGTTCGCAACCGATAGCATCTCGTACTATTCCCATCCTTATTGCACATTCTCTGATAGTGTGATTTATTACATGAGGCGACGCTTTTGCATAAACTGGTATTTTGGGGGTATTATATAATGACGGAAGGGAATGTGTGTTTGAAAATGCAGCGCGGAAATCTTCATATTTCTCCAATTGGTCAAGTGCGAACAATATTTTTTCGTATTCGGATGACAATTCTTTAGGTGGTAACTTATCTATTCTTTCCTTTAGGATATTATAATTCTCTTGACATCTATCTTTGGTGAGTTGCCCAACTGCAATTGACAAAGCATAGGATTGAAGTTCCATAGCCTTGTGGGGACTTTCAGTGTCCGAATCCGGTGCGTTGTTATAGTAGTTGATGCCACATTGCAAAACTTGTTTTGCAACATTATCAGCAACCATTTGATATTGTTGGCTCATAGCTCCGGCAATCTCTTTTACTGTCTTTAGTGAAGCCTTAGTTGAGTTCATCAACTTAGTACCGGCGGCGAGACTTGCCTCTGGGTTCTTTGAGTCGGTGTTCCTAGCAACTGCGATTGCAGAGTCAATAGCTGAAATCGGTTCTTCAAGGGCACTCTTGCTGACGATAGCACAGTCGGTAGGATTTGTGCAAGCAGATAAAAGTTTACTTGCAGGAATTTCTTTAAGCAATTCCTCAATCACGAGCTCGGCAAGATTATCTTCTGAAAGTTGAAGATTGGGAATGCTCAATGCTTGAAGAAGTTCCGCACGATAGGTAGGATTATGAACGACTTTGGAGATGCTATTAAAACCAGCGGTGATATTACCATCTATAAAGGCTAATACCCCGGAATTGATTAAAGAGGAATATGTCTCTTTCTTTTGAAATATTTCTTCCGCTTTCTCTCGATTTCCAGTTTGTAGATGCCTCAATGCAATATCATCCATTGTCGAACCGCTGATAAACCAAAAGAGAGCATATTTTAGTTGGTCTATGTCAAGGGTTATGGCGGTATTTGCCGCAGCAACGCTTTCAAGCGTTCTAACCGGTTTTTCGGTCAAAATCGTGGCAAAGTCATTAGGAAATGCGACCTCCTTTCCGACCTTTGCAAACGCAGCCAAGCGATTTTGATTTCCGACCCTTTCTTTCAACGGGGAGTTGGAAAGAACGCCCAGTATGCGGTATGGGTTTTGTGATATGATGTGAATTGTCACAGTTTGCTAAACGACTCATGAATCCCGGTGAGTCATTGATTTGTTTAACAAAAAAGCGCAGGATCCGTACTGTTACTCGTCCCGCTGTTTCAAGGCATCTGGCATAGCCGTCACTTCGTAGAACGAGTAACGCAGAGCCTACGCCGTATGATATATGATACACCAAAGAGGACATACCAACATGGTATAATCCATCCAAGGGTATGTAATCATACCCGAGACATCTACCGTTACTCAATCCTTGACGAAGTTTTGAAACTGCCAGATTTCTGAAACAGCCAAGAATCAAGCGCAGTAAACGCTTTCATTATGTAAGACCTCCCACGTTCCAACTCTTTACGGAGTTTCACGGCGTAAGGTCTCTACAAATTTATATATATTTTTCCAAGAAATCAATCAAAACCAAGGAAAACGCGATTTAAATATTCTAATTTTCCTTCACTACAAGAATAGTTCGGCTTATTTATGATAAACTTAGGATTGTTAAACTTTTATGAAACTTTTGATTTGCAGTAGTGTTGGATGGGTATTATGGCTAATTTTGCGGTATGGAAACAATGAAACGGATTCTGGTGGTCGACGACGAGGAGACTTTGTGTGACACCCTTGGTTTCAATCTGGAAGCGGAGGGATATGCGGTAAAGACAGCATACAGCGCCGAAGAGGCGCTTGCACTCAATCTTGCCGACTTTGACCTGGTGATGCTTGACATAATGATGGGTGAAATTTCGGGCACACAGCTTGCTCGAATCATGAAGTCAAACCCCGCGACAGCCAATGTACCGATTATATTCTGCACGGCAAAAGATTCGGAAGAGGACATGATAAAGGGGCTTGATCTCGGAGCCGACGATTATATAATGAAGCCGTACTCGCTGAAAGCCGTTCTGGCGAGAATAAGGACAGTGCTACGACGCACGTCAACTCCACGGTCGACACCGACGACCGACACCGACGACACGGTTTCATATAAAGGGCTTCAGCTGTCGGCGCGTAACCGTACATGTACGGTCGACGGACAGGAGGTCAAGATGCCTAAAAAGGAATTCGAAATTTTATTGAAGATGCTCTCCAACCGCGGGCGTATATATTCACGCGGGGAGTTGTTGAAAGAAATATGGTCGGATGAAGTGGTGGTGCTTGACAGGGTCGTGGATGTGAATGTCACACGCATCAGGCAAAAAATAGGCGAATACGGTAAAAATATCGTGACGCGCTCGGGCTACGGCTACGGATTTATCGAGTGATTCATGCCTATGGCATGAAGGTTATGAGGTTAAAAGGTTATGAGATTATGGGGCCTTTTAACCCATTAACCGCTAACCTTATAACCCATTAAATAAAGCGGGCGTGACCCGCTTTATTTAATATATAGTTAAGCTTTTTGAAATATTCATGAAATGTTTTCTCTATTATTTTGCATCGTAATCAGTAATTGAGAAAACAATGGAAATACTGTTTCTTTGTGTAGTTATCTTTTTATTCCTGTCGGCTATCTTCGACCTGCCGGAATTAACGAGACCGGCAGCCATAGCAACCGCCATGATGTCAGGAAAGAATTATCGCTCCGGAACAGCGCCGGATAATAACAATATTCCTGCCGACTACACCGAAAAGCATATAGAAGAGATAACCGCCACATGTAACGCCATAATATGCAATGCTTTGGAATGTGTCATCAGCAATGACGCAACCGAAGCATGTAAAAATCACCGTCACGCAACCCGTTCCCTCTGCCAACTCCATAAAAAACTGAAATCAGTCACGGGAAAAGAGAACATGACACGGACATATCTGACTTACATGATTGAAGCAACCGAAAAAATAGCCGAGACATCACGGCATATAGCCACTACCCCGGGCAACACCACAACTGCACTGAGCCATAACGACATACAGATTTTATGTAAAAATCTCTGTGAAAAGCCAAACGCCGATGACAATATCGCAAATGCACTTGCCAACAAAGAACGGCTGGAACGAATGATTGCCATTCATACAAAGACAATGAATTACGAGGATTTCAACGAAGGATCGCCGGTCTATTCCGGTCTGATTCTGTTGTATTATCTCCACTCGTTTATCAACTCATATTATCGCGTCATTTCCACATCATCACAATCGCCCCGGCGGTTATAAGCAATCCACCTACGATTATCTTAGGCGACATCGGTTCCCGGAGAATGAGAAACGCGAGAAGTATGGTGAACACTACGCTCAATTTATCAATGGGCGCGACCCGCGACACATCACCAAGCTGTATCGCCTTGAAATAAAACAACCATGACAAGCCGGTAGATAATCCTGACAGAATAAGGAATGCCCACGTGTAACGGGGCACACTCTTTACCTCGGCAAGATGACCGGAAGCAAAAACTATCCCCCATGTAAGCGCAAGGATAACGGTGGTGCGTATAGCCGTGGCGAGATTGGAGTCAACATCCTTGACCCCTATTTTAGCAAAAATAGCCGTAAGCGCGGCAAAAAGCGCTGACAACAGAGCATAAACCTTCCACATAGCATCGTCAAATTACCCGCAAATATACGGAATTAATCCGTAACGCCTATTTCCGAAATATCAGTATTTTGTCGCGGTCTGTCAGAAATAGAAAGTGCCGGAGCATATCAGCAGCCCCGGCACTAAGGGTCAAAAAAGAATAATATTGTCAGAGTTTCACCTTGAACGACTGTCCATCGGCATTAACGATGTAAAATCCGGGAGATAGCGAAAAAGTAGTCTCCACCCCGCGAGCCTCGGCAAATGCCAACAGTGAACCATCGGATGAGAAAACACGGATTACACTTCCCGTCGCTGCACCGGTCACTATTATCCTGCCATCAACTGTAGAAACTTTTATACGGGATGGAACATCAGTGATATTTTCCACACCACTGAGTGCTTCGACGAAGATATTCACGGAGCTATACCATCCCGAACCGTCAATACAAAAGGCGGTAGCAAGTTCGGAACCCTCACGAAGACCGGTGATAAGACCGTCTTTAGTCACCGACAATACCGGATTGGCAGGATCATCGTATGGTGCCGACCATTCAACCACCTGGTATGCACCCTCAGGCAAAACGGTATAGTCAATGCGAATCTGCTCGCCTACCTTTATATGGCGTATATGACCTCCGACAAATTCAATCGACTCAGCCAAGACATCGGAGTAAAGAATCTCAAAATCCTGTGTGGATGAGACTCCGGAACCGTCGCAAGCGGTGGCTTTCACCGAAATAGTGCCGGGAGAGTGATATGTCAAGCGTCCGTAAGCGTCAATCGACGCCTTGTCGGCTCCGGCTACAATTTCCCAGCTGACACGACAGGACGATGCCATGGATGGCATTATCGCCGCAGTGAGCATATTGCGCGGATTTGACATATAGAGAGTATTTGAGCCGGAAGGACTGATAATCGAGATGCTTTGAGCGAGTACCACGTCACGGGCTTCGGAAGAGCACACCACCTTGGAACGCGGCGAATCAAGAGCCGAACGGACACTGCGGGAGACGTCAGGCGATGCCACTACAGTCTCAATAGCATAATATTTCACTCCATCGGGCTTAAAATCGGTGTAAGAGCCGATGTTACCGCTGACAGTGGCAAAAGTTTCAAGGTTGTCAGGCGATGTACCGCGTAAAATACGGTAGCTTTCCACCTGTGCGCCCTGATAAAAGCTCCACATCAGATTGATTGCTTCACCCATCCCTTTGTTAATCTGCACATGGACAGGCTGATATTCTGCCGACGGCTCACTTTCACCATAAGGCAATACCCAAGATATACGGTAACGAGATGGACAAACAGCGGCATTGCTCAAAACATCCGTGAAAGCCCCCTCAGAAGGAGCGACTTCACCAATCAAAGCAAACACCCCATAGTTTTCAGTTTCATGATATACTTTCACACCTATAACCTCGGCTGGTATGGCGAGAGCGTTCCAATTCAGTTGATAATGTGAATTACCATCACATGAAACAAAACTCATTTCCGGTGTGCCTTCATCTACAACAGTGACCATGCTCTCCGCCTTCCCGTCGATGTCATTGCGCGTGACAGTGCGACGCAGAAGGTAGCTTCCGGCTTTTGCAAACATGACAACATAGTCACTGTCAGCCACTCGCGTTGTGACATCCGATATAGAACCCACAGGATTCCAGGTCGCGCCATCATCGGTGCTTACCGTCCACTTACCTTCGGCAGCTCCCGGTATCCTTACAGAAGTTCGGGCGAGCACTTTTTCAGGGAGCAGAAATGAAGCGTCGGGAGCCGTTACCGCCATTGTACTTGCAATAATCTTTCTGTCGGCTTTAATCTCCTTGCGACCTTCTGTGCTCCATGTCACCGCATAGATAGTTGAACCGTTAGCTGAACCATGCACACTCGCGTCAGAGCCTTCACCGAAATCGATAGTGCTGTTGTAATTGGAATATACACGTATTATCTGCATCTCTCCGACTACCACGGTGGTGGGCATCTCAATCAAGGCGCTTTCCTCTACGGTAAACGAGAGCTTTTCGGAGAATTTAGACGCACCCATGTGGGTATCAACAGACTGGAGCTTTATTTCATATTCCCCGGCAGGCATGGATGCGACAGGAATGGTGAATTTGGTAGATGTAAGCAGGCGCATCGGCATAGGAAGCGGAGTGAGGTCATTGTCGCCGTTCATGGGCGATATCAAATAAGCATTTTCACCTTCGGCACCTTTATGCTTCACCGAGATATTATAACGCAATGCTTTGGCAGGAGTTTCTTCATCACTGCCGGGATTCCATTCAATCACGACATTTTCCGGCGACTGCACGGCACGCAATCCGGAAGGAGGCTCGGGCAACTTATTCTGTACCGGAAGAATGAATTCATCATAATTTGCACGGTAGTTGCCAGCCGAATTGATGAAAGCTATACCGGTAGCCTCTTCTCTTTCAGCATGATTTGCGTAGGTATGGTCAGCATAAATGTAAACAGCCACGCAGTCAGGATATGCCGGGGACTCTTCAGTCTGCAGTTTCACTATAAGATCAAGCACTCCGTTATTGTCGAGATCTACGATAGTCGATATTTCGTCGAATGGTCTACCGTCGGGACATTGCACCAATGTTGGCGCGTCCCCGTTGCCCCAACGAATTGTAATGTATTCGCTGTAAGAAGTAACACCAAAAGCATATCCGTAATTGCTACATAGAAAATCCATGGTTCCGTCACCGTCAATGTCGGCGACAGCATCCACACCATTTTCTGAAGTAAACAGTTCTTCCGCATCGGCAAATGTCAAACCATCGATATTGCGGTTATACATAATATGGTATATCCGGTTTTGCGAATCCCATAGATTGTATATATTGTCAAGCAGACCGTCACCGTTGTAGTCATAAAAGAGCATCGGCTCAAACTTACCGCCCGTTATTTGCTTGGAATCGCTGTAATCGCCGGAGTTTATACTGCTTCCTGTGTCGGCAAAGCCGTCGTTGTTGAGGTCATATTTCCACTCCACGGTGCTCACGCCATTGAGAATCTCCATGTCGCCGTCACCGGTGTTGAGCAGCACGTCGTAACCTACAATGTCAGGGAAACCGTCACGGTTATAATCAAAGGTGATGCCATGATGGTAATCGGAATTGAACATGCGGCGATATTTTTCGAAAGTGCCGTCAGGTTTCTGAACATAGAAACCGCTAAGACTATTTATTTCAAGAACGCCATCGCAATCAAGATCCATAGCATTATTGACACGCGTCCAATCATTATCGAAGTGAACCTTGACTGACTGTGGGTTGACATCAATCTTACGGATGACAGTGGCGGTTCTTCCCTGCGTGTCTGTCACAGTTAGAGTGATAGTCTTCTTGCCGGGCGTGGGGAAAGTGACAGCGATGCGTTGCTTTTCGGCATCGATTACATTCACCGTACCACCCTCTGAACAGCTCCAGACGTATGTAAAACCTGAAACCGGACCATTTTCAACCCATGCTTCAATCGGATTTCCCGCTCCGGGTATCTCAGCATTCATAGCTATGGCAGCACCGGGGCAGTCATTCTCAAATACAGCCACAGGACTGAATTCGGAGCCCCGCCAGCAACCGTCGACCACCTGATAGGAAACATATATATTCCCCGCCGGCCATGTAGAAACATCGTAGACTTTCTCTCGGGCAAAGCCGTTGGAACCTTCGGCTATATTGCGACGTGTGCCGTCGGGCAAAGCATTTGCCGCCACTATGTCACCTGCATCCTCACTCGTGCCGATACGCAGCTCATACGTGAGGTCGACAACCGGAGTCTCCGCATCGCTGCCGGCTTGCCATGATACTGCGAGGCGACGCGTAGCCGGGTCATAGTTAAGCGTCGGTGCTACCGGGCGAGCCGGGCGGCTATTCACGTTCCACTCCGGTTTAGTCAACCAATATAGCATCTCATCACTCCATTTGGCGGGATATGCCATCCTTCCGTCATTGCACACTGGCACTATTGTTGCGGCAACATCCCTAAACTCATCAGAGTCCACTCTGGAAATCTCTGTGATTTTACCGAGAGTGGATGCCGATTCTATTTTGACGCTGCAAATTCTATAACCACCTTCAAGATACTGGCTGAAAATTATTTCATATTTACCATCGGCATCCACATCGACAATGTCGTGGAATTTGAAACTATTAGTCTCGGTATTGTTGATATTGACGAGAAAGTTTTCACGTTTTGCAAACTTTCCGGTACCAAGATTCTCGATGACAGCCAGATAATAGTCTGTTGTCGAATCGCCACGGGAACTTGCGCCTACTATAAGGTCGATGTCGCCGTCATTGTCGACATCGCGAGCACCCAGAACAGAACCGGAGAAACCCCGGTAGGCATTTATCACCTGCGATGGCTGTCCGCGACGCTGGAGATATATTTTCAGTCCGTCGGTCTCCTTGATTACCATGTCGACAAGACCGTCACCGTCGAAATCGCGGATAAGTTCGGTTTTGGGAGCGGAAGCATATATAAGTGTGCGGTCTTTGCCCGCGTTCAGGAAGAGCGTATTGGCTGACCCAGAAATCAGAACATCGGTGAGACCGTCGGCATTAAAATCGGCAAATGAACTGATGCCTCCGGTCGAAGCACCGCCATCACGACCAAACATGTCGCCCATACCGGGGACACCCTCACCACCTGTCGTAAGTTTCAGTTCGGAGCGAAGTCCCTCGTATTGCTCGGGAGTGAGAAGCGTGAGCGCGTCAAGACTCATATTACCGGCGTTGTCAATGGAATATACATCGTCGCCATACTTGAAATCAAACTTACCGTCATTATTATAATCAAACGGAATCAATGATTTTATTGTCCGGTAGTCCTCGTCTAAAAGCACATCGTAAGCAGCACCGTTGTAGCGAAACAGTCTGTGTCCATCACGATCAAGGCAGTACACCTTTCCATCGGGGAAGATAGAGGTGAACACAGGTGCCTTATATTCCCGGTTGGGCATAATAGAAAATGTTCCGTCACCCGTAAAATCATAGAGATGCTCACGGAATAGATAGTTTCTCGATATAGGAATATTGGGAAAAGATGTGACAGCGCAATATTCAACATCAGTAGTCCACAAATCGGATGGAGGCACTTCAGGACCATTGATATCTGTCAGGAACAAAGGGAACTCGGGCAGCGAAGCCAGCGTAGAGAGGCATGGGATTGATGCAACAAAAGCTATCAACAACATGCGGAAATGGTTCAACATGATAATAATTTGGTTTTGTTGGCATTCCCCGTTCCCTATAGAATACCGGTTAAAAAGAAAGCGCAGGACGGTCCGGTTTATTTTCACTGGGTATCGCCAAACACCTACTTCCAAATAAACAGTCCTCTCCCACGCCGTTCGATATATCGTCTCCCAGCGGGGAGAAGATATGCGAAAGCATGAGCAGTTCCGGAACTGCCTTATCCTTGGAAGTGAAAAATTTGGCGATTTTCGTGAAAGAATAAAGCTCGAAACGCTTATAATAAAAATATGTCTGTTCCTTGGCATTTCTGCCTACAGAACAACGCAAAAATAAGGATAATAATCAGAAAGTCCAAATTTCATTTGCAAAGCAGCCCATAATAGTCCCAAAAGGAACCAGTTCAATTTGATACGTCTCTCTTTATTGACTGCCAAGTACGAGTATCATAATCGCACCTACGATTATCTTGGGCGATATTGGTTCCCGGAGAATGAAAAAGGCGAGAAGTATGGTAAATACAACGCTCAATTTTATGGATGGGCGCGACCTGCGATAGTAACAGCTATTTATTAAATTCTTTAATGTATTGTTGTAACACAGGAATAAGCGTCGGTACATCATTTTGAATAACATCCCATAGCACCTCGGCGCTAATAGAAAAATAGCCATGAACAAGAATATGACGCATTCCCTCAATTTGTCGCCAAGGTAATTGCAAATGGGTTGCCTTAAATTCCTTTGATATCATATAGGCAGCTTCTCCTATAATCTCAACCATTTTAGAAAGCCCATAAAACAATATGCGGTCAGAACACACGTCATCCAATATGTATTTTGACTTCTCTTGCTCAAGAGCTTGCGCCATTTCAAGCATGTGAACAATGTGACCGGAGTCTTTACACGCATCTCTCATATATCAGTATTTTGTCGCGGTCAACGCTTTCACGGGCAAAATCCTTAAGTCCCTTATTCTCCACTAAATCAACCTTGCATCCCAATAAATCAGACAAATCCATAAGTATTCCCCCCATTTTAAAAAGCGATACCAATCCTTTTGAATTGTCGTAATCAACAAGAATATCAACATCACTTTCCAAGGTCTCTTCTCCGCGTGAACATGAACCAAAAAGCCAAGCCCGTTGAATTGGCTGACTGACCATAAATTCCTGTATTTTAGGAATCATTCCTCTGATTCGCTCACTTACCATTTCTTTTCTGATTATTTGCAAAAATAACAATTATATTTCATATCCGGTTGTGTCTTTTGCAAATTTCTGCGCTATTGTGAAATGATTTTAAACTCTTTGGGGGAGGAGTCGGTAAATGTTGGGGCATTGCAGCCGATGGCTATGTCTATGAAGAGTTTTACGCGGGCGAGATATTCGCGGAGAATGTTTTTGATGCGGTTGCGGATTATCGGGGTGGGCTCGGCATTGTACCCTACAGCCTTGATGCCATATTGGTCGGCAAGATAAAGAGCGCGTTCATTGTGGTATTTCTGAGAAATCAGGGTAAGGCTGTCAAGACCGTAGACCTCTTTTGCCTTGGCGATGGAATTGAGAGTGCGTGTACCCTCATAATCGAGGACAATTCTGTCAGCCGGAATACCGCGCGCAACCAAGGAATCAAGTATTGCCTTAGGCTCGTCGCAACCATATTTATGTGACTGCCTGTAATCGCCGCCACTTGCGATAATGAAATCAACCTTACCCGCCTTATAGAGTTCGACAGCCGATGTGATGCGATTGTCGAAGTAAAAATTGTGCGCGCCCCCGGGAGTGACAGGAGAAGTTGCAAGAAGCATCCCGACCCTATTATGCGGGACGACATCAACAGTGTCAAAAGTGCGTCCCGATGCATTGCACACTACCATTATGTGACATACAAGTATCAGCGCGATAACCGCTATCGCCAACGCACCGCCATACCATAAAACTTTCTTTTTCATCGCAAGGATTATTTATTTCCGCTATAAAGTTACGAAAAAAGTGTCCTTGGCCTTATCCTTTCGTCAAATATATTTTATCGGACATATAAAAATGCCGGAGAGTGCATCGAGTTACATTCTCCGGCATTTTCATGACTCGGTAAATTCATATTCTACTTTTTACCGAGATACTCGTTGAAGAATTTTTCAATCTCGACAAATGGAATGATGTCCTTTTGGTCGTAGAGGTCAGTGTGGCTTGCACCGGGGATGACCATGAAGAGCTTATTGTTCTCCTTACCGGGTGCAACGGTCAGCTTCTTGTAGGCATCGCTGCCGAAATAGAACGAGTGAGCCTTCTCTCCGTGAAGAATCATGACGGCGTTTTCAATCTCTCCGGCACGGCTCATAAGCGGGAAGTTAATCCAGGGAATCGGAGATGTCGCGTTACGACCGCCGTTGGAGTTAAGCGAGCGGGGATGATAGCCACGTTTGGTTTTGTAGTAGTCGTGATAATCACGGAGGAACTTGGGCGCGTCGTCGGGCAGCACATCGGGTACACCCCCGCCGAGTTTGGGTGTGCCGTTGATATAATCCTCGGTGCGTTGTGTGGCAAGTTGCTCACGGAACGCGTTGCGGGCTTCCGCGTTGTCATCGGCATCAAAGTATCCATTGGCTGTCACACGGCTCATGTCGTACATGGTCGAAGCGAGAGTAGCCTTTATACGGGGGTCGGCAGCTGCTGCATTAATGCCGATGCCACCCCAGCCACAGATGCCGATGATACCGACACGTTTGGGGTCAACGTCAGGATTGGTGACAAGGTAATCTACAGCAGCGCTGAAATCCTCGGTGTTGATGTCGGGAGAGGTCATATAACGGGGAGTGCCGCCACTTTCGCCGGTGAACGACGGGTCGAAGGCTATTGTAAGGAAACCGCGCTCCGCCATCTCCTGTGCGTACAGCCCGGCTGCCTGTTCCTTGACTGCTCCGAAAGGACCGCATACTGCTATTGCCGGGAGTTTTCCGGTTGCGCCTTTGGGTTTATACATATCGGCAGCAAGCGTGATGCCGTAACGGTTGACAAACATCACTTTGTTGTGGTCAACTTTGTCACTCTTGGGAAATGTCTTGTCCCATTCTTTTGTAAGAGTCAGATTTTCCATATTGTTTCTGCTTTCTTTTGGATTGGAGGCATGGAGGTCGGTAACTCCGGTTATAAGAACCACCAAGCCTGTTACCAGTAATTTAGTAATATTCATATCGGGTTGTTTTTTCAATACCAGTCATGTTTCTCGCGGCGTTCAAGAGCGTCGATGCGGCTCATCTCCTCAGGAGTTAGCTCAAAGTCAAAGATTGACATATTCTCTTTCTGATGGTCAAGGTTGCTTGAACCAGGAATAACCACCACACCGTTCTGAAGATCCCAACGGAGTATGGTCTGCACTAATGATTTTCCATGTTTGCGGGCTATGTCCATGATTACCGGCTCTTTCATCAGCTCGGAGTTGTAGCCGCGACCTCCGAGAGGATACCATGCCTCGACCACAATGCCTTTATCATGCAGATACTCAATCACTGCTTTGTCTTGATAATAAGGGTGAATCTCGTTCTGGTCAAGCACCGGCTTGATGTTTACTTTTGGCAGAAACTCCGACATTTCCTTTATATAATAGTTGGAAACGCCGAGGGAGCGAATTTTGCCCTCCTTTACATACCGTTCCATTGTCTTATAGGCTTCAACATCGTGTGAGCCGGGATGATGTAGAAGCATCAAGTCTATATAGCCTATATCGAGTTTTCGGAGGCACATCTCGATATTTTTCTCGGCATCGGCAAACTCGTTGGGATAGAGTTTTGTGATTACGAACACATCCTCGCGTTTTATCAGACCTTCATCTATCACCTGACGTATCGCCCGCCCGACTTCCTCTTCATTGCCGTAGAAACTTGCTGTGTCAAATTTACGGTATCCCAGGCGGATAGCTGATAGAATGGCGTTGACGCATTTGTCGCCGTGCAGACTGTACGTGCCAAGTCCGACAATCGGCATATCATATCCGCTACTGAGTTTTATAACGGGAGGATTTCCGTTTGTCGCTTTTGAGAGGTCAAACTTGCCCTTTTCACTTAATACCGGTTGAGAAGGTTCCTGTCTATCCTTTTTGATATGGTCATCATCGGAATGATTACAGGCACTTGCTGTCATTGTCATGATTAATGATATTATGAGATTTATGATTTTCATATTAGGTAAGGCGTTATCTGATTAAGTATTTCCTGCCATTTTGAATGTAGAATCCTTTTTCCGGCTCTGAACTGAGACGGCATCCTGTCAGATCATATATAGGGCTGTCATCATGTCTTCTGTCAACTGTAATTTCGTTAATTCCAGAATGGTTCCTGTCTCTGACAGGACGAATAGAAAATCCGCTGTAACGTATCGCCGGATTATGGTTCAGTCCTTCGGCTCCGATATAAAGCCGATGCGCCCTCTGTTTATGCATCGACGGGACTGTGCCGAGTGTCCCGGTCCAATAATAACCGACCGTGCCGGCATAGCGGATAATCTCGCCGTTTCTCGCGCCTCCGGCAGGGAGAAACAGCTTGTTGCCGTTCTCACCTATGAACTCATAGCCGTTTACACCGTTGAGTTTAGTCCACTCACGCTGACAGGCTGTAAGTTCTTCAAGCTCAGCCAGTGTCGGAAGACGCCAGCCATTACCGAGTCGGACATGGACGATATCCAGTTCTGTACCGCTGATTTCAGAAGAAGGTTCCGGTCCTCCATATAAGTCCGACACCCAGTTTCTTGACTTGTCAAGAACATCCATCGTTGTTTCCATGCCGGTTGGGTCAGCCCAGCCGTAGTAGCCGCCAAAATCTTCCGGTGTGGAAGCATCAAGATTTGTTGATGCCCACACGACGCTCAATCCCAAGTCTATGGACTCAGGTGTTTGCGAATGTGTTGCTGTCGCAAAAGACAGCAATACAATCAATGCGGCATATATTTTACTTTGCTTCATGGTTTTGTCGCTCTATATATTCATATTGCAAAATTACGCAAAGAGCCCCACAGCGAAATTACTGTGAGGCTCAATTATAGTTTCTGAAAAGTTCAACCGGAGTTTAACTAACAACGGCGGTTGGCGCGATGCCAAACTCTTTTTTGAATGCTGTGGAGAAATGTGATGGGTTGCGGAAGCCCACCTCGGCATATACCTCGACGACTTTCTTCCGTCCTGTTTTCATGAGTTCGTATGCCTTTTCAAGGCGTTTCTTGATGAGCCATTTTTCCGGTGTAAGGTCGCTGATTTTCTTGAAGTCACGCTTGAACGTGGCGAGGCTTCGCCCGGTATAGTGGGCGATCTCCTCAATGCTCAGGTCGCACATGAAATTTTCCTCCATGAAACTGAGTATGTCAATCTTCCACGGCTCGTTGAAATCAAACATCGTAGGCACAAATCTCTCATCAATCGCCAGAAGCGCCATCAGCCCCTCTTGCAATTTCAATTCCATGAAACTATCCTTTGGCTTTACCTCCGGGTCGAAATAAGGCGTCATCGAGGCGAAAAGGCTGGCAAGTTCAACGGTCTTGGGCAGTTTAATCACCCCGTCGGACAGTTTGCCGGTTTTTACATTTGTTTTATTAAGCGACAACTTCCCATACATTTCCCTGAGAAAATTGCGCGTAAACATAAGAAATATACCGCAATAACGCTCTCCATTATAGGTCTTCTTATACATGGTGATATGGTGGTCACGCGGAATGAACACACATTCTCCCTTACGGACATGAATCTTCTCCGTGCCGTTGTCAAGAATCATTTCTCCGGAATATACGTAATTGAGAGCATACTCCCGCGAGCGGTGGATGCAGCCGCTAAGGTCATCATAAAAGAAGCTGTAAAACACATTGTTATAATTGAATATCAGCTTCATCGCGCCGAGATTCTCTTCTTCGTTTATTGCCATACATCTTTTCAGTTTAGATTGCAAAATTAGTAAATTATGCCAATACTATATGGGTTCCGGTTTTACAGGCATCTCATATTTTTTATCCACAATCAGAAGTACGAGAGGCTGCATCGTATATGACATCTTTTCACCACGCTCAATCGTGTATTTCATGACAATATGGCTTGAAGCGGCTTTTGTCAAGGATACGATAGACAGACGGGTATCAATATCTGTTGGAGCCAAAGATATCGAAATAACGAAATCCTTATTGAAATCAATCTCGGTAGGCTGACCGTTTTTACCCATTACAGCAGCCATTCCGAAGTATTTTTCAAATTCTTCCCGGGAAGTGATAACCGTAGGCGGCAAGCCCGCGACATCGTTCCTAATGAAATAATGCTCGGCAATCTTATACGGAATCGTGTTGTCACTACTCTCTTTTGCGGAGGAGCATCCCGACAACACGATGCAGCATAATGCCACCATGCTAATAATCAATACAACTTTACTCTTCATATATCTTCATATTTATTAAATTCAAAATCCGGCGCCCACCCGCTTAGGCATCATAAATTCTATTTCTCCGCGAAAGTATTTTCGCGTTACTGCATCCGGTCCAATAAATAATCTTTTATTATCCAAGGATGGTTGAAGCCCAGTTGGGAAGCTCTTCAACATAGCGTTTTGCAAGCGCGCCGTCGCTCAGGCGGAACAGAAGTCGAGCTTCCGCATCCTCGATTGAGTTGTCATAGACATAAAGCCTGTCAACGTACGGAGCCAAGGCGATACAGTTTGCGATGGACTTATCATAGCGGGATATGATTTTCGGAATCGGTACGTCGTGACCGCCATTCAGCACCCGGTTTGCTACTCGCTTGGCATTGATTGTCGGAGATTCAGTGGAAACGAAGAAAAGACGGATGAAGAATCCCGCTTCTTTTGCCCTGAGAATGTAATCGACCTTATCGGTGGCAGACATTACAGTCTCAAAGATATGACTCTTGCGTTCTGCAAGACATCTTTCTCTCCATTCATTGCAATAGTTGGCGGCTTTCAGAACAGACTCCTGATTGTTCCAGTCGCCGAAAACATCGCGGGCGACATTGTCGGGATTGATGTATTCAGAATCCTCAAGCCACTCATGATGCAGAATCTTGGAAGTCATGGAAGTCTTGCCCGACCCGTTGGGCCCGGCAATCACAATCAGCACCGGTTTGTGCTCACTTGCTGCCATTGCGAAGCCTGTTTAAGGTTTCTTCAACTCTTGCGCGAGCCTCATGCGAGGCCGCTTCTATCCCGGCAGCAACACGCTCGGCAGCCCGGCGGGTGCTTTCGCGGGCATCCTCGGCAACCTCACGCATAATCTGAGCCATCCGCTCGTCGCCAGGCTCCTCCATCGACGTAAGTCGATAATTATTCATCTGTTCTTCTGACATAATCTATTCAATGCCAACCTTTAGCTCGCGATAGGTCAATAGCAAATGTCGACCAATGACCGATTTGCGGCACTAAAAGCAATTGATCCTATCGCAAAATTAGCAAAAAAATGCAGACGGCAATCAAAAATCATGCAGTCTGCACTTTATCACGGGATGAATAGAATCAGAAGTTGAATTGCTCGAGGGTAAGGGTGGCGACCTTTTCTATCTCGGGTACAAGGCGACGGAAGTGGGCGGAAGCCATGTGGGCTTTAAGTGATGCCTCGTCTTTCCATGTCTCGTAAATCATGAGGCGGTCGGTATTGGTCAACGAGCCATAGAGGTCGTATTCCACACATCCTTCATCGTGTAAGGAAAGTTCGACGAGTTCTTTAGCCAATGCTATAGCTTTAGTGCGTTTTTCTTCGGTCTCGGCGATGAGACCACAATTCAATCGGATCATAACATTTTATATTTTAAAAGAGAAGACACGCATCCCGCAATGAAGATGCGCGTCTTCTAAATCGTTTTTTATTTTCTTTTACGAAAACTTACTTCACTTCCTCAAATCTAACCATATTTGAGTATCAATATTTTAGTGTTGCATGGTACAAATATGGATATTCAAGTTCACAAGAATGACATCGGTTACTTTGTCGTTTTGAATCTCATCTTGTTTCTTCCCATTCCTTTTTAACTCGCTCGACTTCCGCGATCAACTGCTGCTCTGTGGGAAGATAGAGTTGATATTTAGATGCAACAATTGTGTTATTGTCCGAGGGGAGGGTCATCTTAACCAATGTGTCGTTTTTGGCAGTGCATAGTAATATGCCGATTGTGGGATTCTCCTCCGGTAATTTCTCAGTACGGTCGTAGTAATTGACGTACATCTGCAATTGTCCCAGATCCTGATGAGTTACCTCGCCGGTCTTTAACTCAAAAATCACGAACCGTCGGGCAAGACGGTTGTAAAATACTAAGTCGATGAAAAACTCATCATCTTCAAGAATGATTCGTTTTTGACGCGCTACGAAAGTGAACCCATTTCCAAGTTCAAGAATAAATTCTTGTAAGTGATTGATTAATTCTGTTTCAAGGTCACTCTCGTAGTAATGTGCTTTCTTTTCCAAACCCAGGAATTCCAACACCATTGGATCCTTAACTATTTCCTGCGGTGCTTCGGGTGCTTTCTCTTTCCTTGCCATGGCAAGAACCGATTCCTTGTCGTTGCTGAGAAGCAAGCGTTCATAAAGCATTGAATTAATCTGACGCTGCATCTGGCGTGCAGTCCAGCAATTACTTGCTGCTTCAAGCTCGTAATATTCGCGCTTGTCTTTGTCTGGAATTTGAATTAAGGCACGATACTGAGTCCAGTTGAATTGTGAACGCAGTGCGTTCACTTTTGGGTATTCCAGAAAAAACTGCCTTGCAAAATTAAGCTAACGATAGCTAAAACCACTTCCGTATTCGGGTTCTATCGCTTGGGCAAGATTCTTTATAAGACCTTTACCATACTCGGCACGCGCACTCCCGCCCTGTTCTTCCTCTACAATGCGTCGTCCTATTTGCCAGTACATCTGTACGCGACAAAAGTCAACTGAGCGGACAGCATTAGACCGAGATGTTTCAATAATCGAGCGTATTTCAGATACTAAATTCTTCATGGGTTTATGATGACTGGTTGTCAGTTACTTTGCAAGCGAAAAATTGATAGCCCATTATCTATTGAGATGACTGAAGTCTTGCCCGACCCTTTGGGACCGGCAATCACAATCAGGACTGGACGATGTTCACTTGCCGCCATTGCGAAGCCTGTTTAATGTTTCTTCAACTTTTGCGCGGGCCTCATGCGTAGCAGCCTCAATACCTGTAGCCACACGCTCTGCAGCCCGGCGGGAGCTTTTGCGGGCATCCTCGGCAACCTCACGCATAATCTGAGCCATACGCTCGTCGCCAGGCTCCTCCATCGACGTAAGTCGATAACTATTCATTTCTTTCTGCGAAAGCGCTTTCGCGGTTACAGCTTCCGACATAATCTATAATCTTTTCTTATTCAACGCCAAAGTTACGAAAAAAGTCTCAACCGACTTCGCTATTTTCAGTCATCCGCATCATCGTTGTGTCCAAGGAGTATCCAAAACGGATGTCCATTAATTCAACATTTAACAACCTCATTTCTTTAATAATCTGTATTTCAACATCTTCAAAGGAGTTAATGAAACATTAACCCCTTGTTGCATATAGGACGAGGAAACCGTTCTAAATTTATCTAGGCAATTCAATGTTCTTAAATTCGAATTTCAAAGGCTTGTTCCCATTTCCATTATACGCCTCAACAAAAGCCTTGAACTCATTAATATAGACATTATCAATATTGATTTCTATCCCATGGTTGCTACAAAAGTCCTCAAATGAAGTCCAATTATCCCAGTACCTAGTGAAATCTGTAGAGATATAAAACTCTCCCGTAGGGTCACCTCCTATTCTGTGATACCATATTAGGTTTGGAATAATATTTACAAGGGATTTTGCGATATAAGTTTGGTATATTCCCTCTATTTCAGCGATGGGGAATACTTCCTTTTCTACTTGTTCTCCCTCATCATTCTCTACTTTAGATATTATAGAAGCTCTCATATGACATTCTCTAACGTTCTCATAAGACAACCCTTCTTCAATGGAATATTGAAGCATGTTTTTCAATATGCAATTCATCTCTTCGTCACTGAGATATTTATGCCATAATGACCTCTCTCGATTCCATAATGAATAGCAAGCTAATACTCCAAATGAAAATCCATTGGCATTAATAAGAGTAATGAGTTTGTTTTTCCTTTCAATCTCTGTCAACTCAAGTTTTTCCAAATATTTTGATATCGTTTCAAAAACAAAATACTTACAATATCTGGCCATTGCATAGTACATGACGGGAAGTAAACATTCAATTACCGCCTTTGATTCTATGACTTGATCCTTGCTATGTAGCCATATCCTTCTCAGATATAGACCATCTTCATCTTTGTCGAGAATTTCTTTTACGACATCAAGTGGTTGTGTTATAAATTCGATAAATTTTTCATCACTCATGTCATTGTCACTTAAATCTTGATAGAAGTAACGATAGGTATAATTGCTATCTCTAAAGGATTTGGGACAAGCATGCCAACTATATTTGGGCAATAAACGATCTAATATGTCATCGAGATCTTTTCTATCGGATTCAGGAATTTCGGTATAAACCTTTGTCTTCTTCAAATCTGCATGAGCATTTTTATTGAACCATGTGAGATGATCTTCAGAAACTTTTGTCTCATCCCATAATGTATAATTGTCCCCATGCTCAGCAATTAGATAGGTTTCCGTATCCTGCTCAAGAGCAGAATAAATTTTGGGGAAGAGCATGTTTAGCAATTCCAAGTCTGCCAGGTCAGTGATTATGCATTCTGACCTGAGGACTTTATATTTCACAGAAATACTATTCATCCAGCGATAGATTCCTCTAAGATTCCCCAATGGCTCAAATACATAACCTTTGTTGAATAAGGAATTGTCTTGGCTTATATATTCCTTGAAATTACATAAATCATCCTCATCCATGAATTGTTCTGCAATCTCTATAATCCTTCCTCTCAAAACTTTTTTACTATAAATAGGAAGATTATATTCATGCTCAAAGAATTTTTCAATATAGTGAGGGCTTATGGCTTTTGAAGACTCACTTAACGCTATTTGAACATAATCTTTGTCAAAAGCTGTAAGAAAGATGAAATTTGGGAAATTGGCGCTTCCACGGATTAAACGTAGAACCTCTTGAATTTCTGTAGAGGAAAGTCGATCGAAATCATCGATTATAATAATCAATTTTCTACCTAATACTTTCAGCAGGCTGGAAATATCAGTCATCAAGGTTTTATAATCTTTCTTGCCTCTAAGTAACTTCTGAATGAAGGAATACTCTGTGTCACTTAGCAAATCAGCATATTCCGCAAAAAAGTCGGAAAGTTGATTATTTATATCTTTAAAATCATTTTCAAGCCTTGAGAAAAACATTTTTGTTATATCTGAAGATGGGCTGAAATGCCATGGGGAAAACTCCATGATAATAAAATCATCATTCATCGCAACCTGTTCTTTTATAAGATTTAGAAATGATGTTTTGCCATAACCCCATGGCGAGTTGATAGCTATGGAGCAAGCACCTTTCTGAACATCTAAATCATATATCCATTTGGCGATATTGCGAGCAAATGTTTTTCTACCGAGGATATCTTCTTCCGCTCGTACTATAGGTTCATCATCCGTGTATACATAATCTTTTCTTTGGGATATTCTTTCAAGAGCCCGAACTTCTTTATCTCTTCGTCTTCTGATTTGCGCCCATACGAATTTACTCCAAAAGACAAAATAGACGATAAGCACAGTAAAGAGAAGAAATATTATAAGAGAGCTGTATGTCAAGCCTGTATTGAAAATACCCAGTTGCACCCATTCGTTAGAGATAAAACTCTCATACCCCCATATTATGCTGACAAAAAGGAATATGTAAAAAGGAAGAGATGGGAAGTGCCAAAATTTCTTGTCCCTAAATTTGTAAATCGTAATGGCGAGTATCAGAAAGGCGAGTATGATTATAGTACAATCGATAACGACAAATATCTTTTTATCTAAATCAAGTAATCTTACTGAATACGGTTCAATATATTTAGAAATCAAATCATTAACAATAGGAATGACTAATATTGCCAATAATATGATAAGAAGGAACATCGTAGTGCCTTTTACAATAGAAGGAAGATTTTCTTTTAGGAACTTCTTACATGAAATATAAAGTCCTTTTATAGATAGATACAACTTTTTCATAATCATATTCTATTATTGATTTAAACTATGAACCCTTTACCATTGTGTCAAAATTCATACCTTCGTAACGGAATAGGCTTATTCTATGTCAAGTGGAATGATGTCACCATAGAATCGGTCGAAGTCCGATTGGAACAGTCGGTCTTGGATGACACGGTACTTATCAAACTCGGATTCAGCGAAAGTTTTGGCAAACTCGGCGGTAATCTTTCCGGCATCCTGTAGAACCGCGTTATCGGTAGCTTCAAGGATCATGTCGATACGCTTCGCCCAATCTTCCATCGTCATCGGGATATGCCGTTTCGCCATGACCTCCGCCATATCGAGAACGGCGTTGACAAGGCGCCCCATGATTTCAAGCTCATTGCCCTTGAGATAGTTTTTTGCGATGCTGACATCGGTTTTCACAATCTTCCCTTCGGGCGCGTTCTCCCAAGTTGTCAGCCCCATATGTTCCTTCTCGGCATTGGCACGTTCTACAATCAGCTCGGCGGCAGTATGTCCATGCGTAGCATAGTGCATCTTATTCTGAATCTTCTTGAAGAACAGCCTGGTCGTAGGTGCATCCCGGCTATAATCGATAGCCGTTGCATAAATATCCGTCAGCTTCTGATAGAACCGCCGCTCACTGAGACGAATCTCTCGAATCTCGGCTAACAGATGCTCGAAATAGTCGATATTGAGGAACGCCCCGTTCTCCATACGCTTCTTGTCTATCACATAGCCACGGATAGCAAACTGGCGCAAAATAAACGTACACCACTGCCTGAACTGTGTGGCGCGGGTACTGTTCACACGATATCCGACACAGATAATGGCATCGAGATTGTAGAAAGTAGTATTATAAGATTTCCCATCGGACGCAGTTGTTTCCATTTTGGAAATAACTGAATCCTCCGACAGTTCTCCGCTCTCAAATATATTTTTAAGATGCTTGCTTATGGCAGGTACCCCAACATCGAAAAGTTCTGCCATAGCCTTCTGCGTGCACCACACCGTTTCATCATGGTACACCACCTGCACGCCCGATTCTTTTCCTTCAATCTGAAAAATCAGGAACTCCGCCGTACTATTTCGTATTTCAAATTTCTTCGCCATAGGCAATTATCCACTTAATATATCTGGGAAAACATAAGATGAAGATTAACAGAAAATTTCAGTCCTATGTCCATAATGATTTTATGCCGGGAATATTCATGAAATATGATTAAACGTATCAACGAAATCAGCTGAAACAAATTCAGGATATTCATTGATAATTTTATCTAATACGTGAATTTTTAGAATCCATTCATCATTTTTCCCTTTTTTTATTGCATTTAGCTGGGGCCATTTTTGCATTATTTTTGCTTCTAGTTCATGCCCTTGAATCTTAAAATATTCATTAGCGACAATAAACGTCCTTCCATCAATGATATGATAATTTTCAGTTTTATCTTTATTAAACCCTAGTTCATCTGTAATGTAGTCTATTGCATTCTGGAGTTGCTCATTATTCAACTGTCCAAGTTTTGTGAATGTATAACTACCAATTCCAATGTCTTCAGTTTTTACCACTCCCTCTCGCACAAGAAGAAAAAATACAAAGATAGGGTCAAATATATAATTATCAATAGCATATCGCCGTTGCTCCCCAACAACAAATACGAACTCGTCACTTTTGTTACTATTGTCATAGTCCACTAGTCCATATACTGAATCATTTCCAAATTCTCGTAGTGTATTCACAATTCGTTTTACATCATCACAATTACACCCATTCCGCGTATGAGGAGAAAGAAATTGGAATTTTACTTTAAATTCAGGCAAAATTCGAACGATACGCTCATAATATTGAGCGTCATTTTGGTTTTCAACAAATACTTGACGACGAGAATCTGTAGAAATTCGAAAATTGTCTAAATCTTTAGTAAGCATATTGATTGCTTGCTTCTTTGTGATTTTAACAGGAGCCCCTAAGTCTCGATCCATCTTAAATAATGAATCCTCCTGAGCTAAAGCAACAGTTGTTGGATTATGGGTTGTGATGACAACTTTGACATTCGCATTTATTACTATTGACTCATATATTGCGGATAGTAAAACTTTGGAATATTCTGGATGCAATGGCGCATCTGGTTCATCTAATAATAAGACATGCGGTTTGTGATTATGCTCAGTTGTATTATATATAGCTAAAGCTAATGACATAAGCACTTTTTCGCCTGTAGATAAGTCATTAACATTAATGTTAATGACTCGTTCCGGATCGGTGAGGATTAAATGGAAATCTGCTTCTCGATCTTGCCCTTCGGGATTATTTACACGATATGATAAAGATGCTTTTTCAAGCATCGAATTAATCAAATCCCAAGGTTTTGGTCCATATGTTTCAACAAATTGTTCATCTGATAATACCGCGTATTTATCACCGTATTTTTCATTTCGATAAACTTTATATTGGTTATCCTCTAAACGTGTATGATATAATTTGAATATCGATGCAAATTGACTTGAAAATATTTCTGATGAAGACATTTCGGAAACTTCATATAGAGCATTGAATTCATCCTCGTTAATTGTATCAATTGAGCCACACCTTTTAATCAATTTTTTCAGCATCGAATGAATTTGGAATTCGTTTCTAGGCAGAAAAGAGAACACAGTTCTACCGATCCGCTTGTTCTGTTCAATATTTTGATTGTATTGTAATATGGCAGAGTGTATCTTATTCCATTCATTTTTCCTTGTCTGGGTTAGATCTAAGAATTGGCAATCTGACTGAACATTGGGGTTTAATCCATTGAAAGGAATATATTTAATTATAGTTAGTTCATCTTCATTATCCTCATGACTTTCAAATATTGAAGAATAACTTTTATCCGCCATTGCTTGTAATAAATGACTTTTCCCGCTTCCATTTTTCCCTGTCAGCACGCAAAAGTTAGGAAGATTAAATACTACCGGGTTTATTGACTTATATTGCTTATGAATTTTAATTTCCATTGCTAATTACACTTAATATAAAACAATTATTGTTTCGTCGCCGCAGATGTTGCGGATTTTCATACGGAGAGGTTTGGTGTCAGCATAGATTGTGCCATCCCAGAAATCGGAGGTCTTGCGGCCATTGATTGTGATGGTACTGTCCTTTTCGATTTTAATTTCCGAATCGCTATGCCATGGAGCGTTTTCTTCGGTCGTGGTGCAGTCGAGCGAAACCATTTCTATGGCTTCCATACCCTCAAGACTAAGTTCGATTGGCACGAACTTTTTCTTTGAGTTGGCCATAGCTTTTTGATTGAACTCGTTTATCTTATGGCTGACTTGGTCACTGTAAAATCGTGTAATCGCAACGGTAAAAATATCCACCATTTTAGTCGGGTCTTCACTTACGGTATACTCGACATCGTCCTGAAGCACAACATTGTCGAGCAATTCTTTCAGGTCACGAAGCTCAATCTCTATAACGGTGTCGTTGTTGTCCTTTATGAAGTCTTCGAGTTCCTGACGGTCAATAATATCAACATAGTAGATGATGACGCGTTTTGTTGTCGGGGGCAACTGCGGCATAGCATCATTGATAATACGATTGAGCGTGACAATATCGAGAACTCTTGACGAAGAATCCATCAAGTCAGGCACATATACCGGCGATGAACCATATTTAGTATCCATAATGCTGCCAACCCACATTGAGCCGATTGACGGATCAACTCTCAGTCCGAGTATGATGCGAGTGATTGCATCTTTTGTTTGAATAGGATTACGGTAGAGTGTAACACCATCCTGCACTTTCTTGATAGCAAAGCTTGCTCCATTTGATTTCAGACGGTCGCGTGCGGTTTGGATACTGTTGATGTTTATATCAGTATGTATGAATTTGCGATTCAATTTGTTTGCAACGGCGGCTGTGACACCACTTCCGCCAAAGAAGTCAGCCACTACCATCCCCTTATTGCTACTTGCTTTGATAATGCGCTCAAGCAATGCCTCTGGCTTTTGAGTGGCATAGCCTTCTTTTTCTTTAGCCTGAGAGTTTATTGGTTTAATGTCTAACCACATAGCTTGAGAAGGCATGCCGGGTAGTTCATCTAAATATACTTTAGATCGAATACCTCCATTTTTTGTAAAATGAAGCCGCCCTTCTTCATCCATCTTTTTCATTGTTTCAATAGGCATTCGCCACAGTGAACGGCAACCTTTATATGTGTAATCATAACCACCTCCACTTAACCCTTTTGCTGTAAGATTGCCACTTTCCCATTTTCGTCCATTTTCATCTGTTTGAGTAAATCTGGCAATATATGACTCATCATAGGGCTGAAATATTGTGTTGAAATTATAATCATCCTGTGACTTAGTATAAAAATAGATACAATCAAAGTTGTTACCATAAAACTCAGCATCACTATGTGCGGTTGAGCGTTTCCAGATAATTTCATTTCTGAAGTTATCCTCTCCAAAAATCTCATCAAGAAGAACTTTTACATAATGACCTATATGGTAGTCGAGATGCACATAGATAGAGGCATTTTCACTCATGACGGAGCGGATTGCCATAAGATTCTCATACATCCAGTTAAGATATTTCTCTTTGTCCCAGATGTCACCATACATTTTCTCTTCAAAAGCTTTCAGCTCATCATCCTCAAGTTCCTGTTCCGCTTGTTTAATGACCTTTGCAACAAGGGGATTTCTTCGGATATATATTTTCTTTGCATAATCGGCACCACTGGCAAATGGTGGGTCGATGTAAACTAAGTCGACCTTTATTCCTTGCTCGTTAAGATAGGCACATGCTGAAACACATTCTCCATGTATTATCATATTGTCAGAGTTACCGTCTCCGACATGCTCTGTCTCCTTTACCTCATACAATGGCATTCCTCGAACTATGCGCTCGGTTACTTTGTCACTCTCCCTATACTTTAGGATGCGTTGTGTGCGGACAAAGTTGTCAAGCACAGCCTGACCTGCTACAGTTGAAGGAAAATATGGAACGTATTTGATAGACATTGCTTTATCTGTTTAGAAGGAATGAATTGATTTTGTTGATTGTCTTTTGAAGACGCGCTTCTTTGTCAAGTGTATCTTCAATATAGAGAAATTGGAATCGTTCACGTCCGAATTTAGCATTGTTAAACCTGATAAATACATCGTCCATGAATTGCCTACGAGGAATAAACTTACCTGCAAATCCTTCACCTTTGGTCTCAACAATCACAATTTTGTTTATTGTATTATCTGAATTGCGAGTGAGCATAATGAAGTCCGGATAATAATATCCAAGCATTTTCCATGTTCGTCCACGCTTTGCATAACATCTGATCTTGAAGTCGGTAAGTGTCTCATCTCCGTTGAAGTAAAATTCAACATCTTCAATCGATTTGAGATAGCCGATGACACTTTCTAGATAATTGTTCTCAAGAGAGCTGTCAAGATGATAAGGCAGATAATGATATGCGCGATTATAGACTTGATTTGAGGATACGTCCGGAATTTCCACCGGAATTCCTCTTGCCTGCATCGCCAGTAACATATTTAACTCTTCCTCTGAGATTCTTGTTGGTTCTGGATTTTTATCTGCCTGTATAATCTCGTGAACTTTTTCTTGAGAAGGGGAATAAATCGCAGTCTCACTAACCTCTATTGGCGATGAAGGAGCGACTTTAAGCAATGACGCTTTTTCTGGCACTAACTCTTCGATCGTGTTGAAACTGCGTCGCACAGCAAAACTATTTCTTATGTCTGAGCGTACTTTGCTTTGGTCGATATCAATATTGTAGATAGATTTCTCGCCATTTCTGATAGTGATTTTTTCAAACAAAAGTTTTAGTTCGGCTTCATATTTGGTGAGTGTATCTATAGACAGCAGTCCGAGGCTCTCTTTGACAATCAAATCAAGCCAAAGACGGAAATTTGCTATTTCCGTCATACCATACCCTACGGCACTTTCCGATGCGGTATTTGACTGGTCGAATCCCTGCGTGTAAATTATGGTTGAATTAACATGAGGCAGTTGATAAGACCTCAGATATTCACCAATATTTGCAACCTGTGCTGTTTCGACTGTATTGTAGTTTATTTTTATCTGATAGTAGTCTATAGGAGGCAATTTTAACCTCTCCATACGTGAATATCGTTGTATGATAATGAGGTCATCAGGCTTTTTACCACCAAATTCTGCGATTGTCGTGTACTGTTGTTCCTGCAACTGTTGATTGAGCTTTTCCGCATTGAATTTATTAAGCCAAATCAGTGCAGTTTCCTTATGCGCGTTATCAACTTCTCTCAGACAACGGCAGCTGATTTGCAATACCATGTTCTGAGGACAGGCATTGCGTTGAGATAGGATCACACCCGTGAGGCTTTTGCAGTTCCAGCCCTCGCGCCCGATGCCGACTAACAAGATGATTCTCTTCTTAGACAATGGCGAATCAAGGGTAGAAAACTCAAACTGAGCATCTTCATCCACCTTATACGAAGAATTGCCCTTATGGTATTTCAGGATTGTCTCTGTAGGATTAATTCCCAATTCAGCGCAGACTGCGTAAGCAATCGGATAAATTTCTTCTTCCAGCACGGCAATTGAAGGTGCATAGACTGCGACTTTTGCAGAAGTCCCGTTGGAGTAAACGGTGTCGGCGTAGCTGTTGAAAAACTCGCGCAATCCTCGACTTATAATTTCTGTTGAGTCAAGATTTGAATGACGTACAACAGGAATTTTCAGGAAGTTGCCGATGCCTTTTATCAACGGATAGAAGGTAACCACATTTGCATACTGCATGCATTTGACAGAGAGTTCGTCTGTAATCTTAATCTTTGCCGCCGGATCCATGTTAGGAGTTCCCGAAAAACCAAGTACAGAGTTAAAGTTACTCTGTTCCATCCATTTGTTTACTACCTTGCGTAGCTTTTGGTCATCGCTGGCATGGTGGACTTCGTCAATGAGTATGCATAATCCGGGAATGAGACCGATTTGATCTCGCAGTTCATTCGCCTGCAATGTGGCTTCGTATTCTTTGCGCTCTTCTTCTGGTAATGATTTTAAAATGGATACATCAATATTGAAGTCTTTGTCAACTCTGTCAAGAATAACTTTCTCGGCATTCGTTACAGCGACCAATCCCATAAGATTCGGTTTTGCAACCTGCATACTGATTTTTCTGGCATTAGGATTCTTCACTAGATTGCTTTTTGAAGCGGAAGAAGATTCCTGTAGCCATTCGTATTGAATCAGATTTTTCAACTGTAATGCAACCGGGTCAGGCAGAATCCATAATGGATTGAAATTCTGCATGTCTCTAAGACTTGGTATAATCGAAGATTTTAAGCCTGATGGAACAAACAGTATGAAATTATGAGCAAATATGGGATTGTCTGGTTCTGCAATGGCAAAATAAAGATTTAAGTAAATCAATGCCGCCATTAAGTATGTCTTACCGGCTCCCATAGGTATACTAAACAGATAATCCGGATAGCTGACATTGGAAAACAAATCTTTGATGACACTGACATAATCTATGGAATCCGGAGCTTTTTTTATAGCCGCCAGAATTTTAGGCGAGTTAACATTGCCATTTTCATCGGAAATGGATGCGTATTCCCACAATGCTAATGCAGCAGGATTAGATGCAAGAATCTCTCGCGTTGCTTTATTGACCTCAAGGTCGTCAACATTAGTAGAATTAAATTTACCGGAAACAAATAACTCCCATAACGGATGATTCTGACATTCAATCTTAAGGAACAAATACGTTTTTATAGACTCAATCTGAGCATCACGCATCTTATGCTGATGTTCGATATAAGATATAAGATCAGTAATGACGCAACTCGGAGAGCTAAGCCATTCATCTCTTTTTTTCTCTATAATCTTATAGAACATAGCAGATGCGTTATATTTCTACAATTTTGGTATTTAGCAAATCATCAACATTAACCTCCAATAACTTGGCAATCTTAACTAAAGTAGGCAAATCTGGCTGAGAACTATTTGTACACCATTTTGATACGGTTGATGGATTCACATTTAGTTGCTCACATAACCATTTATTTGTCCTTTTCTTTTCTGCTAAAACTACTTTTAATCGGTTTATATCAGTTTCCATGTCGATAAAATTTGTTATCCACTCGCAAATTTAGTGAAAGTTTCGCACATAGCAAAGAAACCGAGTGTGTTTCGCATCATGTTTTGCCGCATAATGTAGGTAAAATAGGCGATTATTCTTATAGTACTCGAGGCGATCAGTTGTGAATTGTTATGATTGGTGCCATTAATAAGGGATATTCCGGTCTCTATAGGCAATCATAAACAAAAGAAAATTCATTTGGTAAACTACTGAGGGATAGCTATGTATTATTATGGGTAGTTATGATTTGATTATGATTGCGGATATGGGTGGAATCAGCATTGAATCACCATTTGATTTTGCTATTCTTTTGCAGAACGCTTCGATATTGAGGCGCAATGCAAACACCTTTTACAATGGTCGAAAGAACCACTATCAAATTCGAGGATATGCCCAAAGCTCTGGCATATCTGATTGAGAAAGTTGAAGAGCTTGACCGCAAACTTGAATCGCTCGGCGATACTTCTACATCCGGCAAGGATATGTGGATGGGGATTAAGGAGCTGTGCGCATATCTCCCGACGCGCCCGGCAACGCAGACTGTCTATGGCTGGACGAGCGCACATCTTATTCCTTTCCACAAGAAAGGGAAGCACATCATGTTCCTTAAGTCGGAGGTAGACAAATGGCTGATTGGAGAACAGCTCAAATCAATCCGTGAAATCGAGGCGGATGCTGAAGCCTTTTGCACTGCCAGAAAGGAACGTAAATTATGACCACAATAAATAATGACCCACTCGGCGGTTTCATCGCCGAAGTGGAGAGCGGAGCCGGCCTGCATGCACCTGATGCAGCGGCTGTGCGCTACGAAAGGTTATGCAATGAGGCGCAGCTCGACATCGACAAGGAGGTGCCACCGCCACCGGTTGCCATTTATATCGGCGATTCTCCTGCTTGTACCTTCGGAAATTTCAGTGCCTCGATTGGTAAGCCAAAGGGCAAGAAGACCTTCAATGTGTCGGCGATGACCGCAGCGGCGATGACCAATTCCACAATCCTGAATTATCGAGGCAACATGCCTCCGAACCAGAACGGCATCCTCTACTTCGACACCGAGCAGAGCAAATATCACGCCTTCCGTGTGTTCAAGCGTATCGCTCGACTGACCCACAGAAGCAACGCGGAAATCAAGCAGCGCATAAAGTATTACGCTCTCCGTAAATATTCCGTGGAAGACCGCATAAGCATGATTGACCATAAAATTCGGAACACCCCGGCTGTCGGGCTGGTAATCATCGACGGCATCCGTGACCTGATGCTTGACATCAACAATCCCCGTGAAGCAACCCTTATAGTCAATTATCTGATGAAGTGGACGGAAGAATACAATCTTCACATCCACACCATCATTCACCAGAACAAGAGCGATGAGAACGCACGCGGACATATCGGAACCGAAATCAACAACAAGTCCGAAACCGTTCTCCGTGTCGAGAAGGACAAGAACGATGATGCCATCAGCACAGTCGAGGCGGTCTATATCCGGGATATCTCTTTCCCTTCGTTTGCCTTTCGAATTAACACCGAGGCGTTGCCCGAACTTATCAAGGACTATGTGCCGACACCCGAAGCCAAAGGTAACGAGGCATGGGACCCGTACCATGACATAGCCGAAGATACTCACCGCAGTGCTCTCGATTCGGCGTTTCCGAATCCCGATACTTTGCTCCGTCATGGAGAACTGATGGACGCGCTCCGGGAAGCATACGCCGACGAGGACATCGAACTCAGCGACTACAAGCTCAAGATTCTGATAACCTTTCTGAAGAACAAGCGGATGATCGAGCAGGTGGACAAGGGCAAGAAGAAAGGCAATCCTTACCGCTACCTTCAGGATTTTTACTATTGAAAAGTTAGTTGGATGAAGCGGGCCTATATATACACGACACCTCACCCAACCAAAATTCGGCTTACTATGACTAATGATTACCGATACCGGCTTGACAACTCCCGTCCGCGCATCAAAGTGACTTGTCCGGCTTGCGGGCGTCCGAGGAAACTGGTGCGCTATGTAGACACACAGACCGGGATGTTTTTTGCCGATCATGTAGGCAAATGTGACCGGATATTCAAATGCGGATACCATTACACACCATCCGACTATTTCCGGGACCATCCCTGGCTGAACGATATTACATCCTATCGGTCGGTGAGTTTACGTATCAATGAGCCGATCTCTAAGCCGTCATTCGTAGAGCGCAGCCGGATGGTTGAATCCATGAATAGCTGTCAGTCATCGGCTCTGTTCCGATTCCTCTGTTCACTATGGGGTGAGGACGAGACCATGCGGCTGTTCCGATTATATAATGTCGGTGCAACAACCCGGATGAAAGATGCGGCGGTATTCTGGCAAGTTGATGTCAACGGATGCATCCGCACAGGAAAGATAATGCGATACGGCAACAACGGACACCGCATAAAGGAAGATGGATCGGTAAACTTCATGTGGGCGCACCGTATGAAATCAATGGTTGACAATTCCGAGGACTTCAATCTTGTGCAGTGCTTCTTCGGCGAACACCTGCTTTCTGCTTGTCCCGATTCAAAGGTCATGATAGTGGAATCCGAGAAGTCTGCGATAATCGCCTCTCACTATTATCCGCAGTACCTGTGGCTGGCGAGTGGCGGATGTTGTGGATGCCTCAATCAGACGGCTTCGCAGGTTTTGAAAGGAAGGGAAGTGTGGCTCGTGCCTGACCTTGATGCCGAAGACCGTTGGCGTGACAAATTATCCTTGCTCCGCGCGATTACTCCGAATGTCGGGATTGTGACTTCCATATCCAATATGGCAACACCGGAGCACAGAGCCGCCAAACTCGACATCGCCGACTTTCTTTTGGATGCGGCAAGCCGGAATAACCCCATTGTAGGAGCTGCCGACTAAGCCGGTCAGCTTGCTGAATGTAGGGAGGATTTTAGTAATAAAATTCCGTAGCTTATTATGGCATTTTCATCCAATGTCTCCGCCCTCTCCCGAAAAAGCCATCAGGCAATGAGCCACCTCCCGGTTCTCCTTTGCGATTGATACGGAATTTTATCATAACCAATTTAATTCAAGATTCAATGACTACACAATATGCAGTGTGCCATCTGGAACGTGGTGCAGGCAACGATTCGGGTATGTCCTGCCACATCGAGCGCAAGACAGCCGACGGCAAACCTCACATCCCCGACAACGCGGACGAGAGCAGAACACACCTCAACCGTGAGCTTATCGCCTTTCCTGACGGTGTTCGGAACCGCACTCAGGCGATTCAGCACCTAATTGAAACAGCCGGACTTAAGCGGAAAGTCGGCAAGAACCAGACCCGTGCTGTCCGTGTGCTTCTGACGGGCACGCATGAGCAGATGATGGCTCTTGTAAACTCCGGTCGCCTTGATGACTGGTGCCGATCCAATATCAAATGGCTGCACGACACCTTCAGCAAGGATAATCTTGTGTCATGCGTGCTCCACATGGATGAGAAGACACCCCACCTTCATGCAACGGTTGTCCCCATTGTAACGGCACCACGCACACGCCGTAAGCGCGAGGGTGAGCAGAAATACAAGGATAAGACCCCGGCACCGAGGCTATGTGCCAATGAGCTGATGACACGCGGCAAGCTCCGGCAATATCAGGATACATACGCAGAGGCAATGGCCGGATTCGGATTGAAACGTGGTGTCGTTGCGAGTGGTGCCAGACATCAGACGCAACAGCAATACAACCGTCAGCAAGCACTCGAACTGCAGGCTGATATTGAAAGACTCACAGCCGAGATTGAGAACCTTACTGCAGAAAAGAAGAAGATTGAGAGAAGCGCGAAGGACGGGAAGAACCGTATCCTGTCGTGGCTTGGCACCGGGGAACTGCCGAAACTGGAGAAGGAAGTTGCCGACAAGGACAGACAGATTGCCGCATTACAAAAGCAGCTCTCCGAGATACAGAAACGGTATGATGATCTGAAAGCCGATTCGCTTCGTGAACACAACTCCTACCAAAAGGAAATCGATGCGGCGACCAAACGAGCTGCCGAATGGGAGAGCCGTTATAATGTCGAACACAATCGGGCGAAAGAACTGCACCGCCTGGCATATCCCGAACGATACCGCCTTTCATCAGGAGCGGAACTTGTCAGCGGATGGATTCCCAACCGTATGTATCCCAGTCTGTCGATTACGACGCTGTTTCATGGCAACGAGTTCAAGAACACCTCTTACGTTCTTCCACAGAATCTTCTCGACAAGTACGACAGTGACGCAATCACTCTTCATGAATTGGTCAACGAACTGTTTGAACCGTGGGAGCAGGTGGATGAATCACAACACAGCCTTCTCGCCATAGCGCTCCAGACCGCCGCCGGAGGAATCCCGACACCGCATGTCGGCACCGGCGCAGGCGGTTCCTCTTCCGATTTGCCTTGGAATGATAACGACAAGGACAAATACCAACGAGCGAGATCCAAAAGTAGGAGATAGCCTTTTAGTCTTTCAGAATCTTCTCATCAATCTCGATAGCATGGGCTCCACGGGTATTGCGAAGTGTCTTTTTGATTGATGAAAGTTCCGTATTGGCGAACCAGTCGCCGAAAGTAGCTTTGACAAATGATGCCGTGGTATCGCCATCAATGGTATACTGGAATGCGATGTTCCATGCAAAATTCTTCAAAGAAGCTTGAGTCACCTCAGGTTTCTTTGAAATTTTCATGGCATTCACATTGAGTATATCCTTATGGCTGACAAAATATCTCACGCAATCCAAAATCTGAGCGACTTCGGTTTGAGAAAAACTCAGGCGCATAAATGTCTCCTTAGTGTAGGAGAGAATTCTGTCAAGTTTCTCAGCATCCTCTCGGACGAGTTGTTCTCTTACTATGTTGGTTTCAGCAACATAATAGTCGTGAAATTTGATTGCGTCTTCGTAATCTGGCTCCATGACTATGACTTTAGGCTCTGCATTTTTGAGTGCTTCTTCGACTGCTTCCTGTTGCTTTCGCGTAATCAAATCGCGATGAACTTTGTCAAAAGCATTGACTATGCGCTCACTTATTCTATTGCATCCTGCGTAGAATAGCTTCCAGACTGCAAAATAGGCAGGGACGAGCAGCAGACTCCATTGCAATCCTAAATCAAATTTGGCGCAGGTTCCCCACGCCATTGCAGTAGACAGGGTGAGATTTACTCCGGTGATAATTCCCGGAGTTATTCTGGGGAGAGTTCTCGATATCATTTTCTTTAATTTTCTACAAAGTTAGAAAATCCATAGAAAACGATAAAGGAATCGAACTATAAACGCCTCACTTTTAGGCTTTTTTATCTATAAAATATAATCCCATTTCTATAAATATTTTTACTCAATATCATTGAAATTTAAGTCGAGATTAATGGCGTTTGCAGCTTCATCCGTCAGTCTATCAACGACTTTTGCGTATATCTGAGTTGTACGGACATTAGTGTGGCCCAACATCTTGCTGACGGTATAAAGGTCTGT
>ENA-OZJV01000159-OZJV01000159.1-human-gut-metagenome-genome-assembly--contig:-NODE-159-length-40609-cov-10.798565_pt1 | contig 40609 bp, 49 predicted proteins | sample MGYA00244179_ERZ653756 | MGnify/ENA primary metagenome ERZ653756 (study PRJEB26926, sample SAMN06165332) | human gut metagenome | biome: ENVO:00009003; feature: ENVO:2100002; material: ENVO:00002003...
GTCTCGTGGGCTCGGAGATGTGTATAAGAGACAGGGTATATCCTTAAATTATGTATATGGGCTACGAAATTGAGTTTGTGAAAAAACAATGAACAAAAAACAATTGATACAACGCTGTTTAATTTCGGATGATGCAATAGAAACCTACCCCTTCGGGCAAGATGTTTATAAAGATACCTGTGTTATTCGCCACAAAAGCAATGACAAATGGTTTGCTTTGATTTTTTATCTTGATAAAAAGTTATACATAAACGTCAAAACAGAACCTGAAATCGGTGCACTGCTTCGTATGCAATATCCCTCCATAACACATGGCTGGCACATGAACAAAAAACACTGGATAAAAGCCGACCCCGAATCCACTCCGCCGGAGGTGCTTGATGAAATAATCAAAAGAAGTTTTGAATTAACTGCACCAAAGTCAAAAAAACGCAAAAATTAAACTTGCAATTGGAGATGTCTATGCAACACCTTAACAAAGACAAAGTTGAAATACTCATCAAAAGTATTGCGCAAACTGTCAAAGAACAAAGACAAAATTTGTGTAAATCTCAACGGTTGCTTGCTGATGAATTTGCTATACAAAAGTCTTTATTGAGCAGGTTGGAAAATGCAAATAATGAACCCAAAATCGGCTCATTGTGGATGGTTGCAGAAGCACTTGGCATTTCGGCGTCAGAATTTTTTAAAATGGTTGAAGAAAAATTACCTGAAGATTTTAAGCTGTTAGATTGATTCTCTTTTAATAATCATATATTTACCCGAACCCCGTGTTGAGCTATAATCAAATGCATGAAAGGGCAGATTTTTAAAATACATTCGGATTTTTACTACGTTGATACAGCGCAGGGCACGTACGAGTGCAAAATCCGTGAAGTTTTAAAAAAAAGAAAAGACGCAATTGTTGTGGGCGACTTTGTTGAGCTGGAACAGCTGAACGAAAACTCCAAACAGGCGTTTGTTTCCAAAGTTTTGCCAAGAAAAAGCTTTATCCCCCGCCCTAAAGTGGCCAATGTAAATCAGGTGATTATTGTCTGTGCACTGAAAGAGCCGGAGCTTGACTTTGAACAGCTTAACAGATATTTGTCTTTTTGTGAGTATTACAACCTTCACCCCGTGTTGTGCTTTAACAAAAACGACCTTGAGGGCGAAGAAGAAATCATCGCAAAAATAAAAAAGATTTATGAACCTTTAAACTACGATATTATTTTTACATCTGCGCTTGAAGGCAACGGAATACAGGATTTTAAGGCACTTTTAAAAGACAGAACAACCGTGCTGTGCGGGTCTTCCGGTGTGGGAAAATCTTCTTTGATAAACGCCATCCGCCCTGATTTAAACCTTAAAACAAAACAGGTCTCTGAAAAAACAGAAAGAGGCACGCACACAACAAGGCATTGCGAGATTATTACGCTCGAAAACAATGCAAGGATTGTTGATACACCGGGGTTTAGCCAACTGCGTTTTGATTTTTTAATGCCGGCTGATGTCGGGCTTTTGTTTAGAGAAATTATTGAAATACAAAAACAATACGGTGCGTGCAAATTCTCTGACTGTATACACGAACACGAAAACGGCTGCACTGTGCAGCTCCACCCCGAAATGATGGATGAAACAAGATATAACAGCTATCTGCAATTTGTTAAAGAAGCAAAAGAATATAAAAAACAGGTAACCTACAGCGGGAAAAAAACAGAAAGCAAATCAAAATTTGTGCACAACAAACAAATAACAAAAATCAGCAGCAAAAAAAGACAAACATCAAGGCGCAAAAGCAATCAGGATATAGATAAGGAACTGAACGAATAATGGAACAAAACGTAAAAAAACAACTTGAAGATTACAAAAAACTGATAGAACAAAAACTGGATGAGTACATCCCTGTTGAGTATCCGGAAAAAATCTGGGAATCAATGAGATACTCTGTTCTTGCAGGCGGGAAAAGACTTCGCCCTATTTTGTGTCTTGAGGCGTGCAGGGTGATTTGCGGAAGCTATGAGCCTGCAATACCTACTGCCTGTGCTATTGAGATGCTTCATTCACAAAGCCTTATCCACGACGATTTGCCTTGTATGGACAACGATGATTACAGACGCGGAAAACTCACAAACCACAAAGTTTTTGGCGAATCCACAGCAGTGCTGGCCGGTGATGCGCTATTGTCTTTTGCGCCTCAGGTAATTATCCAAAAAACAGATAAAAAAACAGACCCCCGCATTCTTTTAAAAGTGCTTGAAGAGTTTGTTGTAAACGCCGGAGCAGAGAAGCTTATTGCAGGTCAGGTTGTTGATATTGACTCTGAGGGTAAGCAGATTGACAAACAAACCTTGAATTATATCCACGAAAACAAAACCGGCGCACTGTTCAAGCTGTCATTGAGAACAGGTGCAATACTTGGCAATGCGGATGATTCAAAACTTGCGGCACTTACTGAATATGCAGAAAAACTCGGACTGGCTTTTCAGATTATGGATGACATTCTGGACGTTACTTCCACGCTCGAGGAACTCGGTAAAACTCCCGGAAAAGATGCACAGGAAGGTAAAGTTACTTATGTAAGTTTTTATGGTGTTGAAGAATCAAAAAAACAACTTGCTTCCCTTTGTGCACAGGCTTGTGATATATTAGAAAAGAATAAAATTGAGTCCGATGTACTAAAAGCGATTGTGAACAGCATCAATGAAAGGGTTAATTAATGTATCAAACAGGCACGGCAGTTGAAGTTTTAGGTAATGCCTGCATAGCTGCTATTATTGCACAGGTTATAAAATTTGTTTATTTTTATATCGCACACAAAAAAATAAACTTCAAAATTTTTACAACAACAGGCGGAATGCCCAGCTCTCACAGTGCCGGCGTAATTGCTCTTTCTATGACCGTAGGCTACAACGAAGGGCTCAACTCCATACCTTTTGCAATTGCACTCGGATATGCTTTTGTTGTTATGTATGATGCAGCGGGTATCAGACGTTCGGCCGGTAAAATTGCCGCTACCATGAACCGCGTTATGGAAGAGTTCTACGCTCACCGACCTACTGCTGCGGGTGACAAACTCAAAGAGTTGCTCGGACACACTCCGTTTGAAGTTTTTATGGGCGCAATTCTTGGTATTGTTGTTTCTTATGTAATACATTTTTTAATACTCCAATAGCGTGTTAAAATATTTTCATGGTTAACAGTACCGATTTTAGCTTGTACAATAATTTTGCTGTTGCTGTGTTGATTCTGGACACGGATAACAGGATTGTGTTCAAGAACATGAGCTTTGTCAAAAGTTTTGGCAGCGTAAAAAATCTGGAGAAATTTTCGAAATATTTTTCTTTCGACATCTGCATGCTGGATTCGGAAAATATCTTAAACGCAAATCCTGTTACCTTTGCAGTGGAATCCAAAGAGAGTTTTAGCGCACAGGCTGTTTATCAAAAGTCTAAAGACCAGTTTTTTTATTATGCAATAAAATCTTTTTTTGCTGACGGCTTCAAGATATTGATTTTTAAAAATATCACATCAGAGATTCTCTACGAAGAAACCGAAAAAAAATACACCTTTATCCGTCAGCAGTATCTATCGCTTGCGCAGGAAAACAAACGCTTTGCGGATTTGCAGCAGAGCTCGCAGGCACAGGCTGTAAAACTCGCTTTAATGCACAGGATTTCTAATGTCATAAGAGAATCCATGGATATTTCAAAAATCCTTAATTCCACGCTAAAAGAGCTTTTCAACCTGTTTGGCGCAGTCAAGGTTTATTACGTAAAAAATGAACAAAACGCTTTTTATGTGGAGCATGTTTATCCTTCGCAGTTCAAAAATGTTATTGGCGAAAAGGCTGATTTTTCAGCAGATACAAAAAAATCGGTGCGAGATAAAAAAATAAAAGTACGCTCTTGCATAAAGGATTATCAAAACAGCGAAAACACTTTCCCTGCACCTGTTAACAGGATTATTGTTCCCGTAACAAGACTGCATGATGTGCTGGGGGTTTTGATAATTTATACAAATCAAAAATACTTTGAAGAATCCCACAGCGATGTGCTGCATTCCGTGGCATCGCAGCTGGGGTCTGCAATTGTGCAGGCGTCTTTGTTTGCACAGGTTAAGCAAAAAAATGAAGAGCTTGAAACAACGCTAAAAGAATTGAAAGAAACCCAGATTCAGCTGATAAACTCTGAAAAAATGGCTTCTCTGGGCCAGCTTGTTGCAGGCGTTGCACACGAGATAAACACTCCGCTCGGTTCTATCAATGCCAATAACGATATTCTGGCAAAGCTTATCAAAAAACTCGATGGCAGCTGCAATGACAAAATGCTTGTCGAAAACATAGACAATATCAACAAGATAGATAAAGAGGCCATTAAAAGAATCAGTAACATTGTAAAAAGCCTGAAACGCTTTGTCAGATTGGATGAATCAGATCTTCAGCTTGCGGATATAAACAAGGAAATTGATCTTACGCTTGAGATTATCAAACACGAGACAAAAAATAAAATCCAAATTGTCAAAAACTACGCTCAACTGCCCGAGATAAAATGCTATCCAAACATGCTTAATCAGGTGTTTATGAATATTCTTATAAACGCATGCCAGAGTATTGAAAAGACAGGCATGATTACTATTACCACGGGTTTTGAAAACAACAGGCTGATTGTAAAAATAAAAGACACGGGCTGCGGCATAGATGACAACATTAAGGATAAAATCTTTGCTGCCGGAACAACAACAAAAAAAATCGGCATTGGCACAGGGCTTGGGCTTGCTATTTGTCAAAAAATCATTGAAAAACACAAAGGCAGTATTTCTTTTACTTCGCAAAAAAATGCCGGCACAGAATTCAAAATTGAAATCCCCGCGGGTTAGATTTATCAGTCTATATCAGTTAGAGTAAACTCTTTGCCTAATTCTTTTGACAATTCTTCAATCAATTTTGCCGGCGGGATTTCAAGCCCCTCAGCTATCATCCAAAGTGTTGAAAGGTTGATGTCGTTGCACATTCCAAGTTCCGCCTCTCTCCACGTAGATTTGGACATACGGCTTTCTGCTGAAATTTTGTAAATAGTAACATTCTTGGCATTTCTGTATTTAGAAATTATTTGGCCAAGGCTTTTCATGAGCTTTCTTTTATTTTTCAGCAGAGCTTCTTGCATATTAGCAATATTAATGCTAAATTTAATTAACTGGGCTGCTCTGGCAACCTAATAAGGTTGATTAATATGGATAAATTTTTAATTTGTTATATTACAGATAATAATGATTTTGATTACATTGACAGCAGATTGGAATATTTTGCTGAACAAAAATTACACCAAGGTTGTTCAGTTGTTTATAAATATGTAGCACAACAGACAAAGAATGGATTTACACAAACTGATATTGAAGAAATTTCATATATTTTAGAATCAAATAGGGGTATAAATTATATTTTGTTTGTCGTGCCAAAGGATGCATTTGAGGTTTATAGGTCTGCAATAAGGAATTATGTAGATAAAGGTTATATAGTTACATTAGAGTTAGAAATTTTATAGTAAAAACGGGTAATAATCGGAATTAAATATTACCCGTTTTTAAATGTAAAGTTTATTGAAATTTTGTAAAAAAAGAGTTATAATAAAAAAGCTGGAGAGTAAAAGTGTTTAATAGGATAAGAAAGAAAGGAGAATTATAATGCGCGTCGGTTTTTCCACAAACTCAATGTCATGTCAGCCTTTAAGAAACTTTGGGAAAGCTGATAACTTGCCTAAAAATAATACTCCTGCTGCTAACAACAATCCTGCCTTCACTTCCGGCACTGTATCCCGTGCGGAATACGACAAACTTAATGCAAAATACGATTTGTTAAGCCGCTTTGCAGTTTTACAGGTACAACAATACAACGAACTCGCTGCAAAATATAAAGCTATTGCTCAAAAGTAGTTTATCTTTTTTAATTCAGGCTTACATCTTTTAAATGCTCTATCACGGGCTCTATATCCTGTGTATTGTTTTGAGCGTTCAATATGACTGATACTATATCAATTCTGTATCTTTTGTAATACTCTTTGTTGTTTTGCAGGTAATAAAGCCCGGCTTTAAAAATGTTCAAAAGTTTTTTATGGTTGACAGCCTCAAACGGGTGGCCAAAATTTGTTCCGCAGCGTGTTTTTACCTCTGTAAACACGATTGTGTCTTTGTCTTTTGCCACGATGTCAATCTCTGCAAAACGTGAGTATCTGTAGTTTTTTGCCAGAATTTTATAACCCAGCTTCTCAAGAAAATTGCATGCAATATCCTCGCCCAGTCTGCCAGTAATTTTGTTGGCATGGTTACTGGGCATAAATTTTCTCCATTTCTTCAACGAGTGTGAGCATTTTTTCTTTCATTGCTTTTGGATATAAAATTTCACAGCTGCCAAAATATCTGATGAGTCGTCTTAAAAGCAGGTCTTTATCCTGTGTTTTGTTGGAAACAATTATGTATTTTTTCTTTTTCAAATCGTATTCAATAATATTCTCGCCTTCTTTGAGCTTGTAGGCTCTTGCCAGTCTGCCTGTTAGTTTGAAAGTAACAGAACCGGGCGAGTTTGAAAAACTCATCTGCGGAGTCTGGTTTGCTGCTGTGATGTTGTCGAGAATAAACTCTTTGTGAGAGTTTGTATTGTAGCAATAGCCCACCAGCACGGCTCGTCCGTGTTTGTATGCAATATTGCAAGGCGCCACAAGGTATTTGTCCTCTTTGCACGAGTCGTTTTCTTTGTATTTTAGGTCTATTTTTAAATGCTCGTTGCAGTATTTTTCGTAAAGTCGAACATTGTCATCTTTTATTTTTACAGGTTTTCTTGGCTTGTAGGGCTTGATGGTTTTTGTTTTTATCAGGCTGCATGTGCTTTGTGAAAAACTTTTTTCTATAATTTGAAAAGCTTCAAAAATTGTTTCTTTAAATGTTTCGTGGCGCATTTTGTCAACGTATTTGGTCAAAAACTCTATAACGGACAAATCTTTTTCATCAAACTCGATTCTTTCAACACCACGCTCAAGATAGTATTTGTCTCTGATTTTGACAAGCTCGATGTTCAAAAGCTTGAAGGTGTTAATGTATTTGTGCACAATTTCTTTTCTGAAAACGTTGTCGGTTTTGTCTTCAATCATTTGCACGAGCTCTTGCGGGGATACGGGTCTTTTGGCCAGCTCCTTCAGCGATTCCAAAACTCTGTAACCTGCGTCTGCAACTTTTTTGTTACCCATTTTGGTACCTCGCTTTGATGTTTTTTAACTCGGCTAAAATATCATCTTTTACAGATTGCGGCGACAGGATTTTGCAATCAGTGCCAAAAGATAGAATTCTCTGGTAAAAATTGAATTTGTTAGAGACTTCTGCCCGGATGGTGAGAGGGTATTCGCTGTCTTTGTCTTCTTTAATAATTATTTCGTGCTCGTTGTCCGTATACATAATTGCGCTGTAGCCTTTGAGCATAAACTCTACAACAGTGAGCGGTTTTTGTTCGCAAACCGATTTTTGAGGCGAGATTGTAAAAGTCACGGTGTTGATACGTTTGACCTTGTCCACCCTGAGATATGCTATTTGGTCATACTTTTTGTTGTGACCCCAGACATATAGCTTGTCGTTTTCAAAAGTAATGTATTCCGGTGCAAACTCCAGCTCTTCGGGGCCGTTTTCCGGTGAGTCGTAGGTTATGTTTATGTGCTCGGTTGTTCTTTTTGCACAAACCATAAGCTCGTTTAATATTTTGTAATCTATGCCTCTGAGCGGATGTTTGTATATTAAAAGCTCTTTTGTTTCGTTGTCGGGTGCTATTCTTGCAATTTTGGCATACAGGTTGTTTAAATATATAAGCAGCTCCCAGTCGCCTAAAGAGGCAACACTTTCTCTCAAAGCTTGAAGCGCATCCACATGTTCTGCTGTCAGAAGAGTGTTGAACGGATGATACTTCAAAACATACTTGTTGTCTGTTTTAACAGAGGGACGGCTTATTATGCAGCCTGCTTTTTTGAGGGTATTTATTGTGTAAGTAACCGTATCTTTGGACAAATCCTTTTTAATAATGGGGTCGCTCTGGCACTCCAGGGCAAGCTCTTCTCGAGAATACGGCTTCTTGAGAAGTTTCATCAAAACAAACAAGGCTCTGTAACCTGTTTTAGAGATATTATTGTCAGGGTTTATGCTTTTATTTGTTTGAACAATCATACCTTTGTTTTATCGGAGCGTTTAGTTTTTTGTGATTTCTATGTTGTTGTCTGATGTGTTTTTTGCAGATTCTTTAATATCAATCTTGTTGATAATGCTTGCGCGTTTTTTGCGGAAAAGCATGTCTGTAAACGCTTCTATTCTTGTGACAAAACCCGCTTCACCTGTTTGTTCATCAACGGAAAGGTTCAACACAGGCTTGTTGAATTTTCTTGCAGCACGCGAGATTCTCTCAACCATGATGGAATCAGGCCCGCAGCCAAAGGCGTTGATTGTGATGATACCGTCAATGTTGTTGTCCTGAAGGAAATGACCTGCACCGCCTGTCATCTCGTATTCGTTGGCCCAGTACATTTTTGAATCAAGAGCGCAAATGCCTTCTCTCAGCTGTTCAATAGAGAGCTGCTCGGCTGTGTAAGCTTTTACATCGAGCTTTTCTAATTTGTCGAAAATCTTCATCGAAATTCTGTCATCAAAAAGATTGTAGCTGTGAGCTAGCACTGCAACAGATATCGGGTATGATTTCTGGTTGTTTACTATCACAACCTGTCCTTTTTTTGCATGATTGAGCGCTTTTTCAAAAGGAATGCCGGAATTAAGCATAATCTTGAAGTTGTTCATAACTTTCCAGCCTTCTTTTGAAGCGGCTTTGATTCTTTTTTCGTCCGTAATTCCGAAAGGTTTTACGGCTTCTTTTAAAAATTCGTACAACCCTTGATTTTTTTCTGATTTGTCGAGGGTTGCGTCAACAATGGTGAAATCTTTTTTTACAACGTTTTTGATTAAATCGGGGAGGCCTCTGATTTTTGAGCAGTTGTAGATTTTGTGGTCAATTGACTGGATAGAGGGGACAAAAATTTTGTCTACACCTTTTTCCAGCAGATTTAAAATGTGTCCGACGTATACTTTGATGGGCAGGCATGTTTCGGAAACAACGAGTGCAGAGCCTTCTGACATGGTTTGTTTTGTAGTTTTGTCAGAGATAACCACCTTGATTCCCAAATCCTCAAAAAATCCGTACCAGAACGGGAAATAATTGAAATAAGACATTGCTCTGGGGATACCAATTTGCATTTGATTTGAAGTTTCGGTCGGCATTAAAATATTCCTTTTTTATTAATAAACTTTTTACGATATACAGATAAATTATAAATCAAACAAGAATTTTTTTGCCAGTGCAAAAAATGCTTAACATTTTTGCAAACAAAATACAAAGGCCAAAACACTACAATATTAGTAGTTATGGGGGCATATTTTAACTGCTACGTTCTTAACAATACTTAATAAAAGTCAAAAAAATAAGTGTAAAGGGTACACATATTTGTAAAATTATGTTAAAATTCTCGTTACAATTATCAATTTCTTAGTGTCACTTGCATTAAAAAATATGTAGGCTTCGGTAGGGAAGAAATGAAGTTAAATTCAATAGACAATACTAGACTTATATTTAAAAATAATCATAACGCCGAAAATAATAAAAGTTACGCCAATTCACGACGAAACAACGTAGCGTTCGGCTCGGCGGCAGATATAATGCTCGCAACAATGGACGGAATTGAAAGAGGCGGTTTTGCAGCATCTTTCGTTGCCCAGGATTTTTTGGGCATGGCAGCTCCCCGTACAATTAAAGGTTTGACCAGAAACAGTGATACAACAGGCAAAAAGAACACAGCCTACGCAACAAGTGTTGCAATCAGAGAGATATTAAGCGGCCCGAGCCTGTTTATCATCCCTTCTGCTATTTTGTGGGGCGCGGCAAAATTTTTCGGCCCTGCCAACAGAGTTAAATTTGATTACATAAAAGGTATTGGCGACCAGTTCAATGATTTTGCAAAAGGCAAATCAGCAGAAAGCCTCGGCCAAACAGAAGCTGTTAAAAAAGGTTTCTACAAAGAAGCTTTCAAAAACATGCTCAACACATCTTTGGATAACAAAGTTGTTGATATCGACGCAAAAGCACAGCACTTTGCAGACGCTGCAATGGAAATTGAAAAAGCAAAATCAAAAGGATTTTTCAAAAACCTCATGGGCAAACCCGTTGCCGGCTCAAAAGAAGATTTGACAGGCGCATTAATGAATGAGTATGTAAAACTCAAAAAACAGTATATGCCTGTATCTGACAACATCACAAACATGTCATTCAAAACTAAAGAAGGCACTTTGGGCACATCTTTAGGCAAGTTTATTGATGATTTGAAAAACTACACAAATGACATAACAGGCACAATGGCTAAGAAAGCCAAAAAAGGATTTAAGGGTTCAGTTGAAGAGGCAATTTCAAAATTCAACTTCTCACGTGCCGGCTCAAGATTTGTTACCACAACATTGATGACATTGGGCGTGTTCTCTTTCTTCACAATTATTCCGAAACTCTATAAGAGCACATGCAAAACAAACCCTGCGCTCCAGGGTCTTGAAGGCCCCGCAGATGCCAATAAACCTGCTGAGACAGAAAAGAAAGACGGAGGTGTTGAAAATGAAAATAAATAACAACGCAGCTCCTCTTAAAAATCAGCCTTCTTTTGGCAATGCAGCACTGGGCAAAAAAATGTTCAGCTCAAACACATTTAACAAAATTGCAAAAAATCTCGAGTATGACAATTTCACAATGTCATTCCCTGTTACACTGGGTCTTTTGTACGGTGCAACAGTATTGCCCAGATACATTCAGGCATATGACAAACATGACAGACGCGAAATTTTGACAAGAGACTTAACAAGTATCACAGCAATCTTGTTCTTTGCAGCAAGCTTGAGAAAAGGTTTTTCAAAATTGAGCTCCAAGGCAACAGGCTTTGCTCTCAACTTGAAACCGAAAAACCATAAGGGCGTTAAAAAATACATTGACTACATCAACCCCAGAGGCGGTGTACAGGTAATGAACAAGGAACAGATTATTGCCAAGTATTCTGACCTTGAGGCTAACAAAAACGGATTTGTTGATTTTGCCGAATTCATCAGAAGCCAGGGCGGAAAACTCAACAAGGTATTGGCTTCTAACAAAAATACCAAAGCAGAGTTTGAAAAAATGCTCGGCAAAGACCTCAAGTCTTCTACTCATCAGGAAATTTTGGATGCATGGAAAAATGCTTCTAAAGAAAGCAAAGACAAGGTATATGCAGAGTTCAAAAACCCTGATAACAGCTTCACTAAAAAAGCAAGAATACACAATAACCTGTTTAATTTTGTATCAACCTTCTTGATGGTGCCTGCGTTTATGATATGGCTGGAAGGCTTTAACGAAAAGACAACAAAGCGTCTCAAAGCTAAAGAAAACGAAGAGCTTGCAAACACTATGAAGGCAAAAGAAGCACAAAAAGCAAAGAGCGGTTTTGATACTATGAAAGTTAGCAGCTATCATTCCACAGATGCCCGCCAATCTTTCAAAAACTTCTTTAAAATGGTAAATAACAAAGGCGAAGCCTAGTTAAAAAGCAGGGCGAAGCCCGCGAAGTGATTCTACAAAAGCCGCCCAAACCCAAAAGAAACAGGGGGTTCGGGGGCAGTATGCCCCTGATGGCGAAGTCTGTTAATTAGAGATTTTTAAGGATTTGAGTAGAAATTTACAGCCCCTTGTGGGATGAAATTTCTGCTCAAAGACTTTAAAAGCTCTTTTGAGCTGGCGTTCTTTTTCTTTTCTTTGGTTCGTTTCTTTTCTTTTTAATCGCAAAAAAAGAAAAGAAATGAACAGAGCAAAAAATATTAAAAGCAGCTAATCAGCTTTTTCTCTAAAGTTTAAATAACACACATGGTTCAACTTCTAATATATTACAAAGGTTTATTATTGTAGAAGCTTTAACGAAATCTTTACCGTTTTCAACTCTGCTAAGGTTAGTATGAGCAATTCCTATTTTTGCTGCTAAATCAATTTGTTTTATATTTTTTGATTCACGCAATTGTTTTATATTTTTACCGAATACTTTTTTTAATTCTTCCTCTGTCATAGTTTTTTTAGTTGTTATTTATTTTTAGACACAATTAATTCTAATAAACTCTTTACGGTTTCTATTTCTTTATTATTCAATTTTTTAAGCATATCAATAACAGCATTATTTAAGTGTTTATGATTATACTCTTGCTCTTTTTCGTCATCAATAAATAGATAATAAACCGGTATCTGCTCTTTTTGTAGAATTTTGTCAAGAGTTTCAAATCTTACGGCATTTTTTGAAGATTCAATTTTCCACAAGGTTTTTGTTGTTATGCCGATAAACTCTGCATAATCTTCTTGTGTCATGTTTCTAGCTTTTCGAAGCTGCCTGACTCGTCTTCCTATAATTTGTGAAATTTCTTCCATTTATTAATCATACAGAGATACTCAATTCAACACTATGGTCGTTTAATGCCTAATAATATGTACAAAAAGACATAAATGTGATATTATGTTGATGTGTTACATCAATGTAAAGGGGTGTCATGAATATCATTAATAAAATTGTTGCTATATTTATTGTTCTGTTTATTGTTAATGCAGCCTACGCAGCAAACCCAAACTACATGATAAAACCCAAAATCATCTCTGCTCTAGACGGAGATACAATCAAAATCTGGACAAAAGAACGCCCAGTAAGCGTCAGATTGACTGGCATAGACTGCTACGAAACATCAGTAAACGGACATATACAATATCAAAGAAACAAAGGCCTGACAGATGAACAGATAATAGAAAAAGGTCTGAAAGCAAAAGATGAGCTGATAAAAATCCTTCGCTCAAACAAAAATATCTATCTTGAAATAACAGGCATAGATAGAAAATGGGGCAGATATGTAGGTATCTTTTACTATAAAGACTCTAAGGGCCGTTATATCAGCATTAACGACAGAATGCTCAAAACAGGCTACTGCCCGCAATACATTTTTAAACCATATGACGAGTATATAAAATACAAACGTTAAAAGCCTAAAACTTCATCTGCTGGATTTCGATTTCTTCTATATCGCACAGCTCGTTTGCTATTTTGATGCTTTCTTCGTCGTTGATGATTTCCAAAAGTATCAAGCCCCTGGGCGAGCACTGGCCGTTAATTTCTTCATGCAGGCCGATTCTGGTTTTTATGATACATCCGTACTTGGTCAGAATTTCTTGCACAGACACGGCGCTTTCCAGCCTGTTGCTTACTTTTATACCGATAATTGTAGTCATTATTGCCCGCTTTCTTCTTCGTCTTGTTCTGCATTTTTGGGTGATTCAAAATGCAGATAGTTTTCGTTGTCAAATTCTTCGTAACAAATGAGGAATGTTTGTGTTGTTTTTATCAAATATTTCATAAAATTGTTTCTCTTTAGTAACTGAATGTATTGTTTACAAAAAAAATGATACTTACATTGCCTGCAAGTATCATTTTTTATATCTTAAAGAGTAGGTTTATTCTTCGATTTCAGCTTCAAGTGAGGCCAATTGTTTTTTCTTGAGATTATGCACAACTGCGTCAACTAAAAATTCGTATGATTTCATATTTTGAATTTCAGGAGAAAATTCTCTGATTAAAGATGCTCTTACCATGTCTTCTAATCTGTCATTGGCTGTTTTGACATCAGAGTCTGAACAAATCATATCAATGTATTTTGAGTTGACTTTGTAGTCTTGCATTTGAGAAAACATAAGCCACTTAAGTCTTGGCTTGATAGAGCTCAATTTTTTTACGATTTTTAAATTCTTAAGATTAAACATATATTTACCCCACCTGTTGGTTAGTTGAGTTTTGGTAGATTTTTCACATTTTTATAAAGTGTGCTCAAAAATTAAATTTACTTATTTTACCCATGCTCTTAACAATTTGTTACTTTGGTTAAAATAATTACTAGTATTGTCCTGTTTTTTGTGTGATTTGTCAACGAAAAAACCGGCTTTGTAAAAAGACCGGTTTTTTTTAATTATTCAATTTTGTATTAAAAGCGGGTTATTCCCAGCAAAGTTTGTTTTTAAATTTCTTCTCCTTTTTTCTTTGTTTAAAACAATTTTTTTCGTTGAACATGAGCTTGATTCCCTCCAGCTCTTCTTGCAATTCTTCCAATGCCATGTCTGTTTCCATGTCAAAATGCATGTTCTTTGTAATCACGAATACGCCTCCAATTAATGTATATCCTAAACCGACTAAACTTCACACTATCGGTTTACTTTTTATGTATCGGCATATTTTTTCAAAACTTGAGTAAAGTTTTGTTAAAGTTTACAAAATATTTTATTTTCTTTACGAAACACGATAAAATGTAATTGGAGGAGAATAAATTGGAAAATACGGATAATATTTTTGATATAAATGCTTTTTTAAGAAAAGCTGTAGAAGAGGGCGTTTCAGACGTACACTTGAGAATTGATGAAGTGCCTGTTGTAAGAAAAGACGGAAAAATCATCAAAACAAATTTTCCGCAAATAACAGAAAAAGACATCTCCCATGTCTTGAACGTTGTACTGCCAAAATATTTGAGAACAAAAGTGCAAGCTGCTTTTGATCTTGATTTTTCTTACGAAATCAAAGGCCTTTCAAGGTTCAGAATAAACCTTGCAAGACAGATGGGCAACACGTCTTTAGTGTTCAGAATAATTCCTTACGAAATACCTACCTTTGAACAGCTTCACCTTCCGCCTGCTCTTAACATGTTTTCAAAATTCCACAGCGGAATCGTACTTGTTACAGGGCCTACAGGGTCGGGTAAATCCACAACAATCGCTTCTTTGATTGATTTGATTAACAAAAACGAACGCAAACACATCATCACAATCGAAGACCCGATTGAGTTTATCTATTCCAACAAAAACTGTATCATCACCCAAAGACAGGTAGAAATCGATACGCTTTCTTTCCCTGACGGGGTAAAATATGCGCTAAGACAAGACCCTGATGTTATCCTCATAGGCGAAATCAGAGATATAGAAACCCTCTCAAGCGCCATGAAAGCAGCAGAAACAGGCCACCTTGTAATAGCTTCGCTTCACACAAACGATGCTATCCAAACAGTAAGCAGAATTGTGGGCATGTATGAGCCACAAGATAGAGCCAGCGTGCGCAAACAGCTTGCAGAAACTTTAAAAGCCTGCGTTGCTCAAAAGCTGCTTCCTCTAAAAAGCGGACACGGACGTATCCCTGCTTGCGAAATCATGGTTGTTACGCCTACCATCAAAGACTTTATTATCAAAGATGAGCTCGAGCAAATCTATGACCTTGTTAAAAAAGGCTCTTACAACGATATGATTACAATGAACATGTCACTGCTGCAGCTTATAAAAGAAGATTTAATCACCAAAGACACTGCTTTGGATGTTAGCGACAATAAAGTTGAAATACAGCAGATGCTCAGAGGCGCCTACCACGGTACAACAGAGAGCTTCGATATTCAGTTCTAAAAATCGGCCATACCATGCAGAACTTTACTACAAATGCAATCAATTTGAAGTCATACAACCTGTCGGAAACTGACAAGATAATTGTCATGTACTCAAAAGACAAAGGCATAATCAAAGGGGTTGCAAAAGGTGCAAAAAAAACCACAAGCAAACTCGGCGGAAGGATGGATATGCTCGTTGCAAACCGCCTGATGCTCCATAAAGGCCGCAATCTCGATACTATCTGTCAGGCACAGGCAATAAATACCTTTAAAAATACAAGAAACGATATGAATAAGCTTTTTTATTCCATATATTGCAGCGAGGTTGTGCACAGCTTCGGCGTGGAAAACGACCCCAACAGCGAGGAAATCTACGAGCTGTTTTACAAAACCCTTGAGGCTGTTTCAAAATCCGAAAACAAAGTGCAGCTTTTGCTTTCCGTTATCAAATTTCAGCTAAAAATTACCCACATAGCAGGCTACTCGCTGGAGCTTGAGGCCTGCGCCTGCTGCGGCGGAACGCTCGATAACGACAACATTTATTTCTCTGCTCAAAGCGGCGGAACAATCTGTGAAGAATGCAAAAAACACTCGATAAACGCTGCAAAACTTCACCATAAAATACGCGATTTTCTTAATACGCTTCTGCAGCTGGATTATGATTCCAAAACAAGATACGACGAGCTTGCAACAGAAAAAATATGTTCGTTTTGTTTTGAGCTTATGAAACGTCATGTGGAGCAGTTTTCGCCAAAAAAAATTAAATCAGCACAGATACTTGAAATAACAAAATAAGGAAACTAAGATGTCAGAACTATCAAAATATATTGAACATACCCTGCTCAAACAGGATGCAAAAAAAGAAGAACTTGAAAAACTCTTTGAAGAAGCAAAACAATACGGCTTTTTAGGCGTGTGCATAAACCCCTGTAATGTTAAATTTGCAAAAGAAAATCTCAAAAACTCTGATGTAAAAATCGTAACCGTTGTCGGTTTTCCTCTGGGTGCAAACCTTAGCGAGGTTAAAGCGTTTGAAACAGAGCTTGCAATAAAAGATGGTGCCGACGAAATAGATATGGTAATAAATGTCTCAAAACTCAAAGACAGGGATTATGACTTTGTGCAAAAGGATATTGAGGCAGTAAAAAAAGCTTGTGGAAATATGCCTTTAAAAGTTATTCTTGAAACAGACCTGCTGACAAGTGAAGAAATCAAAAAAGCCTGTGAGTTGTGCGTGGCAGCAGGTGCTGATTTTGTCAAAACTTCAACAGGCTTTGTAAAAAATGGTGTTGGTGCAAAAGCAGAAGATGTTGAGCTTATGGCCGCTGTGGTTAAACCTCACAGGCTTGGCGTAAAAGCTTCTGCCGGAATAAGAGATAAAGAAAAAGCTCTTGCCATGGTAAAAGCCGGTGCTGACAGGCTTGGTACAAGCTCGGGTGTTGCAATTGTTTCCTAATCTCAAGGCGTAAAAGTTTGCCTCTGTATTACAATTGATTTGTAATTGAGCTGCTTTTTTTGTAAAATTTTTTTAAATGCAAATTGTAGTTTGCAATGGTGTGGAATTTATGAAGTTTACATATGACGAAATAGTAAAGGCAACGGGTGCTACAGTGCTGCAATGCGCCAGTACCGCAGGCAATTTGACTGTTTCTACAGATTCTAGAAATATCAATGACGGAAATTTTTATATTCCTTTAAAAGGCGAAAAATTTGACGGTCATGATTTTATTAAAGATGCGGTCGATAAAGGTGTGCGCGGCTATTTTACCTCTGACAAAACACTTATCTTTCCAAAAGCCAAGTTTATTCTTTATGTAGAAGATACTCTGATTGCATACCTCAAACTTGCTCTTTATTACAAAGAAAAAATTAACCCCGTTACCATCGCCATCACAGGCAGCTCCGGCAAAACCACCACAAAAGAGATGATGGCTTCTGTTATGAGCAAGGGCTATAAAATTCATAAATCCCCTCTAAATCATAACAACGAGGTCGGACTATGCCAGACATTGCTGTCTATGCCTGCGGATACGGAAGTGTTGATACTCGAGATGGGAATGCGCGGGCTTGGCGAAATAGAGCTTTTGTCACAGTATTCAAAACCGGATATTGCTGTTATTGCAAACACAGGAACCGCTCATATAGGTCGTTTGGGGTCTGTAAAAAATATTGCCAAAGCAAAATGTGAGATTTCAAAATACCTCCACGAAGAAGGCCTGTTGATTGCTCACGATACTGAATTAATAAGAAAAACAAACACCTATCAAGGCCAGACAATTTATGTTGGTCTGGACAGCCCCGAGCTTAAAAATGTCAAACTGCACCCTGCTTCAAGCGAGTTTGATTATAAAAACCATCACTACAAGCTTAATGTAGAGGGTGAACACAACATTCAAAATTCTTTGTTTGTTATAAATTCCGCATTAAAACTCGGGCTTAATCCCGAAAAAATTGCAGACGGACTGGAAAGTTACAAACCTATTGAAAAAAGGTGGCAGCTTTCCCATATTGCCGGTTTTACAGTTGTGGATGACAGCTACAACTCCAACCCTGATTCGCTTAGGGCGGCAATTGATACTTTCTTGTCCACACAGGACAAACACGGGCCTGAAAGATGGCTTGTGCTGGGTGATATGAAAGAGCTCGGCAAAGGCGAGCGGAATTATCATAAAGAAATCGGTGAATTTATTGATAAATATGTAAATGTAAAATTAATCACCGTGGGCACGCTGGCAAGATACATAGCGCAAAACTCAAAACATATCTCAAAAAGTTTCCCTAACAACAAAGGGGTTGCTGCGTTTATCAAATCACACGCAAGCGAGGGATGTGCAATTTTGTTTAAGGCATCGCGCTCAATGAAGTTTGAAGAAATAATTAAGGAGCTTGAAAAACTATGATTTTATCCATAGTGGCGGCACTTGTGGCATTTGTTCTTGCATTGCTTTTAGGTGTGCCTTATATAGATTTTTTAAAGAAAAAAATGCTCGGCCAATATATTAGAGATGAGGCGCCGGAATCTCACGCCAAAAAAGGCGGGACTCCAACAACGGGCGGCGTTTTTCTTGTGACGGCTGCTGTACTTTCGGCTGTTGTATCTCTGTTTATGGCAGAAAAAACCTCAACAGGCGCATTTTTGCTTCTCATTACTTTTATTTTTTACATGTTTGCGGGATTTCAAGATGACGCACAAAAATTTGCACACCATGAAAACAAGGGGCTTAGCGCAAGAGGCAAGCTGATACTTCAAATAGCAATTGCCTGTCTTCCTGTAATGTTTGTTACTATCGGCGGCAGGACGTTTTTGACATTTGGCGAATATACTTTGAACCTCGGTTATCTTTACCCGATTTTCGGCATCTTTTTGATTACGGGCGTGTCCAATGCAGTTAACCTTACAGACGGTTTAGACGGGCTTGCTGCTTCCAACATGGTTATTTCAACAGCTGCATTGACTATCATAAATCTGATTATGGGCAATGTTGATATAGCTATCATCTGTGCTGCTGTTATGGGTGCATGTCTCGGATTTTTGTACTTTAACAAACACCCTGCCAAGGTGTTTATGGGCGACACAGGGTCTCTTGCTCTGGGCGGCGTGCTCGGTACAATTGCTGTTATGGGCAAGTTTGAGTTGTGGCTTATTCCAATCGGTATAATTTATTTAACAGAAACTCTGTCTGTAATGCTTCAGGTCACAAGTTTTAAATTAACAGGCAAAAGAATATTCAAAATGAGCCCTATTCATCACCACTTTGAGCTGTGCGGATGGAACGAGACAAAAATAGTTAAAGTATTTACGCTCATCAATTTTATCTTTTGTACGGGCGCTGTAGCTCTGTTCTGGTATTTAAACAGATAGAAATCGTAAGGCAATAAATGATAAGAAAATGGTTTGATAAAAAAGTTTTAATCCTCGGCCTGTCAAAAAGTGGCATGGCTGCTGCAAAATACCTTAATTCAAAGGGGGCGGATTGCTATATCACAGAGCAAAAACCGCTTAAACAAGAGGATTGCAAGACCGTTAAAGAATTAAACGAACTCGGCATAAAAACAGAGTTTGAACACCATTCAGATGAGTTTATGCAAGATGTGTACCTTGCTGTAACAAGCCCCGGGATTCCTCCTCAATCCGAGCTTATGCTCAAATTAAAAGAAAAAAATATTGATGTGATTAGCGAGGTTGAGCTTGCTTATCTGGAAACACAAGTGCCTTTTGTTGCAATTACCGGTACAAACGGCAAAACCACCACAACAGAGCTTACAAACTTTATTTTGAACAAGGAATTTAAAGCACAAAAATGCGGAAACATTGGCATTCCTCCCTGCTCTTTGCTTGATGACGGCAAAAAAACAGACTTTTATGTGTGTGAAGTAAGCTCTTTTCAGCTCCACTACAGCCGCAGCTTCCGTCCTCAGATTGCTGTGTGGATGAACTTTACCCCTGACCACATTGACTGGCATGGGGGATTGGAAAACTATTTTAAAGACAAAGCGTCTTTGTTCTCGCCGTCCAAAAGACCGGGGTTTGCTGTTTTTAACGCACAGGATGAAAGACTGCTCGCCTTCGGCAAAGAATACGCAGGCGAAAAATTCTTTTTCGGTGCAGAATTTGAAACAAACTGCTCTTATATAAAAGACGGCGCAATTTTTTACAAACGCGCCAAAGGCAGTGAAGAAAAAATTATCGATTTAAAAGATATACCTCTTGTTGGCAATCACAACTATCAAAACGTTATGGCCTCGGTTATCTGCGCAAAAATAGCAGGCGTTCCTTCAGAAAAAATTACTCAAGCAATAAAAGAATTCAAAGCACCCGAGCACAGATGCGAGTTTGTTGCAAATATACAGGGCAAAGATGTTTACAACGATTCAAAAGCCACAAATCCTGAGGCTGCAATTGTTGCAATACAGTCTTTTGAGGGAAGAAGCGTTACCCTGATTGCCGGCGGAACCGACAAAAATACGGATTTGACAGAGTTTTGTGAAGCTGTTAAAAAATATATAAACCATGTTATTTTGCTCGGACTTGCAAAAGACAGGTTCGAGGCAGAATTGCGAAAAAACGGATATGAAAACATAACCATAGCCGGAAGTTTTCAAGACGGAGTTGATAAGGCGTTTGAAACGGATGATGAGGTAATTCTCCTTTCACCTGCCTGCTCAAGCTATGATATGTTTACGGGTTATGAACAACGGGGAAAAGTATTTAAAGACTATGCCTTATCAAAGAAATAACAGACAAAATAAAAGACATACGGGCCGTAGAAACTACGGATATGAAAACGAAGGCAGAGGCGGTGTGCCGTCAGATGTTGTGCTGTCTCCGCCTGATACGACTTTGATGGTGGTGGTTGCTTTTCTTGTTGTAATAGGGCTTATGGCAATATTTTCTGCCGGTGCGCCAAAGGCAATGGATATGGGGCAAAATCCCGCTTCTTTTGCGCTTAAACAGTTTGCTTACCTTATTGTGGGGTTCTTTGGCCTAAAGTATTTTATGAACCTTGATTATAAAAAATTGCGTGACTGGGCAGTGCCTTTTGCGTGGTTTGTTATTGTTATGCTTGCTCTTGTAGACTTTACGCCTCTGGGGGTAATAGTTAACGGCGCAAGAAGATGGATTATGCTCGGGCCCATTCAGTTTCAGCCGTCTGAGATGACCAAGTTTGCAGTTATCATGCTGCTTGCAAACGCTTTTTACAGAGACGCAAATATTTTTAGTTCCACAAAATGGTCAAGGTACTTTGTGCCCATACTTATAATGGTATTTCTTGTATTTAAACAGCCTAACCTTTCCATGGTTATTTTGCTTTTGATTACGTCAATGGTTATGTACCTGAGCGTTGCAGGGTCTGTTAAATATATGGTGACAATAGGGCTTGCTGGTATTGCTTCTGCTGTGGGAACAATTCTTTTGTTCGGAAAAAAACTTTTGCACGGTTACCAAATGCAGCGTATCCAGATATGGCTCAATCCAAACATGGACCCTTACGGTGCGGGATACAACATTATCCAGTCGCTTCTTGCGTTTGCTGCAGGCGGTTTCTGGGGTGTGGGATACGGAAACTCAAAACAAAAACTCGCATGGCTTCCTGAGGGTCACACGGACTTTATATTTGCAGTTATAGCGGAAGAACTCGGATTTCTCGGGTGTTTTCTTGTTATCGGACTTTTTTGGACATTTATCCACAGAGGCATAATTATATCTTCGCGTGCAAACGACATGTTCGGCAAGCTTCTTGCCGTAGGCATCACGCTTTCTATAGGCCTTCAGGCTTTTATCAACATGAGCGTATCAAGCTCCCTTATACCGGCAACAGGGGTTCCGCTGCCTTTTATCAGCTACGGCGGTACATCTTTGATTGTTTCTTTGTGCATGGTAGGGGTGTTACTCAATATTTCCAAAAAGAGAATAAAAAGGATAAGAAACTATGAGCGAAACTACTAATAACAATAAAAAAACATATTTTGTCACAGGCGGCGGCACGGGCGGACATATTTACCCTGCTGTGGCTGTTGGAATGGCTTTGCAAAAAGAAGCCGATACAAACAAAGTCTTTTATGTGGGCAACCCTGACAACCTTGAAAAGAAAATTGCAGAAGACAAAGTGTTTGATTTTCTCGGGGTGAATATCACAGGTATGCCGAAAACTTGCAGCTTTGACTTTGTAAAATGGAGCTTCAAACTGCTTTTTGCCACTGTAAAATCAATGGGTTATATCGTTAAATACCGCCCTAATCTTATTTTCGGAACAGGCGGATATGTAAGCGCACCAATGCTTTTTGCCGGTATTTTGACAAACACTCCTGTTGTAATCCACGAATGCGACGCTGTAGCAGGCAAGGTTACAAAACTCATTGCTCCTTTTGCAAAATCAGTTTCCTGTGCATTTGAAAGCGCAACAGAAAACATAAAATCCAACAATCTTCACGTTAACGGAAACCCCGTAAGAGAAGAGTTTTTGAGCATAGACAGATACCATGCAAGACAAAAATGGAACCTTAAAGACAAACTCACTATCATGGTAATGGGCGGGTCTCAAGGTGCTAAAAAAATCAACAGCGTGCTTGTTCAGTGTCTGAAAAAAATCTTTAAAAAATACGATGTCCAAATAATCCACCAGACCGGTCTTAAAAATTATGACGAGACAGTTAAAGAACTCAAAAAAGTTTACCCTGTTTATACGGAAAACTCTCAATACATTGTAAGACCTTATTTCAAAAAAATGTATCTTCCTATGATTGCATCGGATATCGCTGTTTCAAGAGCCGGTTCATTGAGCATATCAGAAATCTGCGTATCAGGCCTTGCGTCTGTTCTTATTCCTTATCCTTATGCAGCAGCCGACCACCAGCGCAAAAATGCAAAAGAAATGGAAGAGCTCGGTGCTTCGCTTTATCTTGATGATGCTGATTGCACACCGGAAGCTTTTATGGAGAAGCTGGAGGAAGTTATCAACAACACTCAAAAAATGATAGAACTCCAGAATAACGCAAAAAAACTGGTTAAATACGACGCAACAAAAAACATAGTAGAGCAGATAAAAGCTGTCGTAAAATAACTAAAAAAACAGGTGTTTATGGCGCAAATTTGCCAGCAGTGTATGTTTGCGCTATAATATTATAACTGTTATAGAATATCAGGGGTTAGACTGAGTGAACAAGCTTGATAAAAGGCCTGATTTAATTGAAAAAACTCAAGAGAAAAATAACAAGCGGAAAAATAAAATCCGTTTCTATTATTCTTTTTTGACAATAGTGCTGTTGATTTGTCTTGTGCAAATAGGCATAAGTGCTTTTAACAACATTACAAAAAGTATCAGCTATCACGGTAAAATCAAAAAAATGAAAGCGCTTAACCAGCAGGCCTATGCAGAAAACCAGAGGCTCAAAGAAGAGCTTGAAGATTTCAGCTCGCTAAAAAGTCTTGAGGCTATCGCAAGAAACAACCTCAAAATGGCAGGAGAAGACGAGGTGCTTGTTATCATCAACAAACCTCAGGCTCCGCCGGTGGAAACTAAAAAGAAAAAAGGTCTGAAAAAAATTTCGGATAAAAAATAATAAAGAGAAAGCTCCTTTTGCGTAACTTACTGCCAAAAGGAGCTTTTGTTAATAATGTTGCGACATAGAAGTAAAAACCTTACTTCGTTCTTGCTTTTTCAGCACTTTGGTTAAAGTAAACGTGCATATCCCTGTTTACTTAACAGCTACGAGTTTTGCGCTTATTCCGATATCGGAATTAATCATCCTGGCGCTTGCAATGGCCATGGATCTTCTTTTTTTTGCACCTCTTAACAAAAATGCAACTCCGTCGCTTATATTACTTGTTGGTTTTTGAGCTTTTTTTATCATTTGCACCCCTTGTATAAAAAATTCAGACTTTTTATCTATATTTGTTTTATCGGGAGAATTAAAATTTTCTTTAGGATTTTAACTTTCTTTGTTACATAACGTTACAAAAAAAAGCTCAAATACTTTTTCATAAAATTGTATTATTGACCGGTTTTAAAATAACCGTTAAAATAATAATTACCACATAAGGAAAGCAGGGTGAAAATCCCACACTGGTCCGCAGCCGTTAAAGTCGGAATGCTTGTATGGTATGTATTACTTCGAGACAAGGAGATTTTTATGGGATTTTCTCAAACTAACACAAACCCTGTAAAAGACGGGGTTGTTAAGCTTACACAGGTTTCTTCGCCTGTTGGTAACCCCTATTCGTCTAAAACCGCACAGGTAAAGGACCTTTTTATCGACAAAAATGTTAAACTTGTAGATGACTACCTCAAACAGCTTGACTGGCAGGTTAAAGAAAACTCTAACATGACCTACTCTGTTCAGGGTTTAAACAACTATATTTCTTCTGCCATAAGCAAAAATTACTGGCTAAATAAAATTTATACACCCGAAATAAAATACGCTCACGAAAACGGTGATATCCACATCCATGACCTGAATCTCATTTCCACATACTGCGTGGGATGGGATTTGAAAGACCTTTTGATGGAAGGTTTTACTGGAGTCGACGGAAAGATAAAATGCGCTCCGGCAAAACATTTTAGAACAGCACTCGGCCAGATTGTGAATTTCCTTTATACAATGCAGGGCGAGGCAGCAGGCGCACAGGCTTTTTCAAATTTTGATACCCTCCTTGCACCGTTTGTAAAATATGACAAACTCGAATATGCACAGGTTAAACAGGCAATGCAGGAATTTGTCTTCAACCTCAATGTGCCTACGCGTACAGGGTTTCAGACACCGTTTACAAATATAACAATGGATATGACAGTGCCCTCGTACTATGCTGACCATCCCGTTATCATAGGCGGAGAGCTTATGGAAGATACCTATAAAGAGTTTCAACATGAGATGAACCTCATTAACAAAGCTTATTTCGAGATAATGATGCAAGGCGACTGCACAGGCAAGGTATTTACTTTCCCTATCCCTACATATAACGTGACAAAGGATTTTGACTGGGATAACCCCGAGCTCGAAGGCCTGTGGGAAATGACGGCCAAATACGGCATTCCGTACTTTTCAAACTTTATTAATTCTGACATGAACCCAGAAGACGCCCGCTCTATGTGCTGTCGTTTGAGAATAGATAACAGAGAACTGGAATACAGAGGCGGCGGCCTTTTTGGCTCAAATCCGCTTACTGGTTCTGTCGGCGTTGTTACAATCAATATGCCGAGAATAGGCTACCTTGCAAAAAATGAGGCAGAATTTTTCCGCATGCTCTGCCGCAATATGGAACTGGCAAGAGAAAGCCTTGAAATTAAAAGAAAAGTTATTGAAGACTACACTGACAAAAACCTTTACCCTTACACAAAATTCTATCTGAGAGACATAAAAGCAAGACATGGCTCTTATTGGAAAAATCACTTTTCAACCATCGGCCTTGTCGGCATGAATGAAGCCTGTGAAAACCTTACCGGTAAAAACATAGGCACAGATGAAGGCAGAGAATTTGCGCTCAAGGTAATGGATTACATGCGCAATATGATTTCTAATTTCCAGAAAGAAACAGGAAACAACTACAACCTTGAGGCAACACCCGCAGAAGGTACAACCTACCGTCTTGCAAGGCTGGATAAGCAAAAATTTGATGCAATAAAATGTGCAAACCAGCATGAATATGAAAACGGCGCAAAACCTTTCTATACAAACTCAACGCAGCTGCCTGTAAATTATACTGATGACATATTCGAGCTTCTGGACAAACAAGATGAGCTCCAGACAAAGTATACAGGCGGTACGGTTGTCCATATATTCGCAGGTGAGAGGGTTTATGACACAAAGGTTGTAAAAAACCTTGTCAAAAAAGTCTGCGAAAACTATAAACTGCCTTACTTCACCTTCTCGCCTACATTCAGCATTTGCCCCGAGCACGGGTATGTTGCGGGTGAACACTTTACCTGTCCGGATTGCGGCAGTGCATGCGAGGTGTTTTCAAGAGTAGTGGGCTACATCAGCCCCGTAAATCAGTGGAATGAAGGTAAAAAAGAAGAATTCGCAATGCGAAAAACCTTTGATTCCTGCTGTTGTGAAAACCGCGGGGAAAAATGCTCATAGCCGGTTTACAAAAATCTTCTTTGTTGGATTACCCTGAAAAAATTGCGGCCGTAGTTTTTACCTGCGGCTGCAATTTCAGATGCGATTACTGCCATAATCCGGATATTCTTACGGATTTTCGCTCTGATGCTGCTTGTGATGAACAACACGTGCTCGATTTTTTAAATTCCAGAAAAGGAAAACTCGATGCTGTAGTTGTTTCAGGCGGCGAGCCCACTTTGCAGAAGGACTTGCCGGAGTTTTTTAAAAAAATTAAATCAAGAGGCTTTTTAACAAAACTCGACACAAACGGCACAAACCCCGATGTTGTGAAAAAACTAGTGCACAAAGGGCTGGTGGATTATATTGCAATGGATATAAAGGCCCCTGTTGAAAAATATCATCTGATAACAAACACCTGTACAGATATTGAAAAGATTAAAGAAAGTATTGATTTTATAATGAATTGCGGGGTTGATTACGAGTTTAGAACAACAGTTGTAAAATCCTCTCTTGATGAAAAAGACCTTGAAAATATCGGAAAAACTATAAAAGGCGCAAAACGATACTATTTGCAAAAGTTTGTTGCAACAAAAACCCTTAACCCGGCATTTGCTTTTGAAACAACATATTCCACACAGGAATTCGAGCATATAAAGTCACTTTTGCTCCCCTGTGTCAAAGAGGTTTTTGTGCGTTAATACTTTAAATGGCGGGTCGAATTTTGTGAAGTTTTATGCTAAACCATTGTTATGAAGAGTTTGAAATTTTTAATAATTTTTGCGGTTTTATTTTTTATGAACCTTCCTGTGCTGGCTGATGTAATGCCATATTATACCGGGGCAATAAGCAAGCAGACCATAGGTTTTTTGCAGGTGCCAAAAAGTTTCAGCCTGTATTTGTACCCGCGCTATGATTCTGAAATCGTGGATACTGTAAAATGGACAAACACCTCTGTTGAGTTGAAAAATACGTCCATAGAACCGTCAGGGCTTTTTGCAGCGCAGATTAAAAACAAAAATCTGGCTTTTTGCATGGTTATAGATGAGCAGGATGACTGGTACAAGATAGTTTATGACAAAACAAATAACAAATCCGCATGGATAAAACCCGCAGCAGAAGATGATTTTTGGAGCTTAAGAGAATTTTACTCTTACTTTGGCAGAAGATACGGGCTGTATTACATGAAAAACGTGGACTACAGAAAACGCGGAATCTACAGCGGAGCCGATGCATTGTCTCAAAAACTCGGCGGGTTTACACTCATAAAATCCATCCGTTTGAATAAAATCAGCGGAAACTGGGCGCTTGTTACTGTTTCGGACATCGACAGTCTTCCAAAAATAGGCTACATCCAGTGGCGCGAGCAGGATGGCACTATCCTTATTTTTCCCAAACTCGATAAGTAACTGCTTTTTTGTTATATAATTTTTCTTGGACATATTTAAAAGGATATGAAAATGGAAAACAGCAAAAAAGGACGTATTGTTACAGGCATGAGACCTACGGGTAAGCTTCATCTGGGCCATTATCTCGGGGTGCTTAAAAACATGGTTAAACTCCAGAACGAGTACGAATGTTTCTTTTTTGTTGCAGACTGGCACGCTCTGACCACAAAATTTGACTGCACGCAGGATTTGATACAGAACACAAAAGATGTTGTCTTAGACTGGCTTGCAGCAGGTATTGACCCTGAAAAGGCTCATATCTATATCCAGTCGCATTTGCCTCAGACAGCTGAACTTCATATCTATTTGAGTATGATTACCCCGCAAAACTGGGTGGAAAGAGACCCGACCTTAAAAGACCTTGTAAAAATGATACGCTCGGAAAATGACGACTCCAAACCCAACGTATCTTACGGCTTTTTAGGCTACCCTGTTTTGATGTCGGCTGATATTCTTACTTTTAACGTTGATTATGTCCCTGTCGGCATTGACCAGGTTGCACACATCGAGATTACGCGTGACATTGCAAGACGCTTTAATAATATTTATAAAACAGAGCTGTTTAAAGAAGCAAAACCCATGCTGACAAATATACCAATGCTCAAAGGTGTGGACGGGCAAAAAATGGGTAAATCTTTCCACAACGACATAAAAATCTCAGATGATGAAGAAACAACATCAAAAACAATCATGAAAGCAATAACTGACAGAAGCCGTGCAAGAAAAGATGACCCTGGCCATCCTGATAAGTGCGAAGTGGCATTTGAATATTGGAAAGCATTTGCGCCGGAAGACAAAGTTAAACAGGTTGAATGCGAGTGTATTGCAGGCAAACGAGGATGCGCGGATTGCAAACGCGAGCTTGGTTGTGTAATAAACGAGCAGCTGCGCCCGATTCGAGAACGCAGAAAATACTACGAAGAGCACCCAGAAATTGTTGAAGCAATCATTAAAAAAGGCGATGAAAAAGCAAGAGAAGAAGCTGAAAAAGTGCTCAAAAAAATAAGAAAAGCAGTAGGGATGTATCAAAATTAATTTGACAGGAGCAAAAAAAATGCCGCTGACAGGCAAAAAAATTCTGATAGGTATAACAGGCGGAATCGCTGCATATAAGGTGTGCGAGCTTATTCGCATGTTTAAAAAACAGAATGCCTGTGTCAAAACAGTTGTCACTAAAAGCGCTCTGGAATTTGTTACACCGCTTACATTAGAGACACTTTCTCAAGAAAGCGTTTATTACAAACAGTTTGAAACAGAATCTAAAAAACCGGAGCACATTGCGCTTTGCGACTGGGCTGATGTGTTTTTGATTGCTCCTGCCAGTGCAAATACTATCGGCAAAATTGCAAACGGCATTTGCGACAACCTTTTGACCTCGCTTGCGTGCGCATTTCAAAAGCAGATAATTTTTGCTCCTGCTATGAATATAGGCATGTGGAATAATAAAGCGGTTCAAAAAAATATTGAAACCCTAAAGTCTTACGGTGCAAGGTTTGTTGACCCTGATTCCGGCTACCTTGCGTGCGGCACAGAGGGTAAAGGCAGACTGGCTGATTTGAATGATATTTTTGATGCGGTTAAAAATGTACTTAAAAATGTACTTAAAGATGCAGATGAAAGCGCTGACAACAAATTTTTAAAAGGCAAAAAAGTAGTAATAACAGCAGGCGGAACAAAGGAGAACTTTGACCCTGTGCGTTATATCGGAAATTACAGCTCGGGCAAAATGGGTGCTGCTCTTGCAAAAAAAGCCTTTGAAGCCGGAGCAAGTGTCACGCTCATTGAGACCACTCCCCTTTTAAGGGACTGCTCTGATTCTATAAACACAGTAGATGTTGTCAGTGCAAAAGAAATGCTTGAGGCGGTTAAAGAGGAATTTTTAAATAAAAATGCCGATATCCTCATTATGACAGCGGCTGTTGCTGATTACAGACCCGAGACAACAGAGCAGTTGAAAGTAAAAAAAGAAAATACCGACGAATTGACAATAAAGCTCGTAAAAAACCCCGATATATTAAGTGAAATGTGCAAACTCAAAAAAGAAGGCATGCAGATTGTGGGTTTTTGCGCAGAGACAAATGACCTTATTGAGAACGCAAAAGCAAAAATCAAAAGAAAAGGCTGCGATTGGCTGGTTGCCAACGATGTATCAAGAAAAGATACAGGATTCTCCAGTGACTTCAACGAAGTTTATGTCTTGGACAAAAATCTCAATATTGTTAAAATAGATAAGGACACAAAAGAAAATATTGCGTCAAAAATACTGGAGCAGATATGGCAAAAACAAGCGAAATAATAAAGATTTTAGAGGAATATGCGCCCCCCGAGCTAGCTGAAAGCTGGGACAATTCCGGATGGCAGGTGTTTTTTGGAAACGATAATACCTCAAAAGTTTTGTTGTGCCTGTCTGTGACGGATGAGGTAATAAATCAGGCTGTTGAGCTAGGGTGCAATCTTATTGTGTCTCATCATCCCGTGATTTTTAAACCGCTCAAAGTGATAAAAGACGTAAAAATCATCAAAGCCATCCAGCGCGGAATTCAAATTTATTCGCTCCATACAAACTGTGACAAAACAAACAGAGGTACAAGCGACCTTATTGCTCAAAAGCTTAACCTTAAAAAAACTGCTGTGCTAAATGACTTTGTCAGAGTGGGGCTTGCTCCTTATGAAATGACTCTGGACGAGCTTGTTTCTTTTGTAAAACTGGCTTTTAATGTTGAGAGAATAAAACTTGTTAACAATGCTAGAAAAACAATGATTAAAACCATAGCAGTCTGCGCCGGTGCAGGGGCTGATTTTATACAGGAAGTTGAAAAATACAATATTGACGCTTATGTGACATCGGAAGTAAAATATCATGACGCACTGGATTCTAGACGTGCAGTAATTTTGGATGTAGGTCATTTTGAATCTGAAAAACCTTTTGTGGAAGAGATAAAAAACCTTCTGGAAAACAAAAAACATAGAATAGAGGTTGTTGTTGCAAAAGAAAAACCCGCATGGGAATACGTTTAAACTTAATATCCTTGTCATCTGTTTTTTGCTGATGACGGTTTTTTCTTCTGCTGCCAATGCTTACGAGACCGCTCTTATTACCTACCCCGAGTATAATAAAAACTGGAAACAGGTATATTTTGGCAAACAAGATGACGAAGTAATATCGCAATGGATTCCGTCTTATTCTTATACAAACGACTGGGTCGAGTCAGTTGTTTTCCACGCTTACAGATGGGCAAAGGGGAATAACTGCTACAAATTTATGTCCAACCTTCTTGCCGGTGCAGCTTCGCGCAACAATACATTCAGAAGCCGGATTCTAAAAGACAGACCCGAAGACTCTGTAGCAATCTGGTGTGTGGAAAAAACTCCCGCAATGGCTGCCCAGTGCGAAATTTTGAGGGTTACCTCTTCTTATGAGGGGATTGTGTCTATCCATTATGTAAACAAAAATCCCGCATATTTTACCAAATATCTGCAAGAAGACTGGCTCAAAATTATAAGAGACGTAAGAATCTATTACAGCTACTTCCGCTGGGACAGAGTAACAGGCAAAGAAACATCAGTGCAATTGCAGTAAACTTTAAAAGAAAGCAAAAAATAATATTTTCAAACTTTAATCAATCATGATGTCATATCTTGGAACAATTATCGGCAATATCACAAAATCAAAACTTTCTGCGCTTTCAAAAGAATCTGCGGAAAGAATAAAAAGTGTTGAAGAAGAAAATGCTTTTCACTCCAAAACTCTTGAAGAATTGTTCACGGAAAAATACGACTACAAAGGTTCGGAGCCTGATACAATTTATGTAAAAAATCTTTTGACCGGTGAGCCTGAGGCAGTGAAGGTTGATATAGAAATTAAGCCGGATGCAAACTTTAACTTTGCTCAAGAAACATACAGACTGCTTGATAAAGAAGGAAATGAAGCAGGTAAAAAAAATTTTTCCTACAGAAAAATGCCCGGAGGCAAATATGTCATGTATTCGGGTCAAATGGATAATTTTTCAAAAATATACGGCGGAGTAGGAATAAGACTCGACCAAATGCATATAGAAAGAGCTATGCAGCTTGGAGTGGATTCTATTCCGAGAGAGGCTCTTCCTAAAGCAACACTTTACCATACAAAAATGGGTTTTCTTCCAATTGAGAAAAAATTAGTTCAACTAAAAAGTATTAATCAGGTCAAAAATTTTACGGAAGCAGAATTTTGCTATAAAGCAAAGTCTATACCGTTACACGAATTTGAGCCTGTAATCGTGCAAAAGGGGACAAAATTTTATATAGACGTAAATAAAACACAAACTTTAACAAACCTGAAAATGTGTAAACAACAGATTGAAAAAACAGGATTTCGACGTATTTTGCATCTGGACAGCACATATGCAAATTTAACTTTAAGCGGTCAAGAATTGTTAAGGTGGAAGGAAATCATAAAAGGTCATGAAATCTTACCAAAGCTAAGTTTTATTCTTCCAAAGTTTTAAAACAGGCTTGTTTGTCCGTTGTCGTCTTTAGGCACTTTGTACCCGAGCAGCCTGTAGCCTTCGGGTGAAATCTTTCTGCCGCGCGGTGTTCTCTGGATTATGCCTTCCTGTAAAAGATACGGCTCATAGACATCTTCGATTGTGCGGGCGTCTTCGCCGAGAGCAGCAGCTAATGTTTCTAACCCTACGGGGCCGCCATCGTATTTTTCTATAATGAGGGTTAAAAGAGCCTTGTCTGTTGCATCAAGACCGTTGTCATCTATGTTGAGCGTGTTGAGCGCGTCTATGGCGGTGTCGTTTGTTATTTTTCCGTCTGCTCTGACCAGAGCGTAATCTGCAACACGCTTCACTAGCCTGTTTGCAATACGCGGTGTGCCTCTTGAGCGGCTTGCAATAACTTTTGCTCCGTCTGCATCTATTCCTATTTCAAGGATTTTTGCTGTGCGTGACACCACCTGTGACAGCTCTTCCACTGTGTAAAACTGCAATCTGTGTATTATGCCGAAACGGTCTCTTAGCGGGCCTGACAGCTCTCCGGCTTTTGTGGTTGCACCAATCAGGGTAAACTTTGGTAAAGGTACGCGAAGAGTCTTTACAGTCTGCGCTTTTCCTGTTGTCATGTCAAGGAAAAAGTCTTCCATTGCAGGGTATAGGATTTCTTCCGTTACTTTGTTCAGCCTGTGGATTTCGTCAATAAACAAAATATCACCGTTTTTTAATGACATAAGTATGCCAATGATATCTCTTGGCCGCTCCAGAGCAGGCGCAGAGGTTATTTTGATGTTTGCTTCAAGCTCGTTTGCAATAACAGAAGCAAGCGTTGTTTTACCCAGTCCCGGCGGGCCGTAAAAAAGCAGGTGGTCCAGCTGTTTTTTTCTTTTTTTTGCAGCTTCTATAGAAATTTTGAGCGTGCTTTTAAGAGCGCTCTGGCCAATGTATTCATCCAGCTTTTTGGGGCGGATGTTGTTTTCAAAAGATTTGTCAAAAGCGATTTCTTTTGTCTCAAGGTTTTCGCTTTTTGCTTTTTTGTTTATATCAAGGGGCTTTTGCCTGTTGTCGTCATCCGAGATAATTGCCACGGTTTGTCCTTAATTATATTTGTCGACAGAAATTTGTAATATAATTATAGCAGAATTGAAATTAAATAACGAAGGTGTTAATTATGTCTAAAACCGCAATCATTATTCCGTCACGTTACGCATCCACAAGACTGCATGCAAAACCTCTCATCGAGGTTGAAGGCAAACCCATAATCCAATGGGTTTATGAAAAAGCTTCTGCCGTAAAACAGGCGGACGAGGTGATTGTTGCAACAGACCATGAAGAAATTTATAACTGCGTAAAAAGTTTTGGCGGTACGGTCGAAATGACCCGCGCTGACCATAAATGCGGCTCGGATAGGATAGCGGAAGTCGCCTCAAGACACCCTGAAATGGAGTATATTGTAAACCTTCAAGGCGACGAACCCATGATTACACCCGAGAGCATTGACAGTGTAATAACAGCTCTGAAAACAGGCGAAAATGCTGATATTGCAACACTTTTGAGAATAATTGAAGACAAAGACGAAGTCGAAAACCCTAACCTTGTAAAATGCGTTATAGACAACAACAATTTTGCTTTGTATTTTTCCCGTTCAAAAATTCCTTACGAAAGAAACTTTGACGAAGCTGTATTCTACGGCCACATCGGCCTTTACGGCTATAAAAGAGAAGCTCTTTTCAAAATGACCTCTCTGCCTCAGACAATGCTCGAGAAAACAGAAAGCCTTGAGCAGTTGAGAGCGCTCCAGTCAGGCATGAGAATCATCACTTCTGTTGTAAACTTCAAACCCATCGGAATTGATACAAAAGAGGATGTGGAAGAGTTTAAAAAAGCTTTGAATCAATAAATCGCAAATTTTTAGATTTACGGTTTTTATTGGAAATATGAAAATCCAAGATATTTCTAATCCATACGATAAAAACCTCTTATTCCCCGGCAAAAACAGAGTTTTTTGCAATGCAGACATTTCTTGTTCGGACACTGTTTCTTTTAAGGCAAAAACTCCGGAGCTTTATCGCAGAATGGATGGCTGGTGCAATTTTTTCTATGATAAAAGCGGTCTGAAAAAAGAAATAACTGAAAAAATACCTCTGTTTAAAAATAAAAAATTTACTTTTGATATGTACAAAAAACTTTCTGATGAAGAAAAAAACTATTTGCGCACTCAAATAAAAAAGCCCTACCTAAAAGATGAATATCTGATAATCGAGGCAAAGCGAACAATTGAAAACGATGCTAAATTTTTTGTAAAACTATCTAAAAGACTTAAAAATATTATGGATAAACAGTATCCCCAAGGTTGGACGCTAGTGTCGATAGGTGCTTCTCCGGCAATTTTTGCACAGATATTAAAACATCTCGGAGCAGATGCAAAAATTGTTCCGTTTTCAAAACGTTTAAAAAGAGATCCTGCTTTTGATAGTATAAATTTTGACAAATATTTTAACGAAGTCGGACTAACAAAAGATTCTTTTAAAGAAAAAAAACAAATGATCTACACTGATTTTGTCAGTGGAGGTGAAACAATCAGAATGTTTGAAAATCTTATAAAATCGACCGGCAGATATAGAAAAGAAGATAGGTTTGAAGATTTTTCAAGTCTTTTTGGACTAAATCTGAATGTGCATGAAGAGGAGCTTTTAAATGAATTTTTCTTTAATAAGAGTCAGATAAAATCATATTCCGCATGTCCTTATATGAATTCTGCTATAAGATGCGAAAATATTTTGCAGCTCGATAAACAATTTAATTGGAATTTTGCATCAAAACTTATGAATTTTGCTTTTATGGATAATATCGAAAAGGCAAAAAATTCTTTACCCGCAAGAATCTTGCCCTCAAGAATCTTGCAATTCTTACCGGATTTGCTTGTTAATCATTAAACTCTTTAACCAGCCGCTCTATCCAGCCAAAAATGCCCAATAACTCGTAAGGCTTTGGTAAATAGAGGTCAGCACCGGCATTGAGGGCCATCTTTTTGTCATGCACTATTGTGGAAAGCACTATTTTTATGCCTTTATACTTTTCATCCTTTTTGAGTTTGCGGCACAATTCAAGCCCTTTTAATGTGTCAACTTCTCCTGCGTCCAGCACAATCAACGCGGGGTCAAATGTTTTTACAAGATTCATTGCAATGTCATAGTCCTGTGCCGAAGCAACCTGATATCCCTGCATTTCGCCGGTTGTTTTTAAAAGGTAATTGAGTGCCTCATCAGGTTCCAGTATCAGTATTTTGTTGTTGTAATCCCTGTTTAAAACAGCATTGTCAGCGCTGATTTTGGCTCTTTCAACCACGTATGAGGATTTTGTGTTGAGCCGTGCAAGTTTACCCGTAGCAAAAAGTGCGTTCAAGGCTGCATTTACACTGGTGTATGTTTGAAATTCGCTTGATATTATCCCAATGCTTGTTGACACAAGGCTTATTCTTTTGCCTGCATTGTCATCGCCGTGGAGTATTATGTAGCCCGATTTTGCGTCTTCTTCGCTGTAGAATTTGTCTACAATTGCCTCAAATGCGTACACGAGAAAAGATGCAATGTGTTCTGCCTTAAGCGGGTTTGTCAAAACGAGAAACTCTCCGTCAGTAAGCTCACCTAAAAAGTCATTTTCGTCCAGTGCGGAATTGATAATGGCGGTGTAGGTCTGGAGCATTTTGTCAGAGGCAAGCTCGCCGTATATTTCTTTGTATGCTTCAAACTCGTTGATTTTAACAAGCATTGCCGCCCATTTTTTGTTCTGTACGATTGTTCTTTTGAGTATTTTGAGTGCTGATTTTGCATCGGGCAGTTGTGTGACTTCTGAAATCATGCTCTCAAAATGACGTCTTAAATGCGCATTGATTCTGGCTTTGAACTCGTCAGACTCAATCGGCTCGCTCAAAAAGTCATCAGCGCCGGCATCCAGAACATCGAGTTTGTCTTGCAGCTCGGCTGATTTTGACAGTGCAACAATACACGGACGCGACGGATAGCTCATCATTCTGAGCCTTTTTACGGCATCCGCAGGCTGCATGTCAAGGCTGTCTGAGACAATCACCATGTCAGGCTCGTATTCTGTCAGGATTTCAAGCCCTGTTTCAAAACTCGAAGCGCATAACACGCTTACGCCGTTTGTTTCTATGATTTTTTTATACTTTGCCGGAAGCTCTTTTCTTTTATCTAAAATCAGTACAAGTTTGGATAACATTATTTATCCTCCAATGCTTTTTCGCTCTGGTTTGTGTAGGTTGCAGCAGGCAGAAGCACTTCAAACGTCGAGCCGCTGTTTGGCAGAACTGTGGAACTTTCCACACAAATTTGTCCGCCCATTTTTTCAATTAAATTTTTTACAATATACAACCCGAGCCCGCTGCCTTGAGTTTTTCTTGTCAGGTGGTTTTCTATTCTTGTAAATTTTTCAAAAATCCGGCCAAGGTTGTCGGGTTCTATGCCCACACCGTGGTCAGTTACTTTTATGCTGACAAAGTTTTCCTTTTTGGCGTTTGCAACAGACACTGACACAGAGCCTTTGTCATAAGAGTATTTGGCTGCATTATCGAGCAGATTAATCATTATCTGCTGGAATTTGTTTTCGTCAGTCAAAATGTTAGGGATATCTCCCTGGCAATGCATTTCAAAAGCATGTGAAGGGTACTGGTTTTTGACAATATCAAGCACCTGCTCAATTTGAGAGATTGCGTTTACTGATTTGAACACAAGATTGCTCTGTTGTACCTGAATCTTTGAAATGGATAAAAGGTTTTCCACAAGCTTTATCAGCCTGTTAGACTGCTCTTTGATTATATTCAAAAACTTTTGTACCTGTGCTTTGTCCAGTTTGTCAAAAGACATAAGCATGGTGTCTGCAAACCCTCTTATACTTGTCAACGGGGTTCTCAGCTCATGGCTGACTGTGGAGATAAAATCAGAATAGATTTTTTCCATCTGGTTATCAATGACCGTAAGATAGTAGTAAGAAGAATCTGTGTCATCGTATTTTGTAATTTTGTACGTGTAGTCTTTTATCACTACTGTATCCGAATTTTGAGGCAGAAAGTCAAAGATATTTTTGCCGCATAATTTTTCGCAATTTGTGTTAAAAAGCGAACAAAAGTATTTGTTTGCATAGGTGATTTTGTTGTCATAATCCGCTGCAATGACAACAGCGTCGAGGTGTTCGAGTATTTTTTTGTAATCCGTATTTTCCATATCTTTATTATAACAATGAGTTTTTCAAAATGATTAAAATTAAGGTTTTCTTAATCATGTTAAAAACTACTTTGTTAGGGTGATTTATTCATATTCAAATTTTGTCAAAATAATAATAACCCCAAATTAATTTAAAAATTACCCGACTATTAAAAAAAAGAGAGAGTTTAAGTAACCATGAACCTTAATGAAGAATGTTTGTTAAAGTATCTGCAAAACCCCGACGAGCTCGTTGATTTGACCTCGCTTTTACTGGAGTTTAATAATGACTATGAAAAAAATTAAAGACAAGATTGCACAATATTTAAAAGACAAAACTTTTTTAAGATACCTCTTATACAGCATCTATATAGTAATCACAACATGTGTATTGTTTGTGTTTTTGACACACCCTGCAATAAGAGGTTTTTTTGCGTCTATAGAAAACAAAACCTTTGATATTCGTCAGAATATCCTTTCTCCGTATAAAAAGGTAAACAAAAACATTGTAATCCTCACAATTGACGAAGAAAGCCACGAGTATCTTTTTGGAAAATACGGCGAATGGCCTATTTCAAGGGGTATTTACGCTGATATGATAAACTATCTGGAATCACACAAACCTGCTGCTGTGGCGTTTGATTTGATGTTTGTAAAATCATTAAAAAGCAGCCTTGATGAAGACAAAAAACTCGGGCGTACAATGTCTTCTTACGACAACGTTTTTACCTCCATAAACTTTGACAACCTCCCCTACGATTTGAGACAGCCCGCTGATTTGCCCGATGCTTTAAAAGCAAACATCATAAACGAATCAGATATAAACCTGAAAAATGATAATATAACTTTTTCAAATTGCAGAACAATAATAAATGAAATATTAAACACAACCCCAAATATCGGCCACATAAATATTATCAGAGCTGATGACGGCATAGCCAGAGATTTGCCACCTTTTGTATCATACAAGGACGATTATTACCCGCATCTGGCTTTAAAAGTTGCGCTAAAATACCTCAAAGATAAAGAAGGCCTTGATATCAAGAGTTTTAAAATAGATAAAAAAGGCAATCTTGTGCTTGGCAAAAGGGTTATACCTCTAAATTATAAGGGTTCAGCCATCCTCAACTGGTACGGACCGAGCGGTTTGACTAACAAAAACACTTTTGAATACGTTCCCGTATGGAAAGTGGAAAAAACAATGTATGAGGGAGCAAAACTTATTCCTCAAGATTACTTTAAAGGAAAAATTATCTACATCGGCACAAGTGCAACCTCTCTGTTCGACCTTAAAAGTGTACCGACAGACAGAATTTTTCCCGGAGTGGAAATTCATACAACTTTTTTAAACAACATACTGGACAACAATTTTATAAAAAGGGTGCCAATGCCTGTTGATATTGCATTGAGCCTGTTATTGAGTTTGTTTGTCGGTCTTATTGTAATCAGAAGCGAGTCTACGGTTATTTCATCGCTGGTGGCTATTTTGACAGGTATTATTTATTTAATAGTCACTACTCTTGTAATGTATTACTTTAACATATGGGTTGGTATAATATTGCAGCTGGTTTCTATTTTGCTTGTGTTTATCGCGTGCTACCTTGCAAAATATATTTTGAAATCACGCGACCTTGAATATACCTATGCTCTAGCCACAACAGACGGGCTTACAGAGCTTTATAACCACAGATATTTTCAAGAGCAGATGCTCCAGAACATTGAAACCGGTAAACGTTACAACAAACCGTTTTCTCTAATAATGATTGATATAGATTTTTTCAAAAAATTCAACGATACATACGGCCACCAGTCGGGCGACGCTGTTTTGAGACAGGTTGCGCAGATTCTTAAAAAGAATGTGAGAAGCACTGATGTTGTTTGCCGCTACGGCGGAGAGGAAATGTCTATAATTCTTACCAACACAAACAATGAAGACGCCATTGTAACCGCACAAAAAATCTGTAAAGCAGTGAGCGAACATCCGCTCAAACTGGTCAACGGCAACGATGTGCAGGTGACAATAAGCCTCGGAGTTTCTACTTATCCGCAAAACGGAGAGACCACACAGGAAATGATTAAATTTGCTGATGACTGCCTTTATAAAGCCAAAGAAAATGGCAGAAATCAGGTGGGCAATCTGGCTCCTTAAAAATTAATAAAGCGTAAAAACTTTTTTATAAAACCTTTTAACCCGGTTTCATACGAAATCGGGTCATCTTTATAATATGGATGATAAGCTTCAATGATATTTTGCGGAAGCGGGCTGCCGTCTTTGAATGCAAACGCAATCATCTCAAGCAGTTCTATTTGCTGATTGTTGTATTCTATGTCTTTTGCACGTATGTCTTCATCCGCCTCATAATGGCAAAGCGCATGCCACGCAGCTTGCACTGACGGATCAGCACAGCCTTTTGGAAAAAGCAGCAGCCCCTTTTTTACGGAAATCCGCTCTGTCAAAACCGCAATAATAATATTGCCTGTGAGTTGTCTTTCTTTGGTGTAATCTTTTTCTTTCATTAAACTAATGAAGGAGTTTTGCATTTGCTCATACTTTTTACAGTATCGATTAATGAATCCATATCGTTGTTAAAATACTGGCCTGCAAGTTTTTTAATAGCCTGTTGTGCCATTTCGTCGCGAGAAGACACGGTTTTGTAAAAGAATTTTTTACCCTGTTTGTATCTCACGAGCATGTTCTTTTCGACAAGTCTGTCCATAACGGTTTTAACAGTTGTGTATGCTCTGTTAGAAGAAGAATTTCTATTAATTACTTCCTGTACTTCGTTTACGGATACATCGTTTTCTTCAATTTCTTCAAGCATCCAAATTGTTTTTAAAATTTCGTTTTCGAGACTGCCGTGTGTATAATTCATTTTTATTCCTTTTTAATTATTGTCATACTAAATTACAATTACACTTATAGTAATACAAAAGAAAATAAATTAAAACAATTTGAAGACATATTTGTCCTAAATATATGTAATTTTAAATTATATTCTTAATCAGGTTTTAGTCGAAAAGGGGACCCATCTCGATTTTTTCGTAGCCGCCGCCAAGGTGTATTACGTTGCCGGTACTTTTGGCAGTAGGCTGACTGACCTGTTCAATACTAGCTGTGCTTGTATGTTGGACTGCTTTTTGCTGCAATCCGCCGGTAAAATCACTGCTGTTTATGAGGACTCCGCTTCGGGTGTTTACAACGGTCACAGGGGTTTTCTTGCAGCCTGCGGTTATGACCAGCAGTCCGCAAATTAAACATACCATACTGTAGTGAAAAACTTTCATTTCAGCTATACCCGTTTAACGTAAACACACTCTTTGGATTGTCAAAAACCTGTAATTTTATCTACTACTATTATAGCTGTCTCTTATACACATCTCCGAGCCCACGAGACTAGGCATGATC
>ENA-OZJV01000187-OZJV01000187.1-human-gut-metagenome-genome-assembly--contig:-NODE-187-length-37419-cov-13.132159_pt1 | contig 37419 bp, 23 predicted proteins | sample MGYA00244179_ERZ653756 | MGnify/ENA primary metagenome ERZ653756 (study PRJEB26926, sample SAMN06165332) | human gut metagenome | biome: ENVO:00009003; feature: ENVO:2100002; material: ENVO:00002003...
TGCGCGTGCAAGCACGCTTCGGGTCATGGCTGCTGTCCGGGACTTTCATAGTAAAAAAGACTGGAGGGAAAAGAAAGGAAGGAAAAGAAAGAAAAACAACAGAAGACGAAAAAGAACGAAAGAAGAGAGAAGGAACAATGTAAGGAGGATATCATGAAGAGATTTGAGAAGAAACAGATGTTGTCTGCTGTTCTTGCAGCAAGTATGGCAATATCCACAGTGGCAGCTTCCGTTCCGGTAACGGTTGCAGCTGCATCATCCGACAGCAGTCTGCCCACATTGACTGTGGATATGAAACCTGACACACAGCGGGAATTAAAGCACGGAGCATCCGGATGGCTGTATGGTCTGGGCGATGACGGAGTTCCCACAGCCAACACGATGACGGCATTAAAACCCCATACTGCGGTACAAAAGGCGCCAAATGGAATGCAGCATCCAAATGGAGATACATTGGATATTGCAGATACATTTGTGAATGCAGGAGGTCATGATATACAGATCTATGTACCGGATTATTATGCGCTCTGGTTCTATGAATTCAGCAGTACGGAGGAATATCTTAAGATTCTCAAGATGGAGGCAGAAGAATGTATCAAAAAGGGAATCGCCGAAGATGTAGTATATGTTCTGTACAATGAGCCAAAATCAGACTGGATCGGCGGTTCCTATACAGATCCGGAGACTGGTACCGTATCAACTGGATGGGACAGCCTGTTCTGGTTCTGGGAAGATATGTATAATATGGTTGTGGAAGTTTACGAAGAGAATGGTGTAGCGGCGAAACCACGCTTTGCAGGACTTAATCTTGCCGGTTACAGCAATAGTGTTATGGACAGCTATATCAAGTTCTGTGTAGAACATAGTTGTATGCCGGATGTAGTTACCTGGCATGATCTTTCAACCGGGCAGTATAATAATTTTGCAAATGAATACAATCATTACAGAAGTCTGGAAAAGAAATATCTTACAGAGGAGAACAAAGAAAAATACGGTATAGACATTACCCCACGTGAAATCGTAATTAACGAGTATGCGGATACCTATGAGTGTGCTTCCCCGGGAGATCTTGTCCGCTGGATTGGTCTTTTCGAGGATTATAATGTATCCGGATGTCTGCCGTTCTGGCATCTGTCCAACAATCTGAACGGACTTGCAGCAGATAATAATGAGGGCAACGGTGCATGGTGGCTGTATAAGTGGTATGGTGACATGTCCGGGCAGTACCTTCCGGTTACAACCACAAATACGGAGCAAGCCAATTATTATGGCGTTGCATCTCTGGATGAAAATAAGAAAAGTGCCAATGTGGTATTTGGCGGTGTCAACGGATCAAGCAATATCGTGTTGGAGGATATTGGCGGCACAGAGACCTTTAAAGATGTTGACAAAGTACACATCAAGATTGAAGCAACGGATTATACAGGTTTTCACGGCGTGGCAGAGGAACCAAGAGTTGTGAAGGAAGGCGCTGCGGAAGTTGTGGATGGCAAGGTGACGATTCCCGTTTCCGGTATGTTGGAGATGAGCGCTTACCGCATAACAGTGACCCAGGCAACGGAGACAGAAGAAACAGGCTTCTTAAGCACGACCTGGAAACAGATGTATGAGGCAGAAAACGGAACATTCAGCGGAGATGCGAAGCCGTCAAACCCTGCAAGTAACATGGCATGTTCGGGAAGAAAAAAAGTAGGCTGGATTGTGGACAGTGATGATGCACTTGAAATGCAGGTGACAGTTCCGAAGGATGGCTATTATAAGTATGATATGGTTTATATGGCGGCAAACGGCTGTAACACCGGGGATCCTGCTAAGAATACACCATATACTGCGCTTCAGAAGCTATTGATAGACGGAGAAGAAGTTGAGCAGATGGTTCTTCCGACGACATTAGCCTGGGGCATGGGAAGTATGTACAGCACATATGTGAAGCTTAGCAGAGGAACGCATACATTTAAAATCACCGGTACGACTGAGTTGAGACGGGCGGATGTAGATTGCTTCTACCTTACTTACAAAGGCGCTGATGAGTCTGATCTTGCCTTCAATAAGACCTACGAGGCGGAACTTTCCGAGTTCAATGAATTATCGGGAAATAAGACGGCGCTGAAGACGGAGCGTGTCGGAGATATCGATTATGTATCCGGTTTGGAAAAAGTGAGCGTTACAGACGGCGGAGGTCTGCGTTTCAATGCGATCGTATCAGAAAACGGTATGTATACACTGAAACTCAGATATTCTTCTGAGACTGAGGCGAATGCCTGCATTTATCAGGATAACGATGCAGTGAACCTGGATCGTCAGACTGCGGCAGTCGCACTGGAAAATACGGAAGGGGAATGGAGCAACGCCTATCAGACGGTATTTTTGCAGAAAGGTATTAATGTGATTGACATTGATACGGATGCGGCTATTCGTCTGGACTATGTCAATGTGTCAAAAGCGGATGTAAACCCTGTAGCGGTTGTAGAGGCAGAAACTGGTTCTCTTACAGGGGAAGCTGTTGTCGGAACAAATGACAATGTCAGTACCTTTGCATCAGAGGGCGGATACGTAAGCGGCATAAAAGCTGCCAATAGCGTGGAGGTTATTCAGCCGGATGATCCGGAATTTGAAATTTATGGACTGGGACGGACCGTAGATCTGGGAGAAGCAGTTGATAAGAACAGCCTTACAATTAACGTCACAGTCGATCAGGCCGGAGTATATAATATGGCTGTTTATCAGTCAAACGGCGAATTGTTTGGAAAGCATTCCTACAATGCACAGATGACAGAACGTTACGCTTCTTTCTCTGTAAATGGGGGTGAGGCGAAGAAGGTAGTTTTCCGGAATACATACAGCGATGAAACATTCCGTTCGCAGGTAATACCGGTTACTTTGAAGGCAGGAGAAAATACAATTAAAATTTACAATGATAATTCAAAGGTTGTGACAAACGGTATTCACAAAGGCGGTACCAAAATTCCTGCAAATATTGACTATAATGTGCTGATAAATTATACGCCGAATTTTGACAAGTTTGAATTCTATACACAGACTGCAGAGGCAGAGATTTCAGACAAAGAGGTATTTCAGGTGACGACGGCTTCTTCGGAAGGAGGTATGGTTGCTTCTGATAAGACGAAGGTAGAAGCAGGCGGCAGCGTACGTCTGAATTTCATACCGGATGAAGAGGCGGAACTGAAGGCAGCTACGGTCAACGGAGAAAATATTCTGGATCAGCTTACGAAATTCGGCGGAGTTTATCTACTTACGGATGTGCAAAGTGATGTTGATGTAAAGGCTGTTTTTGAAATTCGTTCGGAGGAAACACAGGAGCAGTATATTTATTCTGTAAACTGCGGTGATGTAAATCCGGTTACGTTAAGCCCCGGAGATGTATTCGGAAGCAGCAATAGTGTAACGGACCAGTTCTATGGAGAAGATCCGTCAACAGGCAAAAATTGGGGTGTAGTTGATACTTATAAAGCGAACAGCAAATATCCTGATCTTTTGACAGGTGAAAAGACCTGGCCGTGTGAAAATGACGGTGCGACAGATGCATCTTCCCGAAGCAAGTCGTTCCGGTATGCCAAAAATCAGGGGACTTCAGACGTTGGAGTCGTGTACAAATTCGAACTGGAACCGCAGAAAGCTTATAAGCTGGAAATGGGATTCTATGTGCCGTCTGGCTGGACTAATGCAAATAATCCGCGTACGATGAAACTGGTGTTGAATGGTACGGTTGCAGAAGGATATGAAAACTTTACGGCAAGCAATGATGCAAATAACCCATATGAAATCCGGACGACTGCAACAGCAGATGCAGAAGGCAATCTGGAAGTACAGATTGGGCATGCAGATAATGCGGTATGGGGTCCGGTAGTCAGCTATATCAATATTGTCAGTATTGGAGATTCTACGGAGTTGAAGGCTGCAATCGGGCGTGTAAAAGATTATGACGAAAGTGCTTACAGTGAAAATTCATGGGCAAAACTGCAGACGGTCTTAGAAAAAGCAGAAGCAGTTGCAAATAACGCCGATGCTTCACAGACAGAAATTGATCGTGCCCTGGAAGAATTACTTAAGTGTGAGCGGGGATTGGTTGAAAAGGAAGTCTATGAGGAGTTGGAGAAATTGATCGCAGCGTGCAGCGATAAGACACAGGGAGCAGCATCTGAGGAAACCTGGAATGAATTTTTGACAGCTTTGGAAAATGCAAAGTATGTATTACAGAGCGGACGTTTTAGTACCAATGATATGAAAGCTGCCGCACAGACATTGAAGAATGCCGCAGAAAAGCTGGATGCGACGGAAGGTATGCCGTTCGTGGATGTTCCGGAAGGTATCTGGTTCAAAGAAGCTGTACAGTACGTATATGACAATAAGATTATGACTGGTATGGATGAGACTCATTTTGCTCCGGAAGCTTTCTTAAACCGCGGACAGATTGCAACAATTCTGTATCGTATGGAAGGAAAGGAACCTGTTGAATTCCAGGAGGTTTTCCCGGATGTAAAAGAGGGAGAATTTTACAGTAATGCGGTAATATGGGCAAATATCAATGAGATCGTCAAAGGGTATGAAGATGGAAGATTTGGTCCCGAAGATGAACTCACCAGAGAACAGTTTGCAACCATACTGTATCGCTATGCGGAGTACAAGGGATATGTTGTCAGTACCTTATCGAATCCGGAAGACTTTCCGGATGGAGATCAGGTCTCCGAGTTTGCAAAGACTGCCATGGCATGGGCAGTTCAGACAGGATTGATCAAGGGAGATAATGGAAAACTCAATCCTCAGGAAAAAATAAACCGTGCACAGTGTGCAGAAATTGTAAAGAGATTTATGAGTATCTATAAATAAAGGCATGTAAAAGCTGTCGTACCTGCGGCAAAGTCGTAGGTGCGGCAGTACGAAAAATGCCCGCTGGAAACGGACATGATGAGGCAGCCTCCTGTCTGTAATAAATATAGTATTTCGTGCTGTTTGGGATTTTTATAGAAAAATCCAAAAAAAGTGAACAAAATAGAAAAGAATGTCGGTATTTTTGTCCTTTCGAAAATGATATGGTATAATTGTGTGCTGAACGTGCTACAAAATAAAATAATTTTTCGGAATTTTAACGAATGGGATTCCAATCAAAACTTGATAACTGAATATCGTGTAGGAAAAGAAATCTGAGAAAAATGGACACGAAAGTATCCTAATTCCGAGAAGTTATTTATATGAAAGGAAGGAAATCTATGAAAAAGCGAATTATTGCAATGCTGTTGTCTTTGACAATGGCAGTTTCTATGTTTTCGGGAAATGTCGTATATGGCGCACCCGAAAGGGAAGCTGATACGGTCGAGGCAGATGCGAAAATTAAGGAAAGGGCGGCCGGGACGGAGAGTAATATTGCGCCCAAAGCAGTGGCGGAAGCGTTATATACGAATCCGAACGGAAATGTAAGCCCTTCCAGGGTGAACGATGGCAAGCTGGCAGACGGCTCTCCGGCAACAACCTGGAATACATGGGGAAATACCGGCAGCAATACATATCCCCTTCCGATCGCGCTGACCTGGGATCACGAGTATGACCTGTCCGGAATGCGTGTAATCTGGTGGGCGGATAATGCAACACTTAACAAAAACGATAATGTAACATTTCCGAAGAGCTGTAAAGTGCAGTATCAGAATGAGAATGGCGAATGGCAGACAATTACAGGAATGACGGATGAAAATGCGCAGACCGTCGACGAGGTCGGCGTGAAAGTCGATACCAGTTCCAATAATGGAATTAACGGCAATAATCAGTATTGGAACTACGTGAATTTTTCCAGAAAGATCCGGACAAAAAGCCTCCGGTTGTTGGTGGACCGCAATGGTTCCGCTACCAATGGTATCGGCATCAGTGAATGGGAGGTATTTGGAGTTGCTCCGGTAGGAACCGGTGAGAATATTGCTCCTGCTGCAGTAGCAGAAGCGGACTATGTAAATAACGGTACAGCGGCAGCTAATGTGAATGACGGCAGACTTGCCAGTGACTCCTCTACCACATGGAACACCTGGAAAAGCAGCGGGGATTTGGAATATCCGACGCCGCTTACATTAACTTGGAAGGATGAATATGAGATTTCCAGTTTGCGTGTTATGTGGTGGGCAGACAATGGAACGCTTACTGCGAATGGAAATGTAACATTTCCAAAGAGCTGTGAGCTTCAGTATTATAACAGCCGTTCCAAACAGTGGGTGGATATTACGGATCTGATAGATGAGACGGGAGCAGACACAGAGTCTGTAGGCGTAAAGTATGGCTCGGAGGAGGAAGCTTCTGCAACGCCCGAAGGTTATACGAACGGAAATAACCGTTACTGGAATGGCGTTTCCCTGAAAACTCCAATTCGAACAAAACAGCTCCGTCTGCTTGTAAACCGCAACGGAAGTGGATCAAACGGAATTGGAATCGGAGAACTGGAGGTTTTCGGCGAGAAGATAGACAGCAGTCTGGAAACAATGGAAAATATTGCGAGAACAGCAAAGGCATCTGCGAATTCTGCAAATACGCCGGTTGCAAATGTAAATAATGGTGCGCTTGCATCCGGTGCATCGACTTCATGGAACACATGGAACAGCAGTGAGAACTATCCGTTGTCGGTTATGCTGACCTGGGATGTTCCTTATGAAATAAAAGGTACACGTGTTATGTGGTGGGCAGATAACGGAACTCTTGCGGCGTCCGGAAATGTAACCTTCCCGAAGAACTGTAAAGCGGAATATTATGACCACAGTACGGATACCTGGGTGGAAATTAAGAATATGACAGATGAAAACGGTGAAGCAGTATCTTCCGTAGGCGTGAAATATGGATCGGATGGAAAAGCTTCCGATACTCCCGCTTCTTACCTGAATGGAAATAATCGTTATTGGAATACGGTGACGTTTAATGAACCGGTTAAAACAACAAAATTACGTCTTACCGTTGACCGTAATGGCAGTGGATCAAATGGCATCGGTATTGGTGAATGGGAAGTCTTCGGAGAGAAAATGACTGCAGAGTGGAATGAATTGGTTGCTGCGCAAATTACCGGAAATTCCACAATTCAGAAGGGAACTGAACCTTCTTATTTTGCAGATGGTCTTCCTCAGGGACTTTCAGACTTGAGCTATGCCTGGTCTGTTGCAGAGGGATCGGAAAACAGTATTGCCATTATTGGTGATGCGAACAAAGAAAGTGTAAAGTTACAGGCAAAAGCAATTGGTACCGGAGTTCTGCAGTTGAGTGTTTCTCATAAGGAAGGCGGGCAGACGGTAACGAGAACTACAAGCTTCAACATTAAAGTAGACGGAATTGCAAGTATTGACGAGTATGTTACGGCAACGGCGGCAGGAAAGGCGCCGATTCTTCCCAAAACAGTGGTTGCCAACGGGCTGACGTTTGATGAGGCTACTCCGTCGCTGAAGAGCTCCACGAAACCGGATTTTGATTTTGGTGAAACATTTAATTCCAAGTTGGTTCCGGTTACATGGGAAACTGTGGATCCATCCTTATACGCTGCGGACAAGGCCGGAACCACTTTTGAAGTGAAGGGTACAGTTGAATCAAACGGCGAGAAGTTTGAGGCAACGGCTAAAGTTAAGGTAAATGCCAACGTAGTGGCACCGGTGGCGAACAGTACGGTTACCTTTGAGAATGTTCAGCTGACAGATGGGTTCTGGAATCCGAAGCAGAAGGTAAATGCAGTCAATTCATTGAATGCAGCACTTGAGCAGATTGCAAAGCCCTCAGGAGGAGAACCAAACTTTAAGAATGCAATTAAGAAGTTAAATGGAGAGCCGTATAATGACTTCCAGGGGTATGTGTTCCAGGATTCAGATATTTACAAAAGTATTGAGGCAATTTCTTATACGCTTTCTGTAATTCATGAAGATACAGATCCGGAGTTGGCGGCGCAGAGAGAAAAGCTGGAGGCAAAACTTGCAGAGTGGATCTCTATGATTGAGCAGGTGCAGTATGCGGACGGATATATCAATACACATTTTACACTGCGGGCCAGAACTACAGCCGGCGGTACCGCTCAGGGGACGCACCGGTGGAGATCTTTCGCAAACCATGAGATGTACAATGCGGGACACTTCTTCGAGGGAGTTGTTGCTTATACACGTTACAGGGAAGGAATCGGTGACCCGGATTACAGCCTGTACGTTGTGGGAAAACGATTTGCGGATGAAATTGTGTCTTTATTTGGTCCGGAAGGAACGCGGCACGAGGTACCCGGACATGAGGAAATTGAACTTGCATTGGTGAAGCTGGCAAAACTGGTAGAAGAGTATGAGGGTGAAGGAGCCGGACAGAAGTATATTGATACGGCAAAGCTTATGGTTGACAGAAGAGGTGAAAGCGCATCCTTAAGAGAGAGCGGCTATAAAGGAAATGATTATTCTCAGGATGCAAGACCGATTAAGGAGGAAACCAACGGCGTGGGACATGCCGTACGTGCATGCTATTTCTATGCAGGTGTAACGGATCTGGCGACCCTGCTTCCGAAGGATGATCCTGACAGGGAGGCTTATCTGAACACAATGGATCGTATATGGGATTCTGTTGCAAACAGAAAGACTTATATCACAGGCGGAATCGGTGTGGCAAGTCATGGAGAAGATTTCGGTGGAGATTATGAGCTTCCCAATAATGGATCTTATTGTGAAACCTGTGCTTCCATTGCGCTTGCGAACTGGAATCAGAGAATGAATCTGGTACATGAAGACGCAAAATATGCAGATGTGGTAGAGAGAACGTTGTACAACAGTATCCTCGCCGGTACCAATCTGACAGGTGATAAATTCTATTATAATTCCCTTTTGGAAGTATCCAATGGAAATCCGCGTTCTGACTGGTTTGCATGTGCATGTTGTCCTCCGAATCTGATGAGAACCCTTGCAAAGTTGAGTGAATACATGTATACGGTACATGGTGACAAGGTGTTTGTAAATCTATATGTGGGCAGCACCGGAAATGTAAATGTAGACGGAACAAATGTAGAGTTGAAGCAGGAAACACAGTATCCATGGGATGGGGCGGTACAGCTTACTGTAAGCCCGGAACAGGAAAAAGAATTTACCATGAATATCCGTATTCCTGGGTGGGTAGAAGAACAGAATAACAAAGAAACAGTGATTACGGTAAATGGCAAAAAAGAAACTACAAAAGCAGAAAAAGGATATGTTGCAATTAACCGCAAGTGGAAGTCTGGCGATGTTGTTAAAATTGATATGCCAATGGAAATAAGAAAGACTGAGGCAAACTCAAATGTGACGACAAATACAGGCAGAATTGCATTGGAACGCGGGCCGGTTGTTTATTGTATGGAAAAAGCAGGAAATGCACAGTTAAATGCAGGAATTAATAATTTTAATCCATTGAACTTTGTGATTCCCCGGGACGCTGATTTACAGGCAGAATATAAGAATGATCTGTTGAATGGTGTCATGGAGATTACAGGTGATGTACTTTATAAGGACGGGGAAACCATGAAGGAAGCGAAGCTTCAGGCAGTTCCGTATTATGCATGGAATAACCGTGGAGATAATGGGGTTCAGGGACAGAATAGTTCCAGTAAGATGCTGATCTGGACGAAGGCAAGCGGCTCTTCCGTGGCAATCAGTGCTGATAAGAATGAGATTGTTCCGGATGAAACTGCAGAGTTTGCCGCAAAGGTGGTAATGGAGTCCGGTGTAACGAATCATTCTTACGAATGGTCAGTAAAGGATGGGGACAGTGTTGAAATTGTAAATGGTAAAGAGACAAAAGCGGTAACCGTGAAAGGTGTGAAACCGGGAACTGCAACACTGTTACTTACTGTGACCAACAGTGAAGGTACATATACTGCAGAGTATACGGTGACCGTAAAAGAAGAAATTATACAGAAACCAGAGCTTCCATATAAAGATGTTATGGCCGATCATGAGGAGCATGCGTGGTTCTATGATGCGGTGTCCTATAATTATTTTAAGGGCTTAATGACAGGTTTGGATAAGACAACGTTCGGTCCCGGCGAATCACTTTCACGCGCACAGCTTGTGACGATTCTGTACCGGATCGAAGGCTCACCGGATGTAGAATATAAACCAGTGTTCCGTGATGTTGAGGAAGGGGAATGGTATACAAAAGCAGTTCTCTGGGCATACAATCATGGAATTGTATCCGAAAGTGAAAGCGGAATGTTCAGACCTGCCGATGGAGCAACCCGTGAGGAGATGACGGTTATGATGTATCGCTATGCGGGTTATCTGAAGGCTGACACAGGCAGGAAAGCCGATCTCAGTAAGTTTGCGGATGCCAAAAGCGTAAGTCTGTTTGCGAAAGACGCCATGCAGTGGGCTGTTGGGAATGGAATAATTACCGGAAAATTGCAGGAAAAGCTTCTTGATCCCGGCAACACTGCAACCCGCGCAGAATGTGCGGTTATTATTCAGAGATTTATGGAATTGTATGTGAAATAAAGAATTTGAGGGATATGTCTGTAATCAGCGCTTTGTTCTGTCAGGAAAGCAAATGTTAGGTGAAGTTCTGCAGTATGCGGACATATATCGAAGGAACAGTTTTGGTTAAAAATAAGTTGGTCATTTAAAAAGTGACCAACTTATTTTTTTAAAGATTATCCTGATTGTTATTTGTGTATATTGCTTGTAATCAATTTATCCAGTGCCCACAATGACTGTAGATATGGCAACTGATACACAGCTGGAATTAAAGCACGGAGCGTTCGGATGGCTGTATGGTCCGGGTGATTACAGCTAATAGGATTCGGACGACTACAGCGGCAGATGGAAAAGGGAATCTGGAAGTGCAGATTGGACATCTCAGTTTTTTTTGTTAATTTTCTTGTCGAAAATAAGACAAAAAAAAGAGAAATAATACATTGTAAATTTTGGGAAAAATCAATACAATTATAGAACAAAACAGGCGATTGCGAAACTCGAAATGCTGTTGGTGTGGATAATTTTTAAAATTTCAAACGAAGTTATTGGCTTTTCAGACTCTAAACCAGGAATGATTATTATAATTAATGAGATTTTGAAAAGTTATACACATACCCACAGCTTATTTAAAAAGCTAAAGTTTCGCAATCGCCAAAAATAAAACAAAAGAAAAAAAGGAGAGAAGAGATGGGATGAAGGTAGCAGAAAAGATAGTGAGACAAGGGGTATTGTTTTGCATGGCGGTAATGATTGGGATATTGTTTGTCACGCCTTTGAGAGTAAAAGCAGCGGACAATCTTGTGATGTCCGCAACGCCGTTTTTACTGTCGGGACAGACGACTACATCATCTTACAAGTTGATGTGGAATCATGTGGATGGTGCGGTAAATTACCGCCTGTACAGGGATGGCAAGGTGATTCAGGACGGACCGGCGAATGTGTGGTCAGATTATGATATAACAGAAAAAGCCACATATAAGGTGGAGGCACTGGATGCCGACAATAAGGTCCTGGTGACATCGAAAAGTGTGACGGCATCTCCGCGTACAAAGACTGATGACATGAAATATTTTTCTTATGAAGAAAATCCTTCGATCAATGCAGGCGGGAATTCGACAATCGTGGGAGCGAATGGACACCCTTACCGGTATTGGGCTTACACGAATGGTCATGGCGGGATTCAGATGGCAGAGCAGGATCTCTGGACGGGAGCCACCCGAAATGTTGCAGATCAGAATAAGTTCCCGGTATTGGCTGACGGGCGCACAGAATCAGTGAATGTGGTACAGGCAGCAGACGGTACAGTGACTTTATGGGCTCATGCGGAAGGACCAAGCGGTTATACGAAAGCGGCTGTTGTGTCAATCTACGGAAAACCAGGCGGTGAGTTTAACACAAAGGGACCGTTTCGCCCGCTCGGGAATCAGTCAAGGGATATCTCTGTATATGCGGATAAGAGTACGGGCGAGGGATATCTTTTTTCGGCAACCAATAATAACAGCGATCTTGCAATATACAAGTTAACAAAGGATTTTTCAGATATCGATGAATCGTTCGGTTGTGTGATCACTGCCAGGGGGCTGAGAAGAGAAGCCCCGGCGATGGTGAAAAAAGACGGATGGTATTACCTGTTTTCATCCGGAACCAATGGTTGGATGCCCACCGCCTGCGGATATATGGCTGCCAGGACCGTAAAAGGACTGGCAGATGCAAAACTTATGATGTATGGAAACAGTGCGACCTACGGCGCTCAGAGCGGCGGCGTAAAAATATGGGGTACTGAAACAAAAAATTATGTGATGTGTGCAAACAGATGGTCGGGTCAGTGGAATCCGCCGGAACCGGCTTCAGAGCGGTGCGGAAGGTTTATTCCCTTGAATCTCGAAGATGGTATTGTTACAGGCACATCCTGGCAGGCATTTTATTATAATGATGCCGGTGATTTCATTCCGGTATCGCCGGGCAAAAATTTGTCTGTAGGAAAAACGGTGACAGGTTCCAATGTTGATGGTACGAATACTGCGGATAAAGCAGTAGATGGTGTTTCTGATGTGGGCAGCAGTTATTTTAAAAGTACCAGTCTTCCAATGACACTGACTGTGGATATGGAGCAGCCTTCGATTGTGACACTGACAGATGCCTTATTCAGAAATGTGGGTGGATCCGATGGTGGTTATTCCTTTAAGGTTTACGGTTCCAAGGATAATAAAAATTGGACGGTTCTCGCAGATAATACGGAAAATCCGCTGATTCAAATTGGCGAGAAATCTAATTTTATAAAAGACACTACACCATATCGTTATGTAAAGCTGGAAGTATTGGGCGTTACAAATGTAATAAATAAGAACAGTGCATCCTGGGCGAACGGCATTGTGGAATTTACGGTGTATGGATATCCAGAAGATGAATTGGAATTTGATCCGCAGTTATCAAAACCGATTGCAGCGCTGGAAGGAAATGTTTCTTCCCTTCCTGAAAAAGTAACTGTTTATACGAAAGAAGGTCATGAAGCTGCTGTATCAGTAGAATGGACGGATACCAAAGCGCTTGAAAAGGCAAAGGCATATGATACTGTAACGGTAACCGGAAAGCTTGCAGGTAAAGATGCAGTGGTTACGGCAACCGTTGAAGTAATTCCGGAAAATCTGATTTATTTTATTGACTGCGGTACGAATAGTACACGGACGTCCGCAGCGCATACAGCAGTAAAAGAATCAGGACTTGCACCCCGGCTTAAGAATGAAGAGAGTGACGCGACGCCGGACGGCGATGGAGTATGGAAGCGTTCAACAGGGCATGTAACACAGAATGGAACTGCGGCAGATAAATATACAAGTGCAACTGGAGGTAATACATCACCGATTTCTTACAGTGTTACATTGGAACCGGGAGTTTATGATGTAACCGTATCTGGTATAGGTATGAATGCGCAGGGAAAAAACGCAAAGGGAGTTACAATGACTGCAACTGGCGGGACATTTGCGAATGGCTCACTGGTGGCGCCGGAAAATACTACGGTGACAGAACAGCTTACGGTGACGGAAACCAATATGGTGACACTTGATATGAAGGGTGCTGAAGATGGAACGAACGCAGGCATTTCTTTTCTTGGCATTGCGCTCCATCCGGAAAAAAATAAGGTATCCAGCATTAAAAACGGAGAATTATGGTATGATGACCAGGAAAATGTTATTCAGGGGCATGGAGGTAATATTCTTGTACATGGCGGCAGATATTATTGGGTAGGAGAGTACAAAAACAATGCAAATTTCAGCGGGATTGCCCTGTATTCTTCGGATGACCTGATGAACTGGAAATTTGAAAATATGATTCTGACCCCGGAGACCCCGGACGAAGATGGAACAATCGGTTTTTGTACCATTGAAAGACCAAAACTCATTTACAATGAGAAGACAAAAGAATTTGTACTGTGGGCACACTGGGAGAATGGAAAAAATTATTCAGAGTCAAAATTAATCGTTGCGAAATCTAAGACGGTAAACGGCGACTATGAATTTGTAAAACGTTTTAATCCATTAGGTAATCGTTCGCTGGATTTTACTATTTATAATGATACAGAAGCAGGACAGGCATATATCGTGTCAGCCAGCGGGCATAATATGTGGCTGTATCCTCTGACAGAAGATTATCTGGACGTGAAGGAAGAAGGGGCGTACCTGTTCTTTGAAAATCAGGGAAGAGAGGCGCCTGCACTTGTGAAAGCAGGGGATTATTATGTATTTATCTCTTCCGGTCAGTCCGGATGGTATCCGAACCAGAGCATGTATTCTTATACAAAGGACATTACGGATCCTGCTGGATGGTCAGAATTAAAAAATATAGGAAATAATTCAACCTTTTACAGTCAGCCAACGAATATTGCAGTCATCGGAAATCAGTATGTATATATGGGAGACAGATGGAAGCCGGGAGCACTTGGCAATTCGACTTATGTATGGCTGCCGCTGAATATTCAGACAAGCGATAATGGCGTGGAGCTTTCCATGAAGTATATCAGGGAGTGGGCATTCGATGTTGCGTCCCATGAATTTACAGTACCTCAGTCTATGCTTCTTTCAGAGGGCAGGACGGTAAAAGTAAGCAGTACGGGAGCAGAAGGACATGGAGCAGAACAGGCATTGGATGGCATTGATGATACCGATAAAACATGGGGCAATAACAATTATTACAAACCGTCTTCTGATACGCTTCCATTTACGTATGAGATTGACCTTGGCGGTGAATGCGACCTGTCAGGAATAGATCTGGCTACAAGACTTTGCAATGGTTCAGAGGCTTATTATCAGTATATTGTGGAAGGAAGTAATGACAGGACCGAATGGACAAAGATTCTGGACGAATCCCAGAATACGGTTGTCGGCTTCCGGAGTAATGCGGTTTCCGGCAGCTATCGGTACGTAAGACTCACGGTAACCGGAGTAAAGAATGTACACAATAATAATAGTGCAATGTGGGCTTCTGGTCTGGTAGAGGTCAAAGTATATGGGACGCCAAAGGTGCTGGCAGATTTTGATTTTGATGATGAGACGTCCGGATTTACCAGCGTGAATGCAAATGCCGCAGGTGCACATGCTTTGCAGGCAAGCTATAATAAAGCAAATGGAAAAGCATTGTACCTGGATGGAACAGCAGCAAATTTCCTTACTGTGACGGATAAGAATGGGGGAAGCTTGTTGACGGGAAGTGAGGAACTGACGATTTCTTTTGAAGCAAAACCAGACAGTACAGCTACGAACTGGCTATTCTATGCAGCACCAAATGAGAAGGAACAGTCCTATCAGAAGGAAAATTATATTGGAGTGCTGATGAAAGGCGGAACAATAACAGCAGAACGTTATAAAAATAACGGCAGCCGGCCCCAAAATCCATCTGCTGCAGTCGGGAATAGCTGGACCAAAGTTGATATTGTAGTGAGAAAGGATAAGACTGAAATTTATATCAACGGTATAAAACAGTCAGAGATGACAAGTACATACAGTCTTTCTGACATTCTTGGAGATAACAGTATCCTTTATATTGGGAAGGCAAACTGGGGAACGGGAGAGTATTATAAGGGATTGATTGACAACTATAAGATTATCTCTTATGCGATGACTGCTGACCAGATCAAAGCAGCAATGCCCCAGGATATAATGGCAGAGTTAGAGGCTTTGGAAATAACTGCTCCGACTAAGATGCAGTACGAAGCAGGAGAAGACTTGAATCTTGACGGAATGAAAGTAGCTGCGAAATATTCTGACGGAACAACAGAAGAAGTTCCGGTGGAAGACTGCAAAATTTCCGGATATGATAAGAATAAAGTCGGAAAGCAGACAGTGACAGTAACCTATGAAGGAGCGCAGGCAGTCTTTACGGTAACTGTTAAAGAGAAAGAGGAACCGATCGTACCGGAACGTCCATTTGTAGATGTAGACAAGGATACAGGTGAATGGTATTACGATGCAGTATATTACAATTATGACAGAGGGATTATACAGGGTGTTGATAAGACTCACTTTGAGCCGACAACAAGCCTGGAGAGAGGGCAGTTTGCAGTTATGCTCTATCGTATGAATGATATGCCGGAAGTCAGCTATGAAGAGAAATTTAAAGATGTGGCATCCGGTAATTGGTATACGGATGCGATTATGTGGACAGCAGGAACAGGAGTAGTAACCGGATACGCAGATGGAAGCGGAACCTTCGGACCCGCGGATAAGATTCTTCGTGAACAGATGGCAGTGATGATGTACCGTTATGCACAATTCAAAGGCTGTGACGTATCTGAGTCTGCAGAGTTCAGCAAATTTACAGATGCAGCATCTGTAAGTGGATATGCGAAGGATGCCATGGCGTGGGCAGTAGGAGCAGGAATTCTTACCGGAAAAGACGGGGGAACAAAACTTGATCCACAGGGTGAGGCGTCACGTGCAGAGTGTGCGGTCATTCTCAAGAGATTTCTGGAAAAATATGCGCTGTAATTTAAAATAGGACAGGATTCAGGTGAAGAGAGTGCTACTCAACAGAACACAAACGCGTCGCCACGGTTAAAGTTGCGATGCGGACAGCGTTTCATGGGAAAAAGCAACGGTTTCTGAAAACAGATGAATTTAAGAAACTGGTCCGTTTCCGGAATAGATTTTCTTTTGAAATAAGGAAAATATAACGAGAAATTATAAAAAAAGATATATATTGCATGTATTTTTTTGCATGGCACATGTTATGATGTGGGTGGTTTTATAAGCGCGTTCCAGAAATTTATAAAAACAGGAGGAGGTATACAATGAAAGGGACAAGGCAGCTAAGAGGAGGGAGCAGACGGAGCATTTTGAGAGCGGCAGCGTTTGTCATGGTGGTATGTATGGTATGCACCTGTATTCCGCAGACTGTCAAAGCGGCGTCAAGTGACAGTAAGGTTCAGGAGCGGATATTTGTTCATCCGGGAATGCTGCATACAGCAGAAAGTTTTACTGCAATGCAGGCGAATGTAGGAGAAAAAGTCCAGCCGGCGTACGATACTTGGAATGCATTGAAAAGCAATGGATTTTCCGATGCCAATTGGGCGGGACGACCGTTGGAAACTGTAATACGGGGAGGAACCGGGCAAAATGTTGCACAGCTTTATATTGATATCCGCCGTGCATATCAGACAGCACTGGTATGGAAAGTAGGAGGAAGTGAAGCACATGGAGAAGCAGCATGCCGGATTCTCAACAAATGGTCATCAACGATGAAAACACTTACGGGAAATGCAGACCGTTTCCTTGCATCCGGGATTTATGGCTATGAGCTTGCGAATGCAGCAGAGATCATGAGAGATTATCCTGATTTTGATAAAGCTTCCATGGAGAAGCTCTTTCTGGAGGTTTTTTATCCAATGCAGGACGATTTCTTAAAGAATCATAACACCGCTCATTTTGGAAATTATTGGGCGAACTGGGATTTGTGTAATATTGCAGGTATGATGGCGATTGGTATCTTCACAGACCGGGAAGATATTTACAATCAGGCAATAGATTATTATAAAAATGGAATCGGGAATGGTTGTCTTTATAATGCCATGCCTTATGTTTTTGAGGAAGGGCTTTCACAGTGGCAGGAAGCGGGAAGAGATCAGGGACATACAACACTTGGAGTCAGTCTATGCAGTGTTATTTGTGAAATGGCATGGAATCAGGGAGACGATTTGTACAGTCTGTCAGATAATCGATTCTTAAAAGGGGCAGAGTATGTTGCAAAATTCAATAATAATGAGGAAGTTCCATTTGAGAGGTATCAGCGGTTCTCCGGACAAAGTGGAAGCATCGAGTGGAACGAAGAAATATCCGAAGCTGGAAGACCTTCCGTTCGTCCGGTCTATTCGCTTGTTTATAACCACTATGTGAATCGTATGGGGCTTTCCGCACCGAATATTGAGAAAGCATTAAAGAACGAGGATGGTTCCTGGAAAAAGGAGTCAGAGCAGGCTAATGGGGATGAACTGGGCTGGCAGACACTGACATTTGCCGGGACAGGTAAGAAAAGTACTGGAAAGAAGACACAGGGAGCCTTTGCTGATGGAGTATATAGAATTCGTTCAGTTCTTACCAATAAGTCACTTGTGCCAAATGGAAGCGCTCAGTTGGCTTCCGCAGAAAGCGGAACGAAGAGTTCGGAATGGTGGAGATTTGAAAATCTGGGTGATGGAGACTATATTATTACGAATACGGAAACCGGAGAAGTTATTCAGACCGGAGATGATCTTTATGCACAGGGTACAGTCTTTGAAACAGCAGACAGAACGAATGCCTTAAATCAGCGGTTTGCGTTTCTCTCCCTTGGAGATGGAGTTTACCGTATTATCTCTACAATTAATAGTCATGCGATTGATATCATGAATGGTAAGACAGAAGATGCAACACCAATTATACAGTGGAAATATAATGGAAATACCTGTCAGAAATGGATAATTGAGACAAGAGCACAAGCCGGATTGCCGGATTTAGAAGAGCCGATTTCTGAAAAAATACTGGCACAGTTTGACTTTGACAATGAAACAGACGGCTTTACCAGTGAAAATGCAAAAGCAGCAGGAACATATACCTTACAGGACAGCTATCACAGACAGGTAAAAAAAGCATTGTATCTGGATGGCACAGCCAATCAGTTTCTGACTGTAACAAACAACAATGGAGGCAGCCTTCTGACAGGATGCAGAGAACTTACCGTCTCTTTTGAATCCAGACCGGACAGAACAGATACAAACTGGCTGTTTTACGCGGCGCCCAATACAGATATGCAGAAGTGGAAAACAGAGAAGTATCTGGGTATTATGCAGAATGATGGAACGCTTACTGCAGAGCGTTATTACAATAATGGAGCACGTCCGCAGAATGCATCCAGTCATGTAGAAAGTGAATGGGCACATATTGACGTTGTATTCCATACGGATAAGACAGAGATTTATGTGAACGGAGTAAAGCAGTCGGAAGAAGAAAGCACGTATAAGCTGGCGGATATTCTTGGAACTGACAGTGTTATTCAGATTGGAAAAGCCAACTGGGGTACAGGAGAATACTATAAGGGTTGGATCGATAATCTGATCATCCGTAATTATGCTATGGATGCAGATGCAATAACAAAGCAGGCAGATAAGTTCCTAAAGCTTTCAGAACTTCCAGAAGTTCTTGCAGACTTTAGTTTTGATACAGATGGAGCTTACTTTGACGGCGGTAATGCCAAGGCAGCCGGTACATATACACTGGAAACTCATGGCGCTGGAAAAGCATTGAAATTAAATGGAGATGGACAGCATCTTGTTGTAACCGACAAGAATAATCATAGCCTTCTGACAGGAGTAGATGAGGTAACGGTGTCCTATCAGATAAAACCGGAAAGCAGTAGGACAAACTGGGGATTCTTTGCAGCACCGAATACAAATAAGCAGGAGTATAAGCAAGAGCATTACATAGGAATCGTTGATATCAGCGGAACAACAAATGCAGAACGTTATAATAACAACGGAGAAAGACCGACATCAGCAAGATATGAGACGGGCTATAATGGGTGGTATTATGTAACAGCAGTATATGCGGAAGGATTTACGACACTTTATATTAATGGTGAAAAGGTGGCAGAGGCAGTAAGTGATTATGCACTTTCTGATATACTTGGCGATAACAGTATTTTGTACATCGGCAAGTCTACATGGGGAAACGATGGAGAGTATGCAGCAGCTCTTATTGATAATTACAAGATTGTAAGCAGCGCACTTACAGCAGAGGAAGTTGCAGCAGAGGCGGCAAAGTATGCAGAAAACAAGCCGGTACTTCCGTATGAAGATGTAGCTGAGAGCGACTGGTTCTATGACGGTGTATATTATAATTACTTTGCGAAGACCATGACCGGAAAGGATAATGCGCACTTTGCACCATTTGAGAATCTTACGAGAGCACAGTTTGCAGTCATTGTTCACCGTATGAGTGGTGAGCCGGAAGTAGAATACCAGCCGACTTTTCCGGATGTGGAAGATCACGTATGGTATACCAATGCAATTTTGTGGGCTTCAGGTACAGGAATTGTAAACGGATATGAAGACAGTGGATTATTTGGACATTCTGATAAAATCAGCCGGGAGCAGATGGCAGTGATACTGTACCGTTATGCAAAATACCTGAAATACGATACAGGTAAGACCGCAGAGCTCGACAGCTTTGAAGATGCAGCAAGTGTAAGTGAATTTGCGAAGGAAGCAATGAGGTGGGCAGTTGGAAACAGAATTATTACTGGTAAGTATGAGGGAACAAGGCTTGACCCACAGGGCAATGTTCTTCGCGCCGAGTGTGCCGTGATGATTCAGAGGTTTAGGGAAGTACACGAAAAATAGAAAGAAGCCTGTATAAGAAAGGGGCTGCCGTTTTAACGAATAAAAATTTGTGAAACGGCAGCTTCGTTTTTCATTTTATGGCAGATTACACCAGATCGGGATATTTATATTGTGAGAGCAGGCAAAGTGAAGGTTTTAGACTTTGCAAGCCAGGATAAGGTTGCTATACAAACGTATCTGAAATCCGTAGTAACAACGAATGGCGATAAGTCAGCAGAGGTTATAGTACCATTGTGGTTGCAAACATGATGGGAAGGACTAATAAGTAAAGCAGATACCTGAAGAGGTAAGAGGAATTTGTCTGAGCAGCAAAAATCCCCTTATAAAATTAAAAAAGTTCTTGATTCCGAACGAACGTTCTGCTATAATACAAACATAAGTTCAAAACACGTGTTCTGTAAATGATAGCTGAAAATTGGTACGCCGTACTGAAAATAACCGGTCAGATACGCTGTGCCAGAAACGTAAGAGAAACCGCTGAAAGGTGAGGAGGAAGGAATCATGAGAAAAAGCAGAAGTTTAGCAAATATTTTCGGGACGGGATTTTTGATGACATTGGTATTGGTTGGAATGTTTGTTTCTCTTTGTATCGGGTAATAGGAAAGATATTGTGTATATTTGAAGGATGGAAAGGCTTCACCCGGAATTTTGTCGAAAAGATTCTGTGGGTGAGGCCTTTTTTATTCTTGACAACAAGTTTTGTTGTGATATAATTTGATAATCAAAGTATTTTAAAATAAAACCAATGACAGGAAGAAGATTATGGTTGGAAAAATATGCGGGACCGGTTCCTTTATTCCGAAACTTGTTTGGGATAATGATAAACTGGCCCAGATGGTGGATACCAATGATGAATGGATACGGGGGCGTACCGGTGTTGCGAGAAGGCACATCGCAGATGAGGGTGAGAATACTGCGCAGATGGCATCCGAAGCTGCGAAGGCCGCAATTATGGATGCAGGTATAGCTGCAGAGGATGTGGATCTGCTGATGGTAGCAACAATTACATCCAACATGATTATGCCTTGTACCGCCTGTGAGGTACAAAAAGAGATAGGGGCAGTGAATGCTACCTGCTTTGACCTGAATGCTGCGTGTACCGGATTTTTGTTTGCGCTGAATACGGCGCAGGCATATATCAGTCAGGGAATATATCAGACAGCCGTTGTAGTCGGGGCGGAGAGCCTTTCCAATCTGACAAACTGGGCGGATCGTTCTACTTGTATCCTGTTTGGAGATGGAGCGGGAGCCGTTGTACTGAAGGCTTCGGAAAAAGGCAGATATGTTCAGGCAACACATTCTGTGGGAGCAAAAGGCGAGGTGCTCACCTGCAGCAGCAGAAATCAGAAAAGATATGAAACGCAGCCCCAGCTTCCGGAGACTTACATGCAGATGGATGGAAAAGAGGTCTTTAAGTTTGCGGTATCAAAGGTTCCGGAGGTAATCAAAGAATTACTGGACAGGGAACAAATGAAAACAGAAGAGATTGATTATTATCTGCTTCATCAGGCAAACGAACGGATTGTGAGATCCGTTGCGAAGAGACTGGGAGAAGATATGAGCAAATTCCCCATCAATATGGAGGAATATGGGAATACCTCTTCCGCGAGCATTCCCATTCTGTTGGATGAGTTACATAAAAAAGGTGTGATTCAAAGCGGAAATCGTCTGATCCTTTCCGGATTCGGCGGAGGACTGTCCTATGGGGCGAGCCTCTTACAGTGGTAAGAATATAAATGATACCAGGGTCAAAAAGTGCGTAGCAGTCCGTAGGTATCATAGGGCAAAATACCTTTTGCCCCCGACATCTATGAAAATTAGAAATTAAGAAAAAGGAGAAAAATCATGTTAGAAAGAATCAAAGAAATTGTAGCAGAATCATTAGGAGCAGAGGTAAGTGCACTGACAGCGGAGACATCCTTTAAAGAGGATCTGGGAGCGGATTCCCTGGATTTGTTTGAGATGGTGATGGCGTTGGAAGAAGAGTATGACGTGGAAATTCCGACAGACGATCTGGAGAACATTCAGACAATCGGTGATGTAGAGGAATATATCAAGAAACTGCAGTAAGGACTTGTTCAGAAATCAGGAGGCAAAAGGGAATGAAGACGGAAATCACCGAATTACTGGGGATCGAATACCCGATTATTCAGGGTGGTATGGCATGGGTGGCAGAGTATCATCTGGCAGCGGCTGTATCGGAGGCAGGAGGACTTGGACTGATCGGAGCAGCAAGCGCTCCGGCAGAATGGGTGCGGGAGCAGGTGCAGAAAGCAAAGGAACTGACGGATAAGCCATTTGGCGTCAATATTATGCTGATGAGTCCTTATGCCGATGAAGTGGCAAAGGTTATCGTGGAAGAAGGCGTTAAGGTGGTTACTACCGGTGCCGGAAATCCGGAGAAATATATGAAGATGTGGAAAGAAGCCGGAGTAAAGGTGATTCCGGTAGTTGCCTCCGTTGCTCTGGCTAAGCGTATGGAACGGTGCGGAGCAGATGCCGTGGTAGCAGAGGGAACAGAGTCCGGTGGTCATATCGGAGAGACGACAACGATGGTACTGGTACCTCAGGTTGTAGATGCTGTGAAAATTCCGGTGATTGCAGCAGGCGGAATTGCAGACGGACGGGGAATTGCGGCGGCATTTATGCTGGGAGCGAAAGCGGTCCAGATGGGAACTTGTTTTGTGGTGACAAGAGAATCGCAGGTTCATGAAAATTATAAGAATTGTATTGTGAAAGCAAAGGATATTGATACAAAAGTAACCGGACGTACTACAGGACATCCGGTGCGGGCGCTCCGCAATCAGATGACAAAGGAATACCTGAAGAAGGAAGCGGAGGGTGTTCCATTTGAGGAACTTGAGCTTCTGACACTGGGCGGCCTGCGAAGAGCAGTTGTGGACGGAGATGTGACCACAGGAAGCGTAATGGCAGGACAAAGTGCAGGACTTGTGAAGGAACAGATGACCTGTGAACAGTTGATTCAGAAATTGGTGAAAGAGACAAATGAATTGTTGAAAGGAACCGGAATTTATGAGTAAGACAGCGTTTATCTTTCCGGGACAGGGCGCACAGAAGGCCGGGATGGGAAAAGATTTTTATGATACTTTTGAGACGGCAAAGACAGTATACGATTCAGTGAGTACGTGGTTGGGACTAGATATGAAAGCCCTCTGTTTTGAAAAAAATGATAAATTGGATCTGACGGAGTATACTCAGGCGGCGTTGGTGACTACGTGTCTGGCAATGGAAAAAGTTGTGGAAGAGAAAGGACTTCACCCCAATGTGACAGCGGGTCTGAGTCTTGGAGAATACTGTGCCATCGAGGCAGCAGGCGGCATGAGCCTGAAAGACGCCATTACTACCGTGCGTAAGAGAGGTATCCTGATGGAGCAGGCTGTTCCGGCAGGACAGGGAAGCATGGCTGCGGTTATGGGTCTGGACGGAGCACAGATTGAGGCAGTGACAGATTCCATACAAGGAGTGAGCATTGCAAATTATAATTGTCCGGGACAGGTTGTGATTACCGGTGCAAAAGCAGCTGTGGAAGATGCATCAAAAAAGTTGAAAGACGCAGGTGCAAGAAAAGTGATTTCGCTGAACGTAAGCGGTCCCTTCCATTCAGCGATGCTTGAAACGGCAGGAGAAGAACTTGCAGGAGAACTTGAAAAAGTAGAATGGTCAGCACTTACAATTCCTTACGTTACCAATGTTACAGGAGAATATGTGACGGATTCTGCAGAGACGAAGGGGCTGTTGGCAAAGCAGATTTCCTCTTCCGTGCTGTGGCAGCAGAGTGTTGAACACATGATTGCATCCGGGGTGGATACCTTTGTGGAAATCGGACCGGGTAAGACTTTAGCCGGATTTATGAGAAAAATCAACCGGGATGTAAAAGTATATAACATCCAGACGGTAGAAGACGTAGAGAAAGTGATTTCATCAATTCTGAATTAGAGAATGAGGAGCATAAGCATGGCAGATAAGAAAATAGCAGTCGTGACGGGTGCCTCCAGAGGCATAGGAAGAGCAATTGCTTTGGAACTGGCGAGAACGGGTGCATTTGTCGTTATTAATTATAACGGGTCTAAGGAAAAAGCAGAGGAAGTACAGGCTCAGATTGAAGCGGAAGGCGGAGAGTCCATCATCTGGCAGTGTAATGTTGCAGATTATAAGGCCTGCGAAGATTTTTTTGCGCAGGTGATCAAAACATATGGAAAAGTAGACATTCTTGTCAATAATGCAGGAATTACAAAAGACGGGCTGTTGATGCGGATGGGTGAAGAGGATTTTGACAAAGTCATCCATGTGAATCTGAAGGGAACGTTCAACTGTATCCGCCAGGTATCCCGTCAGATGTTGAAACAACGCAGCGGAAGGATCATTAATATGGCTTCTGTCGTTGGTATCTGCGGAAATGCAGGACAGGCAAATTATGCGGCTTCCAAGGCTGGTGTAATCGGTCTTACGAAGTCGGCGGCGAAAGAGCTGGCTTCCCGGGGTGTGACAGTCAATGCCATTGCACCGGGCTTTATAGAAACAGATATGACAGATGTGCTTTCCGAACGTGTGAAAGAGAATACTGCCAAAACAATTCCGATGGGAAGTTTCGGAAAACCGGAGGATATCGCTAAGGCGGCGGCATTCCTGGCATCAGACGGAGCAAGATACATCACCGGACAAATCCTAAGCGTAGACGGCGGAATGTCGATGTAAGAAGTGCCGGGAGTCAAAACCCCTCGCCGCTTGAATGGAACACGGCGTTCTTGCGGTTTCGGAAACTAAGAACATCTAAGGTTCTTGAATTTTGCTAAAAGCATGCCCCCAAATAAAAAACTCGCTTCGCTCAGACAGTTTTATTTGGGGGCATAACGCAAAATTCAAGAGCCTAAGATGTTCTAAGATTCCTGCAAAGGCAAGAGTGCCGTGTTCCATTCAAGCGGCGAGGGGTTTTGACTCCCGGCTGCAGTACGGTAGGTGGTTTAAGACGGGAAGTTTGTGTGTAATGGTGTGGAAACTTAATTTTCAGAGGTTCAGTGTATTAAAATGTGAATATATAGGTACACCGGGATTGGGGTCGGGGGTTGAGTTTAGTTGGAGGTTTGTGAAATTATGAAGAGACGAGTTGTGGTGACGGGACTTGGGGCGATTACGCCGATTGGGAATGATGTGGAATCTTTCTGGAACGGGATTAAGGCCGGGAAGGTTGGAATTGGTGAAATTACGAAGTTTGATACTTCTGAATATAAGGTGAAATTGGCTGCGGAAGTAAAGGGTTTTGTGGCTAAGGAGCATATGGATTTTAAGTCGGCGAAGCGGATGGAGTTGTTTTCGCAGTATGCGGTGGCGGCTTCTTTGGAGGCTTTGAAGGATGCCGGAATTGATATGGAGAAAGAAGATCCGTTCCGGGTTGGTGTGATTGTGGGGTCTGGTATAGGTAGTCTGCAGTCTATGGAACGGGAAGAGCAGAGATTGTTGGATAAGGGACCATCCAGGGTGGATCCTTTGCTGGTGCCGAAGATGATTACAAATATGGCGGCGGGAAATGTGTCTATTGCGACAGGAGCCAGAGGGAAATGTACCAATGTGGTGACGGCATGTGCATCCGGGACCCATTGTATCGGAGATGCGTATCGTGCGATTCAGTATGGGGATGCGGAAGTGATGATCGCAGGTGGTACAGAAGGCTCGGTATGTCCCATTGGGGTGGCAGGGTTTACCAGTCTTACGGCGCTTACGGCAAGTGAAGATCCGATGCGGGCTTCGATTCCTTTTGACAAAGAAAGAAGTGGATTTGTTATGGGAGAGGGCGCCGGAATTGTGATTCTGGAGGAACTGGAACATGCGAAGGCACGCGGCGCCCGGATTCTTGCGGAAGTTGTGGGATATGGCGCTACAGCGGATGCTTATCATATTACGTCTCCGATTGAGGATGGAAGCGGTGCTGCAAGAGCGATGGAGGATGCCATGAAGGAGGCAGGAGTAAGTCCGGAGGATGTGGATTATATCAATGCCCATGGAACCAGTACCCATTACAATGATTTGTTTGAGACGAGAGCAATCAAAGCGGCGTTTGGAGAGGCAGCGAAAAAGGTAAAGATTAATTCTACAAAGTCTATGATCGGACATCTGTTGGGAGCTGCCGGAGGAGTGGAATTCGTTGTGTGCGTAAAGTCCATTCAAGATGGATTTATCCATCAGACGGTGGGAACAACCAAGGCAGATGAGGAACTGGATCTGGATTATGTGATTGGAGCTCCGGTTTGTCAGGAGGTTCACTATGCTATGAGTAATTCTCTCGGATTCGGCGGTCATAATGCCACACTGTTAGTTAAGAAGTATGAAGGTTAAAGGAGGAGACGAAGGATGGAATTTGAACAGATTCTGGCATTGATTGATCATGTGTCCGATTCAAAGTTGACTTCTTTTCAGTACGAGACAGAGGATCTGAAACTTTCCATGAAATGTGGAAAAGTGCAGACGATCGCAGTATCGGGTGTGGATATGTCTGCACAGGCAGTGGTTCCTGCAGCAGGTGATATGCCTCTGGCAGGGGGGATATCGGTTGGAACTGCAAACGCTGCACAGAATGGTGAGACAACAGAGCCGAAGGGAAGTCTGGTGAAATCTCCTCTGGTAGGTACCTTTTATGCAGCGCCTTCAGAAGATGCACAGCCTTTTGTGAAGGTGGGCGATCGGGTAAAGAAGGGACAGGTGCTTGCAATCGTGGAAGCGATGAAGCTGATGAACGAGATTGAGAGCGAGCTTGAAGGTGAGATTGCAGAAATTTATGTTGCGAATGGGGAAGCCGTTGAGTATGGACAGTCCCTGTTCCGGATTGTATAGGAGGATGGAAGATGAATTGTTTGAATGTGAAGCAGATTGAGGAAATCCTGCCGCACCGCCATCCATTTTTGTTGGTGGATTGTATTGAGGATTATGAACCTGGAGTGTTTGCTGTGGGTTATAAATGTGTGACCTTCCGGGAAGATTTTTTTCAGGGACACTTTCCGCAGGAGCCGGTGATGCCGGGTGTGTTGATTGTGGAGGCTTTGGCACAGACTGGTGCCGTTGCGATTCTGTCTAAACCGGAAAACAGGGGGAAAATCGCTTATTTTGGAGGAATTGACAAATGTCGTTTTAAAGGAAAGGTAGTTCCCGGTGATAAATTGCGTCTGGAAACCAGAATTATCAAACAAAAGGGACCGGTTGGAGTCGGGGAAGCAACAGCGTCCGTGGACGGCAAGGTTGTAGTGAAAGCAGAATTGACATTTATGGTCGGATAAAAGGTGAGAATATGATTCGAAAGTTATTGATTGCCAATCGAGGCGAGATTGCGGTACGGATTATCCGTGCCTGCAGAGAGATGGGAATTGAGACTGTGGCGGTCTACTCGGAGGCGGATAAGGAGAGTCTGCATACACAGCTTGCAGACGAGGCGGTCTGTATCGGACCGGGACCATCCGCAGAAAGTTATCTGAATATGGAACGAATTATGAGCGCAACGCTTGTGTCCGGAGCGGATGCCATTCATCCGGGTTTTGGTTTTCTCTCTGAAAATGCCCGGTTTGCGGAATTCTGTGAGAAATGCAATGTGACATTTGTAGGTCCCGGTTCGGAGATTATCCGTAATCTGGGGAACAAGCAGGTTGCCAGAAATACCATGGTGGCGGCCGGGGTTCCGGTAATTCCGGGAACCAATGAGCCTGTTTATGATGTGGAAGCCGGTGCCCGGGAAGCGCAGAAGATCGGGTATCCGGTGATCATAAAGGCGGCTTTGGGCGGCGGCGGCAAGGGAATGCGTACCGCCTATACGCCGGAGGAATTCGCGCTGGCATTTCAGACAGCCCAGAAAGAGGCACAGATTGCTTTCGGTGACGGAACGATGTATATGGAACACTTTGTGGAACATCCCCGCCATATTGAGTTTCAGATACTGGCTGACAGTCAGGGGCATGTGATTCATCTTGGAGAGCGTGATTGTTCCATTCAGAGAAACCACCAGAAGATGATCGAGGAGTCCCCGTCGGTTGTGATATCTGAAGAGCTGCGTCAAAAGATGGGAGAGGCCGCTGTGAAAGCTGCAAAGGCTGCATCTTATGTCAATGCAGGAACCATTGAATTTCTGTTGGAGAAAAACGAAACGTTCTATTTTATGGAGATGAATACCAGAATTCAGGTGGAACATCCGGTTACTGAGTGGGTGACAGGGCTGGATCTGATAAAAGAACAGATCAGGATCGCATCGGGTCTGCCTCTTACAATGACACAGGAGGATGTGCAGATTCAGGGGCATGCGATTGAATGCCGCATCAATGCAGAGAATCCGTGGAAGCATTTTCGTCCGTCGCCGGGGACGATTACAGGGCTGCATCTGCCGGGCGGACAGGGAATCCGCGTAGATACTGCGATTTATGACGGCTATCAGGTGCCCCCTTATTATGATTCCATGTTGGTAAAGTTGATTGTCCATGGAGAGAACCGGGCGGATGCCATCGCCAAGATGCAAAGTGCCCTGGGTGAAGTGATTATTGAAGGAATTGATACGAATGTGGATTACCAGTTTGAGATTTTGAAAGATCCGGATTATCAGGCGGGTAAGATTGATATAGAGTTCCTGAATACCCATGTGATTGCGGGAGTGAATGTAAATGAAGCTTAAGTCGATGTTTAAAAGAACGGTAAAAGGGACTCCGGTTGAAGCGGGTGCTGCCGTGCCGGAGGTTCCGGAAGGACTTCTGAAAAAGTGCAATGCGTGTAAATCCGCTGTGTTTGTAGAGGATGTCCGGAAAAATTATTATATTTGTCCCCATTGTCATAATTATTTCCGTGTCCATGCCTACCGCAGGGTGGAGATGATCGCAGACAAGGATAGTTTTGAAGAGTGGGATCAGGGAATCCAGACTGGGAATCCGCTGCATTATAAGGGATATCCGGAAAAGCTGGATGGTCTTCGCCAAAAGACGAAGCTGGATGAAGCTATTGTGACAGGAAAAGCCTGTATCGATGGAATCCCGGTGGTTCTTGGCGTCTGTGACGGACGTTTTCTGATGGCGAGCATGGGAGAGGCAGTAGGAGAGAAGATTGCCAGAGCCGTGGAACGTGCCACAAAAGAACGGCTTCCGGTCATCTTATTTGCCTGTTCCGGCGGTGCCCGTATGCAGGAGGGGATCGTCTCGCTGATGCAGATGGCAAAGACGTCTGCGGCTCTGAAACGCCACAGTGATGCCGGACTTTTGTATATCAGTGTGCTGACGGATCCCACTACGGGAGGCGTGACTGCCAGTTTTGCCATGTTGGGTGATATCATTCTGGCAGAGCCCAATGCCTTGATTGGGTTTGCAGGACCAAGGGTAATTGAACAGACCATTGGACAGAAACTGCCGAAAGGATTTCAGCGTTCCGAGTTTTTGCTGGAGCATGGGTTTCTGGATGGAATTGTGGAAAGAGAGAAGATGCGGGAGACGTTGGCTCTCATCCTGCATCAACATCAAAATGAACCGGTAGAAACCGGGGAAGAACTTTCGGCAGATATGACAAGTCATATTTTTGAAGAGGATAAACCCTTAGCGAAGATAGAGGCCTGGGAACATGTTCGGCTTGCAAGAGATAAAGAGCGTCCTACCGGAAAAGACTATATTGATTTGTTATTTACGGATTTTGTAGAAATGCATGGAGACCGATATTATAGAGATGATCCTGCAGTGATTGGAGGAATTGCTTATTTTCATGGACAGCCGGTTACGGTACTGGCTCAGGAAAAAGGTCAGGGAACAAAAGAAACCATTGCCCGGAATTTCGGTATGGTTTCCCCGGATGGCTACCGGAAATCCCTGCGGCTGATGAAGCAGGCAGAGAAGTTTGGACGTCCGGTGATCTGCTTTGTGGATACTCCGGGTGCCTTCTGCGGATTGGAAGCGGAAGAACGGGGGCAGGGAGAGGCAATCGCAAAAAATATCTATGAGCTGTCCGGACTCAAGGTTCCGGTGCTTTCCATTGTAATCGGGGAAGGGGGAAGCGGAGGAGCGCTGGCATTTGCGGTAGCAGATGAAGTGTGGATGATGGAACATGCAATCTATTCGATTCTTTCTCCGGAGGGATTTGCATCAATCCTGTGGAAGGACAGCAAGCGGGCGAAGGAAGCAGCCGCGATTATGAGACTGACGGCGGCGGATCTGAAGAAGCTTGGTATCGTGGAACATGTGATTCGGGAAAAAGAGCCTCTGAACAGAGGGAATATCGATAATATTGCGGAAAAACTGGATTTGGGCATTGCGGTATTTCTTCGGACATATGGTATGCTTGAGGAAGAAAAACTTCTGGATCATCGGTATCAGAGATTTCGCAGGATAGGGACGACACGATAGAACTCGAATAAGCTAAAAAAAGCGGGAAGCCAGTAGGTATGGCTTCCCGCTTTTCGTGCTGTTATCGGCCCAGCGATAATCATATCCTGCTCTGGCGAACCAGAGAGACCTCGTCGGTCAAATTATCCTTTCAATGGTAGTTTCGTCGACCAAAAAACATAAGATTGTGACAGGATTTGCAGATACAGGTCTTTTTAAACCGGAGGATCAGATTACTCGTGAACAGCTGGCTGTGATGCTGTACCGTTATGCAAAATAGCTTAAGGCAAAAGACTTGGATGTGGGATGTGAGCTGGGAGACTTTCCGAATGGAGAGTCTGTAAGCGAATATGCAGCGCCAACGGAAGAAATTGCACTGTCGGGACTTTAGCGCAGTAAAGATAATATGCCTGCACTACTTGTCCCCATTATTATTCCAGCAATAGCAACTCCTACGATACAAAAGAAAACGCTTTTTCTAAATTCCATATCCAATATGCTTGCTGCTAATATACCTGTCCAAGCTCCTGTACCTGGAATTGGAATCGCAACAAATAAGAGCAATGCGAAGTATAATCCTCGCCCCGCCTTTTCCTGCAATTTTTCTCCACTCTTTTCTCCCTTCTTTAAAAAAAATGAAAAAATTTTTCCTATGTACTTCTTATTACTTCCCCATATTAACAATTTTCTTGCAAAAAGAAATATTATAGGAACAGGGAGCATATTACCTATTATACATATTATGTAAGACGGTATAATCGGTAAACCTATAGCTAATGCAGTGGGTATTGCTAAACGTAACTCTACCAATGGCAACATTGAAATCAGAAAAACAAATAAATATTGTTTTAACATAAAATCCTCCTCAGCTTTTGCGGGTCCCAAAGTCATGCTTTTTCATGAAAGCATGAAACGTATAATCTTTTGACCCTGGTATATAAAATTGATGGTGCAGATTCCGATCAATCAGTCAAAGACCACCGTTTCTTTTTTTAAATCCAAAACTTTTTCAAGATCCATTTATCCAAATGGTGGGATTCCATTACGGTAATTCTGGAGAAGGATTGACCGCTTTTCGTGATGATAGCACCACGAAAAGATTATATCAGAATAAATAGAAAGACAAATACAAAAAGCTGTAAAAATTCACGTTGAGTTTTACAGCTTTTTGTATATAATATAGATAGCAGAAACAATATGATGATACCAGGACCAAAAGGTTATGCTTTTCATGCTTGCATGAAAAAGCATAACCTTGGGACCCGTAAAACATGAGAAAGCAGCCCGAACAGGGCGGATTTCGAATGTTTTTAGGATTGCGGGAGCATGAAATGCGGAGCAATCCGTGTATCATAGGGGGCAAAATACCTTTTGCCCCCAACATCAACAATATGGAATCAAGAAGGAGTTGAAAGAATATGGCAAATATTTTACCAGTATCTGATTTGAGAAATTACAATGAAGTCCTGAAAAATTGTCGTAAAGGTGAGCCTGTATATCTTACTAAGAATGGCAGGGGACGGTTTGTAGTGCTTGATATAGAAGATTATGAGCGTGATCGTGCAGAGAAAAAGCTGTTAATGAAGTTGCAGGAGGCAGAGGAGGCAGTCAAAGACGGCGAAGGATGGCTTAGTTTGGACGAATTAAAAGCACTTGTGGGGGAGTAAACTATGCTGAAATTACGAATTACCCCATTAGTTGCAACGGATTTAAAAGAAATTCGTGATTATATCGCAGAGGATAATACAGAATATGCAGCAAGGACGATTAAAGAAATTTACGGTAAATTTGAGAATATTCAAATGTTTCCGGGGATAGGTGTAGATCTCTTCAAAAGAGTCAGTTTCCGAACAGATTATAAGTACGCAGTTTGGGAAAATTATGTGATCATTTATAAGGCGGGAGAAGAATATGTTGAGATTTACAGGGTGGTAAATCGGTACCGGGATATTATGAGGATATTTGAAAGCAGGTATTAATGAAAAGTGGGAAATTTAGATAATGAGAAATGCATATATTGTATTAGGAAATAGTTTTTCTATTGATTTAGTTCAGAAAATGGGGAAAATGAGGAAATAGATTTATGAAATGCGGAGTAGTTCGTGTATCATAGGTTTGACCCTAACATCATGTCATTGAAATAATGATACAGAAGATATAAATGTTGGACACAATAATAAGGCTGGATATTAAAACAGGAATGGAGAGAAAGTATTCATGTCATACAGGACATTTTTATGGATAGAAGACTGTGAAGGTAAGGCAAGTTACATATTTTGGGAGAACTTTATGAAACAACTTTATCCAGAGGTAGTTGTTGAGAGTAAAAGGAATAATAGTGAATTGGTCAAAGCAGTAAAATCTCTGAAAGATACCGATAATAAATATATAATTGTTTTTGATAATTCTTTTGACAATCTGCAGGTCGTAATGGAACAGAAATTGTTAAAGCATTATGCGGATGGAAAAGATAATGTTCTTCTCATGGATATCATTTGCTTTGAATATATTCTGTTGGAATTTAAAAGCCTGATTAAATGGATTTATGCATCAAATGATGAATTTTTGGAAAAAAGAGCCAGTTCTATAGCTGCAAGAAAAAAACTTGTGAGTTCTATTGGTTCCAGTGAACTGAACTATAAAGAGATTCAGGAAATTATGGAATACGACAAGCATATAAAAGAACATAATATTGAACAGTTAGCTGCAAGGCTATTGTTTGATTTGACAAGAAATACAGGATTTGAGGTTTCAAAGGGGGCTATTGGTGAATGTTGGGTCAAGTCTTGTTGTGAGTGGGAAAAGCGACAAGAGAATGATATTTGCGGATTGGATGATAACAGGATGTCTGTATTTGATAAAATGAAGAACATTTATGAAGGGACCTCCCTTAAGGAGCAGTTAACAAAAGTTGGATTGGAGGTGTTGTTATGATTACAATTTTTAAATCCAGGAAAGACATACCTCAGGATAAAGAATATATAGAATTGAATGATGTGTTTTTTAATCAGAATACAGTAGCCAGACTTGATGAAAGAGCCACTCCAATTGTTGAAGAAATTGATGATTCAAAGCTTCTTGGCAAATATAAGATCCGGTCAAGATTTGATGATGTTACCTTAGATGTTGATCAGCTCTCAGCAGGTTGCAAAACGGTATTAAATGTATTGTATTATCCGGATAAAGTGTTTTGTCTGAAAGAATGTGGCAATAATGCATTAGAGGTATTATATGGTTTCGAAAGCGGTTCCGTCTATAGTGATTATGCATTGATTCCGTTTGAGATGGAAAAGGTTATGGTTCAAACCAAAGACGGAAGCCGGATAATTGATGATTACGAAGAACTAAAGGAGTGGTGGAAGAATGAAGAGTAAACCTGTCGTGATGGATCATTTTTCAACGGTTCATACTTCGTTTATTGTAGATTTTTCATTTACAAATAATATTACAATTTTGACTGGAGATTCCGGAACAGGGAAAACAGCATCCTTTTCGTTTATTAAAGAATGCGCAGCGGTCAATTCCAGTATTCTCTGCCTCAATTATCTTGATTATCAGAGGAATATTAAGGAGATCATAAGCCAGGCAAAGGGAAAGCTGATAGTCATCGATAATGCAGATGTTTTGTTGGATGACGATACAAGAAAATACATTTCATTGGATGATAAGAACCAGTATTTGATTATTGGTAGAAATCCAAAAAATTTGTTTGCTACAAAAGAGAACTTGTTTGAATTGGTGAGCAAGAAGGTTGGTGAGCAGACAAAATTTTGTATAAAACAATATCTGTGATAGCAGGGTCAGAAGGTTACGCGTTTTATACTTGCATGAAAAAGCATGATTTTGGGATCTCAACATCATATCTGTAACAGATGATAGTTTATATTCCGATACGTACAAGCAGTCGGAAGTAAAGAAAATCATGGTAAAAAGCTGCTTCTTGTGGTATACTAATCGAAAGCAGCTGTGAAAAGTTAATTGCTTTTTACACCGGGAGAACAGGAGTGGAGATTGTGGATAGCCGGGAAGTGATCAATGATGTGTTGGTTCATCTGTTTAATGAAATCTGGCAGTTGGAAGAAGATGCGATTATTACAGATGAGTTTAAAGATATTACGAATAATGACATGCATATCATCGAGGCAGTAAGTCTGGATGGCGGTAACATGTCATCCATTGCGGCAAAACTGCATATAACGGTAGGATCATTGACGACCTCTATGAATAGTCTGGTAAAAAAAGGCTATGTAGAGCGGGAGCGCAGTGAGCGTGACCGACGGGTGGTTTATATCCACCTTACCAGTAAAGGCAGGAGGGCATATCGTCATCATGAAGAATTTCACAATCAGATGACAGACGCTGTTTTGCAGTCTCTGAAGGAAGAAGAAATTCCGGTACTGGTAAAAACACTGTCCGGTCTGTCTGCTTTTTTTGATAAGTACAGATAGAATGATACTACGAGGTTCGCACAGTGCGTAGCAATCCGCAGGTATCATAAGATAAAATAGTATAAAAGCGGGATAATTTTGACTCATGAAGAATAATATAGTATTAATAGGAATGCCGGGTGTGGGAAAAAGCACAATCGGTGTTATTCTGGCAAAGCAGCTTGGTTATGAGTTTGTGGATTCTGATCTGATTATTCAAAGAAAAGAGAACCGCCTGCTGCATGAGATTATAGAACAGGAGGGGGTTGACGGATTTATAGAAGTGGAAAATAGTGTCAATGCTTCTCTTTGCGTAGAGAAATCAGTCATCGCCACCGGAGGAAGTGCTGTCTATGGCCGGGAAGCGATGGAGCATTTGAAGAACATTGGGAGAATTGTTTATCTGCAGCTTTCTTATGAAGCTTTGGAGAAGCGTCTTGGTAATCTGAAAGGCCGGGGTGTGGTGCTGCATGACGGACAAACGCTGAAGGACATCTACGAGGAGCGAAGTATGCTTTATAAAAAGTATGCAGATATCATTGTAAATGAGGAAGATTTAGATATTGAGAAGACTTTACAGAAAATAATTGAATGTATTACTATTTGACGGAAAAGACGGAAAAAAATTTTTCGGCATTATGTAGAAAAACTTAAATTTTGTTTACAAAATCTTTGGGTTGAGTTAATATATAAGACGAGGGATAATTATTTGGCTCCGTTTGATCGGCTTAAGACTGGGAAATGGAGAAAGAAAAAAGGAATCCGGCTATCCTATGAGGGTAAGATAACCGGAGATAATGACGAGGTGGCTCATGGAACAATATGTAATCAGAGGAGGAAATCCTCTTGTTGGCGAGGTGGAGATTGGGGGAGCCAAGAACGCAGCGCTTGCAATATTGACGGCGGCAGTTATGACAGATGAATTTGTTCTGATTGACAATCTGCCGGATGTAAGTGATATTAATGTGCTTCTTGAGGCAATTTCTGTAATCGGAGCAACAGTAGAGCGGATTGACCGTCATACGGTTCGGATCAATGGATCCACCATTGGCTCTGTCAGTGTAGATTATGAATTTATTAAGAAAATTCGTGCCTCTTATTATTTGTTGGGGGCGCTTTTGGGAAAATATAAAAAGGCTGAGGTTCCGCTTCCGGGCGGATGTAATATAGGAAGCAGACCGATTGATCAGCATTTGAAAGGGTTTCGTGCGTTAGGGGCAAAGGTGGATATCCGTCACGGTGCCATTGTTGCTTCCGCAGAAAATTTAAGAGGAAGTCATATCTTTCTGGATATGGTATCTGTAGGTGCCACCATCAATATCATGATGGCAGCAGCTATGGCAAAGGGGAATACGATTATTGAGAATGCGGCACGGGAGCCACATGTAGTGGATGTTGCCAATTTCCTAAACAGTATGGGTGCAAATATTAAAGGTGCAGGTACCGATGTCATCCGTATCCGCGGTGTGGAGTCCCTTCATGGAACGGAGTATTCTGTTGTACCGGATATGATTGAGGCAGGAACTTATATGTTTGCCGCGGCGGCAACAAAGGGTGATGTTCTGATTAAGAATGTAATTCCGAAGCATCTGGAGGCCATGACTGCGAAGCTTGTGGAGATCGGATGTGATGTGGAAGAATTTGATGATGCAGTGCGTGTAAGTGCCAGCAGGCGTCTGGGGCGGACGCATGTTAAGACATTGCCGTATCCGGGATTTCCGACGGATATGCAGCCGCAGATTTCCGTGACACTGGCTCTGGCGAAAGGAACAAGCATTGTAACGGAGAGCATCTTTGAGAACCGATTCAAGTATGCCGATGAACTGACACGTATGGGTGCCAGTGTCAAAGTTGAGAGTAATACCGCGATTATCGATGGGGTGGACGGATTCACCGGAGCCAGAGTAAGCGCTCCGGATTTACGTGCGGGAGCAGCGCTGGTAATTGCAGGCCTTGCTGCAGAGGGTGTAACCGTTGTGGATGATATTGTATATATCCAGCGGGGATATGAAGATTTTGAGGGAAAACTGAGAAGTCTGGGTGCGGAGATTGAGAAAGTATCCAGTGAAAAGGAAATACAAAAATTCAAGCTTCAGATTGTATAAAAACTGACAAGTTGGACGGAAGAGGTGCCTGCTTGCAGGTTGAAAGAACCGGATTGCCGGGTGAGATACACAGTACAAAGGAATATCTGTAAAAGGTATAGAACAGATACAAGCTTTTTGTGTATTTATTCCAGTAGTCTGGTCTTTTTATGCCCAAAAACAGAAAGTTTTACAGAAAGTAAACGGACATGTCTGCTGACGCAGACATCACCATCCATGAAAGTCGATTGC
>ENA-OZJV01000232-OZJV01000232.1-human-gut-metagenome-genome-assembly--contig:-NODE-232-length-32592-cov-24.095092_pt1 | contig 32592 bp, 27 predicted proteins | sample MGYA00244179_ERZ653756 | MGnify/ENA primary metagenome ERZ653756 (study PRJEB26926, sample SAMN06165332) | human gut metagenome | biome: ENVO:00009003; feature: ENVO:2100002; material: ENVO:00002003...
CGCATACTGAAGATTGAGGCTGTGGTGAGCGGTACGCTCAACTATATATTTAATGTGTTGAGCCGTGACGTGCCGATGAGCCGTGCCATAAAGATGTCGCAGGAGGCAGGCTATAGCGAACCCGACCCGCGTACCGACCTTAGCGGAAAGGATGTCATACGCAAACTTGTCATTCTTGCCCGTGAGGCGGGATATAAGGTCGAGCAGGAAGATGTGAAAGCGTCGCTCTTTATACCCGACAAATATTTCAGCGGGTCACTTGACGATTTTTATCGTGACATAACCGGACTTGACGGCGATTTTGAGCGTCAGCGGGCTGAGGCTGAGAAAGCGGGTGAGCATTTCCGGTTTGTGGCGCGTCTTGACAATGGCGTCACGAGTGTCGGGCTGCAGAAGGTCGACTCTGTACATCCTTTCTATCATCTTGAAGGAAGCAACAACGTGATATTGATTACCACGGAGCGATACAATGAATACCCTATGGTTATCAAGGGGTATGGCGCGGGTGCCGAGGTGACTGCTGCCGGAGTGTTCTCCGATATTATAGGTATCGCCAATATCCGTTGACGGCGTGTTTTTTTGAATTAAAGTTGAATATCTATGAAATATGTGATAGTATTAGGCGACGGAATGGCTGACGAGCCTGTTGACGAGCTTGGCGGCGTGACTCCGCTTGAGGCTGCCGACACTCCTGTCATGGACCGTCTGGCGCGTGAAGGGCGCACAGGGCGTTTCACCACCGTTCCGCAAGGTTTTCATCCCGGAAGCGAGGTTGCCAACATGACCGTGCTCGGATATGACGTTACAAAGGCGTTTGAGGGCAGGGGAGTGCTGGAGGCGGCGAGTATGGGGGTGGATGTCCCTGACGGTGTGATGGCTATGAGGTGTAATCTTATTACCGTCGCCGATGGAAAGATAAAGAATCATTCGGGCGGACACATATCCTCCGAAGAGGCTGCCGCGCTTATCGCGACGCTTCAGAAGGAGCTGGGAAATGATATCGTTGAGTTTCATCCCGGAGTGTCCTACCGTCATCTGCTTATGATAAAGGGTGGCGACAAGCACATAGCATGTACGCCGCCTCATGATGTGCCGGGTACGCCCTTTGCCGATGTGATGGTGAAGGCGGAATTACCGGAGGCTGAGGCTACCGCATCGCTTGTGAACGACCTTATCCTCCGTTCGCAGGAGATACTTGCGTCTCATCCTGTCAACCTGAAGCGTATAGCCGAGGGGAAAGACCCTGCAAACAGTATCTGGCCCTGGTCGCCGGGTTATCGCCCGTCGATGGAGCCTCTGTCAGAGCGGTTTCCGATAAAGGATGGCGTGGTGATTTCTGCGGTCGACCTTATATTCGGTATCGGGGTGTATGCCGGATTGCGCCCCCTGACGGTGGAAGGTGCCACCGGTTTGTATGACACTAATTACGAGGGAAAGGCGCAGGCGGCTATCGACGCGTTGCGTGACGGTGCCGATTTTGTGTTCCTCCATGTGGAGGCAAGCGATGAAGCGGGACATGAAGGCGATGTCAAGTTGAAAAAGCGCACAATCGAATATCTTGACAGCCGCATACTCGCACCGATTGTCCGTTATTCCGACTCGCTTGACGAGCCGTTGGCAATCGCCGTGTTGCCCGACCATCCTACGCCCTGTCATCTGCGTACACATACTTCCGACCCTGTGCCGTTCCTTATATATAAGCCGGGGGTTGCTCCCGATGATGTAACCGTTTTCTCGGAAAAAAGCGTGGCACATGGTGCATACGGCACAGTTGCCGGCGATGAATTTATGAACCTGTTAATGAAATGATACGATGAGATATTATAGCACTAACCGTAAATCGGAATCTACTACTCTTGGTGATGCAGTCGTGCGCGGACTCGCGCCTGACCGTGGTTTGTATATGCCTGAACGTATAGCCACTATCCCAAAGGCATTTTTTAATCACATAGGGGAAATGTCGCTTACCGACATCGCTTATGTGGTTGCCAATACGCTTTTCGGCGAGGATATTGACTCGGAGACATTGAAAACCATCGTCAATGATACTCTTAATTTCGATATCCCGCTGGTTAAGGTTGATGACCACCGTTATTCGCTCGAATTGTTTCATGGTCCCACGCTTGCCTTCAAGGATGTCGGCGCACGATTCATGGCGCGTCTTCTCGGACATTTCAATTCGGCAGCCGGCAGGGGCGACGTGAATGTGCTCGTGGCTACTTCCGGTGATACCGGAAGTGCGGTCGCTAACGGATTCCTTAATGTCCCGGGGGTGAAGGTGTTCGTGCTTTATCCCAAAGACAAGGTGAGCAAGATACAGGAAGCGCAGTTTACTACCCTCGGTGCCAATATCACCGCCATTGAGGTCGACGGGACATTTGATGATTGTCAGGCTCTCGTGAAGTCGGCTTTCATGGACAAGGACCTGAATGAGAAAATGAAACTTACTTCGGCAAATTCCATAAATGTTGCGCGCTTCATTCCTCAGATGTTTTACTATTTCCATGCTTACGCGCAGCTTTTGCGTATGGGAGAGAAGGTAGATAATGTGGTTGTGGCTGTGCCAAGCGGCAATTTCGGTAATATTTGTGCCGGGCTTATCGGCAAGCGCATGGGATTGCCGATAAAGCGGTTTATCGCGGCAAATAACCGTAACAATGTGTTTTACGAATATCTCATCACAGGGGAGTATCATCCGCGCAAGTCGGTTGCCACGATAGCTAACGCGATGGATGTGGGCGACCCCTCCAATTTTGCCCGTATCCTTGACCTTTACGGCAACTCCCATGATGCGATATGCGCCGAGATAAGCGGTTGCACCTATGATGATGATCAGATTAAGGCTACCCTTAAGGATACATACGACCGTACCGGATATCTGCTCGACCCTCATGGGGCGGTGGCGTATCGTGCGCTTGCGGAGTACCTGAAGCCGGGTGAGACCGGCATCTTCCTTGAGACGGCGCATCCCGCCAAGTTTAAGGATACTGTTGAGGCTATAATAGGAAAAGAAGTGGAGGTGCCTCACAGGCTTGCCGCTTTCATGAAGGGAAAGAAGGAGACTGTGAAGATGAACGCGCAGTTCCCGGCATTCAAGAAATATCTGATGTCGCTCTGACGCTTTTGGCACGGCTTTTGCTATTGTGGGATGTAGATAATATCATTTATTCCGATGACTAATTCAGACAACGATAATCCGCGTATAATATCTTTAGGACAAATTGAAATAAACCCCGACACGTTTAATGCCCGGCCTGATACGGAGGCTTTACCTCTGTTGCCGACACGTAATCTCGTGCTTTTTCCTACTGTTGCGACCCCTTTGTCGCTTGTCAGGGAACAGTCGCTGCAGGTGGCGCGGGAGGCTTTTGAAAAAGGTGAGCCTCTCGGGGTGGTATGCCAGCTCGACCCTGAGAATGAAAATCCCCGGATTGACAATCTCCAGCAGTTTGGTGTTGTTGCCGACGTGCTGAAGATTTTCGATCTTCCCGACGGTCAGCATACGGCTCTCATACGTGCCCGTGACAAGTTTCATATTTTGGGCGAGTCGGAAGCGGCTTCTTCCGCCAATATCCTTATGGCGCGTGTGGAGCTGATAAAAGAGCAGAAGCCGCGGAGCAACGACAAGACATTTGCGGCTATCGTGAAGGCGGTCAAGGAAACGACCCTCAAGTTGCTCGAAAATATCGATGGCGCGCAGGATTTTGCCCACAATGTGCAGAATTATCCCGAGCCGGTGGGAATGATTAATCTTGTGTGTAGCCAGGCTCCGATTTCATCGGAGAAGAAAGGTGCGTTGTTGATGGAAAACTCTGTAAAGGAACGCGCGCGTATGCTCCTTCTCGAACTTACCGAGTTTGAGCGTATGCAGCAGGTGACACAGAAAATCCAGTCGATAGCCCGCGAGAATTTCGAACAGAATCAACGCCAGGCTTTCCTTCATCAGCAGATGGAGGCGATACGTCAGGAACTTTACGGCGACTCCGACGACGACCGCGAGGCTCTGCGTAAGCGCTCTGAGGAGGTGGCGTTCAGCGAAGCGGCTAAAAAGGTGTTTGACAAGGAGCTTGACAAACTTGGCAGGCTGAATCCGCAAAGCCCCGACTATGCCGTGCAATATAGCTATCTGGAGGCTCTTCTTGACCTTCCGTGGCTGAAATATTCCGAACTTAACACCGACCTTGAACTGGCAAGAAAGACTCTTGACGTGGATCACTACGGACTTTCAAAGGTAAAGGAACGTATATTGGAGCAGATTGCGGTGCTTATGAATAATCCCGGCGGTAAGGCTCCGATCCTCTGTCTTGTCGGTCCTCCGGGAGTGGGGAAGACATCGCTTGGAAAGTCGATTGCAGCCGCTCTCGGCCGTTCTTACCAGAGGGTGTCGCTTGGCGGTCTGCATGACGAGGCTGAGATACGCGGTCACCGACGCACGTATATCGGTGCGATGCCCGGTCGTATAATCGATGCCATAAAGCGCGCGGGCGATTCCAATCCGGTGTTGCTTCTTGATGAGGTCGACAAGATAGGCAGCGATTTCAAGGGCGACCCTTCGGCGGCGTTGCTGGAGGTGCTCGACCCGGAGCAGAACTGTCGTTTCCATGACAACTATATAGATGTGGACTACGACCTGTCAAAGGTGCTTTTCATTGCTACTGCAAATACGCTGTCGACTCTGTCACAGCCCCTTCTTGACCGTATGGAGATAATAAATCTCGCCGGATACCTTCTTGAAGAGAAGGTCGAGATTGCCGTGCGTCATATTCTTCCGACCTTGCGAAAGGAAAATAATCTGAAACCGAAGGATGTCAACGTCACTCCGGAAGCGATAGCAGAGATTGTCGAGAAATATACTTCGGAGAGCGGGGTGCGTCAGCTTGAAAAGGAACTCTCCACTATCGTGCGCAAAGTGATTCTGGCAAAAATGCTCGGCAAGAAGGTTCCCGCTAAGATTTGCCCGAAGCATCTGAAGGAATTTCTCGGGGTTGAGCGATTCAGCAAGGACCGTTATGAGGGCAATGAGTTTGCCGGTGTTGTCACGGGGCTTGCGTGGACTGCCGTCGGCGGCGAGATTCTCTTCATCGAGTCATCGCTCTCAAAGATAAAGGGCGACAAGCTTACGCTTACCGGTAATCTCGGTAATGTAATGAAAGAGTCGGCGGCGATTGCATTCCAGTATGTCAAGAGTCATGCTGCGGAATTAGGTATTCCCGAAGAGGTATTCGAGAAATATCAGCTCCATCTTCATGTGCCGGAAGGTGCCATTCCCAAAGATGGACCGTCGGCGGGTATCACCATGGCTACATCCATCGCGTCTGCATTCACTCAGCGCAAGATACGCCCGCGCCTCGCCATGACTGGTGAGATTACATTGCGCGGAAAGGTGCTTCCGGTTGGTGGAATAAAGGAAAAGATTCTGGCGGCAAAACGTGCCGGCATCACTGACATTATCCTTTCCTCCGAAAACAAGAAGGATATCGCCGACATTGATTCCATCTATGTAGCAGGACTTACATTCCACTACGTCAACACAGTGCTTGAAGTAATGGACATCGCCCTCCTCCCCGAAAAAGTAGCCAACCCCCTCACCCTCTTAGAGTATAACGCGTAGCTGTAGGGGCTGCTGGAAGGCAGTCCGCGATGCGAGTGGTGGATTCAGGCTTGCTTCCAGGCAATGTCACTAACTTTGGTGCCGGAGCCATAAATCCCCGAAAGGGGGATTCATCCTGTTATCTGCGGGTAATGCCGAAGGCATACCCGTGGTTCAAGCGCATCTCCTGTCGAGTCAACCCCGGGAAGTGGGTTGCATAGCCGCTTGATTAGCACATATTTATGCAACCCGTTGCAGTGTTGCGTTGTTGTGGAGGCATCGCTCTTCACGGGCGCACCTCCGGCGCAGCCCGCATTACGCCATGATAAAAACAATACAAAATTTCCCGTCAGGGATAATCAGTAAGTAGCCGTGGGTTGAGCGAAGCGCAACCCACGGACAGCGATCAAAGGACAAATGTTTCCGCCAGGAATCATCCCGGATATAGTTGACACCACTCTACCCACACCCCTGCAATAACTGCCAATCACCGCGTAGCAGTATGGCTGCCGGAAGGCAGCCCGCATCGCAGAGGAGGAAGCTCGCCCGTCACGTTAAGACCGGTAACTCAATGGCATCATGATTTCTTACGATACCGGGTTCATGGAAAAGCATGTTTATGCCTGATATTTGCATCTTGTGCACGATATCAGGCATATTTGCATTTATTAACATGGGGGGGGGTAAAAGTATCCTTTTTGATATAAATTTGCAATTAAATATTACGATTGATAAGCGATCGCTATTCTCACAGAGTGAATTTTATCGGTCTCCCGGTATGCAATGGAAATCAAAATGACGATGTTTATCATAGTAGCTTAAAATTATATGTAGTAAACTCTAATCGCAATAAAACACTAAAAATCAAAAATACTTAATCTACCAATTATGAACAAATTTTTACTCTTTTTCATGGCGGTGCTCGTCTGTGCTACCGCCAAGGCTTTAGATTTTACCGTTGACGGTGTGAATTATCAACTGATTTCGTCTGAAGAGCAGACCTGCAAGGTTGTCAGTGGAAATTACAGCGGCGCTGTGGTGATTCCCGCGACTGTGAATTACGGAGGTCGAGACTTGAAGGTAATCGAGATGGCTGACCGGACATTATGTAATACATATGATGTGACAAGTGTTACACTTGGCTCAAATTTGCAGAAAATTGGCAGTAATTGTCTTATTAATCTCAAAATTGAGACATTGACAATCCCGGGTTCTGTTACTGAAATAGGAGATTATTCTCTCGCTCTCGGGAAATTAAAAAAACTGATAATAGAACGTCCGGTCTTTCAGGATGCGCTTTCCCAACTTAAAATTGGAACTTATGATAATGATCAAGGAAAATATATGATGAAGCCTATAACACGACGTCTCACTTCACTGGAGTCTCTTGAATTGTATCGCGATATATGGTGTGACAAAGAGGGATTGTTTCAAAAATTGCCTCTGCAATCCGTAGTTATCGGCGGAAATGCTCGTATATATACTAGGATGTTTAGTGAATGTGAAAATTTGCATTCTCTTAAGTTTACAGATGATGCAGAATGTAGAGGTATTGGAGATGAGGCTTTTTATCGTTGTAATTTAGAAGGAGAATATACATTTCCGGCTATAATTGAAGGGATTGGATATAGGAGTTTTGGCAGCAATAAGCTTTCCGCGATACATTTTGAAAATACCACAGGCTTTTCTATCGGAGAGGAGGCATTTAGTGGGAATGATGGCATAACTTCCCTTGTTATACCGGAAGTCGTAACTTATATTGGAAAAAATGCCTTCTCCGGTTGTGATAATCTCAAAAATCTGCGAATTGAGACTAATGGCGAGTTGGCGGAAGCTGCACTTTGTGGGAATGATTACGATGTGGTGACCTTCACTGCTAATTGTACCCAGCCTGATATCGCCTTTTCATTGACTGGTAAAATAAGTTCCGGGATTACTCTTGCCTCTTCTTCTCCGGCAAGTATGAAGGAACTGCATATAAACGCACCGGTTCCGCCGGTACAGTTTCGTGATTTCTATGGCAAGACATGGGAATTTACTGAAGATCAATATGTATTGACCACTCTATATGTTCCGACCGCTTCGCTTGAAGCTTATAAGTCGGCAGAGGTATGGAAAAAATTCTGGAATATCAAGGCTGATCCCAGTGCAGGCATCGAAGATGTGGAGGCTGATGCTGAAGCTGAAGAAGGACCGGTAAAATGGTATAACCTGAACGGACAGCTCATCGACAATCCAACTACCAAGGGCATCTACATCAAGCAGGTCAATAATAAATCAACCAAAGTAATCGTGCCCTGACATTGGCAACATTCAATTAGTCAAAAGAGGGTGTATCAATTTTGACGCATCCTCTTTTTATAAACGCTCCACGCTATCTACCCAATCTCATACCATCTTTTGCACTGAAATTTCCCCACAGCCGTTGTTAACCCCAAGATGATTGGATTCATTTTAGACATTATTTTAATAGATGCCTGCTATTATTCTCATTTTCGAGAATACTCATCTGATGAATGGCAATCTGATTAAGTTTTACTAATCGCTCAGATTGCGATATCCCCTGCTCAATAAATACAGCATTGAGATTTTCCATATTGGAAAGGCATATAAGCTCGTTAATGGTGGCGTAATCACGGATATTTCCTTTGAGGTCGGGATTGGCTTCGCGCCATTGCTTCGCTGTCATGCCAAACATCGCTACATTAAGTACATCTGCTTCGTTTGCATAGATGGTACTTGCCTGCGCTTTGGTGATTTCCGAAGGAATGAGATTATGCTTGATGGCATCCGTATGAATATGATAGTTTATCTTGGACAACTCCCGTTTGGCAGACCATCCGAGTTGTTTCTGTTCATCTTCCTTAAGTCGTTGAAACTCTTTGACGAGATATAGTTCAAACTCGACAGATACCCAGCTTGCGAATTTGAATGCGATGTCACGTTGTGCGTATGTGCCTCCGTCTCTTCCTAATTTATTGATAATACCGATTGCTCCGGTGAGTTCAATCCAACGGCTTGGACTCATCGTAAAAGAATTGGAGCCGGCTTCTCTCAAAATGGGGTCGAATTCGACCCCATTAAAATGCGGATTATTCAACGACTCCCACAATCCAAGGTATTCAAGCGTGTTTTTCACTCTCATCCAATTCTTTACAACATCTTTTGGCTCGGCTGGATTCTTTTGACGAGCAATATCGGTGATGCAGATGTAATCTATGCCATTTCTGGTAAGAGTTCTGATCGTTGTGTCTTTTACAATTAATTTAGCCATTGAGTTTAGTGTTGCAAAACGTGATTATTTATTGGTTATCAGTCATACTGCAAAGATAATCATTTTTATATATGCAACATAGCATATGCTTATAAAACGCCACAGGTCACCGTTTTCCGGTGACCTGTGCTATTAGGGATGGTGTGGAAATTTATTCTGCCGGCTTCTCTTCGGCGGCTTCGGTTTCAGCTTCTTCCTTATCGGCGAAGTCGGTGATGCCGGCGGCAAGAAGGAGATTATACCAGTTGAACACTTTCTTGATGTCGTTGGTATATACGCGGTCTTCATCAAAGTCGGGAAGTATTTCCTTGAAATATTTGCGAAGCTCGTGGTCATCGCTGAATGACTTCATATCGACAGGTTTGGAGTCGTTTTTCTCTTTGATTGTTTCAAAAACCTTGGTAAGAGGCACATCTTCCTCAACCGTGTAGATAGCGATGTCACCGAGAGAAATTACCTTGTCATGTGCGTAGGCGGGGGTACGCTTGCCGGTGGCAAGTGCCTCTACGATAAGCATGTTTTTTCCTTGACTTACAAGCTTGAAAAGTCCGGGCTTTCCGGAAATTGCCAAAATTGTCTTTAACATTGTAGTTATTTATGTTTGAATTTATATTTCGCAATTACAAAATTACAATTTTTTGGAGATATATTGCTAACTTTGCTATCCCAAAATAGATTAAGAGTTACCTATAATGCTGAAGTTTCTTACTTGTCTTATACAACTGATTATTTCACCTGCAAAGGGATGGGAAGATATAGCCGCTGTGGGGGAGGAGCCGCGAAAGATTTGTTCCGATGGTTTCTATCCGTTACTGGGGCTTACTGCTTGCTCTGTCTTTATCCGCCGTCTATATGATTCCGATCTCGGACTTGTGACCATGATTCAGGGGGCGATTATCACTTTTGTGGAGTATTTTGTCACCTATTTCCTTGCGTCATTCCTATTCTCGATATTCCTCGGCAAAGTGATTGACGGTGAATTGAATGAAAAAAAATATCACACATTTGCCATATACAATATCTCGCTTCTCGCTCTTATCACGATAATAGAGAATTGTCTGCCTACCGAATTGTCGATAGTGCAGTTCCTGCCGGTGTTTACAATCGTGGTTATGTGGATGGGCAAGCGTTATCTAGCAGTGAAGGAGGAAAAAAGCTTTACTTTCATTTTTCTTGCTTCTGTAGCGATACTTGTCATGCCATATCTGCTGGGATTTTTGTTTAATATGGTGATACCAAATGCCAACTGATGATGAATAGCAAAGATATTAACATAAAGAACCGCCGCGCAAATTTTGACTACGCGATTTCCGACACATTTACTGCGGGACTTGTGCTTACCGGCACTGAAATAAAGTCGATACGCCTGGGTAAGGCAAGCCTTGTCGATACATTCTGTTATGTCAACAACGGAGAGGTCTGGATAAAAAACATGTATATCGCCGAATATTTTTACGGCACTTACAACAACCACGCCGAACGCCGCGACCGCAAGCTATTGCTTAACAAAAAGGAGATTGCGAAACTGGAAAAAAACGGAAAGGAAGCAGGTTTCACGATTGTGCCGATGCGACTTTTCATCAATGACCGCGGACTTGCCAAACTCGTCATCGGTATAGGTCGCGGTAAAAAGGAGTACGACAAGCGTCAGTCGATAAAAGAGCGTGAGGACAAACGCAACATGGCGCGCCTCTTCGAAAAATAGTGCGGCTGCCGGGAGTGCAATGTCATGTAGTTAAATATCTTGCCCTGAAAGGGCAAGATGGTGTTAGCCGCGGGCAGCGCCGAAGGTGCGCCCGTGGTAGATATACACTATTAACCCGATGCTACCCCGGAGCGGGTTGCATAGCAATCTGCAAATGATGGAATAATACACGCAATTCAGTGTTTGGCTGTCGCCGAGAGTATGAGCATCACTTTCCTGCCGTCATGTAGCGTGGTGGCTATCAGGCGGTGGCTGTCTCCATCCTTTACTTTCAGCTTTTTCCGCAGCCAGTCGGCTGTGTAGTCGAAATTGCGTACCGCGACATTGATTCTCGGATATTCGCGCGCGAGCCTCTTTAGTTCGCCCGAGGAAAACTCTGCCACACGGTCGATATGCCATACCTCTCCTGGAAAATCATTAACAGGCGTCTCTGAGCAGTAGAGATGCGTATTAGGATGAAGCTTCGCTATGCCGAATCGCTCTGACAGCAGTTTGTAAGGCGCCGCTTTCATCAGCGTTGAGCCGGGTTCATAAAGATACCATCCGTCGCGTGGCGAATCATAGTATGCGACTGCCTTTTCTTCCTCTGACGTCGTGAATGTGAAGCGGTAGCGAGGTGTCCACACATGGATTGTCGGCTCTGTCGCTGTCTTGTCAAACATGATGTCGGCTACCAGCTCTTTGCATTCGGTAGCTGACCCTACGACATAGAGGTCGGTCGTCTGTGGGAGTTCGCGCAATATCTGTGTTATGTCAAGCATAGGGGATGCCTTGACAATAAGTCGATGCGACCTCGCTGCGATTGCCGGAAGAAGTGCAGTTACATCGGGCGAACAGTCGGCAAGGCGGTAGACACGTTCGCCTGTCGCGCTTCGGCGCGCCGGGTCAATAAACATCGTGTCATACGTCGTGTCGCTCAGTGCAAGGAAGTTTTTACAGTCATCATTCACGACAGAGATATTATCCAGTCCGAGCGCACGCGCGTTATGCCGAAGCGCGTCGGCTATCACCGGCTCTTGCTCCACTGCAGTTACCGACGAGGTCTTGCGGGCGATATGGAAGGCGTCGATGCCGAGTCCGGCGGTAAGATCCGCGACCGTGGCGCCGTCATTTACAAGCGATGCGTGAAAAGCGGCGAGGGTGTCGCTTGTGCATTGCTCTTCCGACAGCCGGGTGGGGAATATGAATTCCTTGCACTGCAGTGTCTCGGCAAGCTTTTTCTTTGCCTTACGGCGACACTCTATCTGTATGAGTCCCATGTCGAGCCAGGGTATCTTGCCTGCGAATTTCAGCCGTAGTTTAATCGGGTCGTCATCGATGTGGGCGTTAACCCAGTCGAGCATCTCGGTGTAATTGGAGTCTGTCATCTTTCGGTGTCTGATAAAAGAAGAGGATGCGTCAAGCGGCTCGACGCATCCTCGATATTAGCTCAATTATTTAAGTTTCGCAAGCTCACTTAAAGGTTATACGGTTAAAAGGTTAATAAGGTATTAAAGTACCCCATGGTTAAAATTATCGATAGCAACCGCCACAATAATCTTCTAACCTGTTAACCCTTTAACCTTCAACTTTCGCTTGCGAAAGTTGAATTAGTCCTGTACGGCTGCTACTCCGGGGAGTATCTTGCCTTCGATAGCCTCAAGAAGAGCGCCACCGCCGGTAGATACGTAAGATACCTGGTCGGCAAGACCGAACTTGTTGACACAAGCTACAGAGTCACCACCGCCTACGAGTGAGAATGCTCCGTTGTCGGTAGCTTCTACGATAGCCTCGGCGATTGCACGTGAGCCTGCGGTGAAGTTGTCAAATTCAAATACACCGGCAGGACCGTTCCAAAGGATAGTCTTTGACGGACGGATTGCATCGGCAAATGCCTTGCGGGTCTCGGGACCTGCATCAAGTCCTTCCCAGCCGTCGGGTATGTCATTTGACGGGCATACCATGGTCTTGGCGTCGTTGCTGAATGAATCGGCAGCCACGCAGTCGGTTCCGAGGATGAGGTTCACGCCTTTTTCCTTTGCTTTCTTGATTATGTCAAGTGCGAGGTCAAGCTTGTCGTCTTCCACGATAGAGTTACCGATCTTGCCGCCCTGTGCCTTTGCAAATGTATAGGTCATACCGCCGCAAAGGATGAGGTTGTCCACCTTGTCCATGAGGTTCTCGATGATACCGATTTTGGTAGATACTTTCGAGCCGCCCATGATAGCGGTGAAGGGGCGCTTGATGTCCTTGAGGATGTTGTCGACAGCCTGTACTTCCTTCTCCATAAGATAGCCGAGCATCTTGTTGTCGGGAGTGAAGTAGTCGGCGATGACAGCAGTGGAGGCATGCTTGCGGTGAGCGGTTCCGAAAGCGTCGTTTACATATACGTCAGCATAGCTTGCGAGTTTCTTTGCAAATTCTTTCTGACGCTCTTTCATTTCTTTCTTGGCTGCATCGTAAGCGGGGTCTTCCTTGTCGATGCCTACAGGCTTACCCTCTTCCTCGGGGTAGAAACGGAGGTTTTCGAGGAGAAGCACTTCACCGGGCTTGAGGTTGGCGGCTGCTTCCTCTGCGTTTGCGCAGTCAGGAGCAAATTTAACGTCACGACCGAGTGCCTTTGCCACGTCATCTTTAATCTGAGCGAGAGAGAATTTAGGATTAACCTTGCCTTTGGGCTTGCCCATGTGTGACATGATGATAAGGCTTCCGCCATCTTCAAGGATTTTTTTGAGGGTGGGGAGGGCACCGCGGATACGGGTGTCATCGGTAATCTTGCCATTTTCATCCAGAGGTACATTGAAGTCTACTCTGACTATTGCCTTCTTGCCGGCAAAATTGTAATTGTCAATCTTTTGCATTTTGGTTAATATATTAAGAGTCAATAATGTCTGATCACTCTGTTTGTAAGCCACAAATTTAATATAAAATTATGAATTATCCGCGTTTACCGGTGTGAATAATGTAGTGGCAATACGCTAAAATTACTTAACCGGGCAGATGTCGGCTGTAGTTTTTTGTCGGGATAATTTTACCGCTTGTCCATCTTATTGTGCATGATAATCTTGAAAACCTGCATATCGGGCACGACTGTCATTGGAAGCCGTTTTATTTAGTCGATTTTTACTTGTACCTTTGTATTGCAAAGCAATGAGATAACGACATATTAATCTATACTATGTAATGGCAGTCATTTGTGTGGAGAATGGCTGCCATTGCACACGATAATCGATCACAAGACTATATTCCACGGCAATGTCACGCTTATCGGCGATGTTATTGCCGGGGATTTGTCGGTGCCGGTTGAGGCATTAAAGATTGCAGCAGCGGTTGATGAGTTTGCGGCGGAACATTCTTCCTACCTTTACATCGTCAATTTTGTCAAACGGCGGATAGAACCGGCATAGCCCGTCTTTTACCTCCAGCAGATAATTGATGTTGATGATGTGTCGCTTGCTTACCTGGACGAAGCTGTCGTTGATGCCGAGTATGGCGTCTTTAGATACGGTGCGTTTCAGCGGCATCGGCTTGTAGGATGTCGTGGCGATAGCCATCCAGCATCGGTTTTCGGGTGAATATTTAAATGTGCAGATGTCTTGTATCGGCACTATGCGGAAATCTTCCGTGTTGGTGTAGAATATGAATTTGTCGCTGGATGATTTTGCCCTTCTCGCGGGGAAGCGGTCAAGTCCGTTGCCCATATACTCGTTAAAGCGCGCCATGACTATCTCAAGCTCTTTGTCGTCGATAGGTTTAAGGAGGCAGTCGCAGGCATGATTGCGGAATGCGGGCAGGATGTAGTCGTTATGTGCCGTGTAGATTACCACGTATGACGGAATCTCCGGCATCTCGTTAAGTGTGTTGAGTATCTTGATTCCGGTGGTGTCGGGAAGCATCACGTCAAGAAAGAGTATGTCAGGTTTATGATGGATTATTGCTTCAAGTCCTTCTATGCCGTTGGAGGCTGTCGCTGCTACTGTGATTTCAGGGTAGTGTGCCAGTTTCTGTCTAAGGGCTTCAATAGCCACCGGTTCGTCATCAATGATAATTGCGTTCATATCTGTAAGTTGATAAAGATAATAGTAGATGTTTTTTTAATTGTCACGGTTATGCCTGTCTTTAAGCGTCACGGGAATGGTGAGTATCGCCTCGCATCCTTTGATATTTCCGTTGTCGTCGGTTATATTGGATATGAGAAATGATATCTTTTGTCTGTTTTCACGATTGAGTATTGCAATCGTGTTTCTTATCACTTTAAGACCGGTGCCTCCATCTGTTGCCTGACTGCGTCTTATGTCAAATCCTCTGCCGTTGTCAGTGACTCTGACCGTATAGAAGTCATTGCTCGTTGTCACGTTTATTTCAAGCCGGTTATCGTCGTTTTTCTCTGAGAATCCATGTTTTATGGCGTTTTACACAAGTGTCTGTATGAATGTTGAGGGTATAAGGTGACAGTCAAGATAGGAGTTGTCGGGAAGCTGTTCGGTTACAGTCAGTTGCATGTTGAATTTTATCACCTCGATATAAGAATTGACAAAATCCATTTCTTCTTTCAAGGTCACATACAGATGTCCCGACATTTTGATATTCTCTCGTATCAGGCGCACGAGCGAAATCAGCTCGCCGCTGTCACGCGTGTCTGTTTTAGCAACCGTATGATTCAATATGTTAAATATGAAGTGAGGCGATATAAGATTTCTTATGCTCGACAGTTTGATGTTCATCAGCTGCATGTCGGCTTGCAGTCGCCGTTTCCTTAAAAGGGTGATGATGTAAAGCGACATTATGGTGAGCAGCCCTATCGTGAGGATACTTGCATATATCATCCATCGTGCCTGCTTGATGACCACATCTTTTTCTTTCATGGCGATGGCGTGGTGCAGCGCGAGCGTATCCTGGGAGTAACGCATCATGATGTCGGAGGTGCGCATGTGAGTTATGTTGTGTTGCAGCGATTCATTGTGCGCCTCCTGCGCTTTGAGGGCATCAAATGCCTTTTTGTAGTCGCCTCGCTTCTCATAATATTCGGTAAGATAGCGGTGACGTATGTTGACAAGGTTAAAGTCAATCGGGGAGGTGATGTTTTCGTTGTCAATCACTTTTCTTGCCGTTTCTGTGTCATTGGCGAGAAGGGCAAGTCCTATCCGTATGGTGTTGGCGTAATATATGCCGGTGTCATTTCCGGTGGCTTTGAAATATGCTTCGGCTTTCTCCAGGTTTTCTATCGCTTTGTTACGCTCGCGGAGATTCAGGTACACGTCGGCGAGATTGATGCGACACACCATCATGTCCATGCCGTCGTCAAGCCCGTTTTCCTCAAGCATTTCCTTGAGCCGGAGAAATATTTTTTCGGCTGCGCGATAGTCCTTGGTGTAATACAGGAAATTGCCGTAATTGTTGAGAAAATATATCTGCATGTTTGGTGCAAGGTCATCGATATGTCCGTGCACTTTGTCGAAATTTGTCTTGGCACTTTCATAGTCACCGATGTTTTGGCATATTCTGGCAAGACCGGTAAGCAATGTCAACCGGTTGGTTTCCGGCAGACGGAGCGAATCGGAGAGAAACAGGGCACGACGATACCACTGCGCCGCCATCGGCATGTCGCTCATGTCGATATAGATGTCGCCGATGTTGGCGCATATATCCGGCATACTGCTGTTGCTTTCGCTGTTTTGCAGTGCCTCGTAGGCTTTGCCATAAAAATCAAGGGTGACGCGGGGATTGAGCTGGTATTTGTGATAGCTGAATCCCATGATGTTATAAAATGATGCCTTCACATTATTTATATGGGGCGTAGGCTTCCGGCGTTCGAGGTATGATGCCATGCGTTCCCACTCCATGCTGTCGGGCGACATATTCCCGGTGGTTGCCTGGAGTCTCAGTTTTCGAAGATAGATTTCATAATACAGGTCGCTGTCACCCGCTTCCGAGAGACGGCGGTCAATCAGCTCTGCCGAATGCGCCGAACCGGCATGTATCGAGTCGTCGATTTCCTTCACGACGGGCGACACTGTGGCTTCGGTGATTTTTTCACGTGAATTACATGCGGAAAACAGTGAGACACCTGCAAGTGAACATGACAGATATGCCATGATTATTTTCAGGTTACGTATAACCCGAACTAAAACATCGTGTCCCCCGAAAATCATAGATTTTATGTGGCTGTTAATAAAAAAGTAATACAAAGTTAATGAAATTTTAATAACTGTCAGTGAGTTACATGCCGTATTTTGGGGCGGTTAATCCCATAATTCAACCGCTTGTGCCGCAATCCTGCCTATAAGACAATACAGGGACAAAGACATGACGCGTGTCATGTCTTCATCCCTGTATCCGTACGTGTCTATATTATCTTAGATTATTCCGGCATCGCTCAGCAGGCTCGCCATCTCGTCGCGGAGCTTTGCAGCCTCTCTGCCCGCGGTTTCGGCAAAGTCTTCACCTGACGATGCGAAGATGATGCCGCGCGATGAATTGACAAGCAGTCCGCAATCCTTTATCATGCCGTAACGTGCCACTTCCGCAAGACTTCCTCCCTGGGCGCCGACTCCCGGTACAAGAAGGAAACTTTCGGGTGCAACCTTGCGGATGTCCTTGAACATCTCGCCCTGGGTCGCTCCTACGACATACATCATCTCTTCCGGACCTGCCCATTTTGACGAGGTCTCGATTACATGCTCGAAAAGGCGTGTGCCTTCCTTGTCCTCGATAAACTGGAAATCATGTGAGCCTTTGTTGGATGTGAGAGCGAGAAGTATCACCCATTTGCCCTCATAGCCGAGGAACGGGGTCACGGAGTCTTCACCCATGTAGGGAGCCACTGTCACGGAGTCCACGTCGAGATGCTCGAAGAAACTGCGGGCATATAATTTCGAGGTATTGCCGATATCGCCTCTTTTTGCATCGGCGATTATAAACTGGTCGGGATGATTCTCCTTGATATACTTGATGGTTTTTTCAAGAGTGATCCATCCTTGTGCGCCTGTTGCCTCGTAGAAGGCAAGGTTAGGCTTATAAGCAACGCAATACGGAGCTGTGGCATCTATTATCGCTTTATTGAATTCATACACCGGGTCGTCAGCCGACAGCAGATGGCGCGGTAGCTTGTTGATGTCACTGTCAAGTCCTACGCAGAGGAACGAGCCCTTTCTGCGGATGTTTTCTACTAATTGGTCGCGTTTCATTATTGTGATATTATTGAGTCCGTGGTAAATACATAGCCATGTATGGTGGCGTTGTACGACTTGTATTCGTTATTCTTTTTGTCGGGGTGAAGGCGGGTGGTCACACTTATCTCCGTGAGTGACACTACATCGTTGCTTCCTTTTATTTTCAATGTTACGGGGCGGAATGCCTTTCCTGTAGTCTTGTTGACCAGACTGTCGATGTTGAGCCATGCGCGGGCATTCGCAGTGCCGACAAAAACCTTTCCCGCCTTGTCGGGCACACGGTTGTCGACGGAGCATACAAACTGCTTTACACCGGTTGCACCCTTTATTACAGGAGCGAAATCATCCTCATGTAGGGTGAAGGTATATAATTGGTTGTCATAATCTCTTTCAACACCGCTTCCGGGCATGATTTTGTTGTTTTCCCCCGCTGTGCCGGAGTCAAACAGAAATCCCTTTACGAAGGCTACATAGGAGTGGTAGCTGATACTGTCTTTCTCGCAGTGATTGTAAATGTCTGCATTGATGTAGGTCAGCACGACGGTTTTCGCCGGGTCATCGGCAAAATGAAGCGTTATAGGGGAGAAAGGCTTGTCGGAGCTGCTGAATACAAGGCTGTCGATGGGCAGGAGGGTCCTCAGTCTGTCACATGCGATTACCGATACGTTGCCATTGGAATCGGGCGCCATATTGTCAATCCTGTATATAAACGGCTTCATCCACGCGGCTCCCTGCGGCACGGGGGCAAAATCCCCCTCCTCAAGCTGAAACATGTAGCTGTCGCCTGCACTTTGGGCGGCGTCGCGTACGTAAAATTCCCTGCCTTCTTTTAGATCGCTTATTCTCATTTGCGACATCTCCTCGCGGTACTGTTCATTCTCCTTGGCAATCCGCTGTTGCTTAAGGTGCTTGAAATATGCCGGCACTCCGATGGCGATCGCTAAGGCAAGGATTATGCCGACACCGATTATCGAGAAGACAATCGTTGACAGGTTATCCTTGCGGTCATCTTTGCCGCGCCTTGGCGACGGGATTGGGGGAGGAGTGGTCATAGTTCCGATTCCTTTAGCTTTTCTGCGTTCTCTGCTACTATCAGGTGGTCGATGCAGTCCTGGATGTCACCGTCCATGAACGCCGACAGATTATATATGGTGTAGTTTATGCGGTGGTCGGTTATGCGCCCCTGCGGATAGTTGTAGGTGCGTATTTTCGCGGAGCGGTCGCCCGTCGATACCATTGTCTTGCGTCGTGAGGCGATGTCGTCGATATATTTCTGATGCTCCTTGTCGTAGATAAATGTGCGCAGACGGCTCAGCGCGCGCTCCTTGTTCTTGGGCTGGTCGCGCGTTTCCGTACACTCGATAAGTATCTCCTCGGTCTCGCCCGTGTTGGGGTTACGCCACATATAGCGGAGTCTGACTCCCGATTCGACCTTGTTCACGTTCTGACCGCCGGCACCGCCGCTTCGGAACGTGTCCCATTTTATCTCGCCTTCATTTATCTCCACGTCAAATTCCTCGGCTTCAGGGAGTACCGCCACGGTGGCTGCCGAGGTGTGTACGCGACCCTGTGTTTCGGTGGCGGGCACACGCTGTACACGGTGTACGCCGCTCTCATATTTCAGTATGCCGTAGACACCTTCGCCTGTCACTGAAAATACAATCTCCTTGAATCCTCCCGCGGTGCCTTCGTTAAAGTTCGTAACGGCTACATTCCAGCCTTTTGACTCGCAATATTTGGTGTACATCTTGTAGAGGTCGCCGGCGAAGATTGCCGCCTCGTCACCTCCTGTGCCGCCGCGTATCTCTACGATGGCGTTTTTGCCGTCCTCAGGGTCGGCGGGGATGAGCAGAAGCTTTATCTCCTCTTCCATACCCGGCATTTTGGCGGTTGCCTCGTCAAGCTCCTCTTTTGCCATGGCGCGGAGTTCATCGTCGCTCTCGCTCTCGAGCACCTCGCGGGCTTCCTTGATGTTTTCGACCAGATTGCGGTAGGCACGGGTGGCTTTGGTCAGCTTTTCCAGGTCCTTGTATTCTTTGGTGAGTCGCACATATCGCTTCATGTCGGATATCACTGACGGGTCGGTGATGAGGGTGCTTACTTCCTCGAAGCGCGCCTCGATGCCGTCAAGTCGTGATAAGAGATTGTTTTCTGCCATTATATTTCGTATTTTTCGCGAAGTTACGAAAAAAATAGTACCTTTGCAAGGGTAGTATTTCTTTGGCTTAGCCTTAATGTATTATCTGGATAAAAAGAATTGAGGACGCGCCCGGCGTTGGCATGAGCGATATATGACAATGTTACGATCTTAAGGTTCAAGGGGCGTAAATCCCCGAAAGGGGATTCATCCCGTTAACCGCGGGTAATGCCGAAGGCATACCCGTGGCACAAGCTCCTCTCTCCGTGGTTCAACCCGGAGCGGGTTGCATAGTGTGGTAGAACCCGTGACATTGCGGTATATGACTCTGCAGCGTTATAGTTGCTGCACGGGCTGCACAGGGTATTGACTAAACAGCATGGTGACCGCCTTGTCTATTTCCTCCATGTCACGGTAGTTGCCGTCGATATCGAGGATTGATGACACGGATGAGGTGTAGAGTGGCGTTTTCTCTTTGATATTCACAACGTCTATGGTCAGCACCCCCTGTTGATATATACCGGCAATTACCCCTGAGTCAATATAATAGTCGGTCAGGTAATAATCCTGCGGGATGATGTAGCATGGGTAGGTGCATGAAAGATACGGGCCGTCGACTATTTCGTGACCCGCCGGCGACAATGGCGTGTCGTAATGTACCGTGACAGCGAAATTTATCAGCAGGGGAGAATTTGCCGACTCCTTGTAGCCGCGTTCAAGCATCTGTGAGCGTATCGCCGCCACGATGCACTCAAATGTGGCGTGGTCCATGCGGGGCGGCAACGAACCCATTTTCAAGTCTACGATATGAAAGGTTTTATGATTTTCGATGGCTACGTTATCATAAACTTTACTGTTTACCAGAGAATATGAATTGCAACCGGTCAGCAATGCAATCAGTGCGGCTAATATGTAATAATGTATTCTCATAGTGTCATAGGCTTTTGTGTATAATTATAACAATCCCCCCGCGATATTGTTAATCCTATAACCTTTCTCGCACGAGAGTAGCCGCTGACACTGTGAGGTGATACTCTATTGGGCTATCATAAACTCGTCCATGTAGCTGGTGTAAAGATTGCCGAAATACCCGTCGTTATATATCATAACGTGGCTTCCGACCGTATTGAGAAAAAGCCTGTTATAGAGGTCGTGCATCGACATCTCCGGGTGCGCCGTCAGGTTCTCTATAAGTGTGGATGTAAAGCGATTACTCATCCATACGCCGAGATTGGCATTGAATAAGTCGGCTTTCGATGTCTCATCGGGAGCGGCGGCTGTGAAAAATATCATGCCCGGAATCCCGACACATTCTTCAATCACACTTCCCGAATAACATGATTCGGTAAATACTGCGGTTTTCCTCACCCCTCTGCCTGTCTGCAGCGACTCCAATGCGTCGCAGAGCATTTCTCCGGAAATACCCCTGTTAAACACATCCCAGCTTAATGCTCCGGGACACCCGTGACCGCTCCAGAATATAAGGAGGTTTGTGCCTGTGTCCGTGTCGACCGTTACAGGTGTGCGCGACGTGGGTTTCCCGGCGATAATATTGCAGATATCCTCAGGATAGAGGTTCGACATCTTGTAATCTATCCGGATGTTGTCGTGGAGATTCTTGCCTCCGGGACTCACAGTCACCAATCCTGGCGATGGATTCAGGCTGTTATAGGCTATGTCATCTTCCATTATCAGGATAATCATGTCGTCGGAATAGCCCTTCTCTTTTAATAGCGAATACATAGCCAGTACATCTGCCTGATGTCTGTAGTTTGACCATCCCGACGAGCTTGCTATAAGCACCGCCTTATTGGCTGTGAGAGGTGCATACGAAATATTGTCGTCCCCCTGACCAAAATTTTGCATTTGAGTGGCTTTCCAGTTCCATCCGGCAAGCGTGGCGTCAGTGCGGTTGCCCCCGTCGGCAGTATTGTAGTCGAGAATGATGTAATGACCGTCATAAACCTTATAATTATAATAAATTGAGGCTAAGACATTTGTATAGACCTTGCTGTCAAAGTCAAGCCATCCCGAAGCGCCCCGCACGTATGGCCTGCTTCCTTTTGAGATTGCTGTCACCACGTTTCTCATGTCTTCCCCCATCCAGGAACCCATGTTGAAATCTCTCCCGTCCACTATGGCGCGTAACGCGTCTTTGGTCGAGACCCCGGGATGAATGTTTTCATACCATGCCGCGTAGACCATAAGCATTCCGGCATCGTATATCTGTGCGGCTCCCACAGTAGGATCTGTCCCGAAAAAGGTCCTGAACGACACGTCAAATCCTGTTTCCGGATCTGCACCGAAACATACTCCTTCGATTCCCTCCGCTTTTTCCCCTAATATTTCCAACACATCGGTTCCGTATCCTATGTCAGAAAAGAGGAGTCGGGGAGCGGTGTGTGCCGCTGAGTTGAACAAGTCGATAATAACGCCGATATCGCCTACATTGCCGGGTGTACACACTAAATAATCAGCTCCACTTTCCATGGCTGATACCACGGTTTCCGGTAGGGATGCATCTTCATAGGTGTAGATTCCTTTTATTTCAAGATTTAACTCTTTTGCCTGGAATCCAAACCAATCGATGAAGGTTTTGCCATACATGTCTGAAGAATTGGCGAGAAGAGCCACAGATTCCCCGCCGTAGTTCACGACCTTGCTCAGAAGCACTTCACATTGTGTGATATCCGTCTCCGTAAGACTCCACAGATTTCCCGTCGATGCAAAGGCACGTATTAGTTCCTCGGTCGTGGCGACTGTCAGGAAAGTAACGCCTTTGTTGCAAAGATGAGTGGCAAGAGTACTCGCATTTTCAGAGTAAAGACCTCCGATTACGGCATACAGGTCATCCCGTTCCCTTAATTGAGCGGAGAGTGTCTCAAGGTCATTTTCAGTTTCGTCATACCACTCGAAATTCAGTTTTACCGATACAGGCTCGTTGGAGAAGGCAACTTCCGTGTTATGGGAAAGAAGAGTGAATATCTTTTTCCAATGCTCGTCCAGACCGTTTCCCATTGGAAGCACTACTGCAATATTCTTTTCAATGCAGTTTTTCGGTTCCACGTTATTGTCTGTCTTATTGTCGGAACACGACATGACGCATAAGGTACAGATAAATATAAAAATCAACGCAAATGAATTTTTCATAAGTTTTCCTCTTCTGCTTTTTCGGCAATATGACGCATTTTCCCGACAATATCTGTATACTTGATATAATTGGGCGAAAGAAGCCAGTCGGTGTATCCTCCTTTTAGCCCGAATGTTTGTGAAGCCGGAAGTTCTCCGGTTTTTAACCATGTGTCAAGATAGTCATACAATATAAGATCTATCCGTTTTATTACACTTCCACAGATGTTTTTGGATAGGCTTGACTGGTCTATGTCCATCCCTGCTGTCAATAAAGTCGTGGATTGCTCCCGAGTGAATCTATAAATGCCCTGATTGCTTCCTCCGGCTACCGGAAAAATGAAATCATACATTGTTGCCCAATCCTTCATATTACGGTAGGCTTCTGGGGCGGAAATATACCCTGACCAGTCATCCGCCAGATATTCCAACGTGACATCTCCTCCCGGCATCACTGCCTTATATCCGTCGATAAAGCCATCTTTGGCAGGGGTGATTACATCGTCGCCTTCATGGGCAAGAACTATAAGCGCATCTTTTGATGAACCGGATGTATGGCGTTCTGCTATATATGTGGCGGCAGTACATCCGGCGAGATATGACGCTCCGTACATCGATATCCGGAATGTAGTTATCGGAAGTCCTGTTTCGTTATCGCTTTCAAAAAGGAGCATACGTTTGTTATGCGTCAGTCTATTACGTCTCATACAGATATTCACCATCGGTTCATAGTCGCTGCTGGCAACCACAAACAATGCCGGTATCTCGCTTTCTGCAAGTGAAAGCCAGTCGGTCAGTAATCTTTCGGCTTCCTCTATCGAATTTGGGGAATATTGATATATGTCGGCCTTTTCGTAATTGTTCTTTTTGAAATTCTGCACGCCAGTCAGTATGCAGTCGTTGTAGCCTTGGTCGCCAAGCCCCCCGGGTGCATACATCACTATTATTTGTGGAGTAGGGGAATCCGGTGCGTCAATTCCGTCTTTTCCCGATGAGCAACCGGCGGTCGGGCACATTACAATCCAGCTGCATGCCATACATAATATGAATCCTAAAATTTTCCTTGGTCGTTTCATCTGATAAATGTAGTCAAAAAGAGTCTGACCTGATTCTTGTTACAGGACAGACTCTTTTGTCATGATATCTTTAATCAAGTTTATTCCGCATCCTGCACTACTCTTACCGGACAAAAATGCCCCCAGTGATAATTGTTTGAATCATAGACCGAGAAGCCTCCGGAAATCGGCTGTATTTTACACAGATGCAATGTGTTGGTAAACAATACCGCTTCAGTGCCGTCACCGGTTTGATGCCATTTCCCTTTGCTGTCACGAAGGAAATAGCCGGTTTTTGTCTCAAATCCCGTGACAGCTCCCGGAGCGAGAAGCGTCCCGATCATAGTGTATCCGTTGGCAGTGATTGTATTGCCGATTGAATTGTAGTCGTCATCACCTGCCACTCTCCATCCGGCAGGAGCAAGATTAGGATTGCTGGCATCGTCCCAATGATAGCAGTAAAATGATGAATATGGTTCCCACCAGTGCTGTTGTGATATTTTTTCTCCTGTCCGTAACAGGTCGCTGCTGTAATTTTGCCGGGTCCATATCCTGTTGAAAATCTTGACTACCGGATAGTCATTAGGAGAAGTGTATAGCACCCCTTTCATATAATAGTCCTTGACGCTTCCGCGGAAAACGTCTTCCGACGCTGCATCCTGTGTAAGGCTGATGTTTTTACCTCTGATATATACTTTTTTAGTCTGTCCGTATGATGCGTCAGTCAATTCCAGTACTGCGAGACGGCCCTTCGCCCAACATACTTTAGCGGGTTTATGGTTGGAATCTCCCAAAAATATACCCATATTGTATTTGGTCCTGTTGTTCAACACCGGATAAATCACCTTTACCCTGGAATTACGGTCAAGAATAGGGATGAACTCTTCACAGATTCTTGCAACCCACTGTGAACCGTTATAGATATCTTTAATCAGCGTCGAGCCGGTAAAGTCTGGTATTTTGTCGAGGGATACGGTTGCACCGCTTACATAATTCATGCCGACTCCGGTATAGTCATTTTCAATCTCGGTGCCAAGAATGTAATCTTTTATCATCTGTTGCCTTTTGACTCCATTGGGCAACTCTGTGTCTATCAGCTCCCACAGAGGTATGAGCCCGTCTTCGAGAAGCCCTACGATTGTCTGATTCTTTTCATTTGCCAGAGTATTCACCCATGCTTTTATGGTATTGTCATTGTCTCCGCCGTTCATGGTTATATCCATGGCTTTCTTTGCATCTCCTCCTTGAACGAATAGAGTCGTTTTGCAATGTGACGAGTTTGCCTTGTAGGACTGCTTGAGGCTATCCGATACTTCTGCTTTTACTTTTACAAAGGAGTTTTTGTAAGAGGAGTTAGCGAAAGCCTCCAGTTCATATTCTCCTTCGATTTTGGATACATCGATGGATGTAACATATTTGAGTCTTCCTCCTACGCGGGCACGGGTTATGAGGTGTGTACCGTAGGCCTTCACCAGTTTTTTGATGCCTTCGGTTGTTGACGGATAGTCGGTAGGTACTTTTTTTCGGCGTCCTTGAATATCCAGTCCGTTAAGGTCCTTATATGCTTTGTCTGTCATAAGGTTGGCAATTATGTTGGCTGCCCCCGTCTCAAGGGTAAGCACCTGCTGGGCGACATCTACATAGCTTATCGCATATTCCGTTTCGTTGGATTTATAGCTGCTCATATTGAACGAGGCTCCAACTTCTCCCTTAAATCCGCAGTATGATACCCCGAGATTTATGCTGCTTGAAAGTTTGTTGGATAGTTCCGATGCGGTTGTTCCGGTATATGTGTCGCTTTCAAAGGTGACAAGTACACCGGAGGTTGACAATATACTGTCTTCATTCACATAGTTATAATCAATTATCGGATTTTGTGCTACTGAATTGGCATCGGCATATTGTCCGAGCGTGTTGTAGCCGTAACCGATTCCAAGACGCCTGGCTCCCTCGACCATTTGTGATATCTCGTTTTCAGGATTATCGGAAACGGATTTCTGAATCAGGGTGAGTTCTTTTATTACCTCATCAGTCTTTGTATCGACTATGTAAAGGATATTTTCTCTTCGCTGTTCGGTGCCGTTGTCATAGACATAGACGGTGGCTTCGGTGTTGCCTGTCCCGTGGTCGGGAACTACATAGCATATCTGGTTTCCTTTGATATAATCGAATTGTATGTTCCATGCTCCGTTTGCCTCGATTTTTAATGGAAAGCTGTAGGCGTAATTTTCCAGGGCTTCCGGGTTGACAGTGGAAGGGATTGAATAGTCTATCTCTGTCGGTACGGGACTTTCGTCGGTACATCCTGCCAGGGTAAGTGATGTAAAAATGCCGAGTACGGCTAATGTGTTCGGTGTCGGCATCATTTGTAAAAATAATGTTTGGATTTTCATATAATGTATCGGTTTATCTGTTGTCTTTTGTGTGAAAGATTAGAGTCATCTCTTGTGAAGAGTGTTTGTTGATGGTTAACTTGAAAATTTATGGGCTTATAGCTATACCGATTTTGCTATTTGCTAAACAAATCGACAGATTTAGTCCCTCATAAGGATAGTAAAATTGAAATTTAACGCTGATTTTGTGATATTTCTAAAAAAATCTATATCTTTGCGCTTGCTAAGTATCTCTTCACAAGAGATTTGGATGTTTGCTAAACAAAAATTACCCCCGCATCCCTATAACCCTATAACCTCATAACCTTCTGCTTTCGGTTTATCCGAAAGCAGAATAATAAAAATTGTGAAAAGATTTGTGGGTATAGGATTAGAGTTGTAAATTTGACGGTGCTTAAATTTTGCAGACCTTAACTAAAACTGACAATTCGAGTCATCGACATTGAAAATATGAAAGATATAACAGATCTGTTTCAGGAACTTCTTCATAATAACCGGAGTGTGGATATAGCTGAAGCGGAGTTTAAAAAACTGATTCATGAGGATGCGGAACTGCATGAGCAGTACCGTGACTGGTGTGATGCAGTAGGCAGTTCGGAGAAAATGGGATTTCTTGACTATTGTGATGAATACCTTGAATCACAGGATTCGATTTACGATACCTTGAATGATTATGACGAATAATCGTGACCTCCGATTGCGACTTCCCGCAGAGTGGGAGAGGCAAGACGGCATATTGATTGCTTGGCCGCATGAAAATACCGACTGGTCATATATGCTCGATGAGGTCACGGAGTGTTTCACCGCGATAGCGAAGGCGATTGCCGCTGAAGAAAAACTTCTTGTGGTTGCGCCTGACGTGGAGATTCCGCGGGCGTGTCTGTCGGCTGCCGGGGTGAATATGGCTAATGTCATTCTGGTGACTGTCCCTACAAATGACACCTGGGCGCGTGATTTCGGTCCGGTCTCGCTGTTGCGTGACAATCGCGTTGTGTTCTGCGACTTCAAGTTTAACGCGTGGGGATTGAAGTTTGCCGCCGACAAGGATAATCTCATCACCCGCAATCTATATCAGAAAGGCGCTCTTCGCGGTGAATACCTGAACTGTCTGGGATTTGTGCTCGAAGGTGGCTCGATTGAAAGCGACGGCCGCGGCACACTGCTCACCACGAGCGAATGTCTGCTGTCGCCTAACCGCAACGGGGAGATGTCGCGTGATGAAATAGGTCGTTATCTCGCCGACCGGTTTAATCTTGACAAGGTGCTCTGGCTTGACCACGGCTATCTTGCCGGTGATGACACCGACAGCCATATCGACACCCTCGCGCGTCTTGCGCCCGATGACACTATAATATATGTAGGCTGCGATGACCGTGCCGACGAGCATTACGAAAGCCTGCAGGCGATGAAGCGTCAGCTTGCCGGGATGACCACAAAGGAAGGAAACTCGTTTAACCTTATCGAGCTTCCGCTTCCCGATGCGGTCTATGATGAGGATGGCATGAGGTTGCCTGCAACCTACGCCAATTTCCTTATACTTAATGAATCGGTATTGATGCCCTCCTACGGGCAACCGAAAAAAGACTTGCTCGCCTCGCAGATATTGAAAATCGCTTTCCCCGGTCGGGAAATCAGGATGATTGACTGCCGGACGTTGATAAAACAACACGGCTCGCTGCATTGTGTGACCATGCAGCTGCCGGAAAATACATTGCCTATATGAAAAAAAATATAAAAGTAGGAATCATACAGCAGGCTAACAATGCCTCGCCCGAAGATAATCGCCGCCGTCTCGGTGAAAAGATAAGGAAGCTCGCCGCCTCAGGTGCAGAGCTGATTGTGAATCAGGAATTGCATGACACGCTCTATTTTTGTCAGACCGAGTCGACCGACCTCTGCGACTATGCGGTGAAGATACCTTCCGCGACGACCGATTTTTATGCCGCTCTTGCGCGTGAGACCGCGACTGTGATCGTGGTGTCGCTTTATGAGCGTCGTGCGCCGGGGCTCTACCACAATACTGCAGTCGTGTTTGAAAAAGATGGCACTATTGCCGGCAAATACCGCAAAATGCACATCCCTGATGATCCCGCTTATTACGAGAAGTTTTATTTCACACCCGGCGATATGGGATTTCAGCCGATTGACACGTCGGTAGGTAGGCTCGGGGTGCTTGTGTGCTGGGACCAGTGGTATCCCGAGGCTGCGCGCCTGATGGCGTTGCGTGGCGCGGAACTGCTGATTTATCCTACCGCGATAGGGTGGGAGAGCAGCGACACTCCCGAGGAGCAGGCGCGACAGCTTGACGCGTGGGTTACGGTGCAGCGCGGTCATGCCGTGGCAAACGGACTCCCCGTCGTGTCGGTAAACCGCGTAGGGCATGAGCCTGACCCGTCGGGAATGACCAACGGCATCAGTTTCTGGGGTAACAGTTTTGTTGCCGGACCGCAGGGCGAGTTCCTTTTCCGTGCTCCCTCCGACCGCGAAACCGAGGCTATTATTGATGTTGACCTTGCGCGCTCTGAAAATGTGAGACGCTGGTGGCCCTTCCTCCGCGACCGCCGCATTGACGCTTACGACGGACTCACCTCCCGCTACCTCGACTAAAATTTACTTTTGCTATGTCACTCTGGATTATCTGGCTTATCGCCACTGCGGTGCTTTTGGTGATAGAACTCCTTACCGGACTCGTCGCCACATTCTGTGTCGCTGTCGGCTGTCTTATCGCATTTTGCTTTGCTCTTGCCGGATTCGGTATCGAGACACAGCTTGGCGCGATGGTGGTCGGCGTGATTCTCGCGTTTATTTTCCTTGCACCCTTTATCAACCGCATCCGTAAAGGCAAAAAGCAGTCGCGCCCCGTTTACAACAGCAATATGGAGGCTCTTATCGGCAGGGAGGGATTTCTCAACCGTGAAATTCCCGCCGACGGAGGTCTGGGCAGATTGCGTATCGACGGTGACGACTGGCAGGTGCGCAGCCGCGACGGCGAGTCTGTCGCTCACGGCACAAAGGTCAGGGTGACAGGTTACGACAGCATAATACTTACCGTAAAACCGGTATAATACAACAGAATAACTAACATAAGTATATTATAAGACATGGGAACTTACATTTTCTTGGGATTGCTCGTTTTAGTGGTGATAATAGTGGTCTCGGCAGGCGTGAAGATCGTGCCGCAGTCCGAGACACGCGTTGTTGAGCGCCTCGGGCGTTTCCACAGTGTGCTTGCGCCCGGTCTGAACATTATATGGCCCTTTATCGACAAGCCTAAGATGGTCTATACACGCAGGGTGGAATCGACCGTCAACGGTCAGACTATGGTGAGGATTACATCATCGACCGCGATCGACCTCCGCGAACAGGTGTATGATTTCCCGTCGCAGCAGGTGATTACGAAAGATAATGTCACCACTGAAATCAATGCGCTGCTCTATTTCCAGATAGTCGATGCAAAGAAGGCGGTGTATGAGATTGACAATCTTCCCAACGCGCTCGAGAAGCTTACGCAGACTTCGTTGCGTAACGTGATAGGTGAACTCGAACTTGACCAGACTCTCTCTTCGCGCGACACCATCAACTCGCGCCTTCAGATAATACTCGACGAGGTGACTAACAAGTGGGGCGTGAAGGTCAACCGCGTGGAGCTTCAGGATATAACCCCGCCGAAGAGTGTGCGTGAGGCGATGGAGAAGCAGATGCAGGCTGAGCGTAACCGCCGCGCCGAGATTCTGAATGCCGAGGGTCAGAAGACTTCGGTAATTCTTCTTTCCGAGGGCGAGAAGATGTCACAGATTAACCGTGCGACTGCCGTGAAGGAGGCGGAGATTCTCCGCGCTGAAGGTGAGGCGAGGGCAAAGGTGCTGACTGCTCAGGCTGAAGCCGAGGCTATCATGCGCGTTGCAGAGGCTATCAAGGCTTCGCAGACCGATCCCGCCACCTATATGCTTGCCATGAAATATATTGAGACTCTTGGCGAGATGACTTCCGGTCAGAACAACAAGACTGTCTACATCCCCTATGAAGCCTCCGGGGTACTTAGTTCCATCGGCTCCATAAAGGAGATGTTCAGCAAGCAGGCTTAGAGCGTCAGGTCGCGGTAGTTGCTCATGATGTTGAGATACACCTTGATACCTATTGCGACGCCTATTACAGCTCCGGCTATCATGCCGTAGACTATATACTCGTTGGTGCCCATCTCAAAGAAGAAGGTGGTTATAAGCGGTATGCACATCGCTATCAGTATCCCCATGAATATGTGGTGACGCTTCTTGTAAAGTATCGCCTTACGTGCCACCTGCTCTACGCCCATGGTGTTGTAGTCTATTTTCCTTATCCCGGTCCACAGATATGTGTCCATTATCGCGGCTGTGAGAAAATATAGTGCGGCGCAGGTTCTTGTCGGTAGCGTAAGCCACTCCTTGTAAAATACAAAGATTACAAGTGCCATCATCATTCCTACGATGGAGAACAAGCGGTACTGCTTTACGAGGCGTTGTTGTGCCGATGTGATGCGACCTGACTCGATGCGCTTGATCAGATCCGAGTTACGATTCTCAAGGCTGTCCATGCGACGGTTGAGGTTATTGAGTTGCTGTTTCATTTCTTCTAAATCCATTTTGGTTTTACGATTAATAGTTATTGGTTGGAGTATCTGATCAGTTTCTCTTTTACGCGGTGAAGTCGTGATGCGACCGTGTTGCGGGGCATTCCGAGTATTTCGGCTATCGTCTCGTAGGGATATTCGTCGAGCCATAGCAGTATGAGTGCCTTCTCTACACGGTCAAGGCGGTTTATAAGCCCGTGAAGCTCGCTTATCTGCTTGTTGCGGTCGGTGTCGTCCGATGCCTGTTCCGGCAGGCTGTCGAGTGGGGTAGACTTGATTTTCCGGTTTTTGCGGAAATATGACACGCAGCTGTTAAGCGTGACACGATATACCCATGTGGTCAGTTCCGCATCGCCGCGAAATGACTCCATGCCTCGCCACAGGTTGATGAATGTTTCCTGACGGAGGTCGTCGAAGTCTTCGACCGACTCGGCATACATGTAGCACACCTTGTTAATCAGTGAGCCGTACCGGTCGATGAGTCGCTTGTAGCGGTCGTTTATATCGTTGTCGTTAGCCATTTTGTTTTTGTTTTCTGACCCGTTAGACGCGCCTTTTCCGCAATAGTTCCCCCAAATATAAAAATTTTTCAACCATCCACCTCCCGCGTATAGCCGCATGCACTTCTGCATAACGATGATAATGCCCTCAACGTAGGGACATCGCTTTGCGATGTAAACCTGCCAATCAGTCAGTTATGTAGAGGGTGTTGCAGAACTGCCAAGATGTAGGGACGTGCCTTTGGCACGTTTACATAACTCTTTGGTTACCAGACCACATCGCAAAGCGATGTCCCTACATTGATGGCAAAATCGTAGTTTTGCAACACCCTCCCTATATCTTGGCAGTTTGCATCCACCGCCGGTTACCGCGTAGCTGTAGGGGCTGCCGGAAGGCAGGCCGCCCGCTCTCCTCTGACTTTTCCGACAGGAAAAATCTCTAAATAGCCGGGGCGTTGAGCGCAGCGAAACCCCCGGACAGCAGCCTCCACCATAAATCGTTTCCCGCAGGGAATCATCTCAAGGCAAACACTGATACTTCCTGTCGATTTTGTATATCTTCCTCACTCCTTCCACGCTTTTGCCCCGAAAGGGCAAGATGCCAGTAACCGCGGGTAATGCCGGAGGCATACCCGTGGATTGGGCGTCTGCTCTACTCTAATCAACCCCGAGAGCGGGTTGCATAATCCCCTAAAGCCATGACGCAGATGATCCTTATCACACTAAAATCCACAGTGTGCAAAGTGGACTCAGCCTATAATCCCATTCCTCCCCCATATCCAAAATCGTTTATAGGTCAGTTTCATAGCTCAAAATATATAATTGCGTAATTTTTTATGAGATTATCTGAGTGAAAAATTACCATCTCCTCTAAGTGATATGTGATACTTGTCTTTCTTATATAAATAGTATGACTCCTTGTTATACCATTTATATACCAGTTTATTAGTATGATCTAATAAAGCAAAAGCTAAAGTATTTACTTTAGAAAGATTGTCATCCATACAGAATGCTAAATTGTCGATTATAATATCATTTTCAAACGGACCTCT
>ENA-OZJV01000341-OZJV01000341.1-human-gut-metagenome-genome-assembly--contig:-NODE-341-length-25290-cov-24.299346_pt1 | contig 25290 bp, 29 predicted proteins | sample MGYA00244179_ERZ653756 | MGnify/ENA primary metagenome ERZ653756 (study PRJEB26926, sample SAMN06165332) | human gut metagenome | biome: ENVO:00009003; feature: ENVO:2100002; material: ENVO:00002003...
GTCGATGTCACCCTGCCAGGATTTGATGGGATTTGTTTCTTCCTCTGTTGTAGAAAGGGTCTTCCCGTTAACCGAGGTCGTGATTATGCCGCGAGTGTGATAATAATCGTTGGTATGCAGCACACGTGCCTGCACATTGCATAGCAGCTGATTACTTTCTGCGTAGGAATATTGGACCGCACCACGATGAGTCACCATGCGGTTGGGGGTCTTTATTCCTGCTTCTTCGCGCCTGATATGAGTGCCGTCAGGGAGAATAATCTTTTCATTGTTGTCGCGATAACAGTCCATGTCCCACATAGGATTGCTGTGGTAGTCAATGCTCCATTCGCTTTTCCCGACATTGTACTTGACTGCGGCGGTGTAATCGCCCCAGCCTTTGTTGGGTGACTGCAGCAGATTGGTATATATGGAGTAACCGCTTGTCCTAGGTGGCATGACTGTGATATTGATAACCCCGTCGGCATTGTCATACATCGCGCCCGGATTATTTATATATTCTATTTTTGTGATTTGTTTGGGCGATACCAGAGCAACTTCGCGCTCCGATACGGGCCGACCGTTTATCCTGATAGAGAGTTTTCCACCGCCAAGAATGTTGATGCTTCCGGTTGCCGGGTTTACTGTTAGCTCCGGCAGCTGGAGCCCGGCAAGCAGCTGTATTGTTGAGTTCATTGCGTCAATAAGCCGTTTTTCGGGGATATAGATTGTTTTTTCTCCTGTCACGATGCTTTCAGGCGCTGTGATGACAATCTCTTCTAACTCTTTTGACAATTTTAATGAGTCAGCGGTTTCGGATTGTGCATAAACATTACATGCTGTCAGAAGTGATATTCCGGCTGCTATCTGCTTAAGCGCCTTATTCCCTGATGATTGCCACATGTTGTCTAATTAGTAATCAAGTTGTGTATTATGAATATGACGCAAAAATAAATATATTTATAATATAAACCAAATAAAATTTAAATTAATGAAAATTTTCTTATATACATAAGTGATATGCGTTGTATTTTTCTCACTTGTCAATCGTTTTTAATGTTGCCGTGTTATTATATCGTGGAATTTTTGTAAATTGCACAAGTTTAAGAGTATCCACTAAACAGATAGATGTAATGAAAGGAATTGTACTTGCCGGAGGTTCCGGTACCAGATTATATCCTGTGACAAAGGGAGTGTCCAAGCAACTTATCCCGATATATGACAAGCCGATGGTCTACTATCCGATATCGGTTTTGATGCTTGCCGGCATCCGTGACATACTTATAATATCTACTCCCGATGACCTTCCCGGCTTCAAGCGACTGCTTGGCGACGGTTCATCGTTGGGCGTGAAGTTCAGTTTTGCCGAGCAACCACGTCCTGAAGGGCTTGCGCAGGCTTTTCTGATAGGGGAGGAGTTTATCGGTGATGACGATGTGTGTCTGGTGTTGGGCGACAACATATTTTATGGTCAGGGTTTCACGGGTATGCTGCTTGATGCGGTGCAGGTCACCGAGAAGCAAAATGAGGCGGTGGTATTTGCCTATAAGGTGCATGACCCGCAGCGTTACGGAGTCGTGGCATTTGATGCTTCCGGAAAGGCAATATCCATCGAAGAAAAGCCTGAGTTCCCGGTGTCGGATTATGCGGTCGTAGGACTGTATTTCTATCCTAATGATGTCGTGAAAGTGGCGAAGAATATCAAGCCGTCGGCGCGAGGCGAACTTGAGATAACATCAGTCAACCTTGATTATCTGAGTCGTGACAAGCTCAATGTCAAGTGCTTCGGACGCGGTTTTGCCTGGCTTGACACGGGCACTACCGATTCGCTTATGGAGGCATCTAATTTCATAGAGACTATAGAAAAGCGTCAGGGCTTTAAAGTGGCGGCTCTTGAAGAAATTGCTTTCCGGAAAGGATACATCACGGCAGAGCAGCTTCTTGCTCTTGCACAGCCAATGGCTAAGAATGAGTATGGTGCGTACTTAATACAGCTTGCTGAAAATGGCGTTGAGTAATGTACGTATCATTGATTTCCCCAAGATAGAGGATCCTCGGGGAAATCTTTCATTTATACAAGCTCCGGAACAGTTGCCATTTGCTCTTCAGCGCGCTTACTGGATTTATGATGTGCCAGGTGGAAAAAAGCGTTGGGGCCATGCATTTCATGCCCAGGAAGAGGTGATTGTGGCTCTCTCCGGCTCATTTGATGTAGTGCTTTCCGATGGCAATGACGAGCGACGCTATCATTTGTCGCGGTCCTATTATGGGCTATATGTGCCCCCGATGACATGGCGTTATATTGATAATTTTTCAACCAATTCACTCGCTTACGTACTATCGTCGACACTTTACGATGAAGCTGACTACATCCGCGATTACGATGAGTTCTGCCGTCTTGTCGCGCAACAGAAGAAATAATAAACCGACATAAATGATCAGATATCCTTTTCTTGACCTGGCAAAAGTGACTGCGCCATATTCCGATGAGTTAAAAGAGGCGTGTTGCCGGGTGATTGACAGTGGCAGATATATCGGAGGCGATGAGGTAGAGTCTTTTGAACGGATGCTGGCTGCCTCCTGTGGTTCCGCTTATGCAGTCGGTGTCGCAAACGGGCTTGACGCGTTACGGCTTATTTTTCGCAGCTACATTGAACTTGGCGAGATGAAGCCCGGCGATGAAGTGATAGTGCCATCCAACACTTATATAGCGACAGTGCTTGCCGTGACCGACATGGGGCTGAAGCCAGTGTTTGTCGAGCCGTCGCTTTCTACGATGAATATTGATGACACCCTGATTGAGGCAGCCGTGACTCCTCGCACACGTGCCATACTGACAGTGCATCTTTACGGGCAGCCTGCTTATTCGCGTCTTATGGCTGACGTAGCTAACCGGCATGGATTGAAATTTATTGAGGATAATGCGCAGGCTATCGGTGCAAGTGTCGACGGGGTGTCCACCGGTCATCTCGGTGATGCGGCGGCATTCAGTTTTTATCCGACTAAAAATATCGGTGCGATAGGGGATGCCGGTGCTGTAACAACCGATAATCTGCGCCTTGCAGAGACGGTGAGGGCACTTGCCAATTATGGAAGTACTCGCCGATATCACAATGTATGTCAGGGCTATAATAGCCGTCTCGACACTATACAGGCGGCAATGTTAAAAGTAAGGCTTTCTCATCTTGAAGAAGAAACCGAAGGCCGACGTGCGATAGCCGGTGTGTACGGGAGCTGCATCTCCAATCCGGAGGTTTTGCTTCCCCGTGAGGTGACAGGTCGACATGTATGGCATCAATATGTGGTACGCGTGTCAGACCGTCAACGGTTTCGCGACTACATGCTTGACTGCGGGGTAGGAACCGACGTCAATTATCCGTTGCCACCTCATCGGCAGCCTTGTTACAAAGAGTACTCAGGATTGTCGCTTCCGCTTGCCGACAAAATTTCGGCTGAGGTAGTCAGCCTGCCTATAAATCCGGCGTGTACGTCACTTGACGATGCGCGTGCCATATCAGAAATTGTAAATAATTATAACCATGTGTGAAATGAAAGAATCACGCATCTCGGATTGCGGGGTGATAATGCTGGAGACTCATTCCGGTAATCGTGAAGGTAATCTTACGGTAGTCCAGAATAATGGCGAGTTTCCGTTTGATATAAAACGCACATATTATCTATATGATGTGCCTGGAGGGGAAAGCCGCGGCGGTCATTCCCATAAGGCGCTCCACGAACTTATCGTGGCGGCAAGCGGCAGCTTCACCGTGACAGTCGATGACGGAAAGGAGAAGCATACTTATATGCTCAACCGTCCCGACAGGGGATTGCATATTGTCCCGGGTATATGGCGTACCCTCGATGATTTTTCTTCAGGTGCAGTGTGTCTGGTGCTTGCATCCGATAAATACATAGAGGCGGACTATATCCGCCTCTATGAAGATTTTATGAAGTCGAAAATTTAAGAGTCTCAGAGCATTTTCAACGCTGCCTCGTAATCGGGTTCATCGGTAATTTCGTTTACGAGGTCGCGGTATATTACCTTGCCGTTTTCATCGATGATAATCACGGCGCGTGTAAGCAGTCCCTTTAGTGGACCGTCTACCAGCTGGACACCATAATCTTTGGTAAATTCAGGGGAACGGAAGGCGGAGGCGGGATATACATCCTTAATGTTTTCGAGAGTGCAAAAACGCTTTGCCGCAAAAGGAAGGTCCATTGACACGCATAATACGACAGCATCTTTTTTTGACGCTGCTTTTTCATTGAATTTCCTTACACTCATGGCACACACTGCGGTGTCAAGACTCGGGAAGATGTTAAGCACTATTTTCTTGCCGGGAAAATCACTTGGACGTAACTCTTTAAGATCGGCGTCGACAAGAGTGAAATCGGGCGCTTTTTCTCCTACAAAGGGGAGCATACCGGCAGTATGGCATGCATTTCCTTGAAAATATACGGTTTCCATAATATATTATTGAGATTTTTAAATAATCATTTCACGGCATCCGCCGCTTTTTGTATAACAACCGATGACAGGTCATTGTTGTAGCCGAGTACAATATCTGCTACCGTGCCGTCGGCACGACAAATGATGATGGTGGGATAGGATGCAACCCCGCAGTCACGTGCAAGAGGTTTTGCACTCATAAGAAGGTGTTCGCCTACACGTATCTGGGGTACTATTGTCTCGATATCATCTACATTATTCCCGATAAATGCCCAGATGACATCACTGTTAAAGGGCAGGTTGTCTACGGCTGCTCGTACCGCTTTCACTGTGGCATCGGAAAACGCGCCTTTTGAGTCCAGCAGGACTATGATTGTGGGACATCTGAATTTGTCGCCGAGCATACGCGAGTAACGCTCACCGGTAGTAGTCGGGAGGGCAAATCCCGGAAGCCTTTGTCCGGGAAGGTTTTCAATGGCGAAATTGCTTTCGCGATAGCGGTCAAAGATTTCAGGGTATAGCTCACGGAGTATATCTTCATTTACACTCTCTTCGACTACGATGTCGGGAGAATATGTATATGTAGCCGTGATGGATTGCTCGGCAAGTGCACCGGGATTATTTTCAAGATTTACCATCACCGGCATCCCTGATTGATCGAATACATAGAGAAATTCTTTCAAAACATGGTCAGACATGGTCATGGAGCCATCCAAGGCAATACATTTATGCCCGTTGATGACAGTGTCAGTGTGCAGGATGTAGCGATAATCGGGATTGCTTTTTATTTCGTCTAGCTGTTCGGCAATAAATTGGGGCAGCAACTCGGTAAATTGGGCGCGACGCTGTACTCCGGGCAATGAGGCTGCGCCGGTACCACGCGACTGAAACGGATTTTTATCTCGGTCATAGTGATATTCAAGCAGGCGGTCACCGCGAAAGTTATATACATTTCCGTCGTAATATGCTGAGAAGCCTGAGCTTTCTCCATCGGGAGTAGCTACTTTCCAGTCAATGAGATAGTCACATGGCGCAAGAGTGTCGGTCGGTGCCTCCCATGAACGGAGACGGAGAGTGTAGTCTACGTCATCCTGGAGTGACATCAATACTGAATAATCGACCTCGGCGTCGAAATGGTTTATGGCTTTCAGGGATGTAATAACATCGTCTATCCCTTGGGCTTGGAGTCCCAGGGGATAGACCGAAAGTATCGCCAGAAACATTGGTAGTTTCCCGTTCATAGATAAATAGTAGAATACGTTCATGGATATAACGGATGTGCTTCCGAAAAAGTTTAGCCGGTTGCTTTTTTCTTTGATTTCATGAAATGTCGTCCAACGATATTCCATGATAAAGCCGACATTATCACCGTCATGACAAGTACAGCTAAAAAAGAGAGGGGCCCGGGGAGCGTATTTATACCGAGAAACACACCTGCCTGTATTATAGGATAATGGAAAAGATACATGTCATACGACACGTTGTCATGTCGGCTTATGCGGTATCCCCAGCTACCGACGAGTGATACCCATAGCGTCGCGAGAGCATCAACAAACGGCTGGAGTGTCATATTATAATATGGTATATACTTCCCTATAATAATGAAGATGGCACATACTGCCGCAATCCACCATTTATACCGTATGAAGCGGTCAAAATGGAAATATACCAGTACACCGGTGTAAAAGTAGCACAGTTGTCCGAAAAATTGTCGTGACAGTATCTCGTACACATTATTGCCTGTGGTCACGTACAGGTGGTAAAACCATAGGCGGTAAGTTACGGAAAGGATGATTATCGCGATGAGAGTGATTGCGCGGTTCCATTTGAAATGCCGGTAAAGAAGATAGATAAGCGGCACTGACAGATACAATGCCCACTCGATTTTCATCGTCCACAACGAACCGTTGACCGCCGGATTTACAAATTCCTGCCCCTGGAATACTCCGGGGAGGGTGGGGTGAAGGAAATTCAGAAAACTCAGGTTGGCAGCAAGATATTTTATAAGCCCGCTGTCAGTGAAGTATTGTACCGGGGTGAGGTCGCTTGCAAATACGAGCCCGGCTGCACATGCCACAACAATGAGCATATAAGGCGGTAAGATACGCCTCATCCGTGCAGTGATGTAACTTCTGAAATCCTTGCATTTGAGGTAGCTGTGAAATATCAGATAGCCGCTTAATGCAAAAAATCCTCCCACTGCGGAGTAGGAGGAAGTTGGCCACGGGATTGAATGTCCTGTAAGCAGATTATAGTGGGCAATTACGACACTTAGCGCGAGATAGTATCTCACGACATCCATGTTGTTGCGCCTGTCTATCTTACGGATGACATCCACCTCTTATACGTTGAAGCGGAAGTGCATGATGTCGCCGTCTTGCACCACGTATTCCTTGCCTTCGATGCCGAGTTTGCCGGCTTCTTTAACGCCGGTTTCGCCACCGAGGGTCACATAATCGTCATATTTTATCACTTCCGCACGGATAAATCCTTTCTCGAAGTCGGTGTGGATGATTCCGGCGCATTGCGGTGCCTTAGAGCCGCGCATGAATGTCCAGGCACGGACTTCATCGGGTCCGGCGGTAAAATATGTCTGTAGATTCAGCAAAGCGTAGGCAGATCGAATGAGGCGGCTCACACCTGACTCTTCAAGACCTATCTCGTTAAGGAATTCCTGTCGCTCTTCCCATGTGTCAAGTTCGGCAATGTCTGCCTCCGTCTGTGCTGCCACTATGAGTAACTGTGCATTTTCATCCTTTATTGCCTCCTTGACGGCATCGACATATTTATTGCCGCTGACAGCTGATGCATCGTCGACGTTGCATACATACAGTACGGGCTTGTTGGTGAGCAGGAACAGGTCGCGGGCAAAACGCTGCTCGTCTACACCGTCAAATGTGACAGAGCGTGCCGGCTTTCCCTGGTCAAGGGCTTCCTTGAAGCGACACAGCACTTCATACTGCATCTTTGCCACTTTGTCGCCTCCTGTCTGAGCCTGCTTTTGTGTCTTGGCTATGCGCGCCTCCACGGTTTCGAGATCTTTGAGCTGCAATTCATAGTCGATGATTTCCTTGTCACGCACGGGGTTGACGCTCCCGTCGACATGGGTGATATTGTCATCGTCGAAGCAGCGGAGCACATGGAGTATGGCATCAGTCTCACGGATATTGGCAAGAAACTTGTTGCCCAGACCTTCCCCCTTGCTTGCTCCTTTTACGAGTCCGGCTATGTCGACAATCTCCACTGTCGCGGGTACAACGCTTTTGGGCGCACACATCTCGACAAGCTTGTTGAGACGCTCATCGGGCACAGTAATTACACCTACGTTGGGTTCGATTGTACAGAAGGGAAAATTGGCTGATTGCGCCTTTGCATTGGAGAGACAGTTGAAAAGTGTTGACTTGCCCACATTGGGTAGTCCTACTATGCCGCATTGAAGAGCCATGATATATTATAGTGTTATAATGTTGTTGACTGGATTATTTGCTTTTGTGACTGCAAATTTACTCAAAAAATCGCGGATTCAACATACTTCTCTTAAATGAAATTGTATTTTCGAATTTCAATATTTGAATTTATGATAAAATGGCCTGGATATTACTTAGTTAGGATATCTGAATGCGATCTGGGTATGATAAGACCCCGGTTCTGCTTAGTTATATAAGATTACAAACCGGGGTCTTTTTGATGATGCCTTGTTGACTTAAATTATTCAGAGGTCTCTCTATGATATATGCCCTCCAACATCCCTGTTAAAGTTAACGTCTGTTTATTTGGGCTAAACCAATTGTCTAAAATTAAAGTTCCTTGGCATCTACTAATGGGATGCCAATAATGTTTATTGTCTTCATAATCTGCAGTGTACGAAAAACAATTCTTAGATTCAATCCAACTGAGGTTTAGTTTCTTATTACAAGATGTTATATCTACATATCCGGTTTTATCAGGTACTTTTGTTCCTCTTAAGACATGATAACCAATGTTTAAATACATGCCATCGTCAGTAACCCAATTCCCAAAAATGGCAAAGTCTACGGCTTTATGGTCTTCCCTTTCAAATGAAACTGTTTCTTGGTTTTTTATATTAATGCCACTCATGCTGTGTGCTGAGATATGTGTAATAATATATGTCTTTGCACTATATCCTGTTAGAGTTAGGTAACTAGTGGTTGAATCGTAATACCATTCGCCGACATTCCATGAACCTCCTGTGTTAGAGCTTGGGGCGGTGTAAGTATGGTCGCTCCATAACAGCAAATCTCCGGAATTTTTGTTGTCAGAAGTCCAATATCCGACAAATTGATTTAATTCTCCATTAGGTTCATCAGGAGAATCATCTTGTTTATTGTCTTTATTGCAACTGTTAAGCGTGAGTACTAACATTAATAAGAGTAAGGTTCTTGTCATCATGATTTTAACTGATTAAGAAATTTGAAAATATTGGCTGTTTTAGTCTGATAATTTGTTTTTAATATTATTAAGTAATGCAACTACATTAAAAATTAAAAGTTGCTAGGCAAAGATATAAAAAGAGAATGTGCATGGTGGATGTCAAGTGTCTCAAAAAGGTTGATAAAAGCGTATCGTATATTTTGACACTTTTCAATTGTCATTTCGTTTGGCTTGTTGAGAAAGAATCGGATAAGTCTTTAAAAAAGTCGTGATTCAGCACATTACAGATACGCTTGAGCAAATCAATGTCAATGTTTTCTTTTTCGAAAATTTTATAGACATTCGCTCTGCTACAACAAATCTTTGAGGCGAACCATGTTACGCTGTGTCCGTCTTCTTTTAGCTTTTGCTTGATGTGTAATCCGATATGCACTGTTGAGAATACTTGCTATCATCCGATTCCCATGGACGATAATTAACAATATAGCGTGGGAACCATACCTATTGCCCGATACCTTCGATTTCCAAGCCTTCGCATTGCTTTCACTCTTAGGGTTGTCGAGCAATGCGGAAGCCCACGCTAACATGATATATTTCTCCCTTGTAGATAATCTCCTACAGGTAATAATATATACACAAGCGTAGCGTCGCATTGCAACAGTCTTTAAGAGTGATTTTACAAAGTTGCGAAGTTTGGAAATCAAAAAGACGGCTGTAAGTACGCTATTAAACACATGTAGAGCGACACTCTTGTCTCTCTGTTACAAAGTTAACATAAAAAAGAATAGTACCAAAGTGTTTCTTTTGTGAGAATATGAAAAAAGGAGCGTACCTGAATTGATACGCTCCTTTTAATGTTATAATAAGTCGTGGGACTGATTATGCTTTGTCCTTGCTGCCAAGCACATTTTCGATTTTGTGCTTGTAAAGTTTCTCCATTTCTTCGCGAGCCGGACCGAGATATTTGCGGGGGTCAAACTCTGCAGGCTTTTCAGCAAGTACCTTGCGTACAGCTGCTGTCATGGCGAGACGGCTGTCGGAGTCGATGTTGATCTTGCATACTGCGCTCTTGGCAGCCTTGCGGAGCTCTTCTTCGGGGATGCCGATAGCATCGGGCAACTTGCCGCCGTAGTGGTTGATCATGTCTACATATTCCTGAGGAACTGAAGATGAGCCATGGAGCACGATGGGGAATCCGGGAAGTTTCTCCATAACTGCGTCGAGCACGTTGAATGCCAATGGCGGGGGAACGAGCTTGCCGTCAGCGTTGCGGGTACACTGCTCGGGAGTAAACTTATAAGCACCGTGAGAAGTACCGATTGAGATAGCGAGGCTGTCGCAGCCGGTACGGGTAGCGAAGTCGATGACTTCTTCGGGGTCGGTGTAAGTGTGGTGGTCGGAAGATACCTCATCTTCTACGCCGGCAAGCACACCAAGCTCACCTTCTACAGTTACATCAAACTGATGGGCATATTCAACGACCTTCTTTGTGAGTGCTACGTTCTCCTCGTAGGGGAGGTGAGAGCCGTCAATCATAACTGAAGAGAAGCCGTGGTCGATACAGTCCTTGCAAAGCTCGAAGCTGTCGCCGTGGTCGAGGTGAAGGCAAATCTGGGGATGTTCCCAGCCGAGGCTCTTGGCATACTCGACAGCGCCCTGTGCCATATAGCGGAGCAGGATAGGGTTGGCATAGTTGCGTGCACCCTTTGACACCTGAAGAATCACAGGTGAACGGTCGTCGGCAGCTGCCTTGATGATAGCCTGAAGCTGCTCCATGTTGTTGAAGTTGAAAGCGGGGACTGCATAGCCACCCTTGATGGCTTTGGCAAACATCTCACGAGTGTTGACCAAGCCGAGGTCTTTGTAACTTACCATGAATTTTAGTATTTAGTGAAAAAAACTATTTTTTAGTGTCTTATGACAATTATTTTACACAATGCAAATATACGCATTTTTCATAAGCCGTCAAAAAAATAATTTCCCTCCTGACTTATGCTGAAAAATATTTGGGCGTATCGGTGAAATATGTTTATTTCGCACTATGGATTTTTTCTTATAACGATGGAAAAGCAAAAATTTAAGTTGGAGTTTTCTATGAGAAGTGTGCCGATTCCGCTTTTGTGGAGTTACATTTCATCGGCTTCAGGTCTTAAGGAGTGGTTTGCCGACAAAGTGACCGTTTCAGGGAAGACCTATACCTTTGAGTGGAACGGTCAGCAACAGTCGGCGACAGTGCTTGGAATACGTAATGAGCAGTCGATTCGTTTTCGCTGGGATGATTCTAACGGGAAAGACTATTTCGAAATGCGGATTTCGGTCAATGAGCTTACTGATTCCACCACGCTTGCTGTGGTGGATTTTGCTGAAGCGGAAGAGACTGATGACGCGAAAGAACTTTGGGAGACACAGGTTGACACTTTACGCCGTGTGCTCGGCTGTTGACTTGAGGCTTTCTTGTCACGCGCCGGTGTTCACAAACTATTGTCGATGTCGGTTGTTATATTTTAAAATGACAAAACGACTATTTTATTTTGGAATCTTATGAAGAGAGAGAGACAACAGCGAGTGACCACTTGGTTATGGATAGGAGTGACGGTACTTATTGCGTTGTTGCTATTGTGGCTGACAATTTTTGAGTATTGGAACTCGTGACCGTGCCGCTGTGTCGGCGCGGTGAGTTATTTAATCATTAAAGATTTTAGATTATGGCAGGCTCACTTTGGATTGTATGGACAATAATCGGGATAATAGGCGGTTTCATGGTCGGCAAACTGGTTAAGAAGGTACGCAGCACGGCATTTGCCGTATGTGTCGGCATTTGCGGCGCGCTCCTCGGTGGATGGCTCATGTTGCTTGTCGGTAGCACTGCTACGCTGCAGGCGGTATCATTATTGACCGCAGCTGTAGGTTGCGCGATATTTTTATGGATATTATGTGTTGCCACTCCTAAATCTGGAGGCGACATCGACGACATCTGATTATTGTAACTAATACTGATTTATGAGGGGATGATAGCCTGTATGGACAATCATCCCCTCCTTTTATTCTTTAGTCTCCGCAACTGTCAAGCCCGAGTTGCTCGGTTTCGTCATCTTCGTTTATTACCGCGCACTCCGCTTGCGGCATGATGCGTCTAATGAATTTTGCCGGATTTCCTGCTACAATCGTGTCGGGGGCTACATTTTTAGTGACTACGCTTGCTGCGCCTACCACAGCGTTGTCACCAACTGTTACTCCGGGTAATATGGTGGCTCCGGCCCCTATCCATGCGTTTTTACCTATATGCACCGGTTTGCAGGTGATTATACTGCGTTGGTATAGGTCATGATTATTGGAGATGAGTTGTACATTTGCGGCAATCATCGCCCCGTCATCAATAGTAATGCCTCCCGCCGACATCATCAGGCATCCGGGCATGATTATGACATCTTTTCCTATTCTTACATTATGTGGTCTTATTACCGTCAAGGGTGCCGTGACACGACTCCTTTCCCCCATTGACGGGAATATACGATGCATCAGTGCGTTGTATTCATCGGTTCCGGGCATCGTGTGATTAAACCGGAATATCAGCTGTGCATGTTCTGCGGCAAGGGCGAGCTCTTCAGGAGTTTGTCGCGTCACATCAATCCTTATCTCGTTGTTTGCAGCTTCGTTCATCTGTAGTATTATGTGATTACGGTTTGCATTTGCCTACCGGGTCTTCGGTAAGTGTTATTTTAATAATGGTTGTACGATCAAGACTTCGAGCTATCGCATTATCAAAATGATTCATATATTTAGGCAGAAATCTTTCACACAGTAATCGTAATGCCTCGGTTTTTTCTTCATTATCTGTTACACGCTCCGCTTTCCCTATGGCGACAGCCGAATGAAAATATTCGGTGAAGTTTTCTTTCCCTTCTTCAAATTTGGGCATACACCGGCTTACTGCTGAAAGACTTACAACAGGATTGGCTTTGAGACAGTCGATTTTCTCTCCTTCATCGGCACAATGGAAGTAAAACGTACGCTCATCCTTTCTTACAAGAGAAAGGGGGAGTCCGTAAGGTGTGCTGTCGGGACGTGTCATACTTACCGTGACATAAGGCGCTTTGTCAAATACTTCCAGTGCCCATGCCGGGTCTTTCATCCGGCTCGCTTTTCTCATCGGTCTCATCTTTAATAGCGCTTATTGTTTTTCGGCGGCTTTCCGCATCACTATATATTCCGGACCGTTCAAGCTGTTTAGCCTGACAATGCTGTCGTTTTCTTCGTCTATTGTTTTTATGAGAGGCAATACCTGCCGGAGTATATCTTCTGTTGCCATGTTGTCACAAGCCATTTCAGTCATTGCGCCGTCTCCGAGTGTGATGGAATCGCCGTTGACAACATAAGTTCCGGAAATGCTGTTGCAGTTGGTTTGGATGAAATATGTACTGTCATCAAAAATGACATATTGTGCCACACCCGGCACTTCTTCTTCCGGACGCACGTATGTCGAGTCATTGATAACGATATTCTCGATATACCATTTTCCTCGTAAATCTGCCCCGGCTGTTGTCGCTTGCACGCTTGTTTCGGCTGTACTCTTATTTCCTGTACATGAGATTAACATGGCGATGCATGCCGCTGCCGGTAAAAGTAGTCGATTCATCATATTAATTTTGTTTAAAATATAATTGATGCTGCAAATATACGCATTAATTTACATTAAAGTCAGGTCTTGAGTGTCACCATATAATCATATACCGAAAAGAAACGTGAGCGGTTCGGCAATCTCCATCTTGTCTGCTGCATCGCCGGCATATATTTCCCCATTAGTCAGTGTGAGTTTTTTGACTTTTTCGCCTGCGGTGAAATCAAGATTATTGAAGTTGATCCAGAAAATATCAGGGCTCAATGTCGATTCGAAATAGTACACCCTGTGTTTCTGGTCAGCGACAGTGCGCCATCTGGTAGAGGCGATATTTGGCTGCGATGGAACTGATATACCGAGTGGCACAGATACATTTCGCATTACGCTGAATACCCCTGCAACAGCATGGCGATAATCCGATGTCTGGGGGAGTGCCTTGATGTAAAAAGACGCCCTCACGAAGCGGTCGGATGCACGATTGGTACCCGGAAGCATTATCAGTCCCCCGATTTGATTCCAATAGTCATCCAGTGTCTGCTGTTTGTCATACGAAGGTGAATTGGTCATTATCTGACAGTCTTTGCCGTGATGAATCACAAGATTGCCATTGATGTATTCGAATATCGCGCTGTTTCCTGTAGGATCAGAAATTGAAAGATGTAGTGTCGATTTTGCTCCGTTTGGAAGATCGGGGTCATCTATACGAAACAATTCTTTGCTCAATTCCGATACGGCTTCATCTACGGTGGCAAAATTGTCAAGTACATATTGTGTCCAGATACTCAGCCCCATTACAGGACGTTTGTCATCGGGTCTGTGATAATCTGATTCAGCCAGAAATAGTAGATTGGCGACAAGTCCTTTCTCATTCATCCCGTCGCAGATGCCGATGTCATATCCTGCCGTCACCACGCTACCATATGATGATGTCCATTTTACAGTATTGTCTGTCAATCCGCCACGACGAGCCATACCCCTTGGGAAAAAATATATATTGGATTGTGGATCTTCTTTCCAATCCATTGTGCGCCCCGTCACAACCATGCTGTCAGGTCCTATGTATACTGCACGGGTGCAAGCGTTTGTGTGTACGGGTACATAGACTGACCCTGCAAGCATAAGAAATATCGCCAATGCCTTAGACTGTTTTGCAATAGTAATCATATTATATCTTATTTTATAAATTGAAAGAATTGTCCCCATCACAATGATAAACTTTATTTATTAAAATTGAAAAATAAAAGGCACTCACTACGATTTTCATAACACTTTCTTCAAAATAATGTTCAAAATCTTCTATGTTGATAGAACTTGGCATAAAAAAGAGGCTGCACCGTAAAATTTCATTATGAAATAGTACACCTCGTTATAATGTAAATAAAGCGACTATAATCTTAAAAACGCATATTCACTCAATAGATATTAGAACATATTTTTGAGTGCCGAGTCCTAATTCTTCGGCATAGTCGAGAAGATGAATGCCGTTATTTGACTGCATACCGATTGCCATGTTCTTTAACGCTCCGCCAAAACCTCCGCCGGAATGACCTTTGAAATGTTACAGCACAATCTTGAACTCATAGTCCAGATAGTTTTTCCCAATATAGGTAAATTGAGATGCTTTCCGCCGGTAACGGGTAGAGCTGTTTCACCATCATTGTCCATTATATATGTTGGTACAACAGCTGTAAATCCGTATTCCTCAGTGGTTTTCAAGTGGTCGGATGAATGACGCCTTGAACTTTGATAGGCTGTTTTGCACTCTATAAGTTATTATAATTGTTTTCTTCATGGGGAATAATTTATTTGATATAATTTACAACTTTATTGGAAGGGTTAAGTTCAGCCTGGTCAAGAAGTTGAAGATTCTTTACCATGTGAAGTGTCCCTTGTTTATATTTCTGGAAGTGCGCCGAGGCGATATGCTTGCGGTATGCTTCCTGAGAGGCATACGTTTCGAGAATCGTTATGTTACAAGGATTCTCCTTTTCCTGTAAGGCATACATCGTAATCACTCCAGGTTCTGTACGCAAGGAGATTTCGCCCACTTTGGTTGCATACCTCATATACTCGTCAAGATATGCAGAATCTACCTCCACTTTTGACAGGCGGATTATGCCATCGGCCGACATCGGTAATTTCGCGCACATTGCCGGTTCTTTTTCTTTTGTTGTTGAAAATCCATATTCCGCATCAGTTACGGGCCGCAACTGAACGACATGACCATCAAGGGAATGTTCTGTGACCGTCATGCAAACCAATACCTTATCGGGAGTTGCACCATTCCAGTGGCGTACATTGGCTTTAGAAACAATCACGTCCCCTTTCTTTATGACGCGCTTTGCTTCTCCTTCTTCCTGATAGTAGCCTTCTCCGTCAAGCACCAGCAATGTCTGTTCGGCATTGGGATGGTAATGCCAGAAATTACGGCTTCCCGGTGAAAAACAAAAATTGGTTATCATGGAGTTGCCGCCATCCTTCAATATTGACAGATGAACCTCTCCGGTATTGCTCTCAGAAGAAGCTATGTTTTCAGCAGGGAAAATAAGTGTATTCTGTTCCATATCATAACGGGTAGCTGCCTGGATATTCAAAGTCAGGATTGACAATATGGTAAATAGGGTTATTTTTGTTCTCATACAACATTATATTATCTTCATTAACTTCGCCGGAACGCCACCGACTACTGTATTGGGTGCCACATCTTTCGTAACGACAGCACCTGCCGCAACAACGGCATTGTCGCCTATCGTCACTCCGGACAAAATTGTTGCGTTAGAGCCTATCCAAACATTTTTACCCAATGTGATTGGTGCTGGTCGGGTAGTCTTGCGCCGTTCCGGTTCCAGTTCGTGATTGAGGGTGGCGAAAACTACATTATGGCCTATCTGACAACCGTCGCCGATGGTTACGCCGCCATGATCCTGAAAATGGCAGCAGGCATTGATGAACACTCCTTCCCCGATATTGATATTCTTTCCATAATCGGTATAGAATGGCGGAAATACACGGAGCGAGGAAGGTACTTTATATCCGAACAGTTCAGACAGCAGTTCTCTTACTTCGTCGGGTGTACGGTAAGCAGTGTTCAGCAAGAAGGTGATGCGTCTTGCCTCATTGCTCATTCTGTCCATGAAACTATGGATTTCTTCGGAGTCGAGCGCATTGCCTGGCTTCACACATCCCTTGAAATCTTCCGTTGTCATATTATTGCCGTTCAAATTTTACTTTTATGTCCCCGGCAGTTCTCAATGCCTCTATTCCGTTGCCCTCGATATGACCGATTTTGATAAGGTCATTGCTGTAAGACCAGTTCTTGCAAAAGATAGCAACATTCTTCCATGGTGCGTAGATGGTTATATCGCCGGGAACAGGCGCACATCCGCGTGTTACGCCAGCCAAATCGAGTGCCGGCGTCGGATAGAATATCTTTTCTGTTGTATTGTTGAAATCTTCAAGAGTTACCTCTAAGGGCAGACGGGACAAGAAATCCCGTCCTGCGGCGTTATCTTCCATCATCGCCGTAATGGTTTTATCTCCAATTATGATATTCACTTTCGTTGATTCATCTGTTTTTTCATTGCTCCCTTCTGATGGTTTTGTCGTTTCCGATTGAGTCGGAATCTCTGGATCATAATTTCCACCACCACAGGCAGTAATCGAAAGAGCTGCAAACAAAATAACTGATGCAAACATATTCTTACTCATAGTCTTAATCGTTTGTTTCCACGAACTCGACACAAGAAGGCCGTATTCCCATATCCCGTAAAATCGCCATTTCGTTTTCTTCAAATAATATGGCTTTATCATTTTCGTTTTGTCGGCCACCCAAAATGCCCTCCTGACACATAAAGTGACTGATTACCTGTTGCGGGGTAATGGAATAGCGGGAGGCAATGTAATCAATCACCTCGTCGCTACATACAGATTTCGGTACTGTTATCTTACTGTCCATAGTTTCTATAATTTGACATTGCAAAATTAGACAGCCCGAAGGTAATGGGACATCCAAATTCTTGGGAATCCATATCAAAAACACTGAATCGACTTATCATCTCGCTGTTTTTTAGTAACTTTGCACTTGACAATCAAGTCAATGACTATGACAAAAATACTGAAAGTCAACAAAACTTCCGATTACAGCGGGTATCATGGTCTGACCGACCGACATCCGCTGATAACTGTCATTGACTTCTCTGAAATCTCTCCGATACGTCATAGTCTTAACAGATATGGTGTTTATGGCGTGTTCGTACAGGAGGACAATGACCTTGACCTGACATATGGGTGCGGAAGATATGATTACAGGGACGGCTCGCTTATCTGCGTCGCGCCGGGACAGATTGGCGGAAAGGAGGATAACGGAGAGAGGGCTTCCATTGGAGGATGGGCTTTGCTTTTTCATCCTGACCTCATACATGGTACCCAACTTGAAAAAGAAATAAGGCATTACTCTTTTTTTGATTATAGTGTCAACGAGGCTCTTCACATGAACGAGACTGAGCATGACATTGTGGTGGCAATATTCAAGCGTATAAAATCGGAAATAGACAACCCGCATGATGACTTCCAAAATGACATTCTTGTCGGATATATTTCTCTGTTGCTTAAATATTGTCAACGATTTTATAACCGTCAGTTCGTAACGAGAAAACTCTTCAACCACGACATATTGTCGAGATTCGACAGTTTCCTGCATGGGTATTTTGCTGGTAATATCCAGTTGAAGAATGGACTGCCGACAGTAAATATATGTGCGGAGCATCTTTGTATGTCAGCCAATTATTTCAGCGACTTGATAAAAAAGATGACAGGAGAAAGTCCGGGACGACATATACGCCAGTTTATCATCCGACAGATCAAGAACGAACTTGCCTCCGGGCTGACAGTCGCTGAAGTTGCCTATAAACTCGGTTTTGAATACCCGGCCCATCTAAGCAGGTTGTTCAAAAAAGAAACTGGCATGACCCCAACCGATTACATCCAGTCGCGCAATAAATAGAAAGTGGTAGATTTTTAGCATTTCAAAGCCAAAAGAAAGCGTCTCGGAGGCAAAGAATCATAACACCTAACGGCGCATGGTAAAAAACCTGTGTATGCAGAATAAAAACTATACCTTTGCAGAGACAAACGAACTGCGATGAAAAAGAGTCCCTACATAGAGTTGGCGGAGTGTCTCCTGCCGGAAGAGATGGTGGAATATTTTGAAGTTGTCAAGGTCGAGAAAACCAGGGAGACGCTTGATGTAACACTGTAAGAACGTGATACCGGCATTGATTGCTATAAAAACGGACAGCTTCGTCCCAATGGATTCTATGAGGAGAGTGTTGTCCGGGATTATCCTGTAAGGGGGCGCAAGATGTCGTTCCATGTCAAGCGACGCCGATGGGTTGACACAACGACAGGCAAGAGCGTAAGCCGCCAATGGGATTTGGTAGCCGAAGGGACCCGCTTCTCGAAAGAGTTTGCGGCTTTTTTAAAAGGGTTGCTTGGACAGATACCCGATTACGGGCCGCTCTCTTGAGTGGTTCTTCGACATAGACGGGGATCTGTTCGAGCGTCAGTACAAGCGTCATCTGAGCGGCTACCGGCAATGGAAGGACACGGCAGAGGGCGTGCATGCAGAACAGTGGCGTGTGTTCCCACAGAACATCGGACCCCATCTGAGCATTGATGAGACCTCGCTGAGCCGTGGGGAGCTGTACACGATCGTCACCAATAAAGAGGCTCATGGGCGGGAGAACTCGATTGTCGCCATCGTGCTTGGTACGGATGCTGATACTGTCATACACGCCTTGCGTCAGATAAAAAGTGAGTTGCGTAACACGGTCAAAGAGATAACACTCGACCTGTCGGACAGCATGCACAGGATCTGCCGCATGGCATTCCCGAGGGCATCGCGTGTAATAGACCGTTTCCACGTGCAGAGGCTTGCACTTGATGCCGTGCAGGAGATACGCATACAGCACCGGTGGGACGCGATCTACGCAGAGACCGATGCCAGGGAAGCCGCAAAACTTGAGGGTCGCAAGTATGTTGTTGAGCGACTTGAAAACGGTGACACGCTAAAGGAGCTGCTTGCCCGCGGACGTTACGCGCTGTTTAAATCTCCCGAGAAGTGGACCGCAACTCAGCGGCAGCGTGCCGATATGCTGTTCACTCTGTATCCTGACCTGAAAGAAGCCTATTGGCTGTCTCAGAATCTCAGAGCTATATTCAACAAACGCTCGACCAAGGACTGTGCCCGGTTGAATCTCACCAGCTGGTACACCGCGTGGCAGAATCCGGCTTCAAGTCATTCAACACCATTGCCGCAACATTTTACGAACATTCAGACGAAATCCTCAACTTCTACGATAACCGCTCGACCAACGCCTCCGCAGAATCAATCAATTCAAAAATCAAGGCGTTCAGGGCTAAACTCCACGGCGTAAACGACACCAAATTTTTCATCTTCCGACTCTGCAACATCTACGCCTAAACACAGCTTTATTACCATGCGCCCGAAAACCGCTGTATTATGCCGGATAGAGCAAAATTAAAAACGCTGGAAATCAAGTGATTTTCAGCGTTTTGCGGTGGAAGTTCGGACTTCCTTGTGATCCGCGTGGGAGCAGAGAGTTGAAATATGGTCGAATCAAATTTGAATCTAATTTAATATGAAATATGCTGACAATGTGGTGTTTTACTGCGAATTTATTTTAATGTATTGCACACCGCATTTTATTCCTTTTTCGTTAGATTTCAATTAGGAGGACAAAAGGAGGACAAAAGGAGGACAAAAATTTGCTTCGGAGGACAAAAAGTATTACCTTTGTATTGTAGCACTTGAACATTTAATATTCTCTCCCATGGCAACAATTCAAAGAAGCCTCTCAACAAAGGTTAACGACAATGGCAAGTCAGAAATAATGCTTAGACTTAGCCTATCGAAGAATGACAAAATCCGTATCAAGTCCGGTATTTTTGTCCTTGCATCACGATTCAAGGATGGCACATTTATAAAACCTCGTGCCAATCAACAGGAGATTGCAGAACTTCGTGATACAGAAGACAGACTCATATCACTTGAGAGATTTTTAATCGGATTGAGCGAGACACATCCGATAAAAGAACTTACAAAGGATTTCATCACTAAAGAGATTGACCGATGGCGCAATCCCGAAAAGTATGCGCCAAAAGAGGTAAAGGCGAATAAACTGTCATTCGACGATATTATAGATGAGTTTCTCAAGCAGAAACAATTGTCGGAACCACGCGAGCGGCATTACCGTGTCCTTCAGCGGGCGTTGCATCGTTTCGAACTGTATCAGCGTCTGACAGAGAAGAAAACTTACAAGTTCTCTTTTGACACTTGCACAACTGAGGATATCTATGCTTTCGAGGCTTTCCTTCGGGCTGAACCGGAACTGTATGACCAGTATCCTAACATCTACAAGTCTTTCCCTTCCATCACCCACAAGACGCACAAGGTAAAGAGACCAAAACCGAGAGGCGACAACTACATGGTGACTTTTACGAAACGCTTCAAGGCTCTGTTCCATTGGTGCCATGCTCAGGGAATCACCATGAATAATCCTTTTGCGAAGTATGTTAGTTCCGTCTATGAGAAATACGGCACTCCTATTTATATTAAGGATGAAGAAGTGTTGCAACTCGCCGACTTCGATTTCTCGCACAATAAACATCTTGACACGCAAAGGGATATATTCATTTTCCAATGCTGTATCGGATGCCGCGTGGGTGATATGATGAAGATGACTCCTGCCAATGTTATCAATGGCGGTGTGGAATACATCGCTTCCAAGACCGCCGAGGAACGCCCGGAAACAATTCGTGTTCCGTTATCAGACAGAGCGCAGTTCATCATTGACAAACACCGTAAAGAAGTCAAGGATGGTCGGTTGTTGCCGTTTATATCCCAGCAGAAATATAATGAGGCAATCAAAGAAATCTTTGAAGCGGCAGGAATAACACGCCTTGTAACTCGCCTCAATCCGACAACCGGCATTGAAGAACAGGTGCCTATCAATACCATCGCAACCAGCCACATGGCACGGCGAACCTTTGTAGGCAACCTCTACAAGAAGGTGAAAGACCAGAATCTTGTCGGAGCTTTGAGTGGTCATTCCGTAGGTAGCAAGGCTTTCGCAAGATACCGCGAGATAGACGAGGACATGAAGCGTGAACTTGTCAATGTCATGGGTTATTGAAATAGCGTATATTTGCTGAATATGCATTATGAACAACGAGAATCATAATACTGAATATAAGCGCATTTGGAAAGATGAATGCCTAAAGTGGGTGTGCGGCTTCGCTAATGCACAAGGCGGACGGATATACGTTGGCATCGACGATGATATGTCTGTCGTTGGCGTTACGCATCTTCATCAGCAGTTGGAGGATATTCCCAACAAGATTGTTACGATGTTGGGTATCGTTCCTGCTGTCAGTCATATAGAGCGCGATGGAAAGGATATAATCGAGATTGACATTGAGCCTTCCAACATTCCCCTCTCTTATAAAGGCGCTTTCTATATGCGAAGCGGCGCGACCAATCAGGAGTTGCGCGGACTGGCATTGCAGCAGTTTCTAATGAAGAAATTCGGTAGAAGCTGGGAAGATATGCCCTGTTATGGCGCGACGATTGATGATATAGACCCGGAGGCAATCCTGTATTTCTTGAAGAAAGGTATCAAGGAGAAGCGAATGTCGCCCGATGCCGAAAATTCTACGCCGGAAGAAGTCATCTCGAATCTTGGGTTAATGGAGGACGGAGTGCCTTGCAATGGTGCCATTCTGCTCTTCGGTAAACATCCACAACGGCGTTTCGTTACGTCTGCTTTCAAGATAGGGCGTTTTGGCTCTACCAATTTTGATCTGTTGAGTCAGGAGATTGTTGACGGCAATCTTATACAGATGCCAGAAAGAGTGATGCGCGTTTTGGACGAAAAGTATCTTATTCGCCCCATTCACTATGAGGGGATGCAGCGCATAGAACCGCTTGAACTCCCCGAAGAAGCCTTACGCGAAATCATCTGCAACTCAATCGTCCACCGCGACCATCAGGGAACTTGGACGCAGATGAGCGTTTATAGCGACCACATCCGACTTTGGAACGAAGGCAAGCTGCCCGATGATTTATCCGTCGAGAAGCTTATGGGTAAGCATACCTCTCAGCCCCGCAATCCGAAAATGGCAGAGGCGTTCTATCGCGCCGGATTCATCGAGGCATGGGGTCGAGGTATCGAAAAGATTGTCAATGGCTTCAAAGCCGAGGGTTTAACTCCACCCACATTTTCGGTCGAGCAGGGAGGCGTTACCGTCCACATTCCCCGCGAGAAATTCGTAGCAATTAACCTGGGCGGCACGACCGACATCAACCAGTTCAAAGATCCAGAGATGTCCGACCAGAAATCGAACCAAACCGATACAAAAAGTGACCAGGAAAGTACCCAGAAAGGTAACCAGAAAAGTGACCAGAAAATAATAGAAATCTTAAAAGAAAATCCAAATACTACGATTCATCAATTAATGGATTTGTTGCAAATGTCCGAATCGGGCATCAAGAAAATATTGAGGAAACTGAAACAAGCAGGAGAAATTCGCAGAGTGGGTTCCGACAAAGGCGGCTCTTGGGAAGTTCTCAAACAATAGTTCGTAGAAAATTCAATAATATTCCATCTTTAATCCGGCAATTCGATAGTTCGCGTTGTCGGATTTCTCTTTGTCTTAGCAGAAAATAGTGGACTGCATGAACGAATTTGCACGAAGATGACGGTTAAATAGTCCTAATTCGACATATATAAATCCAGGTACATTTCCTAACGAATGATAAAATTTCTATCTGTTATGAAACCCAGTTTACTGTCAGTTCCTTGGAGACATATTCTATTTGTTCCATGAAGTTCCATCAAGCGTAAATACAGTGTAGATATTTGTTAATCCAACATGGTCTTTTGATTTATATATAAATATAATCTCCTTTATTATAGATACTTAAAAGCATTGCAGGACTATTGACAAACCGTTTTTGACATTGTAACTTTGCGAAAAAATCAAACAAATGCACAATCATTTTTGCGCAGATAAAACAATAACCGTTTAAAGTTTTAATGTTCTACAACGACCAAAATACAAGTCCAAAACAAACCACGATGGTCATCATGAATATTGATGATCTGCGTGAGGCTTTCAAAGCCTGGAATCAGGAACAGATTGAGGCAAACTCGCCTCAGGAAGAAATCTACATCACCGCCAAGGAAGCAGCCAAAATGCTCGGCGTGACCTTATCAACCTTATGGAGATGGGACAATGACAAGTATCTTGAGAAAATCAAGATAGGCAACAAGGTCAGATACCGCCTGTCCGATGTTGAACGCATGATAAAGGGCACGATATGACAACTGATTCTATCAAGTTACTTCCGGCTTATGTCGATGAGCCAACTCATAGCTATACGGCATCGGATGATGAAGCACAGGTGGTTGATGTGGAATATATTGATGTTTCCACGAAGCAAAACGATAAGTCATATCGAGAAGATAGTCACTGCCCCTATATCCGAGTCGGTACGGATTATTACCGTGAGGTATTGCGACCGCAGGCAAATGGTACCACTTGTAAGTGTCTTGTATTTTGGAAGGCTTCGATCATCAAAGCTGACTTCGGGAAGAACTATCTGAATGATATACCGAAGTATGACTGCTTCTGCACCGTTCCGAGCCATACCGATTACCGCAAGATAATCGGCAACGCCTACAATCTCTATGAACCTATCACGCATCAACCGGTGCCGGGAGATTGGAGCGCGATTGACGATCTGCTTCGCCACATCTTCGAGGAGCATTACGAGTATGGTCTTGACTATATCCAGTTGCTGTATCAGATGCCGCTTCAAAAACTTCCGATACTGATATTGGTATCGGAGCAACGTAACACCGGCAAGACCACTTTCCTCAATCTGCTCAAGGCAATCTTTCAGGACAATGCAACCTTCAACACCAATGAGGATTTCCGCAGTAAGTTCAATTCCGATTGGGCTGGCAAGCTGCTTATCATGGTCGATGAAGTCCTGTTATCGCGACGGGAAGATTCGGAACGACTGAAGAACCTGAGTACGGCAACATCATACAAGATGGAGTCAAAAGGCAAAGACCGCAACGAGATTGCCTTCTTCGGAAAGTTCGTGCTGTGTTCCAACAACGAGCATTTCCCCATCGTAATCGACCGCGAGGAAGTCCGATACTGGGTTCGCAAGGTCAACCCTCTGGAAACAGACGACCCGTTCTATATGAAAAAACTTGTGGCACAGATTCCGGCGTTTCTCCACTTTCTTATGCAGAGAGAGCTATCGGTGCAATGCGAAAACCGAATGTGGTTCAGTCCGGAAAGGCTGCGTACCGCAGCCCTCAACCGTATCGTAATTTCCAACCGCTCCAAGATTGAGTTTGAGGTTGCCGAACTGCTGATTGAGATAATGGATTACACCCGCGACACATCTGTGTCCTTCGTCGTTAACGACCTCGCGACCCTACTTAACTATCGCAATGTCCGTGCCGAGACGAGCGAGATACGCCGGCTCTTGCAGATATATTGGCACCTAAAACCGGCATCAAACTCTCTTACCTACCGCTTCTATTCGATGGGGATTCCACCTGCCAAGTACACCGCCAAGACAGCCGTCGGCAGATACTACACAGTCACTAAAGATTTTATTTTGAATTTATCTCTATTTTGATGAATTGATGAATGAATTAAAGAAAGGGAAGAAAATCAGCATGATATAGTGCTGTAGGCTCTCATCAAAAGGTTTTACAGGCGTTGAAAAGCCTCCTATTCTTTCCCTTCC
>ENA-OZJV01000350-OZJV01000350.1-human-gut-metagenome-genome-assembly--contig:-NODE-350-length-24944-cov-24.426413_pt1 | contig 24944 bp, 27 predicted proteins | sample MGYA00244179_ERZ653756 | MGnify/ENA primary metagenome ERZ653756 (study PRJEB26926, sample SAMN06165332) | human gut metagenome | biome: ENVO:00009003; feature: ENVO:2100002; material: ENVO:00002003...
CAGTGAGCAGGTCAAGAGCCTGAACGCCTTCGGCAACACCGGGCTGTATCACCACATAACGCTCGTAGTAGATTACAGCGTCGAGCTTCTTTGAGGGAAGTCCGAGGAGATAGCCGATTTTGTTGGGCAATGAACGGAAATACCAGATGTGTGCGACAGGAACGACGAGTTTGATATGACCCATACGCTCGCGACGCACTTTCTTCTCAGTCACCATGACACCACAACGGTCGCACACGATGCCCTTATAACGGATGCGCTTGTACTTTCCGCAATGACACTCGTAGTCCTTTACCGGACCGAATATCTTCTCGCAGAAGAGACCGTCGCGCTCGGGCTTGTAGGTGCGGTAGTTGATGGTCTCAGGCTTGAGAACCTCGCCGCTTGACTTCTCCAGAATCTCCTCGGGCGAAGCAAGTCCGATGGAGATTTTGGAAAAACCGGTTTTTGTCTTATTGTCTTTTCTAAAAGCCATATTATGTATTTACCTTTCTTTGTCTTGTAAATGATTATTGCTCAAGGTTGATGCTCAATCCGAGACCGCGAAGCTCATGGAGCAACACGTTAAGAGACTCGGGGATACCTGCCTGCGGCATCGGCTCACCCTTGACGATAGCCTCGTAAGCCTTGCTACGTCCGTTGACATCATCACTCTTGATGGTGAGGATTTCCTGAAGGATGTGGGATGCGCCGAATGCCTCGAGCGCCCAAACCTCCATCTCTCCGAAACGCTGACCACCGAACTGAGCCTTACCACCGAGCGGCTGCTGGGTAATAAGAGAGTACGGCCCGATTGAACGGGCATGCATCTTATCCTCGACCATGTGACCGAGCTTAAGCATGTAAATCACACCCACTGTAGCGGGCTGGTCGAAACGCTCACCTGTACCTCCGTCGTAAAGATAGGTCTTTCCATAGCGGGGAAGCCCTGCCTTGTCGGTCCACTCGTTAAGGTCGTCAAGACTTGCGCCATCGAAAATCGGAGTAGCGAACTTCTCATCGAGAATAGCACCCGACCAACCGAGTACGGTCTCAAAAATCTGACCGAGGTTCATACGTGAAGGCACACCCAGCGGGTTAAGACAGATATCAACGGGAGTACCGTCGGCAAGGAACGGCATATCTTCCTGACGGACGATACGCGACACGATACCTTTGTTACCGTGACGACCCGCCATCTTGTCACCCACGCTAATCTTACGCTTCTTTGCAACGTAAACCTTTGCCATCTGCATGATACCGGAGGGAAGCTCGTCACCTATCGAGATGTCAAACTTCTTGCGGCGGAGCTCGGCGTCAATCTCCTTGGATTTGCGGAGATAATTGACGATGGTAGCACGGATAAGCTCGTTTTTGTGAGCATCAGCGGTCCACTTGGACAGGTTGACAGTGTCAAAGTCGATATCCTTAAGAGCAGCGGGAGTAAACTTGGCACCCTTTGCTATGATATCAGCACCGAGGAAGTCTTTCACACCCTGTGAAGTCTTACCCTCGGTAAGCACCATGAGTTTATTGATAAGAATATCCTTAAGCTCACCCTGCTTAACCTCATACTCTTCGTCGAGCTTGGGAAGCTGGGCATTGGCACTCTTGGTCTTTTTCTTCTTTGCGGCACGAGAGAACAGATTGGTACCGATCACGACACCCTTAAGCGACGGTGTAGCCTTCAGTGAAGCATCCTTCACATCGCCTGCCTTGTCACCGAAGATGGCACGGAGGAGTTTTTCTTCCGGAGTCGGGTCGGACTCTCCCTTAGGAGTAATCTTACCAATCATGATATCGCCCGGAGCCACATGAGCACCTACACGGATTATACCGCGCTCATCGAGATCCTTTGTGGCATCCTCGCTGACATTGGGGATATCGCTCGTGAGTTCTTCCATACCGCGCTTTGTCTCGCGCACTTCGAGCGAATATTCATCGACATGCACTGATGTAAGGATATCCTCGCGAACCACACGCTCGTTGAGCACAATAGCATCCTCATAGTTGTAACCCTTCCAGGGCATGAACGCCACCTTGAGGTTACGGCCGAGAGCAAGTTCGCCGTTTTCAGTAGAATAACCTTCTGTAAGAATCTGTCCCGGAGTAACACGCTGTCCCTTCTCGCAAATCGGGCGGAGGTCGATAGTGGTGCTCTGGTTGGTCTTACGGAACTTAGGTATATGATATTCCTTTACAGAGTCTTCAAATGCCACAAATTCCTCATCCTCGGTGCGGTCGTAACGGATACGGATGACGGTAGCGTCGACAAACTCGATTACACCGTCGCCCTCAGCGGTAATCTGAGTGCGTGAGTCACGTATAAGCTGACCTTCCAAACCGGTACCTACAATAGGAGCCTCCGAACGGAGCAACGGCACAGCCTGGCGCATCATGTTAGATCCCATCAACGCACGGTTAGCGTCATCGTGCTCGAGGAAGGGAATCAATGAAGCCGCGATAGAAGCAATCTGTGTCGGCGACACATCCATGAGGTTTACTTCCTCCGGAGTGACAATCGGGAAATCGGCGTCAAGACGAGCCTTAACCCTGTCGCGCACGAAGCTGCCATCGGGATTAAGGGGAGCATTGCCCTGTGCGATAACCTGACCTTCCTCAACCTCGGCAGTGAGATATACAACCTCGTCATTGTTGATGTTAACCTTCCCACCGTCAACCTTGCGGTAGGGGGTCTCAATAAATCCGAGGTCATTGATTTTCGCATATACACAAAGAGACGAGATAAGACCGATATTCGGACCTTCAGGAGTCTCAATCGGGCAAAGACGGCCGTAATGGGTATAATGTACGTCACGCACCTCGAAGCCTGCGCGCTCACGCGACAGACCGCCGGGACCGAGAGCCGACATACGACGCTTGTGGGTCATCTCCGCAAGCGGGTTGGTCTGGTCCATGAACTGAGAAAGTGCATTGGTACCGAAGAATGTATTGATTACCGAAGAAATAGTCTTCGCGTTAATAAGGTCAATAGGAGTGAAATCCTCGTTGTCACGTACGTTCATACGCTCACGGATGGTGCGCGACATACGTGCCAGACCTACTCCAAACTGATTGTAAAGCTGCTCACCCACGGTGCGGACACGACGGTTGCTCAAGTGGTCGATATCGTCGACATCAGTCTTGGAGTTTATAAGCTCGATAAGGTACTTGATAATGGCGATTATATCCTCCTTGGTAAGGACCTTCACCTCCATAGAAGTGCCAAGACCAAGTTTCTTATTGATACGGTAACGGCCCACTTCGCCGAGGTCGTAACGCTTTTCAGAGAAGAAAAGGTTGGTGATTACCTCGCGAGCCGACGCGTCATCCGGCGGCTCCGCGTTTCGCAGCTGCCTGTATATATATTGGATTGCCTCCTTCTCTGAGTTGGAGGTATCTTTCTGAAGAGTATTGAAAATAATCGAGTAATCGCTTGTATTTGCATCCTCCTTATGGAGCAATACAGTCTGTGCGCCTGATTCGATAATCTCGTCGATGTGCTCTTCCTCCAGCACAGTCTCACGGTCGATTACCACATTGTTACGCTCGATTGAAACGACCTCGCCGGTATCTTCGTCAACGAAATCCTCCACCCATGTCTTAAGGACACGTGCGGCGAGCTTCCTTCCGACAGCCTTCTTCAGGTTAGTCTTGTTGACCTTGATTTCTTCGGCAAGCCCGAAAATCTCGATGATATCCTTGTCACTTTCCAAACCAATCGCACGGAGAAGCGTTGTAACGGGGAGCTTCTTCTTGCGGTCGATATAGGCATACATGACGTTGTTAATGTCAGTAGCAAACTCTATCCATGAGCCACGGAAAGGAATGATACGTGCGGAGTACAGTTTCGTACCGTTAGCATGTGTGCTTTGACCGAAAAACACGCCCGGCGAGCGGTGGAGCTGCGACACGACAACACGCTCGGCACCGTTTATTACAAATGTGCCCTGCGCCGTCATATAAGGAATCGGACCCAGGTAAACATCCTGGATCTTCGGCTCGAAATCCTCATGGTCGGGGTCGGTACAATAGAGCTTAAGCTTGGCTTTGAGGGGGACACTGTAGGTGAGTCCGCGTTCGAGACACTCCTCGATTGTATAACGCGGCGGATCGATATAGTAATCCAGGAACTCAAGTACATAGTTGTTGCGGGTATCCACGATGGGGAAGTTTTCCGCAAACACCTTGTAAAGGCCCTCATTATTTCTTTTTTCGGGAGGAGTGTCAAGTTGCAGGAAATCCTGGAACGACTTGAGCTGCACCTCGAGAAAGTCAGGGTAAGGAAGGGGATTCTTTACCGAGGCAAAATTTATACGGGGTTTAGAAGATGAAACTGACATTAAAAAAAATGTTAAGGGAAACTCAACTTAAATTATAGCACAAAAAGGTTAAGAATCATCAGAAAAATGATTCTTAACCTAATTACCTGATTAACAGGCAATATTATTTAAGTTCAACTTCAGCGCCAGCTTCTTCCAACTGCTTCTTGAGGCCTTCGGCATCAGCCTTGGCAAGACCTTCCTTAACAACGCCGGGAGCACCGTCTACGAGTTCCTTAGCTTCCTTCAAGCCAAGACCGGTAAGTTCCTTAACAAGCTTAACGACTGCAAGCTTGCTTGCGCCTGCTGACTTGAGGACTACGTCAAATGAAGTCTTCTCTTCAGCTGCGGGTGCGCCAGCTGCGGGACCGGCTGCTACAGCAACAGCTGCTGCTGCGGGCTCGATGCCGTACTCATCTTTAAGGATCTGAGCAAGTTCGTTTACTTCTTTTACTGAGAGGTTAACTAATTGTTCTGCAAAAGCTTTTAAATCTGCCATTTTTGTATGATTTAATTGAGTTATTTTTCTTAGATGATTGATTATTTGTTGGAGAGTGTCTCAAGGATACCGTGAAGCTTGGTACCGCCAGAAGTAAGTGCGGAAACCACGTTCTTGGCAGGTGACTGGAGAAGAGCGACAACATCGGCGATAAGCTCGTTCTTGCTCTTGATGCTTGCAAGAGTGTCAAGCTGGTCGGCACCGACATAAACGGTCTCTTCCACGAAGGCAGCCTTCAGGCGGGGAAGCTGAGCATCCTTGTCTTTCTTAAGCACATCCTTGATGAGCTTTGCAGGAGCATTTCCGACGTTGGAGAACATCACGGAAGTAGCACCCTTCAAGCAGGGATAGAGCTCTGAATAATCAAATTCCATAGACTCAAGAGCCTTATGGAGAAGAGTATTCTTAACGACGAGGAGCTTGATGTCAGCCTTGCTGCAGGCACGGCGGAGATCACTTGTCTTCTCAGCGTCAAGACCAGCGGTCTCAACAAGATAGAAACAAGGATAAGCCTTTAGGGTCTCCGCGATTTTCTCTATAATAATACCTTTATCTTCCTTTTTCATTTTACTTAGTCATTTAGGGTTAAGCATCGACTGACTTAGAGTCAACCTTGATACCGGGACTCATAGTGCTCGAAAGATAAATACTCTTAATATAGGTACCCTTTGCAGTAGCAGGCTTGAGCTTGATCAAAGTGTTGATAAATTCGCGGGCGTTGTCACGCATCTGCTCGGGGGTGAAAGACACCTTACCGATTGAAGAGTGAACGATACCGTTCTTGTCGACCTTGAAGTCAATCTTACCTTTCTTTACCTCCTCAACCGCCTTTGCGACATCGTTGGTAACAGTACCGCTCTTGGGATTAGGCATCAAGCCACGCGGACCGAGAATACGGCCGAGGGCACCGATCTTACCCATGATAGCGGGCTGGGTGATGATTACATCAACATCGGTCCAACCACCTTTGATTTTTTCAATATACTCGTCAAGACCTACGTAATCGGCACCGGCAGCCTTTGCGGCGCTTTCAGCGTCGGGGTTGCAGAGCACGAGAACCGTAGTCTTCTTACCTGTACCATGAGGCAAAGTAACGACACCGCGCACCATTTGATTAGCCTTACGGGGATCCACGCCAAGACGTACATCGATATCGAGAGAAGCGTCAAATTTGGTATAGGTTACTTCCTTTACCTTCTCTGCAGCCTCAGCCAAAGTGTAAGCCTTCCCAGCTTCAATCTTCTGTAAAGCCAACTTTTGATTTTTAGTAAGTTTACCCATGTCAATTGAAGTTTATTAGTTATTTTCAGGGAATGCCCCCTTTACGGTGATACCCATGCTTCTGGCTGTACCGGCAACCATGCGCATTGCCGACTCAACAGTAAAACAGTTCAAATCGGGCATTTTGTCTTCAGCAATCACCTTCACCTGATCCCAAGTGATTTCTGCCACCTTCTTACGGTTAGGCTCGGCAGAACCGCTCTTGATCTTAGCCACCTCAAGGAGCTGGATAGCTACCGGAGGAGTCTTGACAATGAAGTCAAAGCTCTTGTCGGTGTAATAAGTGATTACAACCGGAAGCACTTTGCCTGCCTTGTCCTGGGTGCGGGCGTTGAATTGCTTGCAAAACTCCATGATGTTGATGCCCTTAGAACCCAGTGCGGGACCTACTGGCGGCGATGGATTTGCTGCTCCACCTTTAATCTGCAATTTGATCTGTCCAGCAATTTCTTTAGCCATTTTTTAATACAAATTTTGTTGGGTTAAACGTGCGGATAACCGGTTTACATAACTCGTAACCGTTATTTAGCCAATTCCCGCTCTACTTGCGAAGCCTCCAATTCAAGAGGGGTGCTACGACCGAAAATCTTCACCTCGACTTTCAGTTTACGCTTCTCAGGGTCAAGATCTACAATCTCACCGTTGAAGCCGCTGAACGGACCGAAGGTGACTTTCACGTGCTCGCCGACAAGGAAGTCGCCGAAACCGTCGTCGTTGGCATCATTGATCTCATCTGCCGCACCTAACATGCGCATAACCTCGCTCTGACGGAGAGGTTCCGGCGCGGAGCCTTTACCTCTTCCTCCGAGGAAGTCAATCACATTGGTGGTATTGCGAAGCTCATGCATGACCTCGCCTTGAAGATCTGCCTCAATAAACACATAGCCGGAATAAAGATTGCGTTCTTTCACAACCCTTTTTCCGTTACGCGTCGTAACCACTTTCTCTGTCGGAATCAAGACTTGAAACACGTAGTTGCCTAAGTCCGTATTCTTGATTGCAGCATCAAGAAGTTCCTTAACCTTAGCTTCTTTTCCTGATATGGCGCGAAGCACATACCATTCCTTTTTCCTTTCAGCCATCGCGACTACGTTTTAAATCTTAAAGACCGTAAATAAAGTGCATGAAATGGTCAATAATCTGATCAAACACGAGTATTATAAGCGCTATGATAATGGAAGCGATAAGCACAATACAACTACTCTTGATCAGTTGGGTTCTGGTAGGCCAAGAAGTCTTATAACGAAGCTCGGTATAAGACTCCTTAATATCCGTAAGTATTTTAAAATTCTTCATTTCTTATATTTTAGCACGGGACGAGAGACTCGAACTCCCGACACCCGGTTTTGGAGACCGGTGCTCTACCAACTGAGCTAGTCCCGTATATCGGGGAGTGCCATAAGACACCCCCGAGATTATTTATTAGTCAAGGATTTCAGTAATCTGACCAGAACCTACGGTACGACCACCTTCGCGGATAGCGAAACGGAGACCAAGGTCACAAGCTACCGGGTTGATGAGCTCTACGTTGATAGAAACGTGGTCACCAGGCATTACCATTTCTACACCTTCGGGAAGAGTAATCTCACCGGTTACATCAAGTGTACGGATGTAGAACTGGGGACGGTAGTGGTTGTGGAACGGAGTGTGACGGCCACCTTCCTCTTTCTTAAGGATGTAGACCTGAGCTTTGAACTTGCTGTGGGGCTTAACAACTCCCGGATGGCAGATAACCATACCACGCTTGATATCTTTCTTATCGATACCACGGAGAAGAAGACCTACGTTATCACCGGCTTCACCCTGATCGAGGAGCTTACGGAACATCTCAACACCGGTAACAACCGACTTGAGGTCAGCGCCAAGACCCATAATCTGAACTTCGTCACCTACCTTAACGATACCAGTTTCGATACGACCGGTAGCAACAGTACCACGACCGGTGATTGAGAATACGTCCTCAACAGGCATCAAGAAAGGCTTATCGATATCACGGGGAGGCAGAGGAATCCACTCGTCAACAGCTTTCATAAGCTCCAATACCTTCTCAACCCACTGGGGCTCACCGTTAAGAGCGCCAAGAGCAGAACCGCGGATGATAGGAGTGTTATCGCCGTCATACTCGTAAGAAGAAAGAAGGTCACGCATTTCCATCTCAACGAGGTCGAACATCTCTTCGTCGTCAACCATGTCGCACTTGTTCAGGAACACAACGATACGGGGTACGTTCACCTGACGGGCGAGCAGGATGTGCTCACGAGTCTGGGGCATAGGACCGTCGGTAGCGGCAACCACGATGATAGCACCGTCCATCTGAGCAGCACCGGTTACCATGTTCTTCACATAGTCGGCGTGTCCCGGGCAGTCAACGTGAGCATAGTGACGATTCTCAGTCTCATACTCAACGTGAGCGGTGTTAATTGTGATACCACGCTCCTTCTCTTCGGGGGCGTTGTCGATCTGGTCGAATGACTTAACTTCAGAAAGACCCTTTTCAGCAAGTACCTTGGTGATAGCTGCAGTCAGAGTAGTCTTACCGTGGTCAACGTGACCGATAGTACCGATGTTAACATGCGGTTTGGTTCTTTCGAATTTCTCTTTAGCCATAACTATTGTTATTTTTATTGTGTTGTGATTAAAATTATCTTTTTCAACAAAGCGCCACGAAAGCGTATTCGCCCCCGAGGCATACATTGCAAATCAGAGAGCCGATGGCGGGATTTGAACCCGCGACCTCTTCCTTACCAAGGAAGTGCTCTACCCCTGAGCTACATTGGCATTAAACTTTTGAGCGGAAGACGAGGCTCAAACTCGCGACCCTCAGCTTGGAAGGCTGATGCTCTATCAACTGAGCTACTTCCGCGTAACGTGGGCGAAGATGGATTCGAACCACCGAAGGCATAAGCCAGCAGATTTACAGTCTGCCCCATTTGGCCACTCTGGTATTCGCCCGATACTTTTGAGCCTCTTGTCGGATTCGAACCAACGACCCCGAGATTACAAATCACGTGCTCTGGCCAACTGAGCTAAAGAGGCATTTATTAGTATCTTGTCGCCTTACAGCCGTTATGACTGTCAAGCGGGTGCAAAGTTACGCATCAATTTTGTTCTATCCAAATTTTTTGCCCATAATTTTCATCAAGCATCGTATTTTTCACACTAAACCGATTATCTCTCTTGTAATTATGTAAAACCGGATAACAAAGCCTCTGCTTTGCGAGTGCAAAGTTACATATATTTTTCTGTATTCGGCAAATTAAGTCGATATTTTTTCGTATGTTTGCATTAACCAATTTAAAATCATACAAGATATGCAAACAGATATCAAAGCACGACTGGCGGCTTTACGCGAAGAGATGGCAAAAGCAGGCGTAGACCTTGCCATCATCCCCCACGCCGACCCGCATCAGAGCGAGTATATGTCAAGCCACTGGCACCTGCGTGGCTTCTTCAGCGGATTCACGGGCTCGGCTGGCACACTGGTTGTGGCAAAAGACGAGGCATTTCTATGGACCGACTCACGCTATTTCCTTCAGGCAGCCTTGCAGCTTGAAGGTACCGGAATAGCACTGATGAAGGAGGGAATCCCCGGCACACCGGAGATAGCCGAATATATTGTAAAGCATCTCCCGTCCGGCTCCACTGTAGGTATAGACGGAATGCAATTTTCCATCAATGCCGAGCGACAGCTTGCCGACGAACTTGACAAGCATGGCATAAAGCTCGACACCGGATTTGCTCCCGCCGATGCCATCTGGCACGACCGTCCCGCCCTTCCGGACAACAAGGCTTTTATCCACGAGCAGAAATATGCCGGCGAAGCGGCATCCGACAAAATAGCGAAGATACTTGCGGTAACCGCAGAAAAAGGTGCCGACGCTATACTGATCTCGGCACTTGACGAACTCGCATGGGTGCTTAACCTGCGAGGAAGTGATGTAAAATATAATCCCGTAGTGACGGCATTCCTTTATCTCGGCAAAGGCGACTCCACATTATTTATAAATGATGTCAAACTCGATGACAAGGTTAAGGCATACCTTTCGGCTAACGGTATCACGACAGCACCCTACGACAGCGTTGCACAATTTCTTTCGGCACTGCCGAAGTCAACCCGTGTGCTTGTCGACCCGGCAACTACATCAAGTGCCATGGTAAAACCGCTTGGAGAGCGCATGGTTACGGCAAAATCGCCGATTCCACTGCTGAAGGGCGTGAAAAACGATGTGCAGATTGCCGGCATCCACGCAGCGATGAAACGCGACGGCGTGGCTCTTGTAAAGGCAATGATGGATATCGAAAAAATGCTTTCGGAAGGCAAGCCGCTCACTGAAATGGAAGTTGGAAGAATACTTACCCGTCGCCGCAGTGAGCAGGAATTGTATTTTGATGACAGTTTCGGCACCATAGCGGGTTATCGCGGACATGGAGCGATTGTTCATTACGAAGCGACACCGGAAAGTAATTCGGTGATTCACCCCGACGGGCTTCTCCTGATTGACTCCGGAGCACAATATCTCGATGGCACCACCGACATCACACGCACAATATCGCTCGGCAATCCCACTTCCGATGAGCGCCACGACTTCACGCTGGTGATGAAAGGGCATATCGCACTCGGCTCCGCAATATTTCCGGAAGGGACACGCGGTTCGCAACTTGACGCGCTTGCACGTCATTTCCTCTGGAACGAAGGCAAAAGCTATCTCCACGGCACCGGTCACGGCGTAGGACACTTCCTCAACGTACACGAAGGGCCGCAGAATATCCGCCTCAACGAGAATCCGGCAACTCTTGAACCGGGAATGCTCACTTCCAACGAGCCCGGTTTATATATCACCGACAAATATGGCATCCGTTGCGAAAACCTTGTGCTGACTGTTCCGGCATTCACCACCGAATTCGGCAATTTCTACAAGTTTGAGACAGTGACTTTGTTCCCGTTTGACCTGAAGCTTTTCGATGTCACCATAATGTCTGACGCTGAAATCTGCTGGCTTAACGCTTACCACAAACGCGTCTACGACACTCTCTCCCCCGAGCTTGACGAAGAGGAACGCGCATGGCTCGAACACAAGACAATTCCTTTAACCAAAAACAATCAGTAATGGCATTAATCAAATCAGTAAGAGGATATACGCCAATAATCGGCAAAAACTGTTTTCTTGCCGACAACTGCACAATCATAGGCGATGTGGTGATGGGCGACGATTGCAGCGTGTGGTTCAATACTGTGCTCCGTGGCGATGTCAACTCCATAAAGATCGGCAACCGCGTAAACATTCAGGATGGCTCCGTGCTTCACACCCTTTACCAGAAATCGACCATTGAGATAGGCGATGACGTTTCCATAGGACATAACGTCACCATCCATGGTGCTAAAATCCATGACTTCGCCCTCATCGGCATGGGAGCTGTTGTGATGGATGATGCGGAGGTAGGCGAAGGAGCACTCGTCGCCGCCGGGAGCGTGGTGTTGTCACGCACCAAGATCGGTGCCAATGAGCTGTGGGGAGGTGCACCCGCCAAATTCATCAAGATGGTCGACCCGGAACAGAGCAAAGAAATCAACCGGAAAATCGCGAAAAACTATCTGATGTACTCCACATGGTACGACGCTGAAGCCGACAACGCCGCCGGCGTAGCCGCCGAAGAATCGAAATAGAGGCAAAAAGATAATGCTTATCACAACGAAAAACGCGGGTATGTAATTCGTTACACACCCGCGTTTAATTTTTGCCAATAAAATGTCAGGCTGCCGAGAGCTGATTGTGCATCCTGTTTACTGCATTCTGAAGATAAAGCGATTTACAGAATACAACAAGATACATGATACCTAAAGTCAACGGACCGAAAAGGAAAATGGTCAACAGGTAGGTCGACGACTGAAGACCGCCGATTTCTCCATTCTTGTTAAGATAGCGGTTGCATCGGTTAATCCATTTATAGGTCCAGATAATGCCATAGATTCCAAGCGTGATGATATTCAATAGAAGATAAGTCACCAGACCGGAGGTCGAGTCGCCGTCATCCTTGCAGGCAATATTGGTCTCCTTGGCAAAAGAATGAATCAGATACCAGTTGTAAAGTCCGAAAGTTACGAGATTCAGAAAAAATGTCTTCCAAAATCCTCTGTTAGTACATAGCATAATGATTGGATAATGCCTGTCCTTTCAGGCAATGATTAAATAATGAATTTTCACAAATATAACCATTCGTTATACTATCCTCCATATATTAACAGACTTTCTGCGCTAATTTAACATCATTTAACTGATGCGTATTTTTCAGAATGTTGTCTGATCAGCTCGGCATCGTCAAAATAATTTATCTTCATTGCCTCCCGCACTTCATGAAGAGTCTTCGCCGCTACTTCGCGCGCAACTTCCGAACCTTTCTTAAGTATGTCGTAGACAGCAGGTATATCCTGTTCCCATTGCTTGCGACGCTCACGTATCGGCACAAGAGTCTCGTCAAGCACATTGATAAGGAATTTCTTCACTGTACCGTCGCCGAGTCCGCCACGGGTATAGTGGTCTTTCAACTCCTGAAGATTCTTGTATTCGGGCAGATATTTCGCAAAATGCTCGTCGGTGCAGAATGCGTCAAGATAGATAAACGGGCAGTTTCCTTCAAGATGTCCCGGGTCGGAAATATTGAGATGAAGGGGGTCAGTGTACATTCCCTTAACTTTCTTTGCCATTTCCTTGGCGGTATCACTCAGATATATGCAGTTACCGAGCGACTTGCTCATCTTAGCCTTACCGTCGGTACCCGGCAGACGCTGACACACGGCATTTTCAGGCAACAGGATTTCCGGCTCGACTAATGTCTCGCCATACACATTATTGAATCGGTTGACAATCTCGCGCGTAAGCTCAATCATGGGAGCCTGGTCCTCTCCCACCGGCACGGTAGTAGCCTTGAAGGCGGTGATATCGGACGCCTGGCTCACCGGGTAGCAGAAGAAACCTACGGGGATGCTTTGCTCAAAATTGCGCATCTTGATTTCAGTCTTCACGGTCGGGTTACGCTGCACCCTTGACACTGTCACCAGGTTCATGTAATAGAACGCAAGCTCGGTAAGCTCCGGCACCATTGACTGAATGAATATCGTGGTTTTTGCCGGGTCGAGACCAACCGAAAGATAGTCGAGGGCTACTTCAATGATATTCTGACGCACCTTTTCCGGATTGTCGGCATTGTCGGTCAACGCCTGCGCATCGGCTATCATCACGAATACCTTGTCATACTCACCGGAGTTCTGCAGCTCTACCCTGCGCTTTAGGGAGCCGACATAATGCCCAAGATGAAGCCTACCTGTAGGACGGTCGCCTGTCAATATAATCTTTTCCATAATTTAACATTTTTAATTCCGACCCCAAAGTTAAGCATTTTTCCTGCACCGTCGACACTTACTTCAGTAAAATCCAAATGCTCTCACATTTTTCCAAGATATTATGTGATATTTTACACATTTTTCCAACGAGAGATGTGAGGATTTACACATTTTCCTAAGCAAACACCGGAATATAGGGCAAAAAGGAGGGTGCACCAAAATTTTGACGCACCCTCCTTGGTATTTCATTTACTAATCGGCAGCCATCAATCACCCGTCGAAAGCATCGGCAGAAGAATGTCATGGATTGCAGGAGTACCCGCAAGCACAGAGATGTTACGGTCGGCACGGAAATGAGTGTAACTTCCGCCTGCCTCTTCAAGAATGAGCAATCCGGCACTCGCATCCCAGGCATGCAGATTCAGCTCCCAATAGCCGTCAAGAAATCCCGCCGCCACATAACATAAGTCAATTGCCGCGGAACCGAGCCGGCGCAAACCACGCACACGCGGCATCACGCGCGCCACATTGTCAAGATTATTGTCAGGATTAGTATCCTTGTCCACAGGGAACCCTGTAGCCACGACACTCCGGTCAAGGCGCGTCTTTCCGGATACCTTAACCGGCTCGCCGTTGAGCCACGCCCCCTGTCCCTTCACAGCATGAAAAAGCTCGTTGAGATATGGAGCAAACACAACTCCGACCACCGTCTCGCCATTATGCTCGATGCCTATTGACACCGAGAACAGTGGCAATCCTTGGCTGAAATTGGTAGTGCCGTCAAGCGGGTCAATCACCCATCGGTACTCGCCGCAATGAGCCTCCTCTCCCGACTCCTCTGAAAGAATCGAATGATCCGGGTAAGAAGCCTTGATATGGTCAATCAACACTTTCTCAGCAGCCTTGTCGGCAGCAGTCACAACATCACTATCGTTAAGTTTCGACTGTATGTCAAGTTCATTACCGCGAAAGTAGCGCAAATGCACAGCCCCGGCTTCACGCGCCCACGACATTGCGTCGAGCAATAAAGAAGAATAATTCATATACGCCAACATTTAAAATGTATGTCTCTATATAGAATATCTTCGGGCGGCAAATTGTTTAATCCTGATTCTCCTCGATGGGAAGCTGGCGCTTGAACACCTCCTTGAAAGAGATGAGCGACTCGGTACGTGCCAGACCCAGACCCTGCAGCTGCTCGTGGATGATATGTAGCAGATGGTCGTTGTTGCGTGCATACAACTTTATGAACATGTCGTACTGACCGGTGGTAAAATGCACCTCAACCACTTCCGGTATTTCGCGCAGACGCTCCACCACCTCGTCAAACTTGCCCGGATCCTTAAGGAAAAATCCGATGTAGGCACAAGTGTCATATCCTACCGATGCAGGATTAATCAGACACTCCGATCCGCGGAGCACACCCATTGCCATAAGTTTCTGTATACGCTGATGTATCGCCGCTCCCGACACATTACACTCACGCGCTATTTCAAGAAACGGTTTTCGTCCGTTAGTGGACAATGTTTTCAAGATCTTGTAGTCTAAAGAATCTAATTGAGCCTTAGCCATAAACTAATATTTTAAGGTTGTTGTTTATACTTTATTAATTATTTAATCAATCACGATAGCAAATTTACGCAATAAAATTATTTTTTTAATTTTTTTCGCTTAAAATTATACTGTCTTTTTATTTTAGTTTAACTTTGTGAAATGAACGTCACTTTGGATAACATACAGCCCACAGCATTGAATCTCAATAAGTTCAAGGCGATATACGAGGATTCTTTCCCTATAGAGGAGCGCCGGGGATGGGAAAATTTAAAATCGCTTCTTTATGGAGGCCATGAGTTTTTCAAAGCCTATGCGATATTTCATGACTCACAATTTGTCGGTTTTATCACCTCATGGGTATTCCCGGAGGCTGTCTACATCGAGCATTTTGCCACTGATGCCGCCCTCCGAGGCTCAGGAATAGGGTCAGCAGCACTTTCTCAGCTCATCGACTCCACATCATTGCCCATAGTGCTTGAAGTAGAGCCTGCCGAAAGCGGAGAGACGGCACAACGCCGCATAGGATTTTATCGCCGGCTTGGATTTCATGACCTGCCCGACTATAAATACATCCAGCCTCCCTACTCTCCCGACCTCCCCTCTATACCTATGACACTCATGGTTCATGGCACACTTGACCCGGATGTGGCGCGAAAACGTATTTACAAGCATGTCTACGAAGCGGAATGACAATGATTCTTATATTTATGACTACACACCAATACACAACAATATGAAAAAATCTATCTCAACATATATTACAGCGATATTTCTCGCCGTCTCTATGCTTGCAGGATGTACCGGAAGCACCGACAGCAAGCCGGTAATCACGGTGAGCATTCAGCCTCAGAAATATTTTCTTGAAAAGATTGCAGGCGACAAATGGGAAATCAAATGCCTTCTTTCCAACGGTGCCAATCCTGAATCCTATGACCCGGCGATGACACACCTGCTCAACCTTGAGTCGAGCAAGGCATATTTCCGCATGGGCAATATTCCTTTCGAAAGCGCCATTATCAACAAGGTACACAACAACAATCCCGGACTACGCATATACAACAACTCCGACGGCATAGAGCTGATAACCGGCACACACAGCCACGGTGACATAAAGCACACCGACGCGCCCGACCCTCACACATGGACATCGGTCAAAAACGCCAAGATAATCGCCAGAAACATGCTTGATGCAATGAACGACCTTGACCCGCAGCACAAGGAGACCTATGCAAAAAACTACCGCAAGGTCGTCGAATCGCTCGATTCTCTCGACGCCGGTCTTGACTCGCTGCTCGCGTCAAGCCGCGGAAAAGCATTTGTCGTGTGGCATCCGTCGTTGAGCTATTTCGCGCGCGACTACGGTCTGCGTCAGATTTCGCTAAGTCCTGAAGGAAAGGAGGCATCGGTCAACATGATGCAGACAGCAGTCGACTCGGCGCGTGCCTCCGGTGCCGAGATTCTTTTCTTCCAAAAGGAAATTGATTCACGTCAGGCTGAGACCGCCAACGAGCAGATAGGAGCCACGCTTGTCAATATAAATCCGCTCAGCTACAACTGGAACAAGGAAATCATCAATATAGCCAATGCAATCGCCCGACAATAAACCGCTCATTTCACTCAGTGGAGTGTCAATGCAATATGACCGCAAGGTTACGTTACACGACATCAATCTCGATATATGTCGAGGCGATTTCATTGCCGTGACGGGTCCCAACGGCGGGGGCAAAACCACATTGCTCCGCATAATACTGCGCCTGCTCTCCCCCACCCGAGGCACAGTAAGCTACATCAGCGACGGCGACAGGCAACGACGCCTGCGCATAGGCTATCTGCCGCAAAAAAATCTTATCGACAGCGGTTTCCCGGTCACGGTAAGGGAGGTAATCGGATTCGGACTGATGAACGACCGCGTCCTTTCAAAGTATGAAAAGCTCAACCGTATCAATGACACCATAAGGCTGATGGGTCTCGTCGAACATGCCGACAACGCTATCGGAGAACTGTCGGGCGGACAGCTTCAGCGCGCACTAATAGGACGAGCTATAATCTCCCGGCCCGAAGTACTTGTGATGGACGAGCCGTTGAGTTACCTCGACAAAGATTATGAGCACAAGCTTTATCATATAATAGAGAATCTTGCCGAGACAACCACGATTGTGCTTGTGTCACACGAAATGTCGACAATATCCGGCATGGCTAACCGTCACCTGATTATCAACCATGAGCTTCATGAATGTACAGCAAAACGCCATTATGCCCATGAGTCATGTGACTGCGAGCAATGCGGCTGACTACCGGCTGCCGAGCACAAGGAAAAACAGACCGACTAAAAGCACCGACAGGTCAATGAGCTTAAGCTTGATATTCTTCTCGTGAAGGGCAAATACGCCGTAAAGGAATGACACGATGACGCTTCCGCGACGTATCATCGACACCACGGCTATCATCGACCCGTCAATCGACAGTGAATAGAAATAAGCGAGGTCGGCGACGGTAAGAAACACCGATATGAACGGTATAGCCCAGCTCCAGTGAAATCGCGTCTTGTTGCCGGGAGCAAAACGTATCACCAGCCACAGCGTCACGCCCATTATTATCAACTGGTAAAAAGAGTACCATGCCTGTACTTCAAGAGGCTCGTAGAGCTTAAGCAGCCATTTGTCGTAAAGAGCACTCACCGCGCCCATAAACGTGGCGCCGATGCTGAACCACAGCCATTTGCTGTGTTTGAACGAAAAGCCCTCCTTGCTTCCGAGACGGCTTATAAAAAACAGCGACCAGAAACCGAGCAATATACCTATCCACTGAAGCCAGTTAAGATGTTCGCCGAATATCAGCAACGCGCCGACAAGCACAATCACAGGCCTCGCCGCATTGATAGGTCCGGCTATTGTTAGCGGAAGATGTTTCAATCCGAAATAGCCGAGCAGCCACGACGACAGCACAATGAACGATTTTATGAGGATATGGATATGACCGGTCACGCCGCCACCGAGTATCGCTTCGCTGCCGGTGACTCCGATTATCAGTACGGGCGACATCAGCAGCGCACTGAAAAGCGTGTTGAAAAAAAGTACTACCGGCACATTGTTGCCGTCGACCGAGATTTTCTTAAAAATGTCATAAGCTCCCAGACACAGAGCCGACACCACTGCAAGCAATATCCACATTCTGATATAAATTTTACAATTCTACTCCCGGAAAGCTTATTTAAGCGTTTCGAGCAGCTTACGGTTACCTACCAGCCATAACACATCCTCCGGCTGGAACACAGTGCTTCCCGTAGGATGGTCATACGATCCGTCGGGATGCTGTATCGCGACAAGAAGAGCCTTGTACTTGTCACGAATCTGCGCCGAAGCCGAGGTCTTGCCTACAAGAGGCGACTTGTCGGTAAGCTGTATATTGGTAAGTTTCACTTCATTTATGTTTGCCGATACGGCATCATCGTTATTCTGTTCAAGTATCGGGAGAAGTTGTTCAATCTGGCTGTCGGTACCGATGATGCCGAGCACATCGCCGGGGAAAATACGCACATTGCCGTTTGGCACCGCGATATAAGACGCGCCACGCTGTATGCTCGCCACATTGACCCCGTAACGCTTGCGCATATCGGAGTCGGCAAGACGTTCCCCTACAAACGGGCAACCGTAACCTACCTCGATAAACGCGAGGTGAAGGTCGCTCACCAGATTGTTATTCTTACCGCTGCGGCGCAGTTCGCGTTCGTTAAGGTTGTTGAAGAAGCGCGACTCTATGTGGCGCATCTGCTTCTTGAAACGCCCCGACCAGGTACCTATCAGCACAATGAAAATAAGGAAGCCCACAATCCAGCCCACACGCATCGAGTGAACGGCACTGAGCATATAGATTATAAAGCTCAGAGCAAGCAGAAGGCGGAAGATGGTCATCACCACGAGGGGCACGTCAAAATGAGCGTTTGCCGTGACAAGCCGCTGACGCTCGGTGTGTTTTGATGCGGGCATCGCCAATGCAAGCAGAAACGGAGCCATCAGTATCAGCGCGACAAGACTGCAGAAAAACCGTCCCCAGCCCGGCATTACATCCACAAGCCACGGAAGCAGGAATTTAAGACACACCACGATAATGGCTATCAGCACAGTCGAATAAAGCAATATACGCCAGAGGTAGCGCTTCAACACCGAGTGCCACAAGGTGCGTGTCTCGCTTTCCGATGCCGCCTTGTCGCTGTAGCGGTCGATAAGGAAATGAAGCCGCTTGGGCAACACACGCTCGACAAGCTTGTAGGCAGGGTCAGCCATGCGTATGAAATATGGCGTGGTAAAAGTGGTAATCACCGACACCGCCACCACGATAGGGTAAATATTTGGGTCAAGCACTCCGAGCGACATACCGAGTGACGCGATGATGAACGCAAACTCACCTATCTGCGTGAGCGAAAAACCCGACTCCATCGCTATGCGCAGCGACTGACCGGTGATAAGCATGCCGAATGTGCCGAAAGTAATCATACCCACAATCACGACGCATGACAATATCAATATCGGCGAGGCATATTCAACTATGATATGCGGGTCGACCATCATCCCGACGGAGATAAAAAACACCGCGCCGAAAAGGTCCTTTACCGGTGTCACTATCTGCTCTATGCGCTCGGCATAACTTATACCGGCGATAATCGAACCCATCACAAACGCACCGAGAGCGAGTGAGAATCCGCAGTAGACCGAAAACACTGCCATGCCGAAGCAAAGTCCGAGCGATATGATAAGCAGCGTCTCGTTGTTAAGATAGCGGCGGATGGCGTTGAGCAGCGTCGGCAGCACATATACCCCGACAAGAAACCATATAACGAGGAAAAACACCAGTTTGCCTATGCTGAAAAGCATCTCCGAGCCTTCCACACTGTTGTTGAGCGCGATTGACGACAGTATCACCATCATTAACACGGCAAAAAGGTCTTCCACGATCAGCACGGCAAACACTAGCGACGCAAACTTCTTCTGCCGCAGGTTAAGGTCGGTGAACGCCTTTATGATGATAGTGGTCGACGACATCGACAGCATTCCGCCGAGAAAAAGGCTGTTCATGTCGGAAAAATGCAGGAAATGACCTATCGCGAAGCCCGACACCATCATGCCTATCACGATTATAAGTGCCGTGACCACAGCTGAGCCGCCCACATTGAGCAGTTTCTTGAAACTGAACTCAAGTCCGAGCGAGAATAGCAGCACGACGATACCGAGTTGCGCCCAGAACTCTATGTTGCTCTCGGTCGTGACCGACGGAAGATACTCGAAGTGGGGACTTGCAAGAAATCCCGCCACGATATAACCGAGCACCACAGGCTGCTTGAGCCATTTGAAAAGCACCGTGACAATGGCGCCGAGTATCAGGATAAATGCGAGGTCCGACACAAGGTTTTCCACCTGCACGTCGGAGATTGACTCCGCGGCGGCAGCGGTCTCACCCCCGGCTGCCGAGATAAATGCGAGTATGAGTGAAAGCGTCATTTTGTCTTAATTACCTTTTCCGTTATATGCTCACCTGGTTGCCGAGCGATATCGCGAGCGTGGGTTTCACCTGGCGCAGGTCGGCAAAGAGGTCGAGATAATTGGTGCGTTCCCTTACAAGCACCACAAGATTGAGGCGTGTCACCTGCACTTCGTAGTCATATTCGACATAGACATTGCTCAGATGCACGTGGTGGCGGTTGAGCACTTCGCGATAACCGTCGATATTCTCGGTTATCGTCGAGAGCTTGAGCCGGATGATGCGCGACTCCACCCCGGCACTTATATGATGCTCCCAACGCTCCATCAACACAAGTATCACCAGTATCAGAGCGGTCGCCACGATTGAGAGGAAATACATCCCTACGCCTACAGCCATGCCTATCGCCGCCACCATCCATATACCGGCAGCGGTCGTGAGCCCGCGCACCGAACCCTTCATCTGGATTATGGCACCGGCGCCGAGAAAACCGATTCCGGTCACCACCTGTGCGGCTATACGGCCCGGGTCGCCGTTTTTAAGACCCAGATACTCCTGCGGCACATAGATGGAGAGTAGCATCGCGAGGGTCGCCCCCATCGAAATCAGCGCAAAGGTGCGCACACCGGCTATCTGTCCCTTGCGCTTGCGTTCAAACCCGACACAGCATCCGAGCACGAGGCTCAGCACGAGTTTGAACACCGATGAGACATTGTTGACCTCAATCGAGTTGATGTCATCAAGAAATATCGACCAAACGTCAGCCATCGGTTACTTGCGGAGGGTAAAGCGGCGTGAAGCCAGACGATAATTGTCGGCAAACAGCTCGACCATGTAGTCACCGGGGGTAAGGGTGGTATTGACATCCCAGTACATGTGGATGCCCGGAATCTCTTCGCCCGAGTATTCGATAGTCTTACGTGCCGTACACTGCACCGAGCCTCCCTCAAAGGAGAATGAACCTCCCGCACCGAGAAGCGCGCCCTCGGGATTGGTTATGCGCAGGTAGATTGTCTTCTCACCGACCGGAGTTGAATTATTCTGCGGTATGGTAAATGTCACCTGAAGCTGCTTTGCCTTGGTGATGTTTTTCTCAACCTTGCCGTTTTTCTTCAAAGCTACGAGGCTCACCCCGGTCACATTCAGCTTTTCGGCAAGCGTCATGCGCTCCGACAGCTCCTCGTTGCGGCGAGTCTCGGTGGCGACCCGGGTGGAGAGCTGCTGATTCTGCTGACGCACTTCAGCCACCTCGGCGCGCAACCCCTCGTTCTCCTTGCCGAGCGAGTCAATCTGGGTGACGTAGTGGCGGAGTATGTTTTTGAGGGTGCCTATCTCGTCCTGCAGCTGCTTGATGCGCTGCGCGCTTTTCTTCTTCTCGGAGTTCAGTTCCTGAAGCAGTTTTTCCACCTTGCTCTTTGCGGCGGCATATTTCGACACGAGCGAATCATTGGCAAGCAGTTGCGACTGGTTTTCATACTGTGCATACTCGGTGTTCAACGCCTGGTATTCATTGGCAAGCTGCAACTGTTCGTTGGTGAGCTGAAGCTGCTCGTTGGCAAGCGTTGCCTCGTTCACCTTCTTTGTCATCGACGTGGTGGTCAATATGATAGCCACGATGGCGGCGGCAAGCAGTATGCCGAGTATTATCACTACTTTAAATAGTGAATTGGATTTCTTTTCGTTTTCTTCCATAAATCGCGCAATTTTTCCGCAAATTTACAAAATTCCCGTGAAACGGGCGGTATCGCGCGCGGCTAAAGTTACAGGGCTAATATGTCAGATAGAGATACAGCGTATTGATGCTTGCATAGAAGAGTATGATGAGCACAGGCATGTTTCGCACATCCAATACCGGATTTCGCGCAAACGACAGCGCCGTGCCTCCTACCGAAGCGATCACAAATGCCCCGTTGAGACTCCACCAGACGATAGCCTCCAGGCTCAGGAAATAATTTACCGCGCCCAGCAGAGCCGCGATGACAGTCACAATTCCCGTAATTAGTGTTATCTCACTGCGCTGAAACAGGTACAGCAACACCGCTCCGGCTATACCGCACACCAGCGATGTCACGGCGAAGGAAGTAGAGTATTCCCACTTACCGCTTATCACGGCATACCATGACAATATCACGAGAATCAAGAATAAAAGCACCTCGGAAATCGCGCGTGTAACCCCGTTCTCCCCCGCCTGCGGATTGTTAGCCGAGTGCGAGATATCGACACCGAGCGTTATCAGCCCGATAAAACCGATTGCAGCAAAGGCAATCCACCATGACGATGGCACAGTGTGATATATGCAGAGTGCCGACGCTATTGTAGCAATATATAGATTTTTTGTTGTCGCGGACCATAACATCCGCTTTATTGATACTGACATTATTCGTTATTTTAAGGTTAAAATATTTTATATCTTTTTCGCAAGCGAAAGTTGTTGATTAACGGTTAATATTAACGTGATGCGATTCTTTTTAACAGCAAATTACCGCCAAAAGCAAGACAAAATATCGCACCCGCTTGAATCACAATGTCATGAACACGACTGCCAAGTACTCCGGTGAGGCTGTCAATCCACACGACAAGATAAATCACAATCAATGCCCACGCCCATGAATAAATATTTCCATTATTTGCCTTCATAATCTATCTATTTCAAAGTTTTTATATCCATTCGCAAATATAATCATTATTTTTTAACAAGTCAATGCTTACATATAATTATCCAGCGATCCCAACAGCGCGTTACCGGTAGATGGTAGGGATGCTCCACGGAGCATCCGCTGATTTATTGTTCATTAACCCTGTTTTCGGATGCACCATGGTGCATCCCTACCTGATAATGAAGCCCTTATATTGACTTTTTCACTGGATAAATCCCCGAAACACAGGTAAAGATACATAAGGGCAAATGGTCAAAAAGAACAAGGGGGGGAATTATCCCTTCGGGCAACTTTCCGGCACAGGCACTGTGCGGAACGCCCTGCGGCAAAAAATCTTGTCTGTCGTTTCTGACCTTCTGCCCCTCTGTATCTCTGACGACCGGTAACATTCATAAAAAAACGGGAAAGAAAGCGTCACTAAAGGCTCAATTATATTTACGTGACGCTCCCCCTCCCACATTACGGGCTATTTCTATTTCTGTCTTTATGCAAATTTACCACATACAATCCAAGGAAACAGAAAAAGGCAATTATCTGCAACAATAATACTTCAATCGAAACAATATTCCTAATATAAAATATAACTTCTAACATTAATATTATTGAAAATAACACCAATAATATATTACTCAAATATTTCATACTATAAAAAATTATTACGAACAAGAAGCAATTACTCCTGCCAAAGAAGTACTATATGAATTATTTAAAAGTGCCTTTTGTCTATTAGATACACATTAACCGAATCAATTATTGCACCGCAAGCAATTAATGTCAACGGCAACAATAAACGCCTATCATCGAAATAAAAATAAGACAATACTGAGATTATAATTAGCGATACATCTATCCTATGACCAAGATTAAATCCGATACTGCCCAATTTTTGTATAAAAACAATTGCACCGTAAAGAATCGTGAATCTAATTATTGTTATCGCCCAAAAATTGACATCCAAGAAATCAATGTCATATTCTATTCCGAAAATTGTAAGTTCTTTGCGACTAATAGCCAATATATACATAATCCCAATAAATATGGAACAAAAAGACACGCTCCGTAAAACACGACTTCTGTTCATATACCGCAATGATTTCGCTAAAGAACTATTCTTTCCAACAAAGAGAGCTATTAATTGAAATCTGAGATACTGAAACTATTGCCTGCTTTTGACTTTTATCCAAGTTGGAGCTATTAATTACCTTATTAAGGTCATCAGCATATCGTTCCAGATCATCATAATCAAGTTTTTCACACTGTAACGACAAACTTGTTGAATAATCTTTTAACAATCGAGCATTCTCTTCTGAAATTTTATATTTCTTTGTAATTAAATCATATGAATCTTTTACAAAACAGTTATAATAATCAGTTTTGTCAATATTCTTTTTTGCTATTTTTAAGATATCTATTGCCTTTGAAATCATCTCATCTCGACTAGATGCAGATAGCTCTACCCCTTGAAACTCAGGATATAGATTTTTCATTTCTTTCACAAAATCAGAATAAAACTGATTTTGTACATTTCTATCCAATAAATCCAATGTATTATACTTTTTATCATATTTACTAAGATTCACCATAAGTCTATTATGACGAGCCCCTATTGAATCGACAAAAGAATGAGACATATCATCTGAGGCACATCTAATTGAAGAGATAGAATTAAGCTTAGGGGAACTGACAGAATATCCCCAAGTAATTGTTGCCAACTTTGTTATAGCAGAATAATAGTGGGAATACCAAGTAGGAGCAACTATTCCGAACACTCCAGCTATGGTACTTAACAATACTTCGGAAAGAAATGGATTAAATGGCTGATAATCAATCAATTATCT
>ENA-OZJV01000359-OZJV01000359.1-human-gut-metagenome-genome-assembly--contig:-NODE-359-length-24677-cov-13.306190_pt1 | contig 24677 bp, 18 predicted proteins | sample MGYA00244179_ERZ653756 | MGnify/ENA primary metagenome ERZ653756 (study PRJEB26926, sample SAMN06165332) | human gut metagenome | biome: ENVO:00009003; feature: ENVO:2100002; material: ENVO:00002003...
TCTATATAACCCTAACTCCTCCGTAATCTGTCTGACTTTTCCTTCCAGATAAAAGATTGTAAGACGCAATGGCAAAGAAGTGACCTTCAGATAAATTGTACTTTTCCGTATTTCACTTAACCGATACTCAAACCCATTCATTTTCCTTTGAAGCAAATGAACCTGGTCCATCGCCTGCTGTGCAATCTGCACATCTATAGAAAATTGTGCATGTACAAATCTCTGATTCGATATCGCCCAGATATTAGAACATACTTCTGTCACGTATTCAGGAATACTTTTTATCATACTGGCTGAAATACCTTCCGCATTTAGAATATCTGAAATGACTGTAAGCGGTACAAAAAACAAACTCGGGGCAGCATCCATTGCTGATGAAATAGCTTTCACGATACTGGCTGCTGTATCTATCTTTCCATCTACAAATTCTCCCTTTTCATCAACGTTTACAAACCCCATATCATGCCTGAAGAAACTGAAACTGGCATCTCCGTATTCCTGAACCCGTACCGATTGATTCCGCACCCCCGATGGCTGATGAAAAATTGCCCCTACCAAACTCCACTGGTAATGAACCATCACCTTTGACACTGAATTTATCCTTCCGGCATATTTCTGAAGATACTCATTTGAAAAACCTGGTCCATCTAAACTGACACTTTGTATGATTTTACTTCTTATAGCAGCCGGTGCCATAATTGTTGCATGAAATGCCAAATTCCCTCCCAGGGAATGCCCCGTCAGCGCATACTCTTTATAATCTGTGGTATATGCAATATTCTTCATAAATTGCTGTGCTTCCAACTGCTGCTGGGTCAATGTAGAATTTGTCAAACCGATATCTGCTTTTATCCAGTCATTAACCAGATTTCCTGAATCGGAAGCATCCTCACTTCCCCGAAATCCCACGATTGCCTGATGTTCTCCCGTCTCAATCAGACATCCGTAAAATCCCGTCTCCGCATTGGTATCCCTTACTTTTCGAATTACCCAGTCCCCATACTTTGAATCCGGTTCCAGAATCTCCTTATAAATGTTTAATGCTTCTTCCGCTCTGGCCCGCTGCATATCTGAGTCCGCATCTGCAAGGGTTTGTTCCAATTCTTCCTGGATATGCGAACTCATCCAGAGTACTTCCCGCAATGATAGTTGGTAATTATAAGCAGCCAGAAGATCCTGGTCGATATCATAATAAGCAATCCTTGATGCTACCATCATATCTTTGGCTGAATATCCCATAAATTACCTCCTTCTTCATACAGTGTCCTGAATTCGGACTTTGACATAGCTAACTTTCCTTTCCAAAATGGTATTCTAAGTGATCGGTATCCTTCTTTTATCAGATAATAGCTGCCGTCCACATTTGCATGTTCTCGAAGATATACCACTACTCCGGAAAATATCTGTAACGGAATAATACTGAACACAATTACCCCTGAAACCTTCAGCAAACTTCCTGCCATTTCCATAAGCCGCCCATAAAATTTCTCTATGTTGATTTCAAATCCATCCTCCCACAAAACATCCAGATAGACTATAAGAGGATTCTCCGGATTTAAAGAAATAAAATGTTCCAATGTCATCTTTGTTTCGTTGGATTTACTCCATTTTATCCCCCATCCTGCTTTTATTGAAAAAACTTCAAAATCCTTCATTAAAATTTCTGATAAAATCCTCTCCGCTCTCTGCCCCATCCTGCGGCTGATATACTGATCTGCAATCAGATCACCATCCTTTTCAATTCTGGCCAAAAATCTCAGATCCGGTCTTTCAGACGGTGCAGCTTCTATCTGATAAAATTTTTCTAACTTATCTAATTTGTCGATCCTATAAATTTCAAACGTTTTCTCATACTTATCTGACAACACTTTTTTTGCCTGACTGCAATACATCCTTTTTAAAATTTCTTTTTCTTCGAGAGCCTTCCTCAAATCTATAACTTCCTGTTCCATATCCTTATCCGTTCCTCCTTGAAATATAGATCTGATAATCACATTTTCCAATTTGAAGTATTGCTCCATTTTTTAAAAACCCTGGTTCTGTTACTTGTTTTCCATCCACATAAGTCCCATTCGTCGACCCAAGATCTTCCACAAGATATCTGCCGGAATGATAAGTTACCTTGCAATGTCTCCTGGATACTTGTTTATCATGAATCTCTAAAAATATTTCTCCATATTGTTTTGCTTCTATATTTCTCCCGATTATTACTGAATTTTTAAAGATAATTTCATAACTGGCTTTTTCGTAAGAGGATATCAGTTGGAGAACATGATCTCCGGCAATACGTCCGCTTCCCCCATACTTCCCTTTTACAACCGTTGGATAATCATCTTTCCCTGTGATTCCCATCACATCTTCATAAGTACTTTTTATGACCTTATTCTCAATACTAATCCCATGTCTTACATAGAATCTATCTCTTTTGACACACTCTTTTCCTGTTTCTTTTTGTTCTTTTTTTCGTGTCAACAATACAAACATCAGTATTCCGCAGGATAAAAAACCCACACCTAAAATTACTGTAACAATTATATCTGACATTATTTATCACCATAAGTTCTTTTTCCTGCAATTTCAACTGCACGGTCTTCCGCCTGTTTCAGCGCCTTCGACACCATCTCCAATGCATTCGCAGTATTTCCAACCTTTTTTGCCGTCTGATTCATATGTTGCTGCAGCAAAATACCTTTTGCCAGATACGCATCTGCATTTTCTCCGCTCCAGGCTGACTGAAGCTGATTCAAAACTTCTGTCATATCTCTTTCTGCCAACTGATTCAACTCAGCAGCAATAGAATCTAATTCCAATTGCTGCTGATATGCTTTTTGAAAATCAAACTGAATAAAACCCATAGTTACCCCTTCCTGATATCTTTCCTAAGCCAAAATATCCGAAGGCAGTTCTTCCACTGTATTGACCGCATTCTGCTCTGCCTCCTGATAAATACCGGCTATCTTCCGAAGATCATCAATCTGCTCTTTAAATCTGTCCAGGATTTCGCAGATATCATTCTGCTTTTCCTGATAAGATGTCTGAAATCCTTCTGCAGCTTCCCCTTTCCAGTAAATACCCATCCCTTTAACATATTGTTCCATTTCTGAAAATTCATTTCTGATACCTGCAATCCTTTGTTCTGCCGTATCAGCCTTTTCCCTCAGTACTTCCAAAGGTACTTTTATTTCACTGTCTGATGCAGGAATATAATCTGCCATCAACTCTGCCTCCTATATACGAATCGTGCGAATAATATCCGAAACCATATTTTCGCATCTGTTATATTCACTCTCAGCTTCCTCCAATCTGGTAAGATAACCAAACAGCATCTCCTGAACTTCATTCATCCGCTCACAATCCTGCATAAACTGAACGCTGTATGCACTGCTTGCTGCTCCTGTCCACATATGATTCAACTCCTTCATATCCTCTACCATAACTTTCATCTGTTCTATTACACTCTTTAAACTTTCTGTCATGGAATTGATGTCTTTTTCAAGAGCCTGCGTTGTTATTTCAATATACTCCATATCTTCTTACCTCATCACTCAAATTGAAGTTCAAATCCCAGATTTTCGGTCCTTAACCATTCCACATCCTGATAACCAATCTGCAGGGGTTCTTTTATTCTCAATTCTTCCTCACTGCTTTGAATCAATCGCTGTTCTGTCCTCTCATATTGTGCTGCAATCTGCTCAAGTGCACCTATGTATTGTGATAATTTCACACTTTCATCTTCCAGATACTCTGCTGTGTACACAATACTTTTCCTGATTTCTTCTACCTGTGTCAACGACTGCAGGTTTCTGTAAACAACCTGCAGCCGTTCTGCCTCTTCATCGATACGGCCATGATATTCTTTTAACTTCTCAATAGTCCATTTTACCGCATCCAGCCGAATCCCAAACACCTGAAACCTCCTGATTACTCTATAACATCGGATAAAAGACTTCCTATTTCATCCATATTCGATGTCTCTGCATTTCGGAACTGATTTGCCATCTCTTCTAAATCTGCCGCATGTTCCTGTATCATACGAATCATCCGCTGAATATCATCATCCAGTGTATGAAATTTTGCACTGTATGCACTTTGTGCTTCACCCTCCCAGACAGAATTTATCCCATCTACAATTTCTACCATCCCCATTGTATAAAGACTGATGTTTCCTGCCTCAATTGAAAAATCGCCTGATGCCGCAATTAATTCTTCTGGAGTAACTTTAATAATACCTTCCATAATCTAAATCTCCTCTCTTTCTATCCACTAACGATATGTTCTTGTTGCTGCAATCTCTACATTTGCCGCCTCCGCCTGCTCATAGCGGGCTGCAATATTTTCCAGACTGATAATATAATTTTCGATTGCGCGATACATATTGTCAATCTGCGTCCTGTCTGAGAGAAATGCATTGTGAAATGCTTCATTGGATTCACCGTCCCACATAGAATATAACTGTGCCTCTCTGGATTCCAGATTCCCGGATGATGATTTTAATTTTCCGTTCAGATCTCTCAGTTCCGCTGCTTTTGCTCTCAACTCTGTTGATGTTACACGAATAAGTGCCATAAATTGTTCCCTCCATTTTCTGTTTTATTTGGTTTCACCTGATGTACTCATAATACCAGAATCCCTCATAATAAAGCTCAAACTCTGACAGATAACAGGATTTTCAGGATAAACGGTATGGTTAAACCAACAGCAATGTACTTCCTGAGCGAATCCCCGCCTGATAAAGTATTTCATCCGGCAATAGTCTTTGGCCTGTCCTTCTGTTCCACAAAGTCAACCTTTGCTCGTCCCCCTGCACCTGACACTGTTCCTTCTGGCAAATCATATCAGATAATGCCTCCGCTGCCTCTGCCGCAGTCAACCGTTCATCCATTTTAAAGTCATAAATCTTTTCCAATGCCGGAACATATACGTCCACAAATATCATTCTGTTTCTCCTTATCAATTAATAACTCTTTGATTTTATTCAATAAGACTTCCCCATCATAAGGAATTCGGCACCTCGTTCCATCTGCCTCTTTCATTTCCAATATTGAAATCAAAGGATGTTCCCTTACCACTGCTCTCCAATATAATTTCCGTCCATCAAAAGAAAGGCTCTGCGCTAAGAACAAGACTTCCTGCTGCTGCATGCATATCTCCGTAGGCAAATTCATAAAATCCTGCCCCCCTGGTTTCCCTCCTGTCTCCTCTTCGATCCATCCATTTTTCCCATAACAGCAGACCGGAAGATTCTCCAAAACTTCTTCCTTCAGAATGTCCATCCACTGTTGTACTTTCAGGTATCCAACCTTTTGAATCCCATTACCCAGCATTCCATGCTCACACATCAGAATACGGTCTTTTATATAACAACAGCGGACAGGAACAGAGGCATCTCTGGCATAATACAGGAAAATTCTGTGAGGATCCTGCAGATAACCAGCCATTTCTTTTGCATCTTCGCTCAGACTGAATTTTTTTCCATCGGATATCAATATCCCGCGGCGCACCAGAGATTCCAACGCTTCCAAAACCTCTATCTCACCGTCTTTTGTATACGGCATGGAAAAGCCATACAGCCGATGGATTTTTGCTGCTGTCAAAAAAATTTTCCATTCCAGTCGGCTGAATACCTGTTTTTCATAAATCTGACCCATATCCAATCTCCTTCACTGCTTTTCTGCAGGTACGTGATACCGGAATCTCATATTCTCCCTGAAGGATAATCCGGTTTTTTGCCAACTGAATTTGCTGAATTCGTTTTCTGTTTACAATAAAACTTCTGTGGCACCGCAAAAATTGCTCTGGCAGTTTCTCCTGCAGATGATCCAATGTATCATAAAACGCGATTTCCCGATCTGCAGTATTCACAAACACTCTCTTATCTCTGGATTCAAAATAAAGAATCCGGTCATACTCCAATACCCATCTGCCTTCCCTGCCCTGCACCACAAAGGATTCCTTCTTATCTGTCTTTAAAAACCTTTTAGAAAATTCTGCAACAGCCTCCTTAATAACTTCACCCATCACTTCTTTTTTTAACGGACGAAGCAATAAAGATTCTGCCATAATATCCGGACGCATATAGGACATCGGCGACATCTCAGGGTTTGCAATCAATATCAAAAATGCCTGCCTGTTCTCCTTACGAACCTGCCGCGCATAATGAATACCATCTTTTACATCAAGATCCATACAAGCCAAATTAATTTCGGGAATCCTTTCCAGATATTCTTTTAACTGTTCTGTATTCTGATAAAGATGATATTCCCACTTTTCCTCACTGAATAACCCTGCAAATTCCCTGATTTGTGTTCTTATTCCCTCTGCTTCCTGCTGTTTTCCACAGACAATCAGCATTGACACCATCCCTTTACCTCCGAACCTGCGGAACTATAAGATACCGTGCCTCTGATTCTTCCTCAACTGCGACACCCATTCCACGTTTCATCATCTTATTCTGCTGTGTATATGAGAGACTGGCAAAAGAAAACAGGCGTTGTCCAGACAATTTTCCCAGGCAAATTCCTTTCTTATAATTCACAAAATCATAATACGCCTTATAGGTACAACCAGCCGCATCTGCAGTATCAAGCGCACCGATAAAGTAGATATTATGAAGACTTCCTTTACTGATGATGTTTTCCACAAATCCCTTCATGGAACCGACATTTGGATTTGATGCATAGACATTTCGGAAAAAATCTGCTATATCTGCTATAAATAGAAAAACAGGCGGAAACAATTCTTTCATCTCTGCAAAAATTTCCTCTTCACTTAATCCCTGTTCCAAAAACTGCTTTTTCTTCTGATTCCGCTCCATGAAGATTGGTGTAAGACCTTTCCAGTAATCAAACATCTCCTTTGGTGTAGATACATAAGTAAACTTGTCCTTTTCTCCATATCTTTTAAAATCAGAAGAAGAAAATTCCATAATGCAGCGTTCTCCTTCTTTTTGTTTTACACCTGCCATTAAGGCCTTTAACGTATTTTTCTTACCACTCCTTGCAGGGCCCAATATCGTATAACAATAAGTATCTGCCAGATTTACTCCATACAAGGATGCGTCCTCCACGTTATAAGCAAACGGAATCATATATCTTCCCTTTGCTGCGGAAGAATATGTCTTCAATTCCTCAAGATCCGCTAACTGCGGGTCTTTTGGTATCTCCGGTATCCTCCTTGCCGGTTCCTCACTGTTTTCTTCTGCTTTTCTCCGGCAGAATTCTTCCAGACATTTTCCTCTTTCAAAATCGTCCGGTGCATCCAGAGCCAATGCTGTCTGGAACTCCAATAAAACACCATTTATATTTGCAATACCTCGTCCCTTGATGTCCGCTTCCGGCTGTATCATAATCTTTGTCGTATGAAGAGCATCCATATACTTATATTTATCTCCCATCTCAAGACAAATTACGTTCCGAATATTATCTCCCACACGATTCGGTATCTCTGCCATACCAAATCCTGCGGAAGACAACACAAGATAGATACCATATCCCACACCTTCCCGGGAGATTTGAATCAGATCTTCATCATATCTGTTATTTGTCTTTTCACGGAAGTTTGCCACATGATCAATGCAGATCACAACAGCCGGCAATTTTATCCCATATGCTCTGACATACTGGCTATAATTACCGCCTTTTAACAAATTCTTACGCTCTTTCATCATCTGCCGGACCATATAGAAAAACTTTCCTGTCCGATCCTCTTCATTCTCAAAAATAATACCGCCTACCTGAGGTGCCTCCTGAAAAGATGCCAGCATTCTGCTGCTGAAATCCAACAGATACAGATTCAATTCTCTGGACGAATATTTTGAAAGCAGTGCAAAAACTAATGTCTGTAAAAATGTACTCTTACCGCTGACCACAGTTCCGCAGACAGCATAATGTCCATTTTCCCCAAAATCTACGACCAATGGCTGCTGAGCCTGATTTACGGGATCATCAAAAAGTCCGATTGCTGCTTTCAGGTGAAAACCTTGTTGCTTTTCCTGAACAAGCGGAGGAATTGACCTATTTTCCAGCTCCTCCAATAAAAGTTTTTTAGGCAGCACCGGAAGCCATAACTGCATCGGAGACTGATAATGATTTTCCTTTGCAGTCTGATTCAGATATGTAATCATAGCATGCAGTTGAGTAATCTCTTTAACTGAACCATCCGTTCTCCTTGCCTGCCCTCTTCGTCTTCTGATTACAGCAGCTTTACCGGTTCTGGTCACCATCATAACAGACTGACTGTTTCCGCTGACATCCGAATCATCAAAAGCTGCCCCGCTGTACCCGGACTGGACTTGCTCATAGATTTCATCATTTCCCACCTGCATATAGCATCTTCCTGCCTGTGTCAAAAAAGCCGCATCCGGTTTGTGCAGCATATCAACACTATCCTGCCTGTCCTGTACTCTGAGACAAATTCGAAATTTCGAGTTGCTCCAGATGTTATCATCCACAGTACCGCTTGGTTTCTGTGTTGCAAGAATCAGGTGTACCCCCAGACTGCGTCCAACCTGAGCTACGCTGATTAATTCACGCATAAAATCCGGTTCTTCTTTTTTTAACTCTGCAAATTCATCAATCACGATAAAAAGATGAGGAACCGCCAATATGGCCTCATGATTTTTGTAAAGTCTTGTATACAGATTGATATTATTAACTCCATATTCACGAAAGATCCTTTGACGTCTCGTATTTTCGCTCTTAATTGAAATCATCGCCCGATGCACCTGGTTTCCCGAAAGATTTGATATCTTTCCCACCAGATGAGGCAAATCTTCAAACAAGTTCGCCATTCCGCCTCCCTTAAAGTCAATTAAAAAGAAAGCAACATCATCCGGACTGAAGTTTACAGCCAATGACAGGATATAGGTCTGAAGCATCTCACTTTTTCCGGAACCGGTAGTACCTGCAATCAATCCATGGGGACCGTGATATTTTTCATGAATATCCAGATAACAATCCTGTTCCCCCGCCTTCTTTCCGATCAGTGCACGCATACTATGATAAGTCCGGTTCTTTTTCCATCGCTCCGGTACCTGCAGTTCTTCCTTCTTTTTCACTCCATACATTTCAAAAAAATCAAGGCTGTTCGGGATATCTGCATTTTCCTCCACTTCATTGACTTCCAGTCCGCTGATTCTTCTGCCCATACATTCCAGGTCTTCTGCTGAGACTTTATCAAACAGGACATCCTTCTTTCCTTCATTTCCGCTTTGCATATAAAGCAGACCGGAATATGATTGATCTTTCTGAATAATGACCTCACATTCATTCGGCAGTTCTTCCGCATCATCTGCCAGAAGAATCGCTGTCAATCCATATTTTTCTTCCGAAGCATAGATGTATTTTCGGATTAATTCTCCTTCCAGAAGCTCCGGATGAGATACGAACAACAAATAATACGGTTTCCTGATATTTTTCTTTTCCATCAAAGCAGAATCTTCATCTCTCCTGCGGAAGATTCCGGATAGCTCATAAAACAAATCACTGGCCTCCATTTTATCAGACGCCAGATATCTGGTCTTATGTCCCTGATTCCAGACATGCGGAAACCATTTCATACACTCCCAGTCTTCCTGTCTTATACACTTATCTTTATCGTAAATGAATACCATCTTTACATCTGTATAGCAATTATTTGCTGCTACCTGCGCTACGATAATATGCATAAGTTCAATTGCACCTTTTCTGTCCGGTTTTCCTACCAGTCCTATCAGCCTATGCTCAAAAAAATCCATTCCCACTGGTACCTGATGCAAAATCTTATAATCTTCCTGAATTTCATAAGGTTTTTTCTCCAGAAGATCTTCATACATTGTAAATTTTTTCTGCGGTGTCTTAATCTTCACCTGAAAAAGTTCATCTCCAATTCCAAGACGGTGAAATAGAAAGTCCGGATGCTTTCTATTCCTGTTCCAGAGAGCAGAGCATTTTTCATCATAATTTGCACAAACTGCCGCATCCGGATAAATCATTGCCATTGCAGACTGATTCTGCTGATACTTCGCTTTCAGTTCCTCTGCAACACGAATCAGATAACTGGCATAAGAATTAAACCTTACCTGTTCCTCTTCCATCTGTTGTGTCTTTGCATATTTCATGTTCATATAACCCCAGAATACACCAAGTACTGCCGAGCCCATAGCCGTAATAACCCCGGTAAACATAAACGCCCCGGTGGAACGTCCGGTACTTCTGGATGCCAAAATCATCAGCAGGCATCCCAGGAGCATGGGAATTGCCATGGTAAATGCCGGACCAATCGTCAAAAATACCGGTTTCTGTTTTATTATATTTTTTACAGGCGGCGCTTCTATTTCTATTTCACCGGTATTGATCACCGGCATATTTCTGGGAGAACGGTTAAAATAATGTTTTTCCTTTACCGTTAGTTCTCTGCTGCTACCGGGAAGAGGAAGTATAAACCGAACTGTCTCCTCATGGATACACAGATCCCCATAAGAGGCTCCGACTGCCAACATATCCCCCAGATATACCAGATGAAGACCAAAGATATGAATCTGTTCTCCAAAATTCAATTTTTTACGCCCTGAAATTCTGCTGTATCCGCTGAAAACCCCATTTACACTGATATCTTCTATATACCAACCGTCTATCTCCTTGTATATTACTGCATGATGCTTGGAAATCAGTTCCAAAAAATGATATTCAATATCATTTTCCGGATTTCTTCCAACCGTAAACCTCTGGTTTCCTGTCAAATCTATCTTTTCAAGAATCGGAAAGATAAAATTCACATCCATAACTATCATCTGCAGGTTTCCACAACCACTTATATTGAGATCATAAATATCTCCATCCTTAAGAAATGTTGATATCAGTTTTTTATTCCCGTCTTTTCTGTAAATCGTATATCCAAAGCCCTCCTTCATCTTCCATCCGCTCTGATCAATTTCCAATAAAACTCTTACATCTTCTGTAATTGGAAAAATTCCTTTTTCCAGGCGAATCGTGTAATCCGCATCCATAATATTGGGTAATAAATATTCTTTGTATACGCCAGGATTATAAATCATTACTATCATAAGTATTCCCCTTTTTCAGTCATTCTTAAGAAGTCATCGCCAAACCATACCTTATCACCTACATATATCTCAGATCATAATAGAAGATTCTAATAGATATCCACATATTTCCAATTCGTATTTTATCCTGATTCTGCAGATACCCTGATTGTCCATATAACGAAAATTTATGCTGACCTCTTTTCACTATAGTTCCATTTGAAGAACCCATATCCTGAATCACGACCATATCCTGATACAGGAAAATTTTACAATGACTGCCGGATACCATCATGTTCTGGATACAAATGTCATTTTCCTGACGGTTTCTTCCAATCCGAACACCACGAGCCGGATCAAAAACATATCCGTTGCTGTGCTTTCCTTTTTTCTTGATATATACCATAATCTTCTGCTTATCCGGCGGCTTTTTCGACGAATTTCCATAATTATGTATACTATAATTCAGGTACTCTTCCTGAACCATTCGTTCCGCGGCTTCATAGCATTTCCGAAGTTCTTTCTTCCAATGTAACCTGACCAGAACCCATGTAACCAGACTGGATAAAATTACTGCTGCCACTGCAATTCCAATCACAATTTTCATCTTCCTCTCCTGCATGGCGGTTTCTCAAACAGTTATTTTGACAAACTACTGTACTGAGGATTATCAATCGTATTTACTGGAGTTACCTGTCCGTTGCTGATATGACATACATTCCAACGATTCCCGCTTCCTTCCGGCACAACATACTCTACTGGAGATTGACCGGGAAGATAAATTTTAACTGTCGCTTTGCATCCTCCGATTGTTCCTGTTCTGTTAAAATCATGTACAAAGTAGTCATATTCACCGTCTGTATCATAAATCGTTATAGTTTCAGGACCATACCCATCCAGATCATCCAGATCCAATTCAGCACATACTTTACTGCTGTGTCGCGCAATAGGACTTATGAAATTAACGAATACAGAATTTCCATCTGAAGACATTCCATCCAAATAAGAATCCAGATCTCTTGGAGCAGCTCCCCAACTCAATACAATCCGAATCTCTCCTTTCTCCAAAACAGGAGACAAACTCACGGTTCCTGCATCATTCTGCTGCCCTTTTTCTACTTCTATAGCAAAAGAATCCTCGATGTAACCCTCCTTTTGAACCTTAATTTCATACTGTCCTTCCTCCAGATCAATCTCATAAGAACCATCCGATTCGGTTGTCCAGGTGACAGTGCTTCCTGCACCTGTCGGCTTTGCACTTAAACTTGCAGATGGAATCCCCTTTCCGGTTACTGCATCCACGATAACCCCGATCACATGGCCCTTGTTATCATCCTGCAAACCATCCCGGAGCGGATAAATCCTGTTCCATATTTTACTCCCGGTTATATTTCCCTCCTCATCGCTGGCAATATAGATCTCACATTCTCCATAAGTAAATACTACCACTGTACTCTGTGCTTCTTCGCTATATTCCTTCTTGATTTTGCCGCCATTCATCATACGAAGTGTTTCATAATCGGAGCTTCCCGGATAATTCTGTAATAACATGGATATATCCTCTAAAGATATATAATTTGGCACTGCAGTCTGGAAAGGTTTCCAGATTGTTTCATCCACCACCTCAGAATTCTCCTTTGTATCCTGGAAATAAAGACTTCCTTCAAAGTCCTCACAACTGACCTTAACGATTCCATCATCTTCTCTTTCTTCCGTTGTCCCCCCAAACTGTACCTTATAATCTTTATAGGTATAATTCTTCAATTTTTGAATAAGTGAAATATTTATCTCAGGACTTCCCGACACTTCCTTAATCCCATCTACCGTAAGACTTTCCAATGTCTCCAACGCAGACTCATCTTCCGGCTGCTTTACGAGAAGCAGCGCAAGCAATGTTTTCAGTCTCTGACTGTCTGTAATTTTAATGCCGCGATTTAAAATATCACCGGCAAGTTCCAGATCCCCCCTCTGCGTATATAATCTGCACAAACGGATATACGCATCCTCACTCCTCTCATCCACTTCCAATGCCAACAGATAAGCTTCTTCCGCCTCACTAAATTCACCGCTTTCCAGATATTTATCCCCATAAGCCAATTGTTCACGATATCTTTTCTGATTCATACTTCTCCGAATCAAAACAGCTCCTGCTACCGCTGCCGCTGCCAAAACCACAATACAAATTCCTACAAGAATTCCTGCACCCTTCCTCTTTCTTTTTGCAGGCACATAGTTTTTCTGTTCCAGACAGGTATCTTCCTGATAAAGCGCCTCATTACAATGCTCACATCTTGTGCTTCCATCCGGATTTTTGTAACCACATTTCTCACATCTGACCATCTCTCGCACCTCTTTTCACTTATCTTCCAACTGTAAGTAATAAAATCATCAGAAAACTATGGAACATCAATACCCCCGAAAGGATAATCAGCCATACCATCAACACATGCTGTCTTCTCTCCTGCCGTCTTTCTTCCCTTCTGATTAAATTTTGATAATACTCCTGGCAATACACTTGATAAAACTCAGAATCATATCCCTGTAAAGACTGCGGATAATATCCTCTGCCATCCATCACCGGATAGCCATGTGAATCATATCTCTGATTTTTGCATTCCCGATAATTCCGCTGTTCATAATGGTGTCCGCCCCTTGCCGGATGACTTATATATGTTGTTCCCATACGATCCTCTTCTAAATCATACCCACAACAAGGACAGATCTTTTTACTATTGCCAATCTCTGAATAACAATTTGGACATCTCATCTCTCTCCCCTACCCTTCCCGGTAATAAATATAGTGAATCTCCTCCATCAAACGTTTCTTTTTTACCCAAAGCAAGCTGCGGACTCCTCCAAAGCAGATTGTCCCAAATACCATCAGAAAAATACCTGCTGCCATAATACATTCTCCATTCATTGGATCACCTCTTCCTACACCCTTTTCCTACATAATTTCCTGCATCAGTGTTATCAATGTCTGCATCTGAGAATCATAAGGTTTTCCCTGCCTGTCATAATAGTACTGTGCCTTTGTAAAATACTCTTTCACCCGCACATAATTCTGTTTCTCTTCTTCTTTCTGCCGCTCTATCAGATAACCTACATAAGCCAGATACATATAGACTTCATAAGCATTCTCGTACTCTTTGGACATTTTCTGAAAACCTTCGTAACTCTTTTCATATCTTCCTTCCATTTCCCATATGATCGACTGATTTAATAAATCCTGATAAGATGGTGTAATCCGCGAAATTAATGTTGCATAACACTCTTCCGCCATAGAAAGATACTGTTCCTTCTTTTCCTCTTCTGAATCACCGGCTAACTGCAGATAAGTGTATCCTAATTTTCTAAGTATCCGATTATCATCAGAATAATCATATGCTGCTTTTAACATCTGCGTCTGGTTCTCCCTGTCCTGATACTCACCATATGCATCCGCCAGAAGAATTGCTGCATTTGCTCTGCTGTCATCGTCCACTTTAGCATTCAATACTGCTCCTGCTGCAAGAATTACTTCCTCCCAATCCTCTTCTTCTGCTGCCAGATTTGCACGAATCAGATTTATCTGCACGTTGTCCATCCCACGTTCCCCGGCACATTCCAGAAGATACTTTGCTTCTGTCTCATCCCCCGCCTTCACTGCTGCAATTGCACCATCCCGGTAGTAAATCATATTGTCCGGATTTTCTTCCAGCGCATAAGTAAAATATTCACTGGCCGCTTCATAATTTTCCAGGTTATAATAACTGTTTCCAATCAGATAAAAAACCTCTCCTTTTTCATCACCCTGCTTCCATACAGATCCATAAGAACGATTATTCAATAAACTCGTGCCCCTCGATATCACCGTTTCATCTTCCATCTTCGCAGACGCCTGAACAATCTCCCGATAGTCCTGCTCAAAATGTTCCTGCCGCATCCGCAGATTTCCATACACGGACAATAAAATACCGCAGGCTAATATAAGTGCATAACACAGATAAAGCGCCGTACACTGCATCTGTATCTGACGATACCGAATATCTGACTTCCCGATATTCTGCAAACTGCATTTCATGGCAGTTATACTCTGATATCTCTTTCTTTTTTCAAACTTCATTGCCCTGGATACAATCGTAATCAATCCGCTGCTGTATGGAAGATGATAAGCACTTAAAGGAATTATCTCCTGTTTTTTCTGAGCCGGATATCTTCCGGTCATAAGGCTGTAAAAGGTTGCACCCAGACTATAGATATCCATCCTCACGTCCAGTATTATTGCAGAAGCATCCTGACCCGACTGAAGCAAAGCAGCCTTTTCAAACTGTTCCGGTGCTGCAAACCAGGGACTTAAACCTTGAAGTTCTTCCGATCCGTCTTCTTCCAGAGAAATATTAAAATCAATCAGACATACATTTCCTTCCGGTGTGATCATAATATTCGCCGGTTTAATGTCACTGTGCAGAATCGCCGGATTCTGTCCATGAAGATATTCCAATACCTCACAGAGTTGTCTCAGCCAAAGGATAAATTGTTCCTCACTGAACTGGTAACCTTGCTTTTGATAATATTGCAGATCATAACCATCGATATACTCCATAACCGTATATACTTCCATTCCAAACTGAAGAAAATCATAAACCTGGGGCAAATACGAATGATGAAGACGCTTTAAAATGTCAACCTCCGTCCTTGTATTGATCGTCCCAACAAAATTTTCTCTGATTCGTTTCACCACAACATACTTTTGCAGACGCAGATGGTATGCAAGATAAATAACCCCTGTTCCTCCGCTGCCGATCTCTCTGATAATCTGATATGTATCATTCAATACCGCCCCTTCATACAACAAAGTTGATCACCTCCATTCCTATCTCTTTTATATAACAACTATTTCTAAACAGGCATCACTATTCATGAAAGCCGATTGCTCCGCACTTTGTGCTCCCACAATCGCCGCCAGTATTCGCAATCCGGGCTGCCGCCCTCCTTACTCATACCGGCTTGCCCGTCCAATATCCATGTACCTGCGCGTGCAAACACGCTCCGGTTCATGGCTGCTGTCCGGGACTTTCATAGTAAATAAGCTGCCCAATTTTCATTAGACAGCTTATTTCTGACCACTTCTTCCGGTCGACACTCTTTTGTTTACTTTATACTTGTTGTTGCCCTTCCTCTTCTTTTCTGCGCTTTAAAATAAACAGAATAATCAACGCAGCTGCCAGCACTACAACTCCCAGACTTCCAAAGAAGACGGGTTTATTCATATAATACTGTACCAGAACATTTGGCGTTACAAGAACTGTCATTACTACCTTTGCGGATTTTGAAGTCAATTCTCCATCCTCTGATCTTAAAGTTCCAAGATCATTACCTGCCGCATCTCTTGCTTTAATTTCGATCGTCTGCCACTTATTGGAACGGCCGATATCTACCGATATAATTCCGTCGGTCTCATATAATTCTTCCGCTTCATATACCGTACTTTTACCGTCGATTGCAATTTCAACTTCAGCAAGCGATAAATTATCCTTTGCATCTACAGTCATGATCCGTTTTGCAGAACGATACTGTCCCCCATCTTCCACACCGGACACTATGACTGTCGGTGCCGTCTTGTCCACAGTAAATGCCAACGGAAGTTCCTTTCCGGCATGCTTTACACTTGTATTGTTTGTGGTATTGTTCGCTTTATCCTGAGATGAAATCATCAGTGTATAGTTACCTTCTTCCACAAAGTTTTCCGCACCAATCTGGTAATAGTATTCTTTCCACTGTGCTTCACTTCCGGATTCCTTCACCTTATAATCTGTTCCCGCTTCCAGGTTTGTCAGATCTCCATCTCTGTTTGATGTCAAGGTACTAACATCCACGGTATCTACATTATACTCAATAACACCAATCGGTTTTTCTTCGTTAATATAAGTATAATCATCTTCTCCCGTGCTCAGCCATTTCTTTGTTTCCGTATCCAGTACATAAACCGAACCATAACGGTTTACAGAAAACATAACACTCTTCTCAGTAACATTTCCTGCCTTATCCTCTACTTTCACTTTATAAGTATAAAGATCATCCATGGCCTCTGTATGCGGGAAATCTTCCAGCTTAATACTCTGTCCGTTAGGAATTGCGCTCTGTACCTGATTCAGTGTTACCACTCCATTATTAGCGCCCATCAACGTAATCACTGCGCCCTTTTCCTCGAAATTAATATCTGTATAAGTCACACCCGGAGCAACTACATCGTTGTTGGCAGATTTATCCTCAATATCTACAATCTGAACATCCGGAGGCGTCAGATCTACTGTAAATTTATCGGTACTATAAGCTGCCGCCGCATTGCCGGCCAAATCGGAATAAGAAATATCAAAGGTATAATCACCGTCTTTCAGATAATCAACGGTTGCCGTATGCGTATCACCGCTGTTACTGAAACCACTGACAGAAGGAGCCGTGATTCCCTGTCCCTGCAGATTTGCTGTAATCGCAGCTTTAACATCGGAAGCATTGAAGTTATGCTCCTTTACCGTAACGGTTGCCGTACGTTTTTCTTTGTAATAATTGCCATTCTTCGCCGTATTATTATCGTAGGAAACTGTAATAACCGGAATTGTCTTATCAATTGTAAAGGTATCCGTCTGTCCATATTCCACACTGTTTCCTGCCAGATCCGTACAGCCAAGTGTAAATGTATAATCACCGTCCGCCGGGAAAGACACCGTACAAGTACTTGTAGCACTGTCAGATATTCCAATATTACTGCTGCTGCTCCATCTACTGATCTGAGCAGATGTACCATCTGTATTTGTAATATTGAATCTTACGCCATTCGGATCAAAATTACGCTCTGTCACAGTTACTGTAGCAGTTCTGGTATCCTTGTAATATTTGCCGTTAGCAGGATTATTCAAATCCCAGGTTACAGAAATGGATGGATTTGTAACATCAATCTTTAATTGCGTCTCCTCACTTTCCCCTGTGTTTCCCGTAAAATCAGTTGCATATGCCTTCACTCTTACATCATTACTGTTATAGGTTTTTGCCGGAATCGTGATTGTCTGGCTGAATACCCGATTTCCCTGTACCCGGTTGCTGCTGTTGTCCATCAATACTGTTTCCTGGCCGGATGTTACATTACCTGAAGCACTCACTGTATACCATACTTTCTCCAAACCGGAATATGTATCTCCCTGTATCGGATCCTCAACATCAATCCGCAGCTGCACATCTTCGTTAAAAATACCATTCTGTGACTGACTTAAATTTGTAATGGTAATCTTAGGTCCCGGCTTTGCAGTATCCAGTACAACCCCATTCACACTTCCGTAATATGCAGTATTTCCTGCTCTGTCAACAATTTTTGAATAAGTTACAAATTGCTGATCCGGATTTTGTATATAACTGCCATTCAGACTTTTACTTCCACTTCCAACTTTACTGCCCGGTATATTCTTCCAGCCCGAATTATCTTTCACCAAGTTTGCATCCTGCTGTTCACGATAGCTCTTATACTGGAATATGTCCACTGGAGAAATAACATCTTCTCCCGTAAACTCAACTGCAACAGACCTGTTAAAAAAACGAGTAAATCCACCAAAAGTAATACGGTTCAACAACTCACTGATAGGACTGCTGTCTACCTTTATATCTCCTGTTGGAGAAGTTTTGTCAATCGTAAACTGACTACCTTCACATTCTACCTTGTGCCCTGCTAAATCAGTAATTGCAAAATCTTGTGTATAATTACCTTCACTTTCAAGGGTACAGCCATATGTCCACTCATACTTAATTACATTCTGACTTGAATTCCAGTTTTCCGAATCTTGAATTTCCGTATCTGGAGTGTAGGGGTTCTCATCGCCATCTTCCACTTTTGTTTTTGAACTTATATAATTATTTTTCTCCCCAGGGAAGTCAGGAAAGTTACGTTCTGTAACCTTAATATTATATTTCACAGGATTTTTGGTATATTTTCTATTTGTCACCGGTCCTTTTAACTCTTCAAACTTCTCTGTATTTGTATTAATATCATAAGTATTAATACCATAAGTAACCTCCAGTTCTGGTGGTGTCTTATCTATAACAAATTCTGTATTAGTTTGATCTGAAGTATCCCCTGAGTACTTCAGTTCAGAGTTACCTCTACCAGCTAAATCCTTACAACTAAATCCTATATTACTATAATGTTCTTCACCATTAAATGTTAATGTTACAATAAATTTTTTCTTATTTACATTTACATTTTCGTTTACTTTTTCTCCATCAATAATATCTCCAATTTCTACCTTACTAAATACTTTTTCTCCTTTCATGTCTTGTAAGCTTTCCAATTCTTTAATACTGTCCTCTTTATCCAGATTATAAGTTTTTTTAACCTTTAAATCTTCTAATTGAATAATAAATGCTGACTCATTCTTAGACAAATTCAAATCACTAAAAGTAATTGTAGCCGTTCGATTGCCATCATAATATATATCATTATGTTCAGTTGCTGTTGTGCCTTCCGGTGTTTTTTCATTACTATAAGCCAGTGTTATTTCCGGATCTGTTTTATCTATGGTAAATTCATATTTTGTTTCATGTTTAGTAAAATTACCAGCTAGATCCGTGCATTCTGGTTGGAATGTATAATCACCATCGCACCCAAATTGTATCTCACAAGTACTTTTTGCACTATCCGATACATTAATATTCCCATCACTCGTCCATTCTCCGAATGTCACATTATTATTCAACGTATTGGTGATATTATATTTTACATCATCCGGATTAAAATTACGTTCTGTTACAGTTACTGTAGCTGTTCTGGTATCCTTGTAGTATTTACCATTAACAGGATCATTCAAATCCCAGGATACAGTAATTACCGGAGGGGTAACATCAATCTTAAGCGTTTTTTTGCTTTCCCCTGTATTTCCCGCAAAGTCTGTTGCATACACATTTACTTCTACATTATTACTGTTATACTCCTCTGCCGAAATCGTTATTTTCCGGCTAAATACCCGATTTCCCTGTACCCGGTTGCTGCTGTTATCCATCAATACTGTTTCCTGTTCGGAGTTTACATTACCTGAAGCACTCACTGTATACCATACTTTCTCCAAACCAGAATATGTATCTCCCTGTATCGGATCCTCAACATCAATCTGTAGCTGCACATTTTCGTTAAAAATTCCATTTTGTGATTGACTTAATTCCTTTATTTCGATTTCTGGAGAGTAACTATCAAGCACAACACCTTCTGTACTACTATAATAGGTCTTATTTCCAGCTTTATCCATAATTTTTGAATACACTACAAACTGTTGATTGGGAGCCATTTCTTTTTTAGCAGTCATCGTTTTATCAATGTTATTTACTTCAGAAAAATCATTCCATTCTTCAAGTGTCTTTATAAAATCAGCCTTTTTCTCTTCTGGATAATTTTTATATTGTAAAGTATTTATAGGAGAGATTTTATCCTCGCCTTTACATTCAACTACTACTAGATTCTTGAAGAATTGTTTGAATTCTAATACACCGAATGTAATATTATCAATAAATTCACTAACAATATTACTTTGAATCTTTATGTAGCCTGTAGGTGGAGTATCATCAATAGTGAACAAATTGCCTGTACATTCTACCTTATGTCCTGCTAAATCAGTACATGTAAAGCCTTGTTCATAATTTCCCTCCTCACTAAATGTAAATTCATACTTCCTATTATAACTGTTATCCCCTTGAATCAGCTTCCAATTTTCCGGCTTTTGAATTCCATCATCTGGAGTCTCAGGTTTTTTATCCCAATCCTCAACTGTTGTTTCCGATTTTATATATTTTGTGTATTGTTCTTCCTTCTCAGGGAAATTACGTTCTTCAACCTTGACACTGAAGTTCACGGAATCCTGTGTGTACACTCTATCTGTTATTGGTCCTTCCAAATTCTTTTGATCGAACGTATCACTATCAGCATCATAAACATTAATTCCATAAGTAACCGTTACTACCGGAGGTGTTTTATCAATCACAAATTCTTTATTTGTAATTTCTGTTCCATTCTCATAATCCACCTCATCATCCCTGGTCTCATTTCCCAAATCATCCTTACAGGAAAATTGAATATTCTTATAATGTTCCTCTCCATTAAAAGTCAATTTTACTTCAAGCTTATTTTCTGTTCCCCCCTTTTGGATGTCTCCAATCGTTACACCAGTGAATATTTCATGTCCATAACTATCTTTTAAGCCTTTTAAAACTTCCAACGGCGGAGTCTCATTCTGAGAAGTACCATTTAATTGGAAAGAATAATCCTTGTCGCCATAAGAGAACGCAATATTAAACTGAGATTTTTCCCAAGACAAATTCACGTCACTAAATGTAACTATTGCCGTTCTGTTTCCATCGTAATATATACCATTATGAACTGATGCTTCTTTATCTTCTGACGTCTTTGCATTCTCATACCTGACTGTAACAGAAGGCTTTGTAAAATCACATAAAAGATTTTTCGTCTTAATATTCTTATTCCCAGAGAAATCTTCTGCGATTACCTCCAGTGTTACATCATTTGCATTATAACCATCGTCTAATTTTATTTTAATTTCAAAGTTTTGCTGTACATATTTTGATTCTTTATTACTCGGGTCCAACTGACTATATTCGGGTAACTTACCACTTGTCTCATCATCTCCGTATGATAAAGGTAAACTAGTCTCCTTAACCAAGAAGTCTTTCTCATTATCTCCATTACCTTTATAAATCCGATACTTAACAGATTTAATCCCCGATACGATATTCCCTTGTTCTATAATACTGAATTTCTGCGTAATCTCCGTGTCATTCTTATCGATATTATAGGGTTCTTCCCCCTGTTCAAAAACAATATCAGGAGCTCTATTTTCCAACACAATTCCACTTGATGCATATATTTTGGAATTATCCAGGTTATCATAAGTTCTCACGAATATTACATAACCGTCTCCCTCCGCCTGATCTGCGGTAAGTGAAATCTCCGATTCTGCCTCTGTAAAAAGATCACTCCAGGCATCGTCTGACAAATCATCAACTATTGTCTGTAAATCCGACTCCTTATTCTTATCCTTCAGATTTACTACAGCGTATTGCCATTGAATCCCTCCGGATCCTGAATCAGAAACATGAATTGGTACCGTATAGGAGCCCTTTCCAAAATATCCAAAAGTTATCTTATTGATAATACAATCGAGCATATTTTGTTCAGCTTTTTTATTCTCCATATCCAAAGCAACCTCAGGCGCTTTTGCATCAACATGAACAGAAATTTCAAATGGTTCACTACATGCAACCTCTTCCTTGTATAAGGTCACTTCTATTGTTTCTTCTTTATTGTCTTCTTCTCCTGCCTTAAAACTGACTCCATTTTTAGAATCATTTAAAGTAATTCCTTCCTTCTCAGTGATTCTGACAGAATCATACTTACTTCCCGGAGAATTCTCATTTTTATTCGTACTAATTGTAATAAACCTTGGGATATCGTCCGTTGTTCCTCTAACCCAAAGAATATCCTCCTGTGTTTCGTAATAAGACTCCTTATTACTATCGCTAAACAGAATATACTGCTCAATTTGCTTAATTATACTTGAATTCAGATCTATCTTTTCTTTTATTTTTTCTTTAATAATTGTCAGTTTTCCATTTTCATTCTTGTCTTTTGAAAACTTATAGTTTTTATTCGGAGCGGTATATTCATCCTGCCATGTCTCATTCTCAGTTGTATACTTATTCTTTATACTCTCTAAATCCGGAATAATTGCATTTTCATATGCAATAATATTGCCATCTGCATCCAGTTTAACAGGCGTACCATCTTCCGTACTGTCTACCACTCCCATTATAGCACCCGGTTCTTCGTCCAGACTATCACCATCAAGCAATGCCGGTTCAATCATTTCAATAGAAATGGATGGATCATTCAAGTATTTACCTTTATGTCCAAACTCTCTTTGAACATTATCCACTACCACTCTTAATCCGATAATGCGCTGTTCCACGTTAATACAAACTGCATTTACAGTAAGGCTTACCTGATATTTCATATCAATTCCATTATTGTACTTTATATTTGATAACGTTATCTCATTTTTATTTGTATAGATACCCGCATCGGTGGATGGTAATTGAATATCTGCTGATATAATTTCTAATGAATCACTTTCAAGCGCACCTTTAACCTCACAATTTTTAAATGCTTCTTTGCTTACTGTAAAGTTTGCTGCCTTATCATAAGTTTTTGTAAAATCAATATCTGTAGTAATGGTAACATCCTTTTTATTTATTTTTAAAGGAAGAGTTACCTCGTCATCACTATAGATACAATTTACATTTCCCGTTCTTTTGATTACAACTTCTACAGTTTCTCCATCCTCTGATGCACGTTTTGCTTTTATGGTTAATGCACCTGTTTTAGGATCAATACTTGCCTCTATGCAATCCGCCGACCCCTGTGAAACTTCACAACTATAGATCGAATTTGGAACTTCTTCATTAATTTTAACGCTATACTCTGACCCATATACAAAATATTGTTGTTCCAGATATCTATCACTATTAGAATTTCTTTTCAATGCAACACCCTTACCATCAACAAATTTCATTGGTTTGTTTAACTGGTAATTATTATTTTTTGAAGTTGCACTCGATCCTTTGTAAATATCATTCCCTGCATATTCCGCCTTAAATACTACACTCTCAGAGATATAACTGTCACTTATATAAGTATAGGCAGCACTATTACTATCTACTGCTGCTTCACCAATATAGATCGTCTGATTCTTATAAAAACTAATAATCTCCCCATTCGGTATATCGGTTGTATCTACAGATAAAGTTACACGATTAACATCTGTACCTTCAGATGGACTTACTTCACGAAAACTAATCTGTGTCTCAACCTTTTCTACATCAATATTTAGCGAATTTTCTTTTTTAATACCGCCAAAAGATATTTCACAGTATATTTCTGATCTGCCCTCTTTTACCGGACTCACTGTCACACTGCTGCTGTCTGCACCGGATACAATCTGTACACTATCACCATTTACTACCTTCCATTCAAAAGTTGCACCAGATACTGTATTTTCTACAGAAATTTCTTCTTGTGCACAATTCATCAATAACTTATGGTCCTCTTTATTAAACCTTAGATCATCGAGTGAAAGTTCCAGATCTTTACCCGCTATATCCGCATCAGCAGTAATTTCTATATCTGAACCGGCTATAAATCCTTCCTTTTCAGCATGTACGTTATAAGTCCCCTTCACTATTGAAACAGAGAAATTTCCATCATTATCTGATGTTGTCTGATACTGGTTGTCTTCATTTTTTACAATCACAGATGCATTTGCCACTGCCTCAGTTCCACACTTTACACTTCCGGACAATTGAACTACTTCTGTGATTGGCTGCTCATCCTCTGTGCCAGCCGGCTCACCCATAACAAGTGATGGGTGCAAGATCATACTAAATATCATAATAAATGATAGTACAAAAGATAAAATTTTATTTAATATTTTTTTATTGTCTTTCATATGGTCTCCTTCCTTTCATTCATTAGAATTTATACATTCAAAAACTTTTCCGTTTAATAAAAAATGCATATAAACCTGTCTCTTATACACATCTGACGCTGCCGACGACTAGTCGAGTGTAG